>Ga0307373_10000078_pt1 | contig 160481 bp, 158 predicted proteins | sample OX2MG_FD_202534 | JGI IMG/M metagenome (GOLD analysis project Ga0307373, IMG submission 202534) | Soil microbial communities from Risofladan, Vaasa, Finland - OX-2 | ecosystem: Environmental > Terrestrial > Soil > Coastal area > Acid sulfate soil | place: Finland: Risofladan, Vaasa...
CACCGGCTCGTCGTCATCCCGCCCGAGCGGTTTGGCGACCAGCGGCGCCTTCGCCACCGGGTGTCAGCCGGGATCGACGGAGTGCGATTCGAGAATGGGCAGGATCGCTTTGGCAACGTGATCGTGAACGCGTTCGCGCCGCGGGTGAGCTCGGCCATCGAGTTTCTCGCCGAGGTCACAGTCGAGCGCAGCGCGCGCGAGCCAAATCGCTTGCCCGCCGGCTGGGCGACGCAGGGTTACCTTTTGGAGCCGACTCAACTCACCGCCGCCGATGCGCGAATCGACAGCGCGGCCGACGAGCTCGCGGAATCCGCCGAATGGGGCTTGCCGCTTGCCGACCGCATCAACGACTGGGTGTACCAGTCGATGACCTATAAGGGCGGGATCACCGGGGTTGGGACCACGGCCGCAGAGGCGCTTGCGCAGGGCTATGGGGTCTGCCAGGACTACGCCCACATCATGCTGGCGGCCTGCCGGTCCGCCGAGCTCCCCTCTCGCTACGTCTCAGGGCACCTGGTCGGGCAGGGCGGCACCCATGCCTGGGTGGAGGTGGTCCTCCCAGTGGACGATGGGAGCGGAGAGGCCATCGCCTGGACGTTCGATCCGACGCATGCGAGCCGGGGCGGCCTGGAGTACGTCACGATCGCGGTCGGAGCCGACTATTCCGACGTCGCGCCAACGTCGGGGACGTACATCTCGCGGGTGGCCGGCCGCCTGGTGACGCATAAGCGGGTGACCCTAACCGACGTGGAGTACGCCGTCTAAGTCTTATCGAATCCATACAACCGGCTTATATATCGCTAGAGATGGGCCGACCGAGGATTCTCATCGTCGAAGACGACAGCCGACTCGCCGCCACTCTGGAGCGAGTGCTCATCGCCGAAGGGCACGAAGTTCGGCTCGCGGTCGACGGTCTAGAGGCCCTGCGGCGCGCGCGCGAGCAGCCACCCGACCTCGTGGTGCTCGATGTGATGCTGCCCGGCCTTGACGGCATCGGTGTTTGCCGCCGCCTCCGGGCCACGGCCCATTTCCCGATCCTGCTGCTCACGGCGCTAGGCGGCACGGAGGAGCGCGTCAAGGGGCTCGACAGCGGCGCTGACGACTACCTGGTCAAGCCCTTCGCATACCAGGAGCTGCTGGCTCGAGTGCGTGCCCTTCTGCGCCGGACCGCACCAGCCGATCGCCTGCGATTCGACGATCTTGTGCTCGAGCCCGCCAGCCGCGAGGTTTGGCGCGGAGCCCGGCCGATCGTGCTGACAGCCACGGAGTTCGATCTGCTGGAGCATTTCCTGCGTCATCCACGCCAGGTTTTGACACGAGACCAGCTGTTGGAAGCGGTGTGGAAAGGTGAACCCGAGGGCGACAACGTGGTCGCCGTCTATTTGGGCTATGTGCGCCAGAAGCTGGAGGAAGGCGGCGAGTCGCGCCTTCTGCATACCGTTCGCGGCGCGGGTTATGCGCTCCGCGAGGGCTGATCGTGTCGTTGCGCCTCCGTCTTGCCCTGTTCGGTGCAGCGGTCGTCGCGCTTGCGCTTGTGATTTTCGGCCTGGCCATCTACACGCTCGTGGCTCGCAGCGTCGACACCAATCAGGACAAGGATCTCCGCGCTCGCGCGGGAGCCGCGGTCGGAGCCCTGGCGACTGCCCCGAGCACCGATCTGGCGCCCCGACCCGTCATCGCGCCCGTCGACCTGCGCACCAGCACGGACATATTCGTCGAGGTCCTCGGTGCTGACGGCTCGGTGCTCTACTCGTCAGGAGTGCTGAACGGCGCCCCGCCGGGTGTGGCTTCGAGCGTCCTTGGCGACGCATCGCGCAACGGCGGTGCCTTCGCAACGCAGGGCGATCGCAACGTCGGCACCCAGCTCCGCATCTTTGCGCAGCCATTCCCGCACGGTTTCGTGGTCGCGGGCCAATCGACGCGGGTGCCACAGTCGAACCTCTCCGGCATCGTCGGCTTCCTGGTCATCTCGGGAGTGCCAACGCTGCTTGCCGCATTGATCGCGTCGTGGCTGGTTGCGGGCAGGGCGTTAAAGCCGTTAAAGGATGTCGCCGGCGCGGCTGACGATATCGGCCGAACCCGCGACTTCGGCCGCCGTCTCTCCGGGACGCGGAGTAGAGATGAGGTGGCGTTGCTGGCCGCGAGCTTCAATCGAATGCTCGAGCAGCTGCAGGATTCGTTCGAGTCGCAGCGGCGTTTTGTCGCCGACGCATCGCATGAGCTGCGCACACCGCTGACGACAATCCAGGGCAATGCCGGGCTGTTGTCTCAGGGTCCGGCCATCGACGAGCCGGTTCGCAGAGCGGCCGCCGCCGATATCGTCGCGGAGAGCGATCGCATGGCCCGCCTCGTCGACCGAATGCTCACCCTCGCGCGCGCGGACTCGGGCCTCCAGCTCGTGCTGGCGCCTACACAGCTCAAGCCGTTGATCGCCGGGGTGTGCCGACAGGCGGCTTCGCTGCATCCCGAAATCGTGTTTGCGCTGGACGCCGTCGATGCCACCGTGGCGGGCGACGAAGATGCGATCCGGCAGCTGCTCTGGATCCTGATCGACAACGCCAGTCGATTCGCACGCTCGAGGATCACCGTACAGCTTGCAATCGATGGCGATTGGGCACGCCTGATGGTGGGCGACGACGGGTCTGGGATCGAGGCCCAAGATCGCGATCGTATCTTTGAGCGCTTCTTCAAATCAGACGCGGCGCGTACGCGCTCAGGTGCCGCCGAAACAGATCACGGGGCCGGCCTCGGCCTTGCTATAGCTCGATGGATCTCCGATCAGCACCACGGTCGCATCGTCGCGGCCGACGGGCCCGACGGTGGAGCGGGCCTTTTCGTCGACCTACCATTCTTACCGACCTCTTAGGTACGGGCCCGACGATGGCGGCATGTTCGACATTTCACCGGATCATGCAGTCGGTCTCTACGCGGGCCTGATGGCGCTTCCGATCGCGTTGATCGTCATGCGCCTGATGCCGGCGCGACGCGCCGTCCCCGGCACGGTGCGCGCTGCCGCCATCCTGATGGCGATGCTCGGCGCCATCCACCTGGGTCTTGTCTCCACACACCTCGAGGAGCCGGTCACCGCTGCACTCTTCGTCGGCAACGGCATCGCCTACCTCGCCCTCGCGGCGGTGTTCACCTGGCGGTGGTGGAGACTGGCGTCGTCGGTGCTGATCACAGCAACCCTGCTGGGGTATCTCGTCTTCATTGCGCTCGGCTTCGACACCCCAGATCAGGTCGCCCTGGCCACCAAACTGCTCGAGCTGACCGCGCTTGGCCTCGTTCTTGTCCCCGTGCGGGGCGAGGCACGTCCCCGTGACCGCGCGTGGTACTGGGCGGCGCTGGCGGCCGGCCTGCCGTTGCTCACCGTGTTCAGCGGGGCCACGATCTGGGGCATCGACCTGTCCACCGCCGACGCGCGACATATTCACGTTGGTGCTGTCCTGCAGGCCACCAATGACGTTCCCACCCCTGAGCAGGAAGCGGCGGCAGCGCAGCTCTACGCCGAGACCAAAGCTGCGATTGCTCCGTACGAGGATTGGCACCAGGCCTGGAAAGCCGGCTACCGGCCTGGCGGGCCCGCCAACCTACCCTCGACCCACTGGCTGAACGACGCCTACGCGAAGGCAGGCTACGTCATGGATCCCAACCACCCTCAGGGCCTGGTTTACGCCAACACGCGGCGTGGGCCAATTCTGCTTGGAGCGATGTTCCAGATGCAGCACATCGGACAGTTCGGACCGGATCCAGGTGGCCCGCTGACCGCCTGGCACCAGCACGAAAACATCTGCGTCACCCCACTAGGATTTGAGTTCAGCCTCATGACCCCGTTTGCGACTTGCCCGTTGGGCTCGATCGACATCAGTGTCGCGCCGATGCTCCACGTCTGGATCGTGCCCAACCCAAGCGGACCCTTTGCGGTGGACATCGATCCCCGTGCGGTGGCTGCGGTGCAGGCGAGCGCATGAGCGATACGGGCGGAGGTTCCCCCTTCGACCAGAGCGGCCGTCCTGAAGCCGCATTCGTCCTTCTGTTGCTGCAGTCAACCTTCTGGTTTGCCGCCGGCATCACTGCCTTTCCGTTCGCGCTCGCCGGCGAGACGTGGATGCTGGTGCTGGGTGTTGCCTCGCTGGCGCTCGCCGGCGTGGGCTGCCTGCTGGCGGTCGGTCTCGTCCGCCGATCGCGCCGATCGCGCCGGTGGACGTTGGTGCTCGAGACGGTGTGCCTTGCGGGCTCGGCGCTGCTCCTGTTGATACCGATCGGAGCCAATCGCGGCCCGGTGTCGCTGATGGTGAACATCGTGCTGCCGCTTGCGCTCCTCACCCTCCTGCGCGGTAACCAGATGCGCGCGGCCTTTACTTCAGCCGGCTCGAACCCCGTCGCGGGCCCCGCTCGCTGACGGCCTCCGCCGCTTGAGAGCCAGGTCGGCGTCATCTGTCGTCACCTGAGGTCGGCGGAAGTTTCTGAGCGCGAACCTGTCGCAAGCGGTCTCTGCGGAGGATCGCTTGCCCAGCGCCTCATACAAGTACCAATGCATCCACTCGTGACAGTAGAGGAACCGGAGAACCTCCCTCCGGAGCCGGAATGCCACGGTCTCGGACGCCCACGCAAAGCGCAGCCCGGGCCCGCGCTTACGCCGGGCGGCGAAGATGACAGGCTCCTTGAAAGGTCGGAAAGGAACGGGGACCTGCAGCACTATCCGGTGCTCTTCGAACTCGCATCGAGCCGCCAGGTGAGGACGCGTCCGGTAGCGAAGCGGCTTGATGACCACCTCGTAGTCTCCCGCCCGAGGCAGGCCCTCGAGGACGCGCCTCGCATCGGCGTCTGACAGCCCAGTCAGCTCGCTCCGCACGACCACTCGCGGGAGCATACCGGCGCCGGCGGTCCGCCCGCCACCGAAACCTGTCAGAGGATCGAGTCGATCCCGCGGTGGTGCGCTGCGGCCGGCGCGGGTGCGGGCTTGAGCCACGTGTGCAGACGCACCGCGCTGCCCTCCGGCAAACTCCTGATCTGAACCAGGTCGCAAAGCTGGTTGGCCAGCCACAGTCCCCGCGACCCGTACGCCTCAGCGGCGGAAAGCTCCCTGTCGACGAGGGGCTTGTCAATTCGCCCTGAGTCGCGGACCTCGCACGAGAGCGCGCCCGCATCCCTCCAGATGCGGAACCACCCTTTGCCGCCGCCGTGCACGACGCTGTTGGTGGCGACCTCGTTGACAGCCACCACGAGGTTGGCGATACGCAGCGACGGCAGCCCGGCCTCCTCTGCGTACCTGCCGACCAGGCCGCGCACCTCGCCCAGGTGGCCTACGTCGAAGGCCAATTCGCGCACTTCAACTCCGGGCGCGGGAAGCGGCACGTCGAACGGTGCGCTACAGGCATCGAGGCCGCGATAGTCGTTGCTGCGGCGGAAGGTCGTGCCGTCGGTGACATATGGATGGCTGCGCCGGGCCTCGTCGATCACCGCGGGGTCCATGGCCGCGGTGTCATACGGGCACAGCAGCCACCATGGGTCTCCCGTCGCAAAAGCCGTGTTCAAGAGCGACTCGTGGCGCTGGCACTCGATGAGCTCGAGCGGGCTGCGTCCATTCCAGATGGGCTCGCCGATTCCCCTCAGCCTGCGGCCATCCCCCGCATGCTGGTTGACGAAATCACGCCACGCCGGAATGATCCGTGCCGGGTTGGCGCCGACGTCTGCCATGTCCGCGAACACCACAGAGCCTGTGTCAGACCCCAGCTCGGCTCGAAGCCGCGCGATCTTCGCGGCGCTCTCGACGACGAGCACGGGCTCGCCCGCCTCGACACCGCCCCGAACAAAGGGGACGGTTCCCGCCAGGAAGTCCGCCATGCCGGCGTAGAGCAGCGCCTCGTGGCGAAATTCATTGACCGGCGGCGTGAAATTTGCGCTCATTCTTCAGTCGCCCTCGCACGTGCAGATCACCAAAGAGGGCATCCGGCTCCACCCGACGACCTCGATCACGGTTTCGAGCTGGGCAGGCAATCCATGAAGGAGCAGACGGTGGCCCTTGGGCAGAGCCTCCGCGGCTGAGACAAAGGCCCTGATGCCGCTGATGTCGCAGAACAGCAGGCCGGCGACCTCGATGTGGATGTTCCGATCCGATACCTGCGCGGACGAGATCGCAGTGCCGACGGCGTGCGAGTTCGATGCGTCGATCTCTCCCGAGAAGCTCAGCCCGTCTGGCGAGGTGGTTCGCAAGACCACGAGCTGTTTGTCAGCGTAGATCTGCCCGCCCGTACCCGGCACCAGGTCAATGTTTCCTATCCCCCCGACTGAATAGCGATCCATGCCGTAGGCGCCCATCCGAACCAGAACGCGTGGGTTTGGCGATCTACTCGCTCCGGTACGGCCTCGAATGGGAGCCTCGGAAGCTCGGGTAGCTTATTGCCGCGTGGCGTTGTTGATTTGGGGCGCCTGGCCTGCGAGGGCCGGGCGCTCCACCACCGTCCAAGCGTGTGATCACGACGCGGCCAAGGGCGATCAGCCGCCAGACGTCGTCGCGATCGACGCCTGTTGGAAAGCCATTCTCGCGGGTCGGGTCGACGAGCCGTTTTCTGGCAGGCCAGCGGGGAGATCGGCCACGTCCCGGCTTCGAAATGCGGCGATGAGCGTCGGCTTTGCATTGAACGGGCTCCTGCTCGTGCAATCCCCTGCGAACGGCCACCAGGAGACCGCCACGCGGACACGTCGCGTCGAGCCGCCCCGGCGCGTCCGCTGTTATGGAAAAGTAGCTGCCGGGCTGGCGGTGCGGGTCACTGCAGTTTTCGTTGGCGGCGTCGTGTACAGGCGCCGCGAGCAGAAGAGCGCCGCGAAGCAGCATCATCATGTCGTGTTCGACTCCCTTCGCGATCTGCCCGATGACCTCGAGGCGAAGCTGAAGAAGTACCTGCCGCTAACCGTGGTGATCGGCGAGGGCCAAGAAGGAGCCGGTGGCGGTAGCGCCTGGCAAGCAATCGCCGGAAAATCGCCCCGACGGTTGTCGGGTCGGCCGATGGCGCGGCTGCGTGAAACCCGGGATGAGGTTGTCGCGGCTGAATAAGCTGCTCCGACGCGTCCGCTCGTGGACGCCGGTTCGCGTGCTCATTGCCTACGGGGCCAGTCGGGCGAGCAACTACGCAGCGGCGCTCGCGTTCGCTGGCTTCCTGGCGATGTTCCCGATGATGCTCGGCGCCCTTTCGATAGTGGGCTTTTTGATCCGCGACTCTGCGACCGAAGCCAAGTTCCTGAACCTCATCGTGCAGATGTTTCCAAACACCGCCCAGCAGCAGCTCGAAACCGCCCTGACTGGCGTGAAGCAGTCCGCCGGTTGGATGGGACTCGTGTCGCTCGGCGGCCTGATCTGGTCGGCGAGCGGCATCTTCTCGACCATGGAGTTCGCCATGACCCAGGTGTTCGGCACGAAGCAGCGCGACATGTTGAGGCAGAAAGCGATGGGGTTGGTGATGATGCTGCTGCTGGTGGCGGCGGTCGGAGCCACGGTGGCGGCCAACTCGATAGCCAACCTGTTTCCGATGGCGTGGCTGGTGAGCCTCGTGATTGGCGGCGTGCTGATTATTGGAATGCTGCTGGCCCTGTATCGCTTCGTACCGAACCGGACCTTCCGGGTCAAAGACGTGCTGCCGGGGGCGATCCTGGCGGGCGCGCTCATCGAGGTGCTCACGCTGGCGTTTCCGTTCTACCAACGGATCTCCCACGGCTTCAACGTCTACGGCGCCCAGTTCGGGCTTTTCTTCTTGATCGCCACATGGCTCTACCTGCTCAGCCAGGTGCTCCTGCTCGGCGCCGTTTACAACCGCTTCCGGCTCGGAGAGCCTGACAAGAAGGGCTTGATCGCTAGCCCAGCCGAAGCGGCGGTGGAGGTGCGTCCTCCGGTCGACGAGATCAAGAAAGAGAAAGCGCGCAAAGACAGTCACACGAGCTGGTCAACGGGCAACCGGAGCCGAAGCCCCGACGCCTAACCGCGAAGAGCGGAGCCGCGTTCGTCGTCATCGGCGCAGCGCTGGCGGGGGCCGGTCACTTGCGCCGCCGCGGGAAACGCAACACCGCCGGCTGACTCGCGTACACGCAAAGCTTGTGGCGTTGAACTTAGTGAGGGCTCTTCGCGTTGGCTGCGGGAAGAGCTGTCGTAAACCACTTAGGAGGTAGTCATTTGGGAACCGTTGTCTTCATCGTGCTCGTGGTCGTTCTGCTCCTGCTGCTGCTTGGAGCGGGGTCCTACGGCGTTCGGCGTCGGTATTACAGCCCGGCGGGATCCGAGGTCGTCGAGACCGACACAGGGTCTGGTGCGGGGGCCGGCATCGCCGCCGCGCTCATCGCGCTGGCGCTGCTCGTCATCCTTTTCCTCGGCTTCACGCAGTGGAACTGGTTCGGAACGCGATCGACCACGTCGCCCGGCGGCTCGCAGACGATCTCTTCGCCGATGCCCACCGCCAACACGGGTGGCGGCGCTGCGGCCTCACCTTCGGCTCTACCCAGCACCTCGCCGTAACTCGACTCAAGTTGACTAACGCGGAGAGGGCCGGTCGCGCTGACCGGCCTCTTTTTGCTCGGCAACATCTCGAGAATCCAAGGAGGTAACCATGGCCACCATCAGCACCCGTAAGCGAGACAGCCTGTCCGCGCAGCGCTTTGCGTTTCCTAAGGAGCGCAAGGAGCCGCTCAACGACGCGAGCCACGTGCGCAACGCGATCGCTCGGTTCAACCAGGTCGAAGGCGTGAGCGAGACCGAGAAGGCCGCCGCCTGGCGGCGCATCAAGGCCGCCGCTAAGAAGTACGGGGTCGACGTCGAAACCTCGAGGCCGAATCGCAAAAAGAAGAAGTAAGGGCTCAGCCCCTGCCGAGGCAGCGGCGCCGAAACTTTCATAGTCGCCGTCCTGGCCAGCTGACCCGAATACATGTACCGGACACGGCTGCCAAGATGCCGTTGTGTGCGTCTGGCGAACTCGTCGGGTGGTCGGCTGGCTAGCGTCAATGACCCTGGCGCTCGGAGCATGCTCTGGGTGCTCGACGTCGGGTCCAGCTGCATCGGCGCCAAGCCCTGGCGGCACGGTGACGATCGCCAACGAGACGGGCGCAGTTTGGCAATGCGATTTCAACCCGTATAAGTCGCCGATGACCAGCCAGTCATTCGGCATTCTTTACGAGCCGCTGGTTTACGACAATCTTCTCAACGACAAGAAGACACCGTGGCTCGCCAGCGACTACTCGTGGAGTGCCGACGCGATGACGCTCACCTTCACCATCCGGCAAGGAGTCCAATGGAGCGATGGTCAGGCGTTCACGCCGGCTGACGTTGTGTTCACGTTCGACCTTTTGAACGCGCACCCGGAACTTGATCTGATGTCGGACTGGAGGGTGCTCTCCAGCGTCAAGCAGGAGGGTGCGGACAAGGTGGTCATGACCTTCAAGCAGCCTGCGTTGCCGAGCTTCTACCAGATCGCCGGCCAGACTCCGATCGTCCCGCAACATATCTGGTCCGGCTACGCCGACCCTGCGACCCAGGTGGTCGCAGCTCCAGTCGGTACCGGGCCCTTCACCATGAGCGAGTGCACGGCCCAGAACATCAGATTCAGCCGGAACCCGAGTTACTGGCAAAAAGGGCTGCCGTATCTCGACACGGTCGACTATCCAGCGTTCGTCGACAACGATCCGGCAAACCTGTCCCTGGCGACAGGCCAAGCGCAGTGGGGTGGCCAGTTCATCCCCAACATCGACACCTATTTCGGTGCCAGGGACCCTGCCCACAACAGGTTCTGGTTCCCGCCTATCGACAACGTCAACATCTGGTTCAACGTCAAAAGGTCGCCACTGAACAACAAGCTGGTGCGTCAGGCATTTGCTTATGCGATCGACCGCGCCAGCGTTTCCCAGATCGGCGAGTACGGTTACGAGCCGGCGGGCAACCAGACCGGTGTCCTGTCGCCTACCTTCGACAGTTGGATCGACCAGGGGCAGGCGGCGAGCTATGGCTACAGATTCGATCAGGCGAAGGCGGCCGGCCTCCTGCAGCAAGCGGGCTTCACCAAGGGCAGCTCTGGGATCTATCAGGACTCCTCCGGCAAGAAGCTTTCGTTCTCGATAATCAACCTCGCCGGCTACACGGACTGGGTCGCGTCGGTGCAAGTGATCCAGGCTGACCTCGAGCAGCTCGGCATCGAGGTACAAGCCGAAAACCTGGATAGCAGCACCTATTTCGACCGGCTCTTAACCGGCAACTTCGATCTCGCCTACGGCTCGCTCAACACCTCGCCCGGGCCAACGCCCTACTACGAGCTTCGCAACACGGTGGACAGCGCGACCACGGCCGCGCTCGGAGCCACGGCCATAGGTGACTATGGCCGGTACAACAACCCCGCAGCGGATGCCCTGTTCGACCAGTTTGCCGCCACCAGCGACTCCGGCAAGCAGCACGACCTGATGAAGCAGATCGAGGCGATCATGCTCGAGGATGTCCCGGTCATACCGGTCACAGAGGGAGTGGCTTGGTATGAGTATTCGACCCTTAATTTAGCCGGTTGGCCAACGGCGGCGGATCCATATGCGGCCCCGGCGCCGTGGAGCTTGCCCGACTGGGAGGTGGTGCTCATCCACCTCCACAAGTCGCGCTAGGCGGACCGCACCAGAAAGATGTCGAACTCGATCACCAGCGTCGGGTCCACCGTGACGAAGGGCGCGAACGGAGGCGACACGCCGTAATCGGTCATCGCGATCGAGGTGCTCTTCGCAATTTCTGCCTTGCCGTCAACGAGTTGGGCCTTGGCCTTGACGGTGACGTCCTTGACCACCCCGTGGATCGTCAGCTTGCCGTAGACAGGTACCTCAACAGGGGAGCTGACGATTGCGCCGGGCACCGACGCTGATGTGGCGGCGAACGTCGCGGTTGGAAACTGCTGAACATCGAGCTGGCGGCTGACCACGCCGTCTCGCTGGGACACATCGCGCCCTGCAACCGAGTCAACGCTGTGCAGGCTCGTGAGGTCGGCGGTGAATGTCATTGAGCTCACCTGGTAGCCAGACGAATCGCCGCTCGCGGTCAGGGCGCCGGTGATCGTCGATGTTCGCGCCACCGCCTCGTGTTTGGACGCTTGACCGACGAAGAGCTCCATGATCCGGTAGCCGGCGACCGAGCCCGAGGTGACGGTCCAGCTCCCGGCCAACGTGGCGGACGCTGTCGGGGACGTGGCTGGGGAGGAGTTTGCGGTGGGGGTCGCGCTGAAGCCGAGCTGCGCCGGCGCAGAGCGCAGTCCGGAGAAGTAGTAGACGTAACCGGCTCCGCCGGCCGCCGCGATCACGACGACTACAGCACCGAGGACGACAAGGAGTCGCATCCTCATTCAGCGTGCCTCGAGGTAGTCCGGCTCACACCGACAGCATCGGGAACGATCATGTGCGGGCGCTGCACGTTTGCTGGGAAGTTGTTGAGTAAGAGTGGCCGCAAGGCGGGGCGGCAGTTCACCGGCCACCGCCCTGCGGGGTTGGGGTCAGCCTCATTACCGGCCGACCAAAGAGAGGGGGGACGCTAGGGAATCGTCGGGCGGATGCCGGCGTTTTCCTGAGCCTCGCGGGCGGCGCTCTCGCCGGCCTCGTGGGCCGCGGTCTCATTGGAGACAAAAGGGGGGTTGGCCGGTGTCGGTGTTGCGGTCGTGAGCGCGGCGTTGTCTGCCGTGGCGGCGGCGGCGCCTATCGTCGTGACCCCGTACATGACGGCTCCGGCCACGCCTCCTAACAGCATCGACCCCGCGATGGCGGCCGCCGCGCCTAACTTTCGGACTCCATTCATTTCGTCATCTCCTTCGGTTTCTTATGCGCTCGTTGAGGGTTGACACCGAGACTGACGACGAAGGCTCAGCGCCTCGTGTGTGGCAACTGTGAGTTTGCGCAGAGACAAAAACAGCGGCGGCCGCGGCCGCCACTGCGTCATCAGCGCCTTAGCGGCGCTGTTCGGCCGGCTCCTCCCGCGTCTCCGGAGCCATGTCGGGCATCTCGTCCTCATCCATCGGATGCACCTGCTCCTGGTGGCGCATCAGCTCCTCGGAGTTCGCGAACTCCTGGTCACAGATATCGCATTTCGCGGCGGGTCCTCCTGTTCGCTCTTGGATTCGAAGCAACAGCGCTTTGCTTTGTCGCCTCGTTACTAAAACGCGCCGGTGCTGGCGCCTACTGCATTTGCGTGACCTCCATACCTCGCGCGTTCTCACTAGGAGCGGGAAAAAAACATGGAGGCTGAAAACTTGGAGAGAAACTTTCGTGCGATGCCAGGAAATGAGGTCGAGCGGACGCCGATGACTCAGCGTGAGCAGCTGCAGCAAAAGCTTGCGGTCATCGAGGCTCGGGCGAGGGATCTTGCTCAGCGCCACGGTCGACTCGCCGCGGGAATCGCCATCACCGCCGCAGCGGCGTTCGGACTCGGGATGGTTGTCTACAGCCGCCGGCGCAAGACATCGATGGTACGGCGTGCGCAGCATGCCATCCCGGACTCGGTGTGGGTGATGCCGGAGGAGCTCCTCGCGCAGCTCAAGAAACCGCTCAAGCGGGGGGCGAAAGCGTTCTGAGGGCTAGGCCGCGGACGCGGCCACTCGGCGCAGATCCGCAACGAGTTTGAGAGGCGCTGGCTTGACCGACGGCGGCCGCGCGTTGGCGGCGGCGAGGTGCCGCCGCGACGATCGGTACGCCCGCTTGATCAGGTCCTGCGTGTGGCTGAAATCGGCGGGGGAGACCGCGAGCGCATCTACGGTCGGGAGCACGATGATTTCGGCCGAGCCCCTGTAGGCGTGCACCTCGGCTTCGAGGCGTTGCTCAACGAAGCGAGCGAGGGCGTGAAGAGCCATGCCGAGCGCGTTGCTTGGTTGATTGCGAACCCACGGATAGCCGATCGGCAGCACCACCACCCGCTCAGCCCCGAGCTCTATTGCCGCAGCGATCGGGGTGTGGTTGGCAACGCCGCCGTCCACGAGGTCGCGGCGGCCGATGGTGACTGGTGGAAAGACCCCTGGAATGGCTGTGCTGGCGAGCAGCGCCGGCACCGCCGGCCCCGACGAGATCACGACCGCCTTTCCGCTGCGCAAGTCCGTCGTGATGACGTGAATGGGCACCTTGGCCTCTTCGAGACGCTTGTAAGGGAGATTTCTCTCCAGCACCGCGCGCAGGCCCGCGTTCGAGATCACGTGCTTGTTGCGCCCGAAGATGCCGAGGGCGCCGGCCAACGCGTTGATTGGGAAGATGTCCTGGCGGCGAAGTCCGCTCCAGATGGCGGCGAGCTTCAGCGCCCCCTCCAGGTCCGGCTGACCGGCGAGCCAGGCTGCGTTCACCGCGCCGACTGACGTTCCGATCATGAAGTCCGGCTGGATGCCCGATTCCATCAGCGCCTGAAGCATTCCGACCTGGATCGCGCCCAGGCTGCTGCCCCCGGACAGCGCGAATGCGGTCCTGACGCGATGGGGTGCGGTCCGGCTCATCTCTGTCGCGATGCCAGGCGCAGCCTCAGGCCGCCTTCTCATCTGGCAGCCTGGCGGCGCGCTTGGCGCGACGGGTTTCGATCATCACGGCGGCATCGACGCGATCCCACAATCGCCATTCGGCCTCCGATCGCCATACCTGGTCGAGCAGCGATTCGAGCTGGCTGTGCAGATCGGGGTCTGTTGAACCGGGCTTGTTGCTCTTCACTCTGATCACAAAAACGCGCGCCCTGGCGCCAGCGGCTACCACCGTTGTATGGATTTGTGAACCTACCGAATTACGAGCCCAGCCAGACGGGCGCCGAAGCCGAGTCGAAGCCGAGGTTCTGGGTCACTTGGATGGGCGACCCAGCCTTGCCCGGGGCCGGCGCTGCGATCGTCCACAGCTGGAACGGGCCGCCAGGTGAGGCCGGCGCCAGGTACGCAATCGCCATCCCATTCCAGGCAAAGGACGGCGAAGCCACCAGCTGTCCGCTCACAAACGTCACGGGAGCTCCGATCGAACTGGAGGCTAAGTGCAGGGGTGCGACAGCCAGGTCGGCCGTCCTGAGCTGGCCGTGCCTGCAAACCATGGCGATGAGCTTGCCGTCAGGTGAGACCGCGGGCTGGGCGCAGTCGTCAGGGGGCGCCGTCAGTGCAGTCCCGGCGGTGCCCGGGCCGGACTGTAGCCAGACCTGTGAGTGCACCTGGAAACGCGTGTCGATCGAGTACCGGGTGAAGATCAAGCCCTGCGCCAAGGGCCATGGCCCCACGTCTCCACCGGTGTAGGGATTCGGCTGGCTCCAATCGGTCGACTCGTTAGCCGCTGGGTCGGCTGGGCGCGAGAAGATCGCCAGGTCGACACGATGGGTGTTGTAAGGGTCCTTCGGGTCGTAGCTGAAAAACAAGCCGCCTGGGCTGAAGTGGGGGTAGAAAGCCCAGTGGTTGGCCTCTAGCTGCCTCGAAGTGTTGTTGGTGAGCCGAGCCTGGACCTGGCCATCGGCGCCGAGGAGGTAGATGTCCGCGAAGTTGAGCGATCTCTTGACGGCTACGAGGTGGCTGCCATCCGGCGAGGCTGCCGGCTAGGCCCAGCCCGGCTCCGGGGTGATCTGTTTGAAGGCGCCGCCGTGCAAGCGGTAGATTGCGCCTCCCTGCGCGAGGTACACCGTCCCGGGAAGCGACACCAGGCTCGAAGCTGGGTGCTCGACCTGAGCGCTGGCGCCTCGCCACGATCCCAATGCTGTGTACGTGCTGATTGTGAACAGCGCCATCGCCCCGACAAGCGCGGCGGAGACCAACGCCTGTTTCATGGAAAAGACTGGTGGGCCAGCGGCAGGATCATGGGCCAGCTCGCAAGCACCATGTCCTGTCCGCCAATCTGAGTTTCCGAGGTGTACGGCGGCACCAATACCAAGCTGTTGATGTTTGGTCCGCCAAACTGGCCGGCCAGCCCCACCAGTTGACGCAGCCGGTCGAGGCCGATGCTCGTCTTGATCTCGCCGCTGAAAGCGCTCGCGAGAAACGGAAGGTCGGCAATGTTAAGGTGCGCATCTTTGATGGCGAGGAGCAGCTGCTGCTGGCGCTCTGAGCGCGCGAAGTCGCCTCGGAGGTCGCCGTGGCGCGAGCGAACGTACTGCTGGGCCTGGACGCCATCGAGATGCATGGCTCCGGGCAGCACGGCCACGCGGTAATAGGCATATGGGTCTCGGGTGTTGATGTCGGACGGGTAGTAGTTATCGAGCACCGGATTGGTGACGACGAGGTCGACCCCGCCGATGCGGTCGATCAGGTTGACCAGGCCGCTCAGACCGATCCAGACGTAGTCGTCGATGTGAACGCGGAAGTTGTCCTCGACCGTCTTCATGGTCCAGCGGTGGGCCGCCGAGCTGATAGGCCGTTGAGATCTTGCCCGTGCCGTGTCCAGGGATTGGAACCCACAGGTCTCGAGGGATCGACAGCATCGTTGCATCCTTCGTGCCGGGATCGACCCGCAACAGGATCATCCACTGCGTGTTGTAGCGATCCGGCGCGAATTTGGCGTCGTCGTCGGAGCCGAGAAGCAGGACGGTGAACGGCTGCGTCGAGCTCGGAAGCGGATCCGGGATCGACCCCGAGGACTCAGCAGAGGTGGCGGCGACCTCGAACACCGGCAGGAAGTAAGCGCCCACGCCGAGGCGGCCGGCCAGCACAAAGCCGGCGATGACCACTGATGCGCGCGGCAAATACAACAGTTTTCGAGCCTCCCTCCTGCAAGCGCTTGAGCGCGGCTAAGGCCCCGCTCTGGTCAGCTTCGCCGGCCTCGCTCAGTGCGCGTTGCCACAGCCATCAGGCCGCTCAGGACACCACCTTCGAACACTCCGTAGAAGATCGAACGTAAAAGCGGCTGGTTGAACGGCCCGAGGTTGATGAGAAAGGTCATCACTCCGAAGATCGGGAACGAGATCGCCAGCTGGACCCACGTCTCCAAGCCTTCCCACCAGCGCACCACGCGTGGCGGCGGTGACGGCGGCGGCTTCACGCTGGCGTCCCTCCTTTATGTATTGCTTTGGCCATTGGCGACTACCTTTGAGCTTATGCGTGGCGGCGGCCGCGTGACCAACCTGGCGCTGCTCAGCCTCCTGGCGGTGGCTTTCGCCAGCGGGTGGGTGGCGTTCGAGCTCGGCGGCCAGCCGGCCCGCGCGACTCTCGTCATCCATGCGGCCGCCGGCGTGGCGATTGTGCTGCTTGCGCCCTGGAAGTCACTGGTCGCTCGTCGCGGCCTGCGCCGGCTCCGCTGGCCCTCGCTCGTCCTCGCGCTCGGCGTCGTGATCTCTCTCGGGTTCGGCTTCGTCCACAGCTTCGGGCGACCAGACATCGGCTACCTCACCGCCATCGACTTCCATGTGGGTGCCGCCATTTGCGTCTTGCCATTCGTCATCTGGCACGTCCTGGCCCGTCCGGTGAAGCTGCGGCGCGCCGATCTGAGCCGGCGGAACTTCTTGAAGGGGGAGCCCTCCTGGGCGTATCGATCATCGGGGTGGCGGGGCTGGCGGCGGCGCGGCGCGCGCCCACCGGGTCGTACAAAACCGCATACGCCGTCCCGACCCAATGGATGTTCGACAGCACGCCGGCGGTCGACACCGGCGCGTGGCGCCTCGCGGTCGGCTGTCGTCGGTGGAGCTATGACGACCTGACTCAGTTCGATGATCGGGTCACCGCGGTGCTGGATTGCACAGGCGTCTGGTACCCGGAGCAGGAGTGGGGCGGCGTCTGGCTGAACCGCTTGTTGCCGCCTGGCGAGAACGGTGTTTCGAGCGTCTACGTGAAGTCGGTCACAGGCTACGGCCGCCCGTTTGACATAGGTGATGCGCCGGGGCTGCTTCTGGCCACGCGCCTCGACGGGAGCACGCTGGAACCAGGCCACGGTTTCCCGTTGAGGCTCGTCGCTCCGGGCCGACGCGGCTTTGCCTGGGTCAAAATGGGTGGCGTCCATTGAGACCGATGCAGCGCCGGGGTGGTGGCAGCCGCCCTTCCCATTGCAGTGATCACCGCGTAGGTGCGCGATATGCAGTCGCAGAGCTTCTCCCGGCGGTAGGCAAGGAAAAGCGCCCTCTGAGCCCGCTGGCCAAAAAGCTTCGTCTCCAGCCCGATTACCGGGTCGCGATCATCAACCCTCCAGACGGATACATCGACCGCCTCGCGCCGGCACCCACAGGAATCGGCACGGACCTTCAACCACTTGACCTTTTCGCCGCCGTCCAGCTCTTCGTCAACGGGGTGGAGGAGCTGCGCGACCTGCCATCCGAGCGGTCAAGCCGGACGGCATCCTGTGGGTGACCTATCCAAAAGGCGGAAAGACGCGTGGTGTCACCGAACTGCCGGCGTCGGCGTGGTGGATCAAGCGAGACGTGCTGGGCGGGATCACGTCCGAAATCGGTTACAAGCCTGTCGCGCTGCTCAAGATCGACGACAACTGGACGGCGCTTAGATTCACTCGTTTAGCCACACCGGCTTCGCTCGACGGCAGTGCATAGTATTCGCCGTGCCGGGACTGTTTGACGAGGCGAGGCAGCAGGTTCGAGGCGCGCTTGGAGGCAAGGTCGCTGTCGTCACAGGTGGCGGCAGCGGCGTCGGCAAGGCCATCGCGAAGGCGCTGGCGCGCCAGGGCGCCAACCTCGTGGTCGCGGACTTCGACACGCCCCGAATGGAAAAGACTGTCGAGGATGTGCTCAATGAGGGCACGTGTGACTCGGCGATCGCATTGTCGACTGACATCCGAAGCGACACTTCTGTGCGCGCTCTGGTGCGCGACTCCATCAAGTCGATGGGCAGGGTCGACATTCTGGTCAATGCCGCAGGCGTGCTTCTGCAGGGCAAGATCGACAAGATATCCACGCATGACTGGACCTGGATGCTGGAGACGAACCTTCTGGGACCGGTGCGCACGGTCACCAACTTCCTGCCCCACATGACCGAACGTGGGTCAGGCCATCTCGTCAACGCCGTCTCGTACGGCGGCCTCTTGCCGGGGGACCCGATGACGATCCCTTACGACAGCGGGCACGCGGCTCTCGCCGCCTTCACTGAGGGCCTGGCGCGCCAGCTCAAAGGCACAGGGGTGTTCGTGTCCCTTTACTGTCCGGGATCGAAGAGTCAGCGCATCGGGCAGAACACCCGCTCGCGTGGCATGGGCCGGTGGCTGGGCGCCGCCGACCAGCCAGAAGATGGGTCGCGCCTTCTGGACCCGCTGGTCACCGGGCTGGTCGAATCCATGCACCACCCTCGGTTCCTGATCCTGGGCAACCCGGACGATTGGCCATCGCTGCAACGCCGCTGGGATCACATCGACGTTTCTGAAGCCGACAGGAGCGGGGAAAGGGTCACCCAGCACTCGTGATCGCTCCGGCCTTTGGGAACGACCTGCTGTCCAGCATCGGCATCTGCGTCGGCGCCGCTGCGTTGCTCGCGCTCATCGGCTGGCGCCTGCGTCAGCCTCTGATCCTGGCGTACCTCGTGACCGGGGTGATCATCGGTCCCAACGTCCTCAATTTCGTCAAGGACCAGGCCAGTATCCAGACCGTGGCCGAGATCGGACTGATCCTTCTGCTGTTCATCATCGGGCTCGAGATCGACCTCAAGAAATTGGCGTCTGCCGGCGCTCCGGTGCTCCTGACCGGCGCGCTGCAGGTGCCTATCTGCATCGCGCTCGGGTGGGGCTTCTTCTACCTGATCGGCGTTCGCAATGCGCCCGGGAACTACTCGCTGCTCTACCTCGCCGCCTGCATGAGCCTGTCGAGCACGCTCGTGGTGGTCAAGCTCCTCTACGACAAGTTCGAGCTGGATACGCTGCCCGGCAGGGTCACTCTTGGCGTCCTCGTCGTTCAGGATCTCTGGGCGGTGGGGATGCTTGCCGTACAGCCCAACCTGTCCAACCCGAATTTCTTTCCGCTTGCGTTCTCGCTCTTGAAGGGCGCGCTTCTCGTGGTCGGCGCCCTGAACATCTCGAAGTACATCCTTCCGCACCTATTCCGCGCGGTGGCCAAAGTGCCAGAGCTCGTCCTGGTCAGCGCCCTTGCCTGGTGTTTTTTCCTGGCGGGTGTTGCCCAGGCGATTGGTCTGTCGCGTGAGATGGGTGCGCTCATCGCCGGCGTCAGCCTGTCGACCTTTCCTTACAACCTGGACGTCATGGCCAAAGCCGTGAGCATCCGCGACTTCTTCGTCACGCTGTTCTTTGTCGCGCTCGGTATGCAGATCCCGGTACCGAGCCTCGAGGATCACAACGCGCTGGTGCACTTCGCAGGACTCCTCGGGCTTTCGCTCGCGGCCTCGGCGTTCGTGATCTTGAGCCGCCTGTCGGTCGTCCCCATCCTGTACGCGCTTCGCCTGGGTCACCGGGCCAGCCTGATCCCGGCGATCAACCTTGCCCAGGTCAGTGAGTTCTCGATCGTCATCGCATCGCTTGGGCTGACGCAAGCGCATCCCCAGATCACCACCGACGTCGTGACCGTCGTGATCATCACGTTTGCGCTGACTGCTGTGGTCTCGACGTACATGATCAACTCGAGTCACGCCGTCCAGAAGGTGCTGAGCCGCGCTCTCAAGATTCTCCGAGTCAAGGACCTGGACTCGGCAACAGATGCCGAGCCGCAACCTGAGGGACGCCAGGAGACGGTGGTCTTCCTGGGTTTCTTCAGGGACGCAAGCTCGATCCTTCACGAGTTCGAGCATGCCGGCGACGGCGCTGCCGACAAGGCGTTTCTCAGCAAGATCCTCGTCATCGACTTCAACCCGAGCGTGATGCGCGAGCTTCGCAATCGAAAGATCAGCTGCATCTATGGCGACATCGCCCATGCGGATACGCTGCGCCACGCCGGAATCCAGGATGCGGAGCTCGTGGTCTCGAGCATCACGGATGACATCCTGCGGGGGACCAACAACCTCAGGATGCTGAAGAACGCCAGGGCGGCGTGCCCGAAAGCGCGCGTGATGCTCACCACCGAGCACATCCCGCAGGCGCTCACCTTCTACGCGGCCGGCGCCGACCTCGTGTACCTCCCGCGGCTTCACTCGGCGCCCCAGATCGCCGCCATGCTGAAGCAGGGCCTGGAAGAGGGGTTCGATAAGATCCGCGCCGCTGAGCTGGAGCACCTGGCGGACCGGCACGAGGTCCTCGCGTAGTCAGGGTGATGCGAATCCTCGCCATCGCGGATGAGGTGGACGAGGGGCTCTACACCGACAAGCTCAATCGATTCCGACCCGACCTCGTGGTGTCTTGCGGCGACCTGCCGTTCGACTATCTGGAGTACGTGGTCAGCCGGCTGGACGTCCCACTCGTCTTTGTGCCCGGCAATCACGACCCCGAGGTGCGATCAGCGGACTCGACGTGGGCCCCGCTTCGAACCGAGAGCCCGCAGCCAGGGCCCCAGGGATGCGAAAACGCCGACGGTCGGGTCGTCGTCGCCGCCGGCCTGCGGATCGCCGGCCTTGGCGGCTCCATGAGGTACAAACCCGGCCCGAACCAGTACACGGACGCTGAAATGCGCTGGCGGGCTCTCAGCCTCGAGATGCGCATCAGGCTGAACCCCGCCCGAGGCGCGCGGAAGCTGGATCTGCTGCTGACGCATGCTCCGCCACTTGGGTGGGGCGCCGCCGACGATCTGGCGCACCGCGGATTTGCCGCTTTCGTCCGGCTGGTCAAGGACTTGACACCGAGGCTGCTCGTCCACGGCCATGTGCATCCCTATGGCCGAGCCCAGGTGGAGCGCAAGCTGGCAGGCACGCAGATCATCAACGCCGTGCCCGCGCGGCTGATCGAGCTCTAGAGAGGGAGCCGGCGGCCGGCGCCTTCGGCCAGAGCGCGCGCGTAGACCAGGCCCGCCGTCGCCGCGTCCTCGACCGCGTGGCCCGTGGACTTGTAGATGGTGAGATCGTGGTCTGAGGTCCGGCCAGGCTTTGTCCCCGCCAGCACCTCGCCGACCTCGGTGATCGCCGCCTCATCCATCCCCTGGAGCTCATGGGCTCCCGCCGGGGGAGCGTTGCTGGCGGCGCCTCGCCACTCGACGAACACCTTGCCCGCGGCCATCGTCGCCGGGTCGATCTCCGGACCGAAGGTGCCGCCGACCGAAGTCACGTGCGCTCCTTGCTTCAGCCACTCGCGCCGGATGACAGGCTCTCGCGCGTCAGTGCAGCACGCGACCACATCGGCGCCTCGCACCGCCTCCTCGAACGAGGCTGCGACACGCGCGATCGGGTGGCGGCCGGCGAGCGTTGAGGCCTTTGCCGGGTCGCGGGAAGCCACCCGTATCTCCTTGAAATCGCGCACGTGAGTGAACGTGTCCAGGTGAGAATGGCCCTGTACGCCGGCGCCGAGAATGGCGAGCACGCTCGAGTCAGCACGTGACAGTGCGCGCGTGGCCACCGCGGCGGTGCCCCCGGTACGAATCGCGGTGATATGGGTGCCGTCCATCACGGCGAGCGGCGTCCCGTCCTTTTCATCAAAGAGCGCGATCAGCGCCTGGTGGCTGGGGACTCCGTGCCCGTGATTGCCGGGGAACACCGACACGAGCTTGACCTCGAGGGCGACGCCGGGCACGTACCCCGCCATCACCCCCATCAACCCGTCCGGCGCACGCGCTGCGCTTCGCGGTGGGACCGAGGTGACGCCTGAGGAGAAGAGCACCAGCGCCCGGCTGATCGCCTCGAGCATGGCGTCAACGTCAAGCAAATTTTCGACGTCCGCCTGGCTGAGGTAGAGAAGCTCCCTCATCACTCGGCATGATATTCCGGCGGTGAAGGTCTACTTGCGCAGCGGAAAGCTGCTCACCCTGATGCTCGGCCATCTGACCGTGGACAGCTACGTGGGCGTCATCCCCGTGCTATATCCCATCCTGATCGGCCGCTTCCATCTCAGCTTCGCAACCGTGGGTCTGGTGAGCCTGGCCTACAGCGGCATGGCGGCGATCTCGCAGCCCATGTTTGGCTTGATCGCCGACCGATACGGCACTCGGCTCACCGGCATCGCCCTTGCCTGGACTGCGCTCACGTTCGCGACCATCGGATTCGTGCAGTCGTTCCCGCTGTTGCTCGTGATCGCTTGCGCCTCGGGACTTGGCTCCGGCGCCTTCCACCCATTTGGGGCGCTCGATGTTCGAGCCCTGCTGCCCGCCTGGAGGCGCAGCTTTGGCATGTCGGTGTACGTCACTGCGGGCACCGTTGGGGTCGCGCTGGGGCCGCTGATCGGGATCGCGCTGTTCGGAACCCTCGGCATTCACGGCACCGGAGTGCTGGTGGTCCCTGGGCTGGTGACCGGCGGCTACCTGTTATGGCGGATGCGCTCGAGCGCGCCACAGGCCGCGCGCAGTGGAGCCACCGGTGGAACGGGTAGGGCGATTCCCGTGTTCGCTCTCGCCATGGTCATCGGCGTGATGATGTCCCGCAGCTGGACCGTCAACGTCTTTCAATCGTTCACGCCGACCTGGTACTCCCAGATGGGGTACGGGCCGGGCTTCTACGGCCCGCTGGCGACGACGCTGGTGCTCGCGAGCGCGGTCGGGACTGTCGGCTGTGGCTCGCTCGCCGATCGATTTGGCCGCCGAACACTGATCCTCGTCACCCTGGTGCTGAGCGCACCCGCAATCCTGCTGTACACACTGTTCCCAGGACCGTGGGCTTTCCTCAGCGCGATCGCCATTGGATTCCTTGCCGCGTCGACCGCGCCCCTGATGCTGCTCATGGCCCAGCAGCTGATGGCGGCGCGCGCTGGCCTCGCCTCCGGCCTGGTCATGGGCCTGGGTTTTGTCACCGGCGCCCTCGGCGTCCCCATCAACGGGTTCATCGCCGACCACATCGGGCTCCAGAAATCGCTGATGACCAACGTTATTCTCGTGCTCGCGACGCTGGCGATCGCCTGGTTCCTGCCCCGTGAAGACGAGATGGAGCGCATCTCCCTCAGCCAGCGCGAGGTTCCAGCCGCGGTTACTCCCTGACAATGGAATCCGTGCTCACCACCAGCGGCCAGATGGAGATAGTCGTGCACGACGACGCTGCCGCCATGGCCGGCCTCTTCAAGCTGCCTGTCGCCAAAAGGCTCGGCGCGCTGGCGGCAATGCGCGGCGTGTCCGAGTTCGACGAACTGGCGATGAAGCAGCTGAGGCAGATCCACGAACAGGGCGATGGCTTTCGGGTCGGAGTCGATGATCCGCGCTACCCCGCGGCGTTGAAGAAGCTGGTCGACGCGGATGCCTGGGGCCAGCTCAAGCGCGACCTCGCGCGCGCCTGGGAGTACCAGCAGTCGGTTTTGCCCGGGATTCACCATGCCGAAACAGTCGACGTGGTGCTCACCCTCGGCAATCCAGATGACCCGATCTTCATCGAACGCACGCAGGGCTACTACGGTATGGGTTCGATCCCGGGCCGCATCTGGATGGTGGCGTGGCCGACTGAGTACAACGTGTCGAGGATCGGCGCGTGCGGCGTCCACGAGCTGGCGCACAACATTCGCACGCCCAACGTCCAGGACCATTTCGACCTTGAGGAATGGGTGATCCACGAAGGCCTCGCCGAGGTGTTTACGCTCGAGGTTTGCGGTCCCGATTCGACGGGGGCATGGTACGCACCGGTCACCGGAAAGCTGCTCGAGTCGACCTGGCAGAAGGTCACCGACGCTTTTGGCACCGGCCGCTCGTTTCCGGACTGGACTCCCTACGTGCTCGGCGACGAGGTCGCTGGGAGGATGGGCCTGCATCCGGTGGGCGTTCCGCACATGGGTGGCTATGCCGTGGGCCGGGCGCTCGTCGAGAAATACCTGGCCGCGACCGGGCTGAGGGCGGCGCAGGCGATAGTTCGGCCCACTGAGGAGATCCTGGCCGGCGCCGGGTTGGCGCTCAAAGGCAGGTCCTGAGCGAGCCTCGCATCGCGGAGTTGATCACGGACCGCCCGTCGGCAGGCCTTCTGACGAGGCCTGCCATCACGGGCAGTCTAGAGGCGGGATTGGTACCTTGGCGGGGTGCCAGGAATCGGAAACGTATACGAGGCGGCCGGCGGCGAGACGACCTTCCGGCTGCTGGTGACGCGCTTTTACGCGCGGGTCGGCGGTGATCCGCTGCTTCGGCCGCTGTACCCCGAGGCGGACCTCGCGAGCGCGACTGAGCGCCTGAGCCTCTTTCTGATCCAGTACTGGGGCGGCCCGCATACGTACAACGAGCAACGGGGTCACCCCCGGTTGCGGATGCGGCATCAGCCTTTCGCGATCGGGCAGGCGGAGCGCGACGCATGGCTGGAACACATGACGGCGGCGGTGGAATCGCTGGAGCTCATTCCAGCCGTGCGCAAGGCGCTGATCGATTACTTCGAAACGGCTTCCACGGCGATGATCAACCGGCCGGCTCCGCGCTGACCGGCGCGATCGCGGGGCCGGCCGAAGGGGCAACGCCGGGCTCCGGCTGGACCAGGTCCTGGGTGACGGGGATCGCCTGTTCCAACTCGATCGTCAGCGTGTGCCCAGTCGACTTGGCCCGCCGCAACGCAGCCCTCAGCCGGGGAATTTCGGCTCGCAGCGGCTGCTCGACCCAGTCGAAGGCGATGACCCGCTCGTTGACCTCCCAGAAGAGGCCGTTCTGCATCGACTCCATGCGGTCCAGCGCGGCGTCCACGAAATCGGGCGGAGCCGCGGCGATGCCTTCGACGAGGATGTGGGCGGCGTCTTTCTGGTCCGCCGCCATCGCCCAGAACGTGAGCTTGGCGACGCCTTTGAACAAGCCGTTCAGCCCGATGGGCCGCGCGTTGGGGATCAGGTCAAGCAGGTTCCGAACCAGGAGCAGCGCGAGCCGATGCGTCACCTGCGGGTCGCGGGCCCTCGCCTCGATCGCGAGATCGGCGACGTCTTCGGCGGCGGCGCCAAGGATCGCCGGCATTCCCGCCTCGTCGAAATGACGGCCGTAGCGGAGCAGGTGGGCGGCGGCTTCAACCGCCAGGTCCGGGCGCCATTCGAGGCAGCCGATGGCCAGCCGCCGGTACTCGTTCATGATCGCCGACGCAAACGTCGGGGCGGATCGATTGATGGCCGCGCGCAGATAGGTGTTGAAGAAGCGGACGCACAGCTCGGCCACCTCCTTGTCGCCGACCTCAATCGCCGCCACCCCAACATTGCGTGTGGCGACCGCGATCGCGTGCACGGCCTCCTTCCGGTGCAGTGGAGTCAGGCCGATCATGTTGACGAAGCTGGACATGATGGTGTAGGAGAACCAGGTGCCTGCGCGATTCACCTCGGCGAGGATTTGGTCCGAGGCTCCCGGCATCTCCGCGTGCCCGACCTTGAACCAGTCGGGTTTAAAGCCCTTTTTCGCGGGCAGATAGTCGTCGGAGATGAGCTGTCCGAGCACCTCGATGCTCAGCACGCATATCGGCACGTCGCCCAGTTGAATCGACCCGAACGCGATGTCGGTTATCTGCGCCACCGAGGTCATCAGCGCGCCGCGGTGGCGGCGCGCGTGTGCGCTGTTGAAGGCTGCTCGCAGCTCGCGGCGCGCCCGGCGCATGATGCTGCTGACCAGCGTCTCCGCCCGCATCACCTCGAAGATGTAACCGACGTAGGGGAGCAGGATCGCGAAGTTGATGAGCGCGAGGATCACGGCGGCCGCGGTGCTCCAGGTCGGGACGTAGTCGACCTTGATCTCGTCCCGAACCAGGAACGTGTATAGGATCGAGGCCAGGGCAAAGCTCAACATCAGCGCGTTCAGCGGGTTTCGCGTGAAGATGCCCATGATTCGCGGCGAGTATCGGGAGGAGGTCGACTGGATGCCGAAGACCACCGACACGATGACGATGCTGAGGGTCACTCCCTCGGCGCCCCCGACCAGCCCCAGGGTGCCGGCCGCAGCGGTCGGGTCGGGGGTGAAGAAGTCGACTATCGACCGGTAGTGGATCGCGTCGAGAAAGCCGAAGAAGATGACGAGCATCAGCGAGACCGTGACCAGGGCCAGGCCGGACACCGCGGCTCCGAACCAGCCGCGAGCGCCGCTTGCGCTCACCACAGGGCGCGCCGGCGATTGACGTACATCGTCAGCCACTGAAAGATCCCAAATACACGGCCACGGCGATCCTAAGCGATCGGCACGGCATAGTTAAAGGAACGTAATGATTCGTGCCCTCGTCTTCGATTTCGACGGACTGATCCTCGATACGGAGGAGCCGATCTACCGATCGTGGCTCGAGGTTTATCAGGCGCACGGCGAGACGCTGCCGTTCGAACGCTGGGTGCAGACGGTGGGTTCGACCAACACGAAGTTCCATCCGCAGCACCACCTGGAGGAGCGGCTCGGGAGGCCCCTCCCGCAAGAGGTGCTCGAGGAGCGCGTCGGGCGCCGGACGGAGATGATCCTCGCCCAGCAAGTCCTGCCGGGGATCCTCCAACACCTCGAGGACGCCACGACCCTGGGCCTCAAGCTGGGCGTGGCTTCCAGCTCGACACGCGACTGGGTCGGCGGCCATCTCGAGCGCCTGGGCATTCTTGGTCGGTTCGATTGCGTGCGATGTCGCGACGATGTCAACCACGCGAAACCCGCGCCCGACCTCTACCTGGCAGTGCTCGATTGCCTCGGCGTCAGCCCTGCCGATGCGGTCGCCATCGAGGATTCGCCCAACGGTGTGGTGGCGGCCAAACAGGCAGGGATGTTTTGCGTCGCGATCCCGAACTCGATCACGGCCACGCTGGACCTCAGCCAGGCGGACCTGGTCCTCCGATCGCTGTCGGACGTTCCGCTCCGAGAGCTGTTGCAGCGGCTCGGTGCTAGCCGCACACCTTAATCTTTCGTCGTGCGAATCGGGATCCTGACCGGCGGTGGCGACGCGCCCGGCCTCAATGCGGCGATCCGCGGCGTGGCGAGGCGCGCCTTCCAGCTCGGTCACACCGTGAGCGGTGTGCAGAACGGTTGGGCGGGCTGCATCGAGGACGGCCTGATCCAAGAGCTCGCACCTGAGGGCGTGCGCGGCATCCTTCACCTGGGCGGAACGATCCTCGGCACCTCGCGCACCAACCCCCTGAAGATGAACGACGGCGTGGCGACTGTGATTCAGGTTCTGCGCCGCAACGGAATCGACGGGATCGTTCCCATCGGCGGCGATGACACGCTCAGCGTTGCGGCCGCGATGCACGAGGCAGGCTTTCCGACGGTCGGCGTGCCGAAAACGATCGACAACGACCTGTCGCTGACCGAGTTCTGCATCGGCTTCGACACTGCAGTTGGCGTGGTGACGGAGGCCCTCGACCGGCTTCACACGACGGCCTCAGCCCATCACCGGGTCATGGTCGTCGAGGTCATGGGTCGAGACACCGGGTGGGTGGCGCTCGTCGGAGGCCTCGCCGGCGGCGCCGACCTCATCGTCATCCCCGAGTTCGAGGTGACGCTCAAAGAGGTCGTCGGCCACCTGTACAGGCGGCGTGGCGACGGCAAGCTGTTCAGCATCATCGTCGTCGCCGAAGGCGCGCGCATCCCTGAGCTCGAGGAGGGTGCGGGGGGTGCCCAGGAGACCGATGCGTTCGGCCACGTGCAGCTCGCCAGGCGCGGCATCGGCGATGCGCTCGCGAGAAGGGTCGAGGTCGAGACCGGCTTCGAGACTCGGGTCACGGTGCTCGGTCACCTGCAGCGAGGCGGCTCGCCCACACCGACCGATCGCATCTGGGCGACACGTCTCGGCGTGCGGGCGGCCGAGCTCATCGCCGAAGGCAAGAGCGGCGTCATCCCGATCCGGCGCAACGGGGACGTCGAGGTCGTGCCCCTCGCGGAGGTCGTCAGGGAGACCCGGCGCGTGCCCAAGGAGCTTTACGACTTGAGCCGCGTCTTCGAGTGAAGGCACGGCCGACCAAGGGGTCGCGTTCTCCTGGCCGCAAGAAGCCGATGCTCGAGCTTGCGGGCGGCGGCGACGACGGGTCCACAGGACTTCTCGGCGGCGGGCGGGCGCGCAAGGACGATCCGCGCATCGAGGCGTATGGCACCGTCGACGAAGCGTCAAGCGCGATCGGCCTGGCCAAGGCGTTGTCGGTCCACCCGCGCGTGCGCGCGATCTGTGAGGAGCTGCAGCGCGGGCTCTACGCGCTTGGGGCGGAGCTGGCCACCAATCCCGAATCCAAGGTCTCCTTCAGCTCCACGACCGCAGCCGGGGTCGAGCGCCTGGAGGAGTTCACCGCGGAGCTCGAGAAAGCGGTCCCGATGCCCGATGGCTTCATCCTGCCGGGGGCCACGCCGGCCTCTGGGGCGCTCGACCTGGCGCGAGCGATCACACGACGGGCGGAGCGCCGCTGCCTGACGCTCGAGCGTGGCGGCGGTTTTGAAAACCCGCAGGTGCGCAGGTGGCTCAACCGTCTCAGCCTTCTGCTCTTTGTCCTGGCTCGCTACGAGGACGGCCTTTCCGGGCGCGTTTCCAAGGCCGCGAAACCTCGCCGGAGACATTCGGGCTAAGCTTCGATTCGGGTAGTTCCACATGGCTTACGCCGCCCTCGTCGCCGCCGCCCTTCTAGCTCTCTACTTCCTAGCTTCCTATGCCGTCTATCGCCGCGCCTTCGTGCCCGACAAGCCGGCATTCCTGGACGACTTCACCTTCACACCATTCGAATTTCAGGCTGACTCGGAAGAGGTCGAGCTCGTGACGGCGGACGGGATCAGCTTCGGGGCGTGGCATTTCCGCCAGCCGGGCTCGCCGCAGACGGTCATCGTGTCCGGTGGGCACAAAGGCCAGCGCACGAACTCGCTCGGCATATCCGCGGCTCTCTGGCGCAAGGGGTTCAACGTCATCCTCTATTCGTATCGCGGCATGCCAGGCAGCGACCGGGCGCCGATCACGTTCGGCATCAAAGAGGTGCTGGAGCTGCAGGCTGTCGTCGCCTTCGCGCGCAAGCGCATCCCGAATGCCAGGATCGGCCTCCTCGGTTACTCGATGGGGGCGGTCGTTTCCCTCCTCGGCGCCGCGGGGGAGCCGGGCGTCGAAGCGCTGGTGCTCGACAGCCCGTTCAGCGACCTGCGCTCTCTGCTGGTGGAAAACGTGAGGCGGACGATCAAGCTGCCGGGCGGTCCGTTTGTGTGGCTGGCCGGTTTGATGCTTCGCCTTCGAAGCGGGAGCCGGTTGTCGGAGTGCAGCCCGCAGGCGGTGCTCAGCTCGCTGGAGCCCCGTCCGCTCTTCTTCATCCACGGCGGCGCCGACGAGATGACCTCGGTGATTCACAGCCGCCGCCTTTACGACGCTTACCGGGGACCACGCGAGATCTGGATCGTCCAGGGCGCGCCACATACCGGCGCCTACTTCGCCGACCGCCCCCTGTACGTCGAGCGCGTCGCAGGCTTCTTCGCCAGGCACCTGGGCCTGGACGTGAGCGGCCACCTGCGCCTGGTCGAGGAAGAAGAGGTTAGTTAGCCGGCGCCAGCGTGCTCGACAGCAGGATGCCGTTCGCCCAGTAGGTCCCCGTGGACCCTGCCGGCAGCAGGTCGTAGGTACGATCGCCCGAGTAAGGCACCAGCTCCCACAGCTTGACCGTCGAGCCGTCGAGCGCAGCGCCGGCGGCAATGTCGCCCAGCGCGCGTCCGTCGGCGGTCCGGTGGCCGGGCGACGCCAGCAGCTCACGGCCGTCCACCAGCACCAAGTGCACCATCATGTGCCCGGCCGGAACCGGTGTGCTGCCAATCTCGAGCACCGCCACCGCGATGCGCCTGCCGTCACGGGTGGCGGTCCAGACCAGCATCCCCGGCTTGATGTCGACGACGCGGACAGCGCCGGCGGGGGTGGCGATCAGCGTGCTCGCGGCCAGGCAGATCGGGCAGGGCGGCGGCCCCGACCTGGTCTGCGACGTCACAGTCACCACGCCGTCGACCCGCACCGTGCCCTTGACCAGCTCGATGGTCGACCCACCCTTCGGCTGCGCGCGGAGGTCGAAGGCGTACTCGTTTGCGTTCGGCGTCAGGGCCAGCGCGTTGAGCAGCTTGTAGGCCCGGTAGACGGTCACTTTCTGGGCGTCGGTCAGATCGCCGTTCGAAAGCTGCTCGTGGGCCACGATCGCCGCGTACATGTCGGCTTGAGCGCGAATCCCCGGATATTGCGAGATCGCGTGGGCGAGCTCGCCGCCCGCGCGGGGGACGGGATACAAATCGGGATCGCAGTAGACGGGCGTGCCCACGGCATCGATCACTTTGAACTTGAGCTGATAGACGTCGAGCGATGTGCCGATGGGGCTGGGCGACGCCGAGCCGCAAGCGGCCAGAACGACGGCGCCGAACAGGGCCACCAGTCGCCGGCCGGCCAGGGGGTGTGAGCATCGCTTCTCTGGCTGCATCACTGTTATTGAATACGCGGCCCGGCAATCGTCGTAACGCGCGGAACCAAACGTACCCGACGAGCGTATTGATCTGAGATGGAATGGTCGCGATCCGAACTTATAATCGCCTGGATGGGGGCGCTGGTTTGGAGACCGATGTAGTCACCCGGGTGGCCGACGCCGTCATGTCCAACGTCGGGAGAGCCATCGTCAACAAGGAGCACGAGGTCCGTTACTGCCTCGTCACCCTCCTGTGCGAGGGCCACCTCCTGATCGAAGACGTGCCCGGCGTGGGCAAGACGATGCTGGCCAAGTCGCTGGCGCGTTCCCTCGACTGCACCTTCCGCCGCATCCAGTTCACTCCCGACCTGCTGCCGTCCGACGTGACCGGCGTTCGCGCCTTCAATCAGAAGGTGAGCGACTTCGAGTTCCGGCCGGGCCCTGTCTTTGCTCAAATCCTGCTCGCTGACGAGATCAACCGCGCCAGCCCGAAGACCCAGGCAGCCCTGCTGGAGGCGATGGAGGAGCGCCAGGTCACCATCGACGGCGACACTCACGACCTGCCCAAGCCTTTCATGGTCATGGCGACGCAGAACCCGGTTGAGTACTCGGGCACCTTCCCGCTTCCCGAAGCGCAGCTCGACCGGTTCCTGATGAAGGTGCGGTTGGGTTACCTGTCAGAGAAGGAAGAGGCGCACCTGCTGGGCCAGCGCAAGGTGGAGTCACCGATGCTGGAGCTGCAGCCGGTCGTGTCGCCGAACGAGCTGAAGAGCGCGCAGCGCGCCGTGCGCGAGGTGTTCGTCAAGCCTGAGCTTCGGGAGTACATCGCCCGCCTTGTCGGCCGCACGCGCGGCAACCCCGAGGTGGCGCTTGGCGCGAGCACTCGCGGGACGCTCAACCTTTTCCACGCCAGCCAGGCCCTGGCCGCGGTGCAGGGCAGGACTTACGTCATCCCTGACGACATCAAGGAGCTAGCTGAACCGGTGCTGGCGCACAGGATCATCCTCAGGCCCAACGCCGAAATGCAGGGCCAGAGCGCCGGCAAGCTGGTCGCGAACCTGCTCGAACGTGAGCACGTTCCCCAGATGGCGTACGACGGATAGGCCGACGCCGGGTCCTGGATGAGCAAGGTCGCTCTGGCCCTAGCGCTCGGTCTGCTCCTCTTCTTCACGTGGATCACCGGGATCAAATCGGCCTACCCGTTCGCATACGCGTTGTGGATCCTCTTTCTCGCCGCCTGGGCGTGGCCGCGTCTCGCCATCCGCGGCCTCACGGTTTCGCGCAAGCTCGACCCCGGCATGCCCACCGTTGGCGAGCCGTTCGAAGAGGTGATCGAGGTCAGACGTAAGGGCCACACGCCCGCGCCGTGGGTCGAGGTTCGCGATCTGAGTGGGATTGCCGACTACCAACCGGGCCGTGTGATCTCGATCGGACGCGATCCGGTGTCGTGGAAGACACGGGGCATCTATCGGCGTCGAGGGTGGATGACCTTCGGGCCCACCTCAGTGCGGGTCCGCGAGCCGTTCGGCCTTTTCACCAGCGAGATGAAAGCGGGTCAGCGCGCGTCCGTACTCGTTTATCCCAGGGTCAGGCCGATTCCGGATCTCCTGGCCCCAAGCGCCCAACAGCTGGGGAACTCACCAACCTTCGGGGCGTGGGCCGACTACCCGCCCGAGACTGGGGGAGTCCGCGACTACACGACCGGTGACAGCTTCGGCCGTATCCATTGGGCGCTCTCGGCGCGGCATGGCCGGCTGATGTCCAAGACATTCGAGCAGCCATTGACCACGGACCTGTGGATCCTGCTCGACCTGGACAAGAACGTCCACTTCGGCGAGGGAGAGGAGTCGACCGTCGAATACGCAGTGAGCCTGGCGGCATCGATGGCTTCGCAAGTCCACGGTCGTGGTCGCCAGGTTGGCTTGATCGCGAATGATGCCAAGGGCACGCTGCTCGAGCCCCATCGCGCTGTCCGACAGGACAGGATGATCCTCGACTATCTCGCCGTTGCGCAGGCTGATGGTCGAGTGCCGCTCACCAACACGCTGGCGTGGGAGCGAATACGACGCCTGCCGCGTCGCGCCACCGCGGTGATCACGCCAAGCGCCGACCCCGAATGGGTGCGCCTCCTGGAAGCGGTTCAAGGCCGCCGCTCGACCATGATGGTTTTCTACCTGGACACCGCGAGCTTCGGCGGCCCCGATCGAAACCCCAGCTTCGACCTCAGTCAGGACGTCGACCTCTACGTAATCCGCCGCGGTGACGACTTCGCGCGCTTGGTGAGGACTCGGGATGCAATCCGCATCGGCTAGCGCCTTCGGGGCTTTGGGGCCACGCCGGTTATGGAGCCAAACGCGAGCTTCGATGACCGGAGCTGTCGGGTGGTCGGCGCTGCTCATCCTGTTCCTGACCTTGATGATCGCCAGGTCGACGGCGAGTGCCGCCTGGGTGCCAGGCATCGACTCGGTGGTGATCGTCGCGCTCCTGGGAGCAGTTCTGATGGGGCTGCTCGCCATCCTGCCTGTGCCGTGGCCGGTCGGCCTTGGCGCCGGGCTGCTCGTCGGGCCCCTGGTCGCCCTGAACGCCTCGTGGGCACAGCTGCATGCTGCCCATCCCACCGACCCCCTGTCGCTGGGGCTGGCGAGCGCGTGGTGGGCGCGGTTTACGGCCGGCATGGCCCCCGGAGACCCGATTGGCTACAGCGTCGGGGACGACGCCTCGTTCTACCTGTTCCTGATCGGCCTGCTCATGTGGATCACGGGAGCCTGGTTGGCCTGGTGCGTACTGCGCTGGCGCCGGCCGCTGCTCGGGTTGGTGCCTGGCGCTGCCGCCTTTGCCACCAACCTTCTCAACTCCCCCAACCAGAACGGCTACACCCTGGTCATCCTCGTCCTGACCCTGGCGCTTCTCCTGTGGACCAACTACCTGTCGTCGGTCGCCAACGTCAATCGCGCTCGCGTCAAACTGACCGGAGACGCGCGCTGGGACTTCTGGGAGAGTGGCCTGGTTGCGATGGCGGCGATGATCGCCCTCTCGATACTGCTGCCTCCGATGTCGACAACCGACAGGACAGTCCAGATGCAGGCGGGCGCGTTCTCCAGCTGGGCCGCGCTCCAGGAGCGGCTCAACCACGCGGTCATCCTCGGTGGAGGGCCTGGCGGACAGACGGGATTCTCGACCGAGGTCTCGTTGCTGGGACCGCTGACCCAAAGCCCAACGGTCGTCTTCACCTACAACTACTCGTCGGCGCCGGGTCCCCGCTACTTCCGGGGGGTGGATGTGACCCAGACCTTGAACGGACAGTGGGAGTACCCGAGCTCGAGTCCCTTCTCGGTCACGATTGCCAAGGGTCAGCAACCCAGCTTTGCCGAGACCTATCAGAAGGTCGCGCTCACCGATTACCGGATCGACATGATCTCCCCTCCGGCCGGTTTTTCCGACATTCTTTTCTATCCCGGCACCCTCTTCCTCGCCGATCGAACGTCGATCGCGCATCAATCCAATCCCCCGAACACATCCAACCTTTCGCTCAATGCAATCGATCGGTTGTCGAGCTTTTTCCCGCCGAATTCCGTCGGCATCTACAACGTCACGACGCAGTATTCGATTGCCACGGCTGCCGAATTGCAGAAGGCAGGGACCAATTACCCCGCCTGGCTCGGTCCGTATTCAAGTCTGCCTTCAAGCGGGTACCGAAGCGGGACGGTCCTCAACAGCATCCACAAGCTCGCTTTGCAGATCGTGCAGGCTGCCAACGCACAGAACCCGTACGACGAGGCGACCGCCATCGAGACGTACCTGCGCGCCAATTACAAATACACGTTGAAGCCTCCTCAGGCCCCGCCCGGAGCGGATCGCCTTGCTTACTTCCTGTTCACCTCTAAGGCAGGCTACTGTCAATACTTCGCGTCAGCGATGGGGGACATGCTGCGCAGCCTGGGAATCCCAACGCAGCTGGTCAACGGCTTCGGGCCAGGGATCGTTGACACGACAACAGGCGCTTACGAGGTTCGCGAAGAGGACGCGCACACCTGGGTCGAGAGTTACTTCCCAGGCTACGGCTGGATCACCTTCGAGCCAACCCCCGACAACGTGTACACGCCGATCAACCGCGGCACGATCGGACCCAACACCTGCATCACCGATACGCGGTGCGACCCTCCGCCAAGCGTCCAGGGACCCTCGGCGAGTCCGAGCTCCAGACCGTCAGCCGTCACCGGGGGCGTGCCGGGCGGTCCAAAGGCAGGCGGCGGCGGCGGATTCAGCCTGCGCTTGCCGGACGCTGGAACGCTGACCAAGATAATTGGCGTGCTGCTCGCGCTCGTGCTCGTCCTGTTCGCGGCAGCTGCCCGCTACCTGAGGCCGCGCTCGGTGACTTTGGCGTGGCGGCGAACCCTTGCCCTGGCCCGCATGGCCGGGGCTGAACGCCGGCCGGGTGAGACCCCTAACGAGCTCGCCCGGCGCCTCGCGAGCAGGTTTCCTGAGGCAGCGGGCGCGCTGCGCTCGCTCGCCGACGGTTTCGTGGTCGCCGCCTATGCGCCGCCGGACCTGGCCCCGAGCGCGCGGGCTGCGGTCCTCGAGGCGTGGGCCGCCCTTCGCCCGCTCCTGCTGCGTCGAGTGGCGTCGCGCCTGCACGTGACCCGGGCCTGACCTCGCGCCCCCGCCGGGGTGGGACACTAGGCGCGTGACCGAAGGGGCAGTGACGGGACGAACCTACCCGCCGGTCACGTTCGAGATCGATGCTGAGCGTGCTGCCGCTTTCGCGCGCGCGATCGGCGCCGACCCCGCCCAAGGCGTGCCGCCGACCTTCGCCGCCGTCTACTCGCTGGGCGCCACCGCGTCGCAGCTGTTCGAGGATCCGCAAGCGGCGATCGACTTCGCAAGGCTCCTGCACGCGGAGCAGGAGTTCGAATGGACGCGCCACCCGCAACCCGGCGAAACCGTCATCTCCCATGGCCGGATCGCATCCGACATGAGCCGGCGTGGCATGCGTTTCGTTTCGTTCGAGACCGAGACGAAAGGGGCGCGAGGCGACGAAATCTGCAGATCGCGTGCGTTGTTCGTGATCCGCCAATGAAGCGGACCGTGACGTTCAGCCGAGAGCAGATCGCCGCCTATGCGGAGGCCTCGGGCGACCACAACCCGATCCACCTCGATGACGACTTCGCCCGCTCCGTTGGACTTCCGGGCGTCATCGCCCACGGAATGCTGCAGATGGGGATTGCGGGCACCGTGGCTGCCGACGCAGCCGGCGGAGGCGAGCGCCTGCGCCGTCTCGTGTGCAGGTTCGCGGGGATGGTCGTGCCCGGAGACGCAGTCACCTTCACGGCCGAGCCGAATGGGCCTCGCAAGCTCGACATCCGCGCGGTCAATGAGAACGGCGAGGCGGTGCTCACCAAGTCTTCGGCAGAGTACGTTTAGCCGCGCATGACGCTCGACTTCTCGCCGACTCCGGAGCAAGAGGCAATCAGGCAGCTCGCGCACGAGTTTGCCGAAAAAGAGATCAGGCCGGTCGCGGCACACCACGACGAAACCGAAGAGTTCCCGTACGAGGTCGTCAAGAAAGCGCACCGGCTCGGACTGACGCCGGCTGCGTTCCTGCCCGAGGAGTACGGCGGCCAGAACCTCGATTTCCTGACCGAGCTGATGATCAACGAGGAGCTTCACTGGGGCTGCGCCGGCATCGCCGTCTGCATCCAGTCCATGGCACTGGCGATGGCTGGCATTCGCGCGAGCGGGACGGAGGAGCAGAAGAAGCGCTGGTTGCCCGAGTTCACGAATCCGGACAAGCTGGTGCTTGGCGGCCTTGGCCTGACCGAGCCCGACTCCGGATCGGATGCGCTCGCCATGAAGACGCGCGCAACGCGCAGTGGCGACAGCTACGTGCTCAATGGGACCAAGCAGTTCTGCACCAATGGCGGCATCGCCGACTACCACGTCATCTACGCCAACACCGATCCGTCGAAAGGCCCGGCGGGCATCGCCTCCTTCCTGGTGCCTAAGGGCACGCCTGGCATGCGGATGGGCCGCAAGGAGCAGAAGCTGGGGGTGCGGGCCAGCCACACGGCGCAGGTGATCTTCGAGGACTGCCTGATTCCGCTCGACCATCGCCTTGGCGGCGAGCCCGACGCGGAGAATGCAGGCCCGGGCGCGCTCGGCGCCCTGATGACGCTGGAGGCGACGCGGCCAGGCGTCGCCGCCGGTGCGCTTGGCATCGCGCGAGCCGCCTACGAGTTCGCTCTGGACTACGCGCGGGACCGCAAGCAGTTCGGCAAGCCGCTGTGGCAGCACGAGGCGATCGGATTCAAACTCGCGGACATGGCGATGAAGATCGATGCCGCACGGCTCCTCATCTGGCGCGCAGGTTGGATGGCCACCCAGGGGCAACCGTTCGAGCGAGCCGAGGGATCGATGGCCAAGTGCTTCGCCGCTGACGTGGCGATGGAGGTGACGACCGACGCCATCCAGGTCCTGGGCGGATACGGATATATAAAGGAGTACCCGGTCGAGAAATGGTTCCGCGATGCCAAGATCTACCAGATCTGGGAGGGAACCGCGGAAATACAGAGGCTTGTCATCTCGCGCGCGATCTCCGGCTCACGCGGGACCATCAGGTTGAGGGGGTAAGGGGATGTTCGACCTATCGGGAAGAGTGGCAGTCGTCACCGGCGCTTCGCGCGGCCTCGGGCGCCAGGACGCGTTGACCCTCGCCCAGGCGGGAGCCGACGTCGTCATCACCGACATCCTGGTCGAGGACGACCCTGACCTGCAGAAGTCGGCTGAGGAGCTGGGCTCGGCGCTCGCCCAATACGCGACCTCGCAGGGGTGGGTGCATACGAATCAGACCGCCGAAGAGGTTCGCAAGATGGGACGGCGCTCGCTCGCCATCAAGATGGACGTCACCAATCGCGAGCAGGTCCGCGAGGTCTTCAAGAAGGTCAAGGACGAGTTCGGGCGCATCGACATCCTGGTCAACAATGCGGCGACCCTGGACAACGCGGCGCAGATTCAGAACATGAGCTACGAGCTCTGGGATCGAGACATCAAGGTCAACCTCACCGGCGCGTTCAACTGCACCAAAGAGGTATGGCCGTACATGATCGAGCAGAAGTGGGGCCGCGTCATCTTCATGGCGTCCGTGGCCGGGACGATGGGAGGCTTTGGCCAAGCCAGCTATTCGGCGTCCAAGATGGCTGTCATCGCGCTCGCGAAGACAGCCGCGCTCGAGGGCGGCCGCTACAACATCACAGCGAACGCGATAGTGCCGGGCGTCATCGGCACCGAGGCCTTCAACATGGGCAATCCTGATATGAACGAACGGATCACGAAGCGGACAGTCTTCAAGCGCCCGGGCGAGCCAGTGGACATCTCACACGCGATCGCTTTCCTGTGCTCGAACGAGGCCGGCTACATCACGGGCACAACGCTCGAGGTCGCGGGCGGCATTCCACTCTTCACTTTCTAGGGTTTCGGACACAGTTGGGCGATTGCGTCGACATCAGGCGCGAGGGCGCGATAGCGCGCGTGGTCATGCATCGAAAAGGCAACAACGGCATCGCCGAGGACCTGATGTCGGAGCTCGCGGAGGCTTTCACGGAGCTCGGTGAAGACCCCGCTGCGCGGGTGATCGTGCTCGCATCCGAATACGAGAAATACTTCAGCGTCGGCGCCGACCTGACGATGCTGGCCGGGATCGATCGCGAATCGCCTGACGCTACCGACCAGATCGCCGGCTTCATGACGCGCATGAACGCCAACTTCTCGGTCATCGAGGCCTGCCCCAAGCCCGTCATCGCAGCGATCAATGGGCACGCCCTCGGCGGCGGCAGTGAGCTCACCCTCTGCTGCGACTTCCGGGTCATGGTCGAAGACGGACGCTCGAGGATCGGCCAGACGGAATCCTCGTTGGGAATCATCCCGGGGGCCGGCGGCACGCAGCGGCTGCCGCGCCTGATCGGCAGGGCCAGGGCAACGCGCTACCTGATCGAGTCGACCCGCCTATCAGCCAAAGAGGCAGAAGCGGTCGGGTGGGTGGATAAGGCGGTGACCCCCGAGGAGTTCGGGGGCGCTGTCGACGCGCTTGCCGGCAAGCTGTCGAAAGCCGCCACCTTCGCCATCGCGATGATCAAGGACGCGGTGCGGCGGGGATACGCCCTACCGCTGGATCAGGCGCTCGAGATCGAGGCGCACAACTTTGCGCGGGCCGCGCTCAGCACCGATGCCGCGATCGGCATCATGAGCTTTCTAAGCAAGCAGGAGCCGGAGTTCACGGGCTCCTGAGGCGCTCTGTCGATTTGCCTGAGGTCGATTCGTCGTCGGGGTGAAGCGGCGATCCCAGACCGCTAGCGGGAGACAAGAATGAAGTACATCATGATGTTCGCCGGATCGGCAGACGACCATGAACAGTGGGAGAGAAGATGCCGAAGGCCGCGGCCGAAGCCGCCTAGGCGCGCGTTGGGCAGTGGTTCGAGGAGCACAGCCGGTCGGGAAGCGTCGGCGGTGAGGAACTCCAGGGACCTCACACCGCCACCACCGCGCGCCGCAAGAACGGCAAGGTGACCGTGACCGACGGGCCGTTCATCGTTTCGAAAGAGGTTCTCGGCGGTTTCGCCATCGTTGACGTCAAAGATCTGGATGAAGCCCTGGCGATGGCCAAGTCCTGGCCCGGCGGCGACCTGGTCGAGGTTCGGCCGATCGTCGATCCCTCATCAGAGCGGGGCCGCTGAGGAGCGAGACCAGCAGCGCACAGGCGGTCCAGGCCGCCAGCGCCGTCTTCCGCGAGGCGGCCGGACGTCTGACGTTCCCAGAGCGGAAGCTGCGCGGAGGAGGCTAGTGCTTGTTCTCGCCGTGCATCCCGAGCTGCGCGGTTCGCCGGCGCACGATCGCAACGACCTCGTCGACCCGCTTCGGGTCGGTGCCGAGACAGCGGATGACCAGCTCTTTGGTCTCGAAGTTTGGATACGAGCCGACCGAGACGTCTGGGAATGACGCTTCTAGCTCGCGCATCAGCGGATAGAACTTGGCTTCCACCGCGAACCTGAACCGCACCTCGCGGACAGTGGCGGCCGAGCCTTCGGCCAGGAACTCCGGCTCGATTTCCTCGGTGAAGATGCCCTTCAGCTCCAGCGGCACGCCAGGAAGAACGAACAGGCGCTTGCCGTTCGCCTCGTAGAGGACGCCGGGGGCCATACCGCGGCGGTTCTTGAAGACGTGCGCTGGGTCGGCGGGAATGCGAGCCATCCGCAGGTTGCCTTCGGTGACATCGGGCGAATCTAGGAGGCCCGCCTCGTGCATGCGGCGCACTCGCCGCTCAATGCGCTGGCGCGTCTCCTCCCAGATGATCAGCTCGCGTCCCAAGACCTGCGCCAGCGACGCAAAAGTCCTGTCGTCGGGAGTCGGGCCGAGGCCGCCGCTGCAGAAGACGTGGGTCACCTCGGGGTCGTCGAGCTCGCGCTGAACCTGCTCGACGATCTCGTTTGGGCGGTCGCGGATGCCGCTGATCCGCTTGACCGGATAGCCGAGGATGCGCAGCCGCTCGGCGAGCCAGGCCGAGTTGGTGTCCAGGGTGAAGCCGCCGACGAGCTCGTCTCCAATCGCCACGATGCTCGACGACGCCATGCGGGGGAAGATACTCGATGGATGAAGTCAGAGCGCCTTCATGGCGTCATCAAGGGAGACGTTCAGGGCGTTGGCTTCCGCTTTTTTCTGATCCGGCGCGCTCAAGCGCTCGGGCTGACCGGTTGGGTGACGAACCGGGACGACGGCGTCGTCGAGTTCGTTGCCGAGGGAGCTCGGCCCGCCCTGGAACAGCTGGAACGAGCCGCATACGAGGGTCCTCGCCAGGCCCGTGTGAGCGCCGTCGAGGTCAACTGGTCCGAAGCGACAGGGGACCTAAGCCGCTTCGACATCACCTAGTTCGTATAACCTAACGCTCCGCGTCAGCACCTGATTCAACAAGAGCGGTAGTGGAGGGCGTCGTCACTTAATGGATCCCAATACAGTCCTGTTCGCCGTGGCCGGTGGCGTGGCCGCGGTCCTGTTTGCCGGCGTCCTCATTGTCCTCGTCCTGCGCACCCCGCCCGGTAACGTGCGCATGCAGGAGATCGCGGCGGCCATCCAGGAGGGGGCCTCCGCCTACCTGAACCGTCAGTACACGGTCATTGCGATCATCGGCATCGTCATCGCGATCGCGATCGGCCTGGCGATCAACTGGAAGACAGCGGCGCTCTACGTCGTCGGCGCGGTGCTTTCGGCGGCCGCCGGCTACGTCGGTATGAATATCGCGGTTCGCTCCAACCTCCGCACCGCGGAAGCGGCACGCGGCGGGCTCAACCAAGCGCTCCAGGTGGCGTTCCGCGGCGGCTCCGTCACGGGATTCATGGTCGTGGGACTCGGGCTGCTCGGAGTCGCGGGTGCGTATTACGTCTTCAAGGACCCGAACGCCCTCGTCGGCCTCGCCTTCGGCGCGAGCCTCGTGTCGGTCTTCGCCCGGCTGGGCGGCGGCATCTACACCAAGGCGGCCGACGTCGGCGCTGACCTGGTCGGCAAGGTCGAGGCCGGCATTCCCGAGGACGACCCTCGAAACCCGGCCGTCATCGCGGACAACGTGGGGGACAACGTCGGGGACTGCGCCGGCATGGCCGCCGACCTGTTCGAGACCTACGCCGTAACCATGATCGCGGCGATCCTTCTCGGCTCGCTGCTGTTCAAGGACCAGATCGGCTGGGTGATCTACCCGCTCCTGCTCGGAGCCGTCAGCGTCGTCGGTTCGATCGTCGGCACTTTCTTCGTGCGCGTGTTCAACCCGAACTGGATCATGGGCGCGCTTTACGCCGGGCTGCTCGTGGCGGTGGTGATCGCCATCGGCGGCTTCTACTTCGTCACTCAGTACATGACCGGCAATGGATACCTGAAGGCCGGCGCCGGCGTGTCCGACCCGAACAACCTCTTCTACGCAGGGCTGATCGGCGTGGTGATCACTGTCCTGATCGTCGCCATCACCGAGTACTTCACGGAGACCAGGTACTGGCCGGTGCACCTCATCGCCAAGGCATCGGTGACGGGGCACGCGACCAACATCATCGCCGGCCAGGCGATCGGGATGATGGCGACCGCGCTGCCTGTAACTGTGATCGGGATCGGCATCCTGGTCAGCTACCAGCTCGGCGGCCTGTACGGAATCGCGATCGCCGCGACGGCCATGCTTTCGATGACCGGCATCATCGTCGCGATCGACTCCTACGGGCCGATCACCGACAACGCAGGCGGCATCGCCGAGATGGCCGACCTACCCGAGTCCGTCAGAACGGTCACGGATCGCCTGGACGCGGTCGGCAACACCACCAAAGCCGTGACCAAGGGGTACGCGATCGGGTCGGCGGGACTGGCGGCTCTGGTCCTTTTCTCCTCCTACACGCAGGAGCTCGCGCGCGCTGGCCACCCCACCAGCTTCGACCTCTCTGACCCGCACGTGATCGTCGGTCTGTTCTTCGGCGGCATCCTGCCCTTCCTGTTCGGCTCGCTGGCAATGCTGGCGGTCGGCCGCGCCGGCGGCCTGGTGGTCGAAGAGGTTCGGCGCCAGTTCCGCGAGATCAAGGGGATCATGGAGGGCACCGGCAAGCCCGAGTACGGGACCGCGGTCCGGATTGTGACCGCGGCGGCTCAGCGCGAGATGATCCTGCCCGGCATCATCCCGGTCCTCGCGCCTCTGGCGGTGGGCTACATCCTCGGCCCGCAGGCGCTCGGCGGAATGCTCATCGGCGCGATCGTCACCGGGCTGTTCCTGGCGCTCCAGATGACCAGCGGCGGCGCGGCCTGGGACAACGCGAAGAAGTTCATCGAGGAAGGCAACCTCGGCGGCAAGGGATCCGAGGCTCACAAGGCCTCGGTGACCGGCGATACGGTGGGCGACCCGAACAAGGACACCGCCGGACCGGCCATCAACCCGATGATCAAGGTCATCAACATCATCGCGATCCTGATCGCGGCGTCGGTCGCGGCTCACCACCTGGTTCAGTAGGGTCCTCTCTGCCGGGCCAGGCCCGGCACCGCCCCATAGATAGAGAAGTCGGCCGCTAGACTCGTCTCGAGAGGGTGGACGACTACCAGAAGGAGATCGCGGACCTCGAGGTCCAGGTCGAGCAGCTGGTCGAGGCCGAGGGCGACGCCAAGACCATTGCCGAGCTGTCGATGCAGCTCGAGATTCTGAGGGCGATCTACTCGCGCGCGATTGACCTACTGGCCCGCGGCCGGTCGGATGAGGCGTTGCGGTATGGCCTTCGCATTCAAGGCTACGGCGACTGGACGCTCGACAACGTCTACGCGTTCGTATACGAGCGGGCGGTGGAGCTGGAGCCCAAGGCCCACAGCGCGTTTGTCGGCGGCATCAAAACGACCGATTTCGCGCTTCTTCTCAACTCATAATCTGGGGTTATGGAAACCCCGCTCACTCCACTCGAATTTGCCCGGCGCGCTCGCAAGCTCTACGGCGGGCGTGAGGCTGTCGTCGACGGCGACCTGCGCCTGACGTACAAAGAATTTTTCGACCGCTGTGATCGATGGTCGGCGGCTCTGCAGGGCCTCGGAGTGGGGAAGGGCGACAGGGTCGCTTACATCGCGCCGAATACGCATGAGCAGCTCGAGTCGTTCTACGCGGTGCCCCAGATCGGCGCTGTTCTCGTCCCCATCAACTACCGACTGACCGCCGACGACTTCGTCTACATCACCTCGCACTCCGGCGCGAAGGTCCTTTGCGTACATCCCGATTACCTCGACGCCGTCGACGGGGTGCGCGACCAGCTGCGCGAAGTCGAGCACTTTGTGAGCCTTGGGCCGGCAGGCGGCCGAAAGGGGTGGCACGAGTACGAGGCGGCGCTCGCCGGGACCAAGACGAACTTCAAGCGGCCTGAGATCGCTGAGAGCGACCTCCTCACGATCAACTACACGAGCGGCACGACCGCCAAGCCCAAGGGCGTCATGATCACGCACCGAAACGCGTGGGCGAACGTGGTCGGAACCCTCGTCCACTTTCACATCACAGTCGATGATCGGTATCTGTGGACGCTGCCGATGTTCCACGCCAACGGGTGGACCTTTGTGTGGATCATCACGGCCGTGGGCGGCACGCATGTCTGCCTGCCCAAGGTCGAACCCGTTCGAGTCTTCGACCTCATCCGCAAGGAGAAGGTCGGCTGGCTGTGCGCAGCGCCCACCATCCTGATCGCGCTGGCCAATGCGCCGGCTGACGTTCGAGGCGTGGTGCCGAGAGGGGTTCAGGTCATCACGGCGGGGGCGGCCCCCGCGGCGGCCACCATCGAGCGCATGGAGGGTGACCTCGGCTGGGAGGTCACCCAGGTTTACGGGCTGACCGAGACGGCGCCTTTCATCACTATCTGCGAGCCGCGCCCAGAGCACAAGAAGCTAGGCGTCACCGAGCGCGGGGTCATCAAGGCGTTGACGGGGGTGGAGCTGATCACGTCGGGTGAGCTGCGGGTGGTCGACTCGGAGGGCAAGGAGGTGGCGGCGGACGGGCAAACCCTGGGCGAGATCGTCGCGCGCGGCAACGTGATCATGCTGGGCTACTACAACGACCCGGAGGCGACCAAGAAAGTCATGGGCGACGGCTGGTTCCACACGGGCGATGCGGCGGTGCTGCACCCTGACGGCTACGTCGAGATCCGCGACCGCATCAAGGACGTGATCATCAGCGGGGGAGAGAACATCTCGAGCCTGGAGGTCGAAGGCGTCCTGCTGCGCCACCCGGCGGTTCAGGAGGCGGCGATCGTCGGCCTGCCGCACGAGAAGTGGGGGGAGGCGCCCCACGCGTATGTCGTCCTGAAGGCCGGCGCCACCGCCACGGAGGCAGAGCTGATCAAGCTGTGCCGCGACCGGCTGGCTCATTTCAAAGCGCCGCACAGCGTGACTTTTGTGCAGGAACTGCCAAAGACGGCAACCGGGAAGATCCAGAAGTACGTCCTACGGAAGGGAGCGGCAGCAGTAGTCAGACAGTAGGCATCGGCAGGCCGCGGGTTACTCGGCCACTTAGGCTTGGCTCGCCGAAGGCGATCGACCCGGCAGCTGCGGCTTCCGTCGTGTCGCAGCTGGCGCTGATCCGCGCTGTCGACCCAGCTGGATCATGTCGCTCCGGTGCCCCTGAGCGGGCAAGGATCGAAGGTCCTCTGCTTTACCACCAGGCTCGCCTTCTCGCCACCCGCCAGTAGTAGCGATCCTCAACCCACTTGAACGGCGCGACCCGATACAGCGAGCCAAGCACGAACCAGCCGCCACCCAGCGCCCTCAAAGCCCGGTTGATCGCAGCCGCCCCCTCAAACCTCCGCCCACCCTCGTCAACCGCCCACGCCGCCCGATCCGCCTCCCCCCGAGTCAAACCCAACGCCTCGATCAAACCCGCCTCCTGGTTGGCCCGCACCGAGACCCGCCCATGCCCGTCCCGCCGCTCCACCCACCGCGCCAACCGAGCGCAGAACTCGCACTCCCCGTCGTACACCAGGGTCACCCCGCCGTCCGCCACCCCCCGAAACTACACTGACACTTGAGATGGGGGGCCTCGATCTGCCGGACCGCTACAACGTCGGCGCCGACCTTCTCCACCGCAACCTGAAGACCCGCGCCTCCAAGGTTGCCATCCACTCAGCCACCGCGGACGTCACCTACGGCGACCTCTGCAAGCTTGCCTGCGGCGGCGCGCGCACCCTCATGGACCTCGGCGTCCGCCGCGAGGAGAGAGTCCTTCTCGTCGCCTACGACAGCCCGGGATGGGTGGCTTTTTTTCTCGGCGCGATCTGGATGGGCGCGGTTCCCGTTCCCGTCAACCCCCTCCTCCAACGCAGCGAGGACTACGACCACTACCTCGACGACTCCCTGGCCCGTGTCGTGATCGTGGACGCGAACACCGAAGAGAAGGTAAGCGCGGCCGCCCAGCGCGCCTCCACCAAACCTGTGGTGCTGCGCGCCGACCAGATCGCCGCCGGCCCCGACGTTCCAGTGGCGCCGACGCGCAAGGACGACATGGCCTTCTGGCTCTACAGCTCCGGCTCGACCGGCAAGCCCAAAGCCGTCGTGCACCTGCAGCACGACATCCCGTACACGTGCTTCACGTATGGGGAGCAGGTCCTCGGCATCACCGAGCGCGACGTCACGTTCTCGACCACGGGCCTCTTCCACGCCTACGGCTTCGGCAACAACCTATCGATGCCTTACTGGGTGGGCGCCACCACCGTCCTGCATGCCGGACGCAGCACTCCGGCGACTGCCCTCGACACGATCGAGAAGCGCCGCCCGACGCTGTTCTTCTCCGCCCCAACCCTGTACAACGCGATCCTCAACTTCGAGGGGGCGAAGGACCGCGACCTCTCCTCGATCCGCCACTGCGTAGCGGCGGCCGAAGCGCTGCCAGCGGAGGTCTGGCGACGGTGGAAAGACGCGTTCGGGCTCACCATCCTGGACGGCGTCGGGTCCACCGAGATGCTGCACATCTACTGCTCCAACCGGTTGGACGATGTGAGGCCCGGCTCCAGCGGCAAACCGGTTCCCGGCTACGAGCTGAAGATCCTCGACGACGCAGGCAACGAGGTGCCCAAGGGTAACGCCGGCGACCTTTACGTGAAGGGCGACAGCGCGCTTGCCCTCTACTGGGCCCAGCACGAGAAATCCAAGCGCTCGATTCTGGGGGACTGGTTCTTCACCGGCGATCGGTATCGCCTCGACGACGATGGCTACTACTGGTACGAGGGCCGATCCGACGACATGATCAAGGTGAGCGGTCTGTGGGTCTCGCCGATCGAGATCGAGTCCGTTCTCCTCGAGCATCCATCTGTCGCGGAGAGTGCGGTGGTCGGGATCGAAGTCGATGGCTTCAACAAGATCAAAGCCTTCGTCATCATCAAGGGCGCAGTCACGCCCGATGATTCGCTGGCGGCCGCGCTCCAGGAGCATTGCAAGCAGCGCCTCCAGCGCTACCAGTACCCGCACCTAATCGATTTCGTCCAGGAGCTGCCGAAAACCGCAACGGGCAAGATCCAGCGCTACAAGCTGCGCGAACCCGCGCGCGAAGCGGCCTCCGCGTAGTGCCAAAAGGCATCGCGGTCCTACCCTGCGACGGGGCGGGGAAGGAGGTCGTGCCGGAGGCGATCAAGGTCTTGCGCGCGGCGGGCGCCGACCTCGAGTTCGAAGAGTTCGACGTCAACGCAGACGCCTACCTTCGCGACGGCGTCCCCATCACCGACAAGGTGTGGGCGGAGGTTGCCAAGGCGGATTCGATCCTCTTTGGTGCCGTGGGCGATCCCCGCGTCAACGACACGGGCTACCTCGCCGGTGTCCTGCTCCGCCTCCGCTTCGAGCTCGACCTCTACGTAAATCTTCGGCCGGCCAAGCTCTACGACGATCGGCTTTCACCACTGCGGCGTGAGGATCGGCGCCACGTCGACCTCATGACGGTCCGGGAGAACACCGAAGGCCTTTATGTCGGGATGGGCGGACGCTTCAAGAAAGGAACTCAGGACGAGATCGCGACCCAGGAGGACGTCAACACCCACCTTGGAGTGACGCGCATCCTCGAGCACGCATTCAAAGTGGCGCGGCGCGAAGTCGTGATGATCGACAAGTCCAACGCCATGACCTATGCCGGCGGCCTCTGGCAGGAGCGCTGGCAGGCGGTTGCCGGGCAGCACCCGAAGACGAAAACGCGCCATCTGCTCGTCGACGCCGCGGCGATGCAGCTGGTCAGGGACCCGACCCAGTTCGATGTCATCGTCACCGGGAATCTCTTCGGCGACATCCTGTCCGACCTCACCGCGGAGCTCGTCGGTGGGATGGGCGTAGCGCCGTCCGCGAACATCAATCCCAAGACGGGCCGCGGCCTCTTCGAGCCTGTCCACGGCACTGCGCCCGACATCGCAGGCAAGGGCCTCGTCAATCCGATCGGGGCGATCCTGAGCGCCTCTATGATGGTGAGACACCTGGGTGCTCCTGAAATGGCAGACGCGATCGAGGGTGCGGTCGAATCGGCCATCCGAGCGCGCGAGTGCACGCGCGACATCGGAGGCGACCTGTCCACCTCCCAGGCTGGGGACGCTGTTGCGAAGAGGCTGAGGGATTAATCGAAATGCCAATGACGATGACCGAGAAGATCCTGGCTCGCGGTGCCGGGCGCGAGAGCGTGGCTCCGGGTGACCTGGTGCTGGCCAAGGTCGATTTCGCGATGGGCCACGACCTTACGATCCCGCCGGCGGGCCGGATCATGCGCGAGCAGATGGGCGCGGAGAAGATCTGGGATCCCGACCGCGTCGCGGTGACCCAGGACCATTTTCAGCCTGCCAAGGATGCGGCGAGCGCCACGCTGGGTCGCCTGACGCGCGAGTTTTCGCACGACATGGGCATCAAGTGGTACTTCGAGGTGGGACAGGGCGGAATCTGCCACACGGTGCTGCCGGAGAACGGCCTGGTGCTACCCGGCGAGCTCGTCGTGGGAGCCGACTCGCACAGCTGCACATACGGGGCGCTCAACAACTTCGCGACCGGCATCGGCTCGACCGACCTTGCCTGCGTCTTTGCGCTGGGCGAGCTGTGGTTCCGGGTGCCGGAGACGCTGAAGTTCGTTTATCGCAACCGCCTCAAGGAATGGGTCGAGGCGAAGGACCTCATCCTCTATGTCATTGGCCAGATCGGCGTCGACGGCGCTCGGTCGAAAGCGATGGAGCACACCGGCGAGGCTCTGCGCCACATCGACATGGAGGCGCGGCTGACCATGACCAACATGGCGATCGAGGCCGGCGCCAAGAACGGGATCATGGAGTTCGACGAGATCACGAAGGAGTACCTCGACGGCCGCGCCAAACGGGCCTACACGCCCGTCACCTCCGACCCCGACGCGACCTACGAAAAGGTCTTCGAGTTCGACGCCGAGAAGGTCGAGCTCGGCGTCGCCAAGCCGATGTCGCCCGACAACTACGCGCCGCTGTCTGAGGTCGCGGGTACCAAGCTCGACCAGGTCTTCATCGGCTCCTGCACCAACTCGCGCATCACCGATTTGCGACGCGCCGCAGCCGTCCTCGACGGCCACAAGGTCGCCCCCGGCGTCCGGCTCATCATCACTCCCTCCTCGCACCAGGTCGCCATCCAGGCGGAGAAAGAAGGCTTGATCGGGATCTTCCTCGCCTCCGGCGCCGCCTGGACGACAGCGACTTGCGGCGCCTGTCTGGGGGGACACATGGGGGTGCTGGGCGAAGGCGAGGTCTGCCTGAGCACCACCAACCGCAATTTCCCCGGCCGCATGGGCCACCCCAAGGCGATGGTCTATCTCTCCAATCCAGCCGTCGCCGCGGCGAGTGCGGTGACCGGCGTCATCACCCACCCGGGAGAGGTCCTGAAGAAGATGCCGGCAGGGATCGCGTGACGGTGTCTCAGGTCGTCAGGGGAAAGTCCTGGAAGTTCGGGGCCAACATCGACACCGACCAGATCATCCCTGCCAAGTACGCCATCTACTCCCTCGACGAGAAGGAGCTCGGCAAGCATGCGATGGAAGGCGTGCCGGGGCGCGAGGGCTGGGCGGCGCAGGTGTCGCCAGGAGACATCCTTGTCGCCGCCTCCAACTTTGGCTGTGGCTCATCGCGTGAGATTGCTCCAGTCGCCATTCGAGGCGCCGGCATCTCGCTGGTCATCGCTGACTCGTACGCGCGCATCTTCTTTCGCAACGCGATCAACATGGGCTACCCCATCCTGCAGTCGCCGCAGGCGGCCGAAGGCATCTCCGAAGGCGATGAGCTGGAGGTGGACCTCGAAGAGGGGATCGTGCGCAATTTCACCAAAGGCGACGAGTACCGCTGCGAGGCGTTCCCCGCCTTCATGAACGAGCTCATCCACATGGGCGGACTCGTGCCGTGGGTGCGCAAGCGGCTGGAAGAGCGGCGGCACTCGGCCGCGCGCACCGCCTGACCTTGGAAGGCGTCAAGCCGGTCGAGCTCCAGGAGCCGCTGGCGGAGCTGGCCCGAGACCCCAAGCAGTTCAACCACGACCTTCAGTTTCCACCCGCCGGCAAGATTCGCGTCTACGACGACACCCTCCGCGATGGCGAGCAGATGCCCGGCGTCGCCCTCTCGCCCAAGGCCAAGTACGAGCTCGCACGCATGCTCTCCGACATCGGGGTCCACATCATGGACGTCGGCTTCCCGTCGGTCTCTGAGAGCGAGCGCGAAACCCTGCGGCTCATTCTCGAAGGTCGCAAGCGCGGCGAGATCCGGCCCGACCTCGAGGTGGTTTGCATGATGCGCTCGAACAAGGGCGACATCGACGCCACCATGCGCGTCATCGATGAGCTCGGGCACAAGCGCGACGAGGTGACGTACTTCATCTTCACCTCTGCATCCGATCTACACGTCAAGTACAAGCTGGGCAAGACGCTGTTGCATCGGGACGGCATTCCCGAGTCCGAGTGGTTGGAGCTGCCCGTGTCGCACTACCGCGCGGCCAACCTTCGGATGCTTTGCGAGGCGATCAGCTACGCGCGCGAGCAGGGCGCCACCTCGATCGAGTTCGGTGGGGAAGATGGGAGTCGCGCGGATGTCGACTACATCGGCGAGATCCACCGCGAGGGCCTGAAAGCCGGCGGTACCCGCCCTTCGACTCCGGACACCGTGGGTTGCTACTCGCCTTTCGCCGTGCGCGAGTACATCCCCCAGATCAAAGCGGCCGCTCCCGACGCGCCGCTGGTCGTCCATTTCCATAATGACCTCGGTCTCGGCGCCTGGAACACCGTCATGGCGCTGGGGTCTGGAGCTGAAGTTTTCACCACCAGCGTCAACGGGATCGGCGAGCGGACTGGCAACGCTCCGATGCACCAGGTGCTCTTGCAGCTCCGCTACCTCTTCGGCATTGAGATCCCGCACTTCAAATACGAGAAGCTTCGTGACCTCGCCCGCCATCTCGAGCTCGTGAGCGGCATCCCGGTGCAGCCGACCGAACCGGGCATCGGCCTCAACGTGTTCACGCATGAGTCAGGGATCCACACCGCCGGCATGCTCATCCACCCGGCGATCTATCAGTTCATGCCGCCGGCCGACCTGGGCGCCCAGGTCGAGTACGTGTACGGCAAGCACTCGGGCGCCGTTGCCATCGAGCATGCGTTGCGGGAGGCGGGCATTCCGCCGGCGCCCGAGCTCGTGGCCAAGGTGATGAACGAGGTCAAGCGCATCCGTGAAGAGCGCGCGGAACGTGCCGACTTCTCCGAGTTCCACCGTCGCTATTACGACCATCTCAATCGCCTGGGTCTCACTGGGGAAGAGGTGGCCGACATCGCCAGAGCGCTGGCATCCACGGCATAGACTAAAGGCCGATGGCCAAGGCGACAGTCGTGGCTCCCGCCGGCGCCAAGGAGGAGTACCTCCGGCTCCACCACTGGATGTGCATGGCCAAGGCGCTCGACGACCGGATGCACATGCTGGTCAAGCAGGGCCGGGCTCCGTTCGTCGGCTCGAGCCGCGGCCACGAAGGCATCCAGGTCGCATCCACCGCCGCCTTGGGGCCCGACGACTGGCTCGTGCCCCATTACCGTGGCCTGGCCAACTCGATAGTTCGCGGGCTGACGATGAAGGAGTGGATGCTGGCGGTGTTCGCCAAGGCTGCCGATCCGCTGTCGGCCGGTCGCAACATCCCCGGCGGCTGCTACAGCTACCACCGCCTCAAGATCGCGCCTGTGTCGCAGGTCGTCGCGTCCTGGGTGCCTAAGGCGGCGGGAATCGCGTACGCCGCCAAGCTCAGAGGCGAGCGTTCGGTGACGCTGTGCACGTTTGGCGATGGGGCGGCGAGCCAGGGCGCCTTCCACGAGGGGGTCAACTTCGCGGCGGTCCACCGCCTGCCAGTCGTCTTCGTCTGCGAGAACAACAGCTACGCCATCAGCGTTCCCATCCGGCTGCAGATGGCGAACCCCAACGTCGCCGATCGCGCCGCGGGCTACGGCATTGCCGGGGCCACGGTCGATGGCACCGACGTTCCCGCCTGCTACGCACTATGCAAAGAGGCGGTGGAGAGAGCTCGACGAGGCGATGGACCGACTCTGATCGACGCCAAGGTCTGGCGCATGAACTCCCACACGTCCGAGGACAACCACGTGAAATACCGCGGCCAGGAAGAGATCGACGCGGCGGCCGCACACGACCCGGTAGCTCGCTTCGGCGCGTGGCTGATCGAGCGTGGCTGGCTGACAGCCGATGACCTCGCGCGTGCGCAGGCTGGGTGCGACGCTGAGGCTTCTGAGGCTGCCGATTGGGCCGAGCAACAGCCCGACCCGATTGCAGAGGACGCCCTCAAGAACGTATTCGCGTAGCGTTGATGCGCGCTGCGGGGTTGTTGCCGCGGCGATAGACTGACCGCCCAGTGGACCAACAGAAAAAAGAACCGCAACCGCATGACCAGACGGAGCCGGAGCTGCCTTTGGTGACGCCTGCCTTCGACCCGCTGACAGAACCCGAGCTCCCATTGCAGGCGGAAGCTCAGGCGGCTCAGGCGACGGTCGAGGCCACAACAGAAACCAAGCCAGGGGTCGAGTCGGAGGCGCCGTCACCAATTGGAACCAAGGCCCTCCAGGAAACCCTGGAGGGGGAGCCGAAGCCGGCTCTACCGATGAAGACCGCGCCCTCATGGGCACAGACCAACCCCCCGGATGAGGCGCCGGTGGCGGTCGAGGACGAGACTGAGCCCAAGCCGGCCGTGCCGATGCAGAAGCCCGCGCCCTCATGGGCGCAGACTTCTCCTCCTCCGGTCGAAGCGGCGGGCGATCCGGAGCCCAGTCCATCGTCGCCGCCCGCTCGGTCGGCGCCGCTGACCTGGCCGCCAAAGGCGCAGCCTGACGCGCCACTTCCGACCCAGAGTGAGATCTGGCCGCCGGAGCCTCCCACTGAGCACACGATGCCGGCGTGGCCAGCGTCCGCGTTTGGCGACACCGATTCCCAGCTGCCGGACCTGCCCGCGGGGCCAACTCCGTCCGAGTGGAAGCCGGCCGCGCCGCGCGCTGCGTCGGCGACCTCTGGTTCGGAGGCGGCCAAGACACGCCCCCCCGGCACGGCGTCGCCGGCGATGAGCACCGCTCCGACCATGCCGCCCGCGACGGCGCCTCCCGCGAGTTCGGCAGCGGCGATAGTCCCACCCGCGACGGTGCCGCCGGCCACCGTCCCACCGGTCACCTCGCCGACGGCGACGGTGCCGCCCGCGACGCTGCCTGCGACTGCGCCGACGAAGACGGTCCCGCCGGCCACCGTCCCACCGGTCACCTCGCCGACGGCGACGGTGCCGCCCGCGACGCTGCCTGCGACTGCGCCGACGAAGACGGTCCCGCCGGCGGCTTCCCCCAAATCCGAGGCCACAGCCGAAAGCGTTCCGCAGGCCCCGCCTGAATCACCTGCGACCGCCCCAAAGCCTCCGGCGGCGATCGAGCCGGACGCGGAGGCACCGCCACCGCGGGGCAGCACTGCAGTGCCGGCCTGGGCGCCCGAAATCGCGCCCGCCGCCGCGCGCTCGCCAGAGCAGGAGACGCAATGGCCGGCGGTGGTCGATATTCCGTCGTGGGCTCCCCAGATCCACGTCGCCCCGGCCAGCCCAGCAGCGTCGGCGCCAGCGTCGGCGCCTGCACCACAGCCACCCGCAGCGCCTCCCGCCGCGAAAGCGCCTGCGGCGCCCGTCGCCCCGGCCCAGCCGTCGGCCCCCCGGGCGCCTGCGTCGGCGCCGGCGGCGGCCGGTTCGACCGCCTCGTCCTCGTGGTCGGTCGTCGATCAGAAGCGGGTCGAGGACACCGTCAAGAAAGAGGTGCCAACTCCAGAGGATCGGTCGTACGCCGAATGGTTTGCGTGGGCCAAGAGGGGTGGCGCGCCCGTGCCCGCATGCCACGCCGCCGCCCAGGCGGCCTTCGCCGCGCTGTCGAGCGGCAAGGATGTGGCCGCCGCGGCTCAAATTGCGGCCGCCGCGATGGCGTCGCCGCCGCTGTCCGTTGAGGCCGGTCGCCAGACCTATTGCGCCTGGTTCGCCCTCGCCAACATCGACCTGAACCTTGACCAGGCGCGCGCCCACCTTTTCGCCACGGCGGCGCTCCACGCCCTCGACCGGGGCGCCGACGCCAAAGGCGCGCACTCGGCCGGCTTGGAGGCGGCCGGGATCAAGTAGCCTCTGGGCGCGGCCAAGACTGCCTCCAGCCACGCCGCCGGCTGGGCGGTCATCGCGGCGCTCTTTGCCGCGACGACCTGCGTTGAGAGCATGTCGTGGACGCAGCTGACGGCGTATACGCCTTTCTACCTGCGCGAGCTTCACGTGCCGGCGGACCAGGTGCCGGGCTGGATCGCGGCCATGTCGAGCCTGGGCTGGATCCTCGCGCTTCCTCTAGCACCCTTCTGGGGAGTGCTCGCGGACCGCTATAGTCGCAAGCTCATCATCGTCCGGAGCGCCGCCATCGAAGCCATCGTGTTCGGCGGTTGGGCCCTGTCAACCAGTCCGTGGATGGCCCTTCTCTTTCGGTCGCTGAACGGGTTCATCCTCGGGAACACCGGCGTGATGCTCGCGGTGCAGGCGGCCACGACCCCGAGGCAGCGCCTCGCCCTAGCGGTCGGCATCGTCGGCGCGGGCTCTCCGGCGGGCCGGGCCGTGGGCCCGATTCTCGGTGCGCTGCTCGTCCATTACGTCGACGTGCGCGGCATGCTGCTGTTCGACTCCGCTCTGTCGATCGTCATGGCGGTGCTGCTGACGGCCTTCATGCGCGAGACTCCTGACGCGCGGCCGGCGGATCTTCGAGTGCTGAGCCTGCTGCGTGGTGCGCTGAACGAGATTGTCAGCAAACCCCTGGTCTGGAGGCTCTTCTTGGCCACGGCGATCACCCAGGTTGGGCTCTGGACGATCCTTCCCTACGTGCCGATCTACATCGCGCGACTGGCGCCGATTGATGCGGTAACTGCGGTCGGGATCGTGCTCTCCGCAGTCGGGCTCGGCCAGGCTGTCGCGTCACCGTTGTGGGGAATCGCCATGCAGCGGTTCGGCCATGTCTCGGTTCTCAACGTGACGTCGATCGGCGCGTTCATCGCTCTGATGGCGGTCGGCCTCAGCCATAACCTGTTGGTGTTCGCAATCGCCCTTTTCCTCAACGGCGTCTGCGCGGCCGCGATCCTCACCGCCAGCATGGCCGTGATGGCGGCCACTGTGAGCCCGGAGCGGCGCGGCGCCGTGCTCGGCCAGATCTTGTTCCCGTTCTACGTGGGCGGCGTCATCGGCCCCCTCATCGGAGCGGTGGCGTTCGGTCGTGGGCAGCCGGTGATATTCGCCATTGCGGCGGTGCTCAGCCTCGCGCCGCTGGTCGTGCTCCTGACCCTGAGGGCGCAGCCCGCGCGCACGCCGGCGTGACTACACGAGTCGGGGTGGTCGCGGACACCCACTGCCCGGAGTTCCTCGATCGCATTCCGGACCGCGTGTTCGATGCCTTTCGGGGGGTCGATCTCATCCTGCACGCGGGTGATGTCAGCGGCCCCGAGACGATCGCGGCCCTCGAACGGATCGCGCCGGTCGAGGCGGTGCGTGGTGACCACGATCGCGACTTGCCGGCGCTGCCACTGACTCGTGAGCTGACCATCGAGGGCCGGCGAATCGTGCTGGTCCACGGCAACCGAAGCCGGTGGGTGGAGGAGCCGCAGACATTGTTGTGGACGCTCAGCCTTGGCTACCTGCATCCCAACCAATCGCTGCCGAAATTTCTGCACCAGCGTTTTCCGGACGCCGATGCGATTGTCTTCGGACACACGCATCGCGCTCACGCGGAGACGGTGGGCGGCGCGGTGCTGTTCAATCCTGGCGCGGTGCACCAATGGAATCCGCAGTCCGCCAACCAGCGACTGGCGCGCGGGCCGGGCTGGTTTGAATGGTGCTGGCTGCAGGTCGCACGCCACATGCGGAGCTATCCGCGACCGTCAATCGGGATCCTCGAGGTGAGCCCGACCGCGATCGTGCCGAAGATCGTCGAGATTTGATGGGACGCTAGAGTCTGGTGAGTGTCAGGCTTCGTGTGCCGTCCAGCCGAGATCGAAGACGCCGAGCTGGCGTCTGACCTGATCACCACGTCCTACCCGGAGCTGCCGGAGGATCCCAAGCTCAAGCGCTACTTCTGGGCGCATCCCCGGAGTGGATGGCGTACAGCCCGCTACATCGCCGAGGCCATAGGCGAACCCGTTGCTTTCGTCAGCTGGACGCATGGACCCTGGGAGCAGGTCGCGGCTCGGAATGCTTACGTCGAGGTTTACCTCGACCCAGCCCACCTGGGTTCGGACCTGCCGGTGGCGCTGTGGGAATGGGTGGCGGCCGATGCGCTGGCAGACGGAGCGATGATCCTCGAAGCGCAGGTCGTCGAGGACGAGCCTGAGATGATCGAGGCGCTGGAGAGCGTCGGTTTCCAGCGTGATCGAACCGAGAGGGTCTGGGAGCTCGATCTCGCGACGCACGGACAACGACTGGTCGAGGACGCCGATGCGGCGAGGGCGAAGGCGCAGGCGGAGGGCATCGAGATGCTGACACTCGCGCAATGGAGCGACCCGGACGCACGGAGGAAGCTTCACGCCCTGGCAGAGCTGACAAGGCGTGACGTTCCCACGAGCTATCCCATCCCACCCCAGTCCTACGAGGACTTCGTGGAGCGGATGAACACTCCTGACCGTCGTCAGGATCGGGTGTGGATCGCCAGCGCCGCCGGCGACCCGGTGGCGCTTTCCTTTCTCCGTTTCCCGCCGGTCAGGGGCCCCGTCTGGACCGGATATACCTGCACCCACCCTGACTACCGAGGGCGTGGTCTTGCCCGCGGCATCAAGCTGCAGACCCTGGCCCAGGCGGCCAAGCTGGGCGTCCCGACGGTGCTCACCGACAACGATTCGGAAAACGCGCCGATGCTTCACATCAATGAGGCTCTTGGGTATCACGCCCGTCGAGGGTTCATCAGCTTCGTCAAGCGGGTAAATAGCAACTAGTGCCAAAAACCAAGGACTACTACGAGGTGCTGGGCGTGCCCCGGACGGCCACCCAGAAGGAGATCACGTCCGCCTTCCGCAAGCTGGCGCGCAAGCATCATCCGGATCTGAACGCCGGCGACAAGCAGGCGGAAGGGCGCTTCAAGGAGATCTCACAGGCGCACGACGTCCTCTCGGATACCAAGAAACGGAGCCTCTATGACGAGTTCGGGGCTGACTGGGCGGCAGCTCAGGCAGGCGGCGTCCAGCCTGGCGCGAGCCGCGGCCGGGTACGGCAGCAGCCGAGCGGAGGCGGAGGAGCGCAGTACCGGACGGTGACCCCAGAGGAGATGGAGGACCTGTTCGGCGATTCCGGAGGCGGCTTCGGCGATATCTTCGGCTCGATCTTCGGCGGTAATGCGCGCGGCCGGGCCGCTGCCGAACCGGCCGACGTCGAAGCGCCGATCACCGTCAGCCTCGGCGAGGTCTACCGCGGCACGAGCCGGACGGTGGAGCTGCCGGGAGGGCGCCGTGTCGACGTCAAGGTGCCCGCCGGCGTGAAGGAGGGCACTGTGCTGCGCGTCCCGGGGCTCCGCGCCCGCGTGCAGATCGCGCCCGACCTGGTGTTCACCCGCGAGGGCAAGGACGTGCGCGTCGTCGTCCCGGTGCCGCTTCACGTCGCGCTTCGTGGCGGCGAGGTGGCGGCGCCGACCTTGAAGGGCGGTCGCGTGCAGTTCAAGGTTGCACCGGAGACGCAGAACGGGACGAAGATCCGGTTGCGCGGGCTCGGGCTGCCGGACCCGAAGGGCGGCACTCCAGGCGATCTGTATGCGGAGGTCAAGGTCCAGCTGCCGGTCCCGATGGACGATAGAACTCGCAAGTGGGCGGAGGAGCAGCCGCTGCCGTAAACCGCTGATCGCTATTCTCTAGGGCGCCTTGCCCCTGTCTCGACGATTGCTGCTGCCCCTGGTTTTCGTTTCGGGCATGGCGTCGCTCGGCGTCGAGTTCGGTGCTTCTCGTCTTCTCGCTCCGTACTTTGGGACGAGCCTCTACGTCTGGGGCGTGCTTATCGGCCTCATCCTCATCTACCTCTCCGCTGGCTATGTGATTGGCGGCCGCCTCGCCGACCGCCACCCCCGCGACGCGGTGCTCTTTCAACTCACAGCGTGGGCGGGCCTGTGGATTGGATTGATCCCGCTCGTCAGCTATCCGATCCTTCTGGCGTCGCAGCAGGGATTCAAGGACCTGAGCGTCGGGCTGGTGGCGGGCACCCTGCTCGCTGTCGTACTCCTGTTTGCGGCGCCGGTGATCCTTCTTGGTTGCGTCAGCCCCTTCGCGATCAGGCTTCTCCTAAAGAACGTGGAAACCGGCGGCAAAACGGCCGGTCGTGTCTACGCACTGTCCACCGCCGGCAGCATCCTCGGCACTTTCCTGCCCGTGTTCTGGTTCATACCGACATACGGGACACGGCCGACGCTCGAAGGTTTCGGACTGGCGCTGGTGCTCATCTCGATCGTGGGCCTCTGGCCTCGGCGCAAGGTGCTTGCGCTGTTCGCGGTGGCCGTGATCCTGGCGTGGATCTTCCTGCCATCGGGGATCAAGCCACCCGAGTTCGGCACCCTCCTTTATGAGAAGGAGTCCGCCTACAACTACATCCAGGTCGTGCAGGTCGGGACTCAGACCGAGCTGATCCTCAACGAGGGCCAGGCGATCCACTCGATCTACGACTCGACCGACAACCTCACACACAACTACTGGGACTACCTGCTGCTGGCCGATGCCTTCCGGCCGGCGCAGAGCACGGCGCCGATTCCGCGATCGGTTGCGATCCTGGGCCTTGCCGGCGGCACCTCGGCCAGGCAGTACCGCCTTGCGTATGGCAGCCAGGTCGACATCACCGGGGTTGAGATCGACCCAGAGATCCTGGCTGTCGGCAATCGTTACTTTCACCTGGCCGATGCCCGCGCGCACGAGGTCGTCTCAGATGCCCGTTACTGGCTCGACACGCAGGCGGCGAGGTACGACGTGGTGGTGCTCGATGCTTACCAGCAGCCTTACATTCCGTTCCACCTGACGACCAAGGAATTCTTCCAGCAGGTTCGCGACCACCTGAATCCCGGTGGCGTGGCGGCCGTTAACGTGGGCCGCACCGCAACCGACTACCGGCTCGTCGATGCCATCGCCAGCACCATGGCGGCCGTGTATCCGAATGTTTATCTCATCGATGATCCGAACTTGACCAATACGCTCGTCTTTGGGACCACGGAGCCGGTGACGATGTCGGATGTCGAGCACAACCTGGGCCTGGTGAACTCTCCACTGGTCACCGAGGTGGCACAGGCGACGCTTTCAGCGGGCTGGCTCAAACCATCGCCTTATCACGGCCAGGTCTTCACCGATGACCTGGCGCCGGTGGAGCGCCTGATCGACGAGATCATCTTCAGCTACGTGTCAGGTCACTAAAGCTATTCAGGCGGGTGCAGCACGCCCTGCACCGGTTCGCCCGCGAGCTCTTGGTCCGGCTCAAGGCACAGCAGGCGTACCCGGCCGGCGGCGACGATGCGCTCCTGTTCGTCCAGCACCCGGGCCTCCCAGATTTGGGTGCGGCGGCCGCGGGTGATGGGGGTGGAGATCGCGTGGAGCCTGGCGCCGGCGCGCACTGCACGGACGAAGCTGGTGTTGTTTTCGAGGCCAACCACCAATTGGTTTCGGGGCAATGCGACGAGCGCGGCGCCGATCGATGTCAGCGACTCGATAAGGCCGCAATGCACGCCGCCATGGACGATGCCGTAGCCCTGCAGGTGCTCCGGCCCGATGGTCAGCTCGGCGCGGACTTCGTCCACGGTGGCTTTGGTGATGGTCACGCCCATCGCCTGCAACCATCCGTCTGGGAGGTCGTTCATGCGCCCGGCGAAGTCGTGGCCCATTGGCAAATCGTGGCATGAAAGACGAAGGCCGGGAAACCGGCTGAAAAAAGTAATGAGACGAGGGGCCGGCGAACCGGCCCCTCGCTGTCGACGTTCGCAGTGCTTCCGCCTCCGACTCCAGGAGCCGGTTCCGGAAATGGAAGCCCTAGAGGCTCACGTCCTCCCGAGCTCCCGGCTGGCAAACGAGGCGGCTGGCACCACGATTCGGTTTATCCAAGCTTCCGCCTCACCTCCTTTGCCCCACGGGCAGTGAACTTCGCGGTGGAGTGTACCAGCGTCAGCACGAGCCGGAGCCGTCTCCAACCGGCCCAACTACACTTTTCGCTCGATGCCCCGCAGTCCAAGCGCAAACGCCACCGCACGTGATGCGGAGAGCGTTCGCGGTATGAGCCGGCCGCAGCGCGAGAAGAAGGAAGCAAAGCGCCTCAGCAAGCGGGTGGTGCACAAGACTGACGGGCGCTATCTCATTTACTACGAAAAGATTTGAGCGAGCTCCGCTGGCACCCCCTGCTGGAGGAGTGGGTCGCCGTCGCGCCGTGGCGCCAGGACCGCACTTACCATCCCGCCGCCGACCACTGTCCACTCTGTCCGACGCGGCCAGGTCATCTGGAGACCGAGATTCCTGAAACCGACTACCACATCGCGGTCTTCGAGAATCGTTTTCCCTCGTTTACTGGAGAGCAGGGGCGCTGCGAGGTCGTCTGCTACACGCCTGAGCACGGCTCATCCCTTGGAGAGCAGTCGGTCGAGCATATCCAGGACCTGATCGAAGTCTGGCGGGACCGCACCGAAGAGCTCGGGCGCCTCCCGAATGTCCGCTACGTCTACATCTTCGAGAACCGGGGCGAGGCGATCGGCGTGACCCTGAGCCACCCCCATGGTCAGATCTACGCGTATCCCTTCGTGCCCCCAGTCATGCAGCACGAGCTGGCAGCGCATGCTCGCCACAAGCGCTCAACCGGCCGCTGCATCTACTGCGACGTGCTTGCCGGAGAGCAAGGGGGAGAGCGCACCGTGCTGCGCGACGAACGGTGGATCGCGTTTGTGCCACCGTTTGCGAGGTGGCCATACGAGGTGCACATAGCGCCTTTGAGGCACCGGAACGGGCTGCTCGACCTGGATCATGAGGACAGCGCGTCCTTCGCACGAATCCTCAAGGGCATGCTGCAGAAATACGATCGTCTCTTCCACATACCGCTGCCCTACGTGATGGCGATGCACCAGAAACCGCCTGGGCGCCGCGGGCGCGATCATCATTTTCACGTCGAGTTCTATCCGCCAAATCGAAGTCGGGACAAGCTCAAGTACCTAGCCGGCTCGGAGCTCGGCGCCGGCGCATTCATAGTCGACGCCCGCGCCGAGGACACCGCTGCGGAGCTGCGTGGACTCTAACGAAGGAATATGGCACGGGCGGGCGCCCGGCCGCGTGAATCTGATCGGGGAGCACGTGGACTACCTCGGGGGGGTGGTGCTGCCGGTCGCGGTCAACCGTCATACAGAGGTCACAGGGCAACCCGCCGCCGATTGGTCGATCAGCAGCCGGGTGAAGGGCGGGCTGGCATACATACGCGCAATCGGGGAGGAGCTCGGCGTCGAGCCACAGTCCGTGAGCGTGAAATCCAACATCCCGTCGGGCTCGGGTCTCAGCTCTTCGGCGGCGCTGCTGGTGGCGATTGCGGCGGGTCTCAAGCCGGAGATGGATGGAGCCCAGGCCGCCCTCGCGTGCCAGAGAGCCGAGCAGCGCGCCACAGGCGTCCAGGTCGGCGTCATGGACCAGTTTGCATCCGCGCTCAGCCGCAAAGGCCATGCGCTGCTCCTCGACTGCGGAACTCTCGAGTACCGCGCCATCCCTTTTCCTGATGCGCTGCTCATTGCGATCATCGATTCCGGCGAGCACCGTTCGCTGGCGCGCACGCCATACAACGAGCGACGTCGCGAGGCGGAGGCCGGCCAGCCCAATCGGCGACGCCACGTGGTTTCCGAGATCGCGCGAGTGCACGACTTCGTCGACGCGCTGGACAATCGCGATTTCGACCGGCTGGGAAGGCTCGTGAAGGAATCGCACGTCAGCCTGCGTGACGACTTCGAAGTCTCGACTCCGCATGTCGACGCACTGGTCGAAAAAGCCTGGGCGGCGCCCGGCTGCTATGGCGCCCGCATCATGGGCGCGGGGTTCGGAGGCAGCATCCTCGCCCTCATCCGGCGTGGCGCCGAGAAAGCGCTGTCTGCCGCTGTCGACCGGCCGATCATCATCTGCTCCACCGCCGACGGCGCCTTCGTCGCGCCGCGCGCGGGAGTCGGCGCAGCGTGAGCGACTGCCTCTTCCTGCCACTGCCCCAGCGGGCCACGGGCATCCGCGAGCTGACGGGCTGGGAGGCGTTGTGGACATCGCTTGGCGAAGGCGAGGCCGAGCGTTTGACGATTGGCAAGGGACTGGGGTGGAAGCCGATCGAGGTGCCGCGTCAGCTCGCGGCGCGTCAAGGCCACCAGGCGGTCTGGTACCGGACCGAGTTCGCGCGGCCTGACCATGCGGGTCGAGTTCTGCTACGCCTCGGCGGCGCGTTTCTGGCGACCAATGCGTGGCTCAACGGCAAGCTGCTGGGCTCTCACTACGGCTACTTCGCGCCGTTTGGATTCGACCTGACCCCTTATTTGAAAGCCGAGAACCTGCTGGTCCTCTGCTGCGAATCGCCAGTCGAGCCACAACCCGACAAAAAGCACCATGTGATGGGCGTGTTCAACGACGGCGAGCTCCGCCCGTATCCCGCATCGGCTTACTCGAGCCTGCCGGCCCCATACCGGTGGGAGGTTCCGATCGGCCTGTGGCGCCCGGTTGAGCTCGAGTACGTCGGCTCGATCACCATCGACTGGCTGCGCCTGAAACCACACATCGAGGCCAATGACGGACGGCTCGAGGTCGAAGCCCGCCTTCGCAACCTGGACGGCCGCAACATGGACGGCGAGGTCGAGCTGATCGTCTCGATGCCGGGTCGCGATCCGCTGCGCTTGCGGCGCGACGTGCATCTTGGAGGCGGCAGCGAGCAGACAGTGTCGATGCGCCTCGCGCTGCCCGGTGCGAAGCGTTGGGAGCCCTGGCGGTTTGGAGGCCAGCCGATGTACCGCGCCGAGCTTGTCGCTTATGCCGGTGGCGCCGAGTCGGCTCGCGTCGAGGACACATTCGCCTTCAGGGAGCTCAAATGGGAGATTGGCCCGCGACGCTGGAACTTTTCCGTCAACGGACGCCAGATGTTCCTGAGAGGCGCGTGCTACGCGCCCTCATATCGGCTCGACCAGCTGACCACAGAGAAGATCGAAGCCGATCTTCGGGTTGCCAAGCAGGCCAACATCGACGCGCTGCGTGTCATGGCCAACGTGCTTCCCGATGGGTTCTACCGGCGCGCGGATGCCGCGGGCATGCTGATCTTCCAGGAGCTGCCGTTGACCGGCATCTACGCCTATCACGCCCGCGGAGAAGACTCGCGTTTTTTCGAGTCAGCGGCTCGTCAGCAGCAGGCAGAGATGGTCGAGATGCTCCGCAACCGGCCGTCGGTCGCGCTGTGGATCGCGCACGACGAGCCCCCGTGGCTTTCGAGTAACGCCGACCTTGGGGACGTGAACGCGGTTCGCCAGAACCACCCGATCGACCAGGAGCTGAAGGCCTCATTTGAGCGGCTCGATGCGACGAGGCCGGCGCTGGCGGCCTCCGGCGAGATCGATCAGCACTTGATGGCCGGCTGGACCAGCGGCTCGTGGCGCGAGCTGACCGAGGGCGAGCCCGTGATGGTCAGCGCTTTCGGGGCGCAGTCGCTGCCGTCGGCAGATTCACCTGTATGGAAAGAAATCGCCTCCACCTGGCCTGTCGCCGACGATGACGCGTCCTGGCGATTCGCCGGCTTTCAGCCAGTCAACTGGGCGGAGAGGGGAGTCGGCCTGCCCTCTGGCCAAAAGACCCTGGAGTCGTACATCGCAGCCTCGCAGGCCTATCAGGCGGATGTCGTCCGTCTTGCCGCCGAGCATCTCCGGATACGCAAGTTCGAGTCGTGCTGGGGTGCCTTTGTCTTTCATCTCGTCGATCCATTCCCCGCGATCGGTTTTGGGTTGATCGATGGAGAACGACTGCCGAAGCCGGCGCTGGCGGCGCTGACGCAAGCATTCAAAGCGACTCGCGTCATCGTCGTGCCGCTCACGTTCGACCCTGGCCGCCCGTTCGGAATCCTCCAGCGGCCAGATGTTGCGTTCAGCGCCCGGCTGGTGGTCGTCAACGATGATCCGCACGTTGCGGGCCGGGGCGTCATCCGGTGGTCGGTGACGCGAAAGCGTGCGGGAAAGCGCCGCGGCGTCCGGCTCATCCGCGACGCGATGCAGCGAAAGACGTTTGCCGGCGTGGTCGATGTCGAGGTCCCGACCGCCTTCGAGCCAGCCGTCAGCGCCACCACCGTGACGCTTCCACTGCCAGCCGAGGGCGACTACCTGCTCGAGGCGGCGCTGACTGTTGGCGGTCGGATGATCGACCGTGCCGAGCTTCGATTCACGGTGACATCGACTCTGCCTGGCCCTCGACCGCGCCCGGAGCTTGCGCGGTATCTCGCGGAGCGACTGGCGGACCTGTCGAGCCTTCGCTCGGAGCCCGACGGGCTGAGCTTCGCGCTCGAGAACCAGACTCGACCGGCGGTGCTGGTTGGGCTGACGGGTCTGCGCCTGGACGGCGTCGTGCTCGCGCGGCCGGATGTCCAGGTCGAGACACACGCAGGGCGCGCGCCGCTGCCGAGGCGGCTCGACCTGCCGCTGGGGCGGACACTTCGCGTCCACGTCGTCACGGGGCAGGCGCTCGGGGGTGGCAGCCACTCGCTCGAGGCGGACATCACAGTCCCCGGCGTTGCCTCAGGCCGGCTGGTGGTCGAAGGCACTGTGCTGAGCGCTCGGGCAGCGCCGCTGCCGTAGTAGCTTGACTCGAATGGGTCGGCTGCCATACTTCTGACCTGCGCGAATACCGGCGGATCGAACGCCCAGCCGGGTACAGTTTTTGTTGTTAATTCATAGCCGGATTCGGCACAAGGGAGGCGCTCCACCGGATGGACCCTGTTTACGCAATACTCGTCCTGGCGCCCCTCGCCATCATCGTCGCCATCGCCTACCTGTTTACGCGCCGGCGCCGCAAGCGCGGCAAGCTCGCACCGCCGGTCCGCCCATCGTCTCAGCCGCAGGCTGCCTCGGCGTCCCATCCGGCCGGGATAGCGACAACCTGGGCGCCGCCCGCGGGCGCCCATGCTCCGAGCCCCGTGGCCCCCACCGTGGTGGCTCCGCCTGGAGCTGCCCCTAGCTGGGACCAGCCGGCTCCCGCAAGGTCGGGCCAGGGCACATGGGGCGCGCCGGGCGCGCCGCCGCCTCCGCCACCCAGCCCCGGCGCTGCACCTGCTCCCGCCTGGGGTGGCGCTCCTGGCGCCGCGGCTCCCCCGCCACCGGCACAGCCGGCCGCGCCGACGTGGGGCGCGCCGACGCCTGGACCGGCGCAGCCCGGAGCGCAGACATGGGGGGCGCCACCGCCGTCACCGCCTTCGATGCCGCCCCCGCCGCCCGGGCCTGCCCCAACGCCACCCGCCGCACCCCCGGGAGCGCCCAGCTGGGGTGCCACCGCGGCGCCACCCGCGCCGACGTGGGGCGCTCCACCGCCTGCCGCGCCTCGCGCGCCAGCACCGACGCCACCCGCCCCTGCGGCGGCGCCACCACCGCCGCCACCTGCCGCGGCGCCGTCACCACCTGCGCCGACCTGGGGGTCGCCCCCTGTCGAGTCAGCGCCGGCTGCGGCATCGGCTCCTCCTTCGTGGGATGCCGCGCCACCCGTCCCGCCGGCGCCAAGCACCGCTTCGACCGATTGGGGATCGCCTACCGCCAGCGCTCCGCCGGAGGCGCCGCCAGCGCCGTCATGGAACGAGCCCGCCGCGGCATCTTCGTGGGACGTCCCCAAGAGCGAGGAGCCGGCAGCCCCGGCGGCCCCATCATGGGGCGCTCCTTCGAGTGCGCCCGACGCACCTCCGAGTGCGCCCGCCGCACCTCCGGCCTGGTCGGCGCCTGCTCCGGCCACGCCGCCACCACCCGCTGCCGCGTGGGCGCCGCCTGTAGCGCCCGCGCCGGCACCAGATGCTTCGGCCACCGCAGAGGAGCTGGCGGCCGGCGCGCTCGCCGCGGGCGCGGCAGCCGAGTCGGCAGCGGCAGCCGAGGCGGCAGCCCCAGCCGAGGCGGCAGCCCCAGCCGAGGCGGCAGCCGAGTCGCACCCGCCGGTCCCGCCACCCGCCTCGGCGCCACCAGCCGAGGCCGCGCCATCGATCGCCGCCACCATCCCTGCCGGCATGGGCGCCGGCGCCGACGCTCCCCACGAATCGACGACGTTGATGCCCGCATGGCAGCCGCCGCCACCGACTCCGCCGGCGATCCCTGATACCGCGATCATGGGCGGCCCGACGCAACCAATCCTTCGCGCGACGCCGGGCGGCGGACCGCAGGCGGAGCTGACGATCGAGTCAGGTCCTGACGCCGGCCACACTTATCGCGCCACGGAGAGCGCGCTGCGCATGGGCCGCTCGCCCGACAACGACCTGATCCTTCGCGACCCGGCGACCAGCGGACACCATGCCCGCGTTGAGAGGCGTGGTGAGCAGTTCTGGATCGTTGACCTGGGGAGCACCAACGGCACTCTTGTCAACGGCGAACCGATCCAGGAGAAAGAGCTGAAGCACGACGACCGCATCACGATCGGTCAGAACGCAGTTCATTTCGCGCTGCTCGGTTCGTAGCCCTTGCGTCTGCGGGTCGCCTGGGCGACTGATCCCGGCCTCGAGCGGGAGGAGAACGAGGACGCAGTCGTGGTTTGGCGCAACAAGGCCGGGCTGGACACCCTGCTGGTCGTGTGCGATGGCATGGGCGGTCACGCGGCAGGTCAGACTGCGAGCTCGATCGCCTCGAAGACGATCACCCGCGTGCTGGCTGAGGACGGCGACGAGGGTCCTGATGTCGATCGCTTGAAGCGAGCGTGTAAGCAGGCGAACTCGGCCGTGTTCGAGGCGTCGGAAGAGAACCCGGAATGGAGGGGCATGGGCAGCACGGTGGTAGTGGCGGCAATTCGCGGTGGCGAGGTCGGCCTTTTGAACGTCGGCGACAGCCCCGCTTACCTTTTCCGTAACGGCAGCGCGCAGCTCATCTCCCAGGACCATTCGTGGCCGGCCGAGCAGGTGCGCCTCGGGGTGATCAAGCCGGAGGACGCGGTCGACCATCCGCTGAAGCACCGGCTCACAAGAGCGGTCGGCGTGTGGGAATCGATACAGGCGTTCACCGACCGCGTGGAAATCCATGAGGGCGACACGGTCGTGCTTTGCAGCGATGGGGTGGAGAGCGCTGGCGTGAGCGTTGAAGAGATGGGCACGCTGCTACTCAAGGATGGCGACCTGGACGCGGGCACGAAGCGGGTGATCGAGCGATGCCGCGAGATGGGTGCGCCCGACAACGTGACACTCGCGGTGGCGCGAGTCGAGGTCGATGTCACCAGAACGGCAACATTGCCCCGGCTAAAGGTCTAGGTATAAGCGCGCACCAATAATTCAGCGATGTGCTCGACTTGCATGTTCGAGCCACGAGAGCGGATCCCGGTCGACAGCTGCATCTGGCATCCGGGGTTCGCGGTGACCACGACCGAGGCCCGCGTGCTCAGCACGTCGTCGGTCTTCTCGCGCAGGATGGTCGTGGACATCGCGGGTTCCAACGTGCTGTAAAGCCCCGCCGCGCCACAGCAGATCTCGGGGTGCCGCATCTCCACCAGCTCGATCCCGGGCAGCGCGCGAATGAGATCGCGCGGCGCCTTGCGAATGCGTTGTGCATGCGCCAGGTGGCACGCATCCTGGTAGGTGACCCGCACCTTGACGTCGCGGTCGGCGGGTGGCAGGCCCACCTCCGCCAGCCATTCGGACAGGTCTTTAACACGGCCGCTGAGCTCGGGGTAGAAGTCCTTGAGGTGAGAGCCACAGCCGGCTGAATCGACGACCAAAGCATCGAACTGATCGCGCCCGTAGATCCGCATGTTCGCGTCGCGCAGGCGCGCGGCGCCTTCGAGGTCGCCGTTGTGCGCGAGCAGCGCTCCGCAGCAGCGCTCCCCCTGCGGAAACCACACCTCGCAGCCGGCAAGCTGAAGCAATCTCACCGCCGCGGCGTGAGACCGCGGATAAAGGATGGGCATCACGCACCCGACCAGGAACGCGACACGATAGCGCCGCGGGCCGATCGCTGGCGCGGTGCCCGTGCGCGGTGCGCGGAATGATGCCTCGAGCGGTGGCAGCTGGCGGCCGGCGCGCGCGATCCTGGTCAGGCCGACCGCCTGCGCGGCGCGTGTCATCGAGCCGGCGAAGCGCAGTCGGGTTGGATGCGCGACCAGCTGGCGCAGGGCGGTACGAGCCAGCCATCGCTTCGACGAGGGCCGTCGAATCCGTTCGACCTCCGCGCGGCCAGCCTCGATGATCCGGCCATAAGGCACGCCTGACGGGCAGACCGCCTCGCAGGTCCTGCAGCCGAGGCACAGGTCGATGTGGCGCGCCTGCTCCCCGGTGAAAGGCAGCGTGCCCCGCTTCCACTCGGTCATCAGCTGGATCCGGCCGCGCGGCGATTCGGTCTCGAGACCGGTGGCCCGAAACGTCGGGCAAGCATCGAGGCACAGGCCGCAGTGAACGCAGGTGGCCAGGTCGTCGTCTTTGAGGAGGTCGAAAGCCATCAGACCACGAACCTGCCGGGGTTCAACATCCGCCCGGGATCGAATGCATGCTTGAGCCTCGTCATCAGCTCGAGGGTGGGCGGCGGGCTGCCCCAGGCACCGAGCTCCCGTCGCATCCCCTCAGGGCCCGCGAGCATGACGAGCGAGCCACCCGCCGCCGCCACCGTGGCGCGGGCATCGCGGAGCGCTTCGACTCCGCTCTCGACCGACCAGTTCACGATGCCGACGCCAGGCGACGCCCACCACTCGGAGGCCGCCGGGAGCGCCAGCAGGGTCTCGTGAACCTTGTGCCGAGGGACCGCGATGCGGGCCCATATCGAAGGACCTCGGCGCGAGTGCTCAATCCAGATTGAAGGGTCGGCGTTTTCCCAACCCAGCTCGCTCACCATCCTGTTCACCGCGTCGCGGCTGCCGAGAAAGCGCGCCATCACGCGGTCGCCCGACAAGAGCTCCAATGCTGCGGGCGGCAGCGCCAGCGCCAGCGCCTTCTCGCTCGCCGCCCAGGCCTCGTCGCGCGAGTCACACGCAATCTCGATCGACACATCGTGCAGCGGGTTTGGAAAGACCTTGAAAGAAGCGGCGACGATGACGCCCAGGGAACCCATCGCACCGAGGTGCAGCTTCATCATGTCGTACCCGCTGACGTTCTTCACCACGCGTCCGCCCGCGCTGGCCAAGCGACCGTCGGGCAGCGCCACGCGGATGCCGATCAGGAAGTCACGTGGCGAGCCGAACCGCTGCCGAAGGGGTCCGGTCCACCCCGTGGCAAGCAGGCCGCCGACCGTGTGCCCTGGGGAGTTGAACGGATCGAGCGGGAGAAACTGGCCTTTGCGGTGAAGCTCGGCTTGCAGCGACTCGATGGTGATGCCGGCTTCGACGCTCACCACCATGTCGCCCTGCGAGTGCTCGAGCACGCGATCCAGCCGGCTGGTGTGGAGCTCGACGTCGCAACGTTCGAGTGGATTGCCCATCTCGCTCGCCCTGCCGCCGCCGACCGGCGTGACCGCGAGCCGGCCGCTTGAAGCGTCGCGCAAGATGCGTGCGACCTCTTCCGCTGTTGCCGGCTTCTCAATTACAGGGGCGCTCACCACCACTGCGCCTCGCTCGCGAGGCCGGTGCGCCCGGGGAGGCGCGACTGCTTGCGGCCCGGGTCCGGAAAGACCTTGCCGGGGTTCATGATGCCGTCGGCATCGAAGGCGTCCTTCACCTGCTGCATCGCGCGTAGGTCGTCGGGGCTGAAGACCCACGGCATGAATGCGCTCTTCTCGAGCCCGATGCCGTGCTCGCCGGAGAGCGCGCCGCCGAACTCGACGACCGCGCGCAGCATCTCCTCGCCCGCGGCCTCGACCTGGTGCAGGATTCCTTTGTCGCGGAGATCGAACAGGATGTTGGGATGGAGATTGCCGTCCCCGGCGTGAAACACGTTGGCGACGGGCAGCTTGTAGTGCTCCCCGATCTCGCCGACCGCTGACAGGATTTGCGGCAACTTGGTACGAGGCACCACTCCGTCATGGAGGTAGTAATTGGGCTTGATGCGCCCGAGGGCACCGATCGCGCCCTTGCGACCGGCCCACAGCAGGTCGCGCTCGACTGAAGTCTTGGCTTCGCGCAGAGCATAGCCATGGTTGGCGGTGAGCTGATCGCGGATCGCCGCCATCAGCTCTCTGGTCGATTCCGCGATGCCATCGACCTCAACCAGCAGCACGGCGCCGGCGTCGGTCGGATAGCCCGCATGGTAGTGCGCCTCGACCGCGCCGACCGTGATCTGGTCCATCATCTCGAGCGCCGCCGGCACGATGCCATGGGCGATGATCGCCGACACCGCCTGGCTGGCGGTCTCGATCGTCGGGAAAGCAGCGAGCAGGGTCGCGACCGTGGGTGGCACGCGGAGCAGGCGCACCTTGATCTTGGTGATCGCGCAGAGGGTTCCCTCCGAGCCGACGAGCACGCCGCAGAGGTCAAGGCCAACGCGGTCTGGCGCATCGCCGCTCACCCAGTGAACGCTGCCATCCGCGAGCACAACTTCCATCCCGAGGACGTGATTTGTCGTCACGCCGTAGTACAGGCAGTGCGGACCGCCTGAGTTCTCGGCCGCGTTGCCGCCGATGGTGCAGGCCTTCTGGCTCGATGGATCGGGGGCGTAGAACAGGCCCAGCGCGGCAGCGGCGAGCGAGAGCTCCTGGTTGACCACTCCTGGCTCGACGAGCGCTGTCTGGCCCAACGGGTCGATCTCGAGAATGCGGCGCATCCGCGTCACCTGCATGGCGATTCCGCCGCGGATGGTGACGGCGCCACCTGACAATCCAGTGCCGGCGCCGCGCGGCACCACTGGGATCCCATGCTGCGCCGCTAGCTTGATGACCGCCGCGACCTCGCCGGTGGTGGCGGGGAGAACCACCGCATCCGGCACGGCGCCTTCGATTGATGCGTCGCGCTCGAAGATGCGAAGGTCATGCGCGCTGTCGATTACGTGCTCACGACCGACGATTTTTCGAAGCTGTGCCAGCACCGGGTCTTGCAATGCCATCAGGCGAGCGGCGCCTCGCGCTCGGGGTTTCGTTCGAACGCCTCGAAGCGGCGGGTCATCGCCCCCGGCAGGCCTGGGGCTTCGACTGCCTCGGCACCGATGACCAGAAGCTTCAGCCAGCGCATGCACTCGTCGTCGCTGGGCATGCGGTCCGGGCGCTCGAAGATCGCCTCCTGGATCCGGCTATGAGGGGAGACCTGGATCGTGTACCAGACCGAAAGACCGTCTTCGCTGACCAGGTGGTGGCTTTCGTCGACGCGCCGATTGACCGGGAGCTTCATCGGCTTCGCCTCAGCGGCGGCCCGCAGCCGTGCGGCGTCAGACTCGGTCGTCACCAGGTCCAGCTTAAACTCGAATCATGAATGGCCGAGAGAGAGTAGAAGCTGCGCTGGCGTTGGATGTCGCGGACAGACCGCCCGTGGGCGCCTGGGGGCATACGTATAAGGAAGAGTGGTCGCCCGAAGAGCTCGCGCGCGTCACCGTCGAACGCGCTCGCCAATTTGGGTGGGATTTCGTGAAGTTCCAGCCTCGAGCCACGTGCTTCGCCGAGGCATTCGGGTCGGTCTACCAGCCGGCCGGGCACCGCCTCAAGGGCCCGGTGCTGTTAAGCACGCCGGTAGCGGATCTCGAGGACTGGCGAACTGTTTCCGCCACCAATCTGAAAGCCCTCTACGACCAGGCCGAGTCCATAGGCATCGTGGCTCGGGAGCTTGGGCCAGGCGTCCCAGTCATCCAGACCGTGTTCAGCCCGCTCACTGTCGCCGGCTACCTGGTCGGGAAGTCGAAGTCGCGGGTGGTGCGCGAGCTCCGGAAGCACCCCGACCTGGTGCGCCCGGCGCTCGAGCGCATCGCCGACGTCCTCGTCGATTTCTCGAAGCGCTCGGTCAAGGCCGGGGCCGCAGGTGTCTTTTACGCGATCTCCGGCTACACGAGCAAGGACGCCATGCCGGAGAGCGTGTATCGGGAGCTGGTGCTACCGCTGGACCAGAGCGTGCTCGAGCGACTGCCAAGCGAAGCGTGGTTCAACGCTGTGCACCTGTGCGGCTCGCACCTACAGTTCGGGCTGTCGCGCGACATGCCATCGCAGGTGGTCAGCTGGTCGGTTCACAACCAGGGCAACCCCATGCTGGCCGAGGGCCGAACGATCAGCGGCCGGGCCGTGATGGGCGGTCTGGGGCAGCGCGGCAGCCTGCTCTATGGACCGCCGGCGGCAGTGGAGGCCGAGGCACTGGCCGCCGTGGCTGAGACCGGTGGTCGGGGCCTGTTACTGGCGCCGGGCTGCTCGGTGCCGACACGTGCAAGGGACGCCAATCTGGCGGCGATGGTGGCGGCTGTCGCCGCGTGACAGGAAGCGTCGCCGGCCTCGCGGAGGTCGTGCTGTGGGTCCGGGATATGGAAAAGGCGCTGCATTTCTATCGCGACCTGTTCGGGCTCGAGGTCACCTCGCCACCGCAGATCCCGAACAAGTTCCTCAGAGCAGGTGGCGGCGCCGATGGGGTCCCCGAGATGATCGTGCTGGTGCCGCATCCCGATCCATCGATCGAATTTCCGCGCGAGAAACCGAAGCGGGTGCTCCATCATCTCGCGTTCCGGGTCGAGGCACGCGAATACGGAAAGTTGCAGAAGCGCCTCATCGCGGCAGGAATTGAAGTTAGGTCGGGGATCCATCCCGTCCTGAAGGGAGTCCGCACCTTCTACGCCGACGACCCAGACGGCAACGAGGTCGAATGTATATCTCCCGAGATACCTCAGGTGACCGAACGATGAGCGCCGCCGACAACATTCCGATGCCGCCCGATGAAGTCCTGGTTCGCCTGGCCGGGATCGCCTTCAATGCCGATGAATTGCTGGCCGCCGATCAGCAGGTTCAGAAGGCGACGGTGGGCCTGCGCACGATCAAAACGATAGGTGCCGAACGATTGAGGACATCCTGGTGCTGCTTGCGAATGCCGAAGTGCGTCGGTACCTAGCCGAGCTTTAGATTTAGAAGCAGGGCCTGCTCCCGGTCAAGCGGTGACCATGCCAAATGTGGGGAGAGCCGAGGCAATCGACCTCCAGGGCTGCTTCTTAAGTCAGGTCGTCTGCGGTTTGGTCTCTGTTTCGACTTTGGGGCTGCGGGACGCCAGCGTCGCCACCACGCCCAGGATGACCGCGACGAAACCGACGATCACGGTGATTGGCTCTGGCAGGTGCAACCCGATGGCCTGGTCCAGTGAGTATTTCCCGGGGCCGGCCAAGGCCACGGCGATGGCCGCTGCCAGCAGGGTGAGGTTGAACTCATAACCGCGCTTGGCTGCCCAAAAGCCGTTGGCCCAGTGAATTGTCGCGATGGCGACGAGCATGGTGCCCATGATCGCCAGGCTCCCGAGTGGGGACAAAAAGCCGAGGGCCAGCAGGAAACCACCTCCGAGCTCAGACGCGGCGGCGACCCAGGCCCAGGGCATGGCGGGTCGGATACGAAGCCTGACCACGGAGGAGGTCCAGCCGTTTAAGCCAGGGCCGCCCCACCACCCAAAGACTTTCTGGGCGCCGTGCCCGGCCATGGTGAGACCGACCACGAGGCGGAGAATCAGAATTCCAAGATTCAGGGACATCGTCTTCTCTAGTTATCCTCGCGGCGCGGTCTGCATTCCATCGCCGGATAGACTCAGCTAGTCCGAGTCGCGGACGCGTGAGGGCCCGTAGCTCAGCTGGTCAGAGCGGCCGACTCATAATCGGCTGGTCGTTGGTTCGATCCCAACCGGGCCCACCAAATCCCAAATTCAAGGCAGTCGGTCTGAAGGCAGCTAATGTGATACCGACGGTGTAAGCTGACTGTCAGTCTGTCTGCCAATCGATCTTGAATTAGGACCGCGATTGGTAAACACCGGCCCGGCGGCCGACAGTGAGGAGCCCCGGTTGGGGGGGTCATTCACAACCTAAGAGTTGTGATATCCTGAGACAATGGGCTCCTTCATGCGGGGCCGGGAGATTGTTGAGATCGCCCGCCGGCATGGCTGGGAAGACCATGGTCCGGGCGCCGAACACCCATACATCCTGAAACGCCCCGGAGCGCGACGCCCCGTCCCGGTCAGGGATCGCCTAGAGAACCGGTTCGAGGCACAAGGCATTCTGAAGCAGTTGAAGATTCCAAGAGAGGACTGGCCGGAGAAGGTGAAATGAAATGAGGACGCGATACTTGCCTTTTGAGAAGGCCTTTGACGATGAGAGCTCAAAGTGGGGCGTGGTCGGCAAGGACACGCGCGGGGACGATTTCGGCGTCGGTGTAGGGGAGACGCTGGAAGTCGCGGCACAGCGCCTACGTTCGTGGGTGCTCGACTCGCTTCTGGCTGCAGCCGCCGACGGCGTTGACGCCCATGGCGATCTGCACGACAGCGAGCCCGAAAGCGAGGATTCCATCGCCTTCACGCCGGTGGACTTCCTCCCAATCCGGCTGCGCCTTCTGCGCGCGCGCCAGCATCTGTCGCAGGCACAGGTCGCTGAGCGCCTGGGCATGTCACAGCAGGCCTATGCGAAATACGAGCGCCCGGGCGCTAATCCAGAACTCAAGACTCTCGTTCAACTTGAACGAGCCCTCGAGGCACAGCTTCTCGAATTCGCGTAGCCGGCAAACCATGCCAACTCGCTTTGGCGGTGTGACGCCTACGTGCACAAACCGTCTCCCGGTCCAGCACTCTCGCACAATCGAGCCGTGATGCGACCGTCAAACAGAATCGAGGAACTTGAGTCCCAGCTCGCGGCAGCCGTACTCACCATCCGGCGTCTGCGAGAAGAGAACGAGCGTCTCCACGCTCGTCTGGGTGACGACCGCTCTGAGCCGATAGAGGGGCCGGAGAATCTACCCGTCTGTTGACCAAAGCGCTCGGCCACCGCCACGAGATTGGCTTTGGCTCCTACGATCGACTGTTTCCGAGCCAGGACACGATGCCCAAGGGCGGGTTCGGCAACTTAATCGCCCTGCCACTGCAACGCGTGGCTCGCCGTGGCGACAACACCGTCTTTCTCGATCGCGACTTCCAGCCGTTTCCTGATCAATGGCAATACCTGGCATCCGTGAGCAGGCTTCCGGCCGCGGATTGCGAGCGGATCGTACGCGATGCCGCGCGCGCGGGAACGATACTGGGCATCGACGCGTCCTGGTTCGAGACCGACGAAGCGGCGAGCCAGCCTTGGAAACTGACGCCGTCCCGGCGCCGGCGCGAGACGCCGATCACTGGACCGCTGCCCACTGCCGTCGAGGTCGTCCTCGCGAATCGGCTGTTTATCGCCAAGGCTGGCATTCCACCGTCGCTAATCAGTCGACTGCGACGCCTCGCGGCGTTCCAGAATCCGGAGTTCTACCGTGCCCAGGCGATGCGCCTGTGGACCGGCGACAAACCGCGGGTGATCGACTGCTCCGAAGACTTCCCGGAGCACCTGGCGTTGCCTCGAGGCTCGCTCGGTGAGGTTCTCAAGCTGTTCGAGGGCCATGGGATCTGGGTTGAGGTCCGCGACGAACGGCAGGCGGGTGTGCCTGTGTCGCTCACATTTCACGGTGAGCTGACTCCGGCCCAGCTCGAGGCAGCGGAGGCTATTGCCGCACACGACTTCGGCGTGTTGGCCGCACCGACCGCCTTCGGTAAGACGGTGATCGGCGCCTGGCTCATTGCCAAGCGCGGCGTAAACACGTTGGTGCTAGTGCACCGCCAGCAGCTGGCCGATCAATGGCGGGAGCGCCTTGCCGCTTTTCTCCTGGAACGCTATGTTGTCGCCTTCCCGCGCCGCGAGATCAGCCGCTGTTCCTCATCCAACACCGGTACAACGCTATGAACCGACGATTGGTGCCAGAGCCGAAGCCCGCTGGGCCTCGTTGAACTACGGCCGCGCTGTGAGCACAGCCTCTATCCGATCCGCCGCCTCGCGTTGAAGCACAGGGAGCACGTGGCTATACGCGACGCGTCGCACAGTGCCAGTCTGCGGCGAAATACCTCGCCCTACGAGGGGCGAACGACCCTCAAAAGGGGCAGATCGTAGTCGAGGTCCTTACAAGTCTGGTTCCGGTCAGTCCCACGGGATCGGGTCGCGACGCGCGTAGAAATGCCGCGGGTCGGGCGAAGCGACCGTGAAATCGACCAGGCTGCGCATGTAGTTAGCGCGTTCAAATGCGCCAGGGTCCGGCGAGGCCGACTGGCTCATGCTGCCCTTCATCTGCTCCACCGACAGGTATTCGTGTTCATCCAACCAGGCGCTGAGCCCGTTGAGAACCGATCGAAGATGATTCGGACCGCGCCGCAGGAGAGCCGACGCCATCATCGTCACGTCCGCGCCGGCGAGCAGGAGCTTGACCACGTCCTGCGCCGAATGGATCCCGCTGCTTGCAGCCAGAGAGATGGACAGCTGCCCGCTGAGAATGGCTATCCATCGCAGCGGCATCAAAGCCTCTTCGGACGAGCTCAGGTGGAGCGTCGGCACCACCTTCATCCGCTGGAGCGAGATGTCGGGATACAGGAATCGGTTGAACAGCACCAAGCCCTGGGCTCCCGCAGTGGCCAGGCGCATCGCCATGTTGGCCATCGAGGAGAAGTACGGACCGACCTTGATCGCTAGCGGGATAGAGATGGTGCCTGCGACCTCTGTCACCAGGTCGACGTAGCGCGCCTCCACCTCGGCTGCCGTGATCCGCGCGTCCGCAGCCACGAAATAGATGTTGAGCTCGAGAGCATCGGCACCGGCCTCCTCGATGAGGCGGGCATGCCGGATCCAGCCTCCACGCGAGATGCCGTTGAGGCTCGCGATGATCGGAATGGACAGCGTTTCCTTGGCCTGCTCGACCAGCCTCAGATAAGACTCCGGTCCGGTGTTGTAGCCGTCGAGGGCGGGGAAAAAGTCACGCGCCTCGGCGAAGCTGTCAGTGAACGATTCCAGGATGGAATCGACTTTCAGCTCGTGGTGCTGGATCTGCTCCTCAAACAGGGACTGCATCACGACCGCCGACGCGCCTGCCTCTTCCAGCGCCAGCAGCCCGTCGAGCGTGCCGGACAGCGGCGAGGCCGCGGCGACGAGCGGATTTTCCAGTTTCAGCCCCATGTAATTGGTGTGCAGGTCGGCGGTCATGACAGATCCTCCTCGACAGGTCCGACTTTCTCCGTCGGCTCTGCCCTCCTTGCCATCGCATCATCGGGTGCATGTCGCTCGACGCCCGCCATCTGCTCGTACAGGTGCCAGCGCTCGGTTACGTCCTCCTGCGCCACGGTCATCAGCTGTTCGGCAAGTGCAGGCTGGGAGCGCGCGAGCAGCGAATACCGTCCTTCTTTGGCGGCGAACTCGCGCAGCGGCATCGACGGCGGGCGCGAGTCGAGCAGGAACGGCTGCTCGCCACCGCTCTCCCGTGAAGGGTCGAAGCGGTATAGCGGCCAGTACCCGCTGTCCACGGCCTCTTTCATATGCGACATGCCTGTCGACATCTCGATGCCGTGGGCGATGCAGGTCGAGTAGGCGATGATCAGCGATGGTCCGTCGTGCGCCTCCGCCTCGGCGAACGCCTTCACGGCCTGCGCGTTGTCGGCGCCGATGGCGATCTGCGCCACGTACACGTTGCCGTATGAGCTCGCGATCAAACCCAGGTCCTTCTTGGCCGTACGCTTGCCGGCCGCTGCATACTTGGCGACGGCGGCGCGCGGCGTCGCCTTGGAAGCCTGGCCGCCGGTGTTCGAATAGACCTCTGTGTCGAGGACCAGGATCTTGACGTTCCGGCCCGACGCCAGCACATGATCGAGGCCTCCGTAACCGATGTCATAGGCCCACCCGTCGCCGCCGACGATCCAGACGCTCTTGCGAACCAGGTGGTCGGCGGCCTCAGCCAGCCTGGCTGCTGACGGCGCGCTCGACGCATCGAGCTTGCCGCGCAGCTCGACGATCCTCTTCCGCTGCGCCGCGATCCCCGCCTCCGTCGACTGATCCGCTCCAAGGATCGCGGCGACGAGCGTCGAGCCGACCACGGGTTCAAGCTCGCCCAGCAGCCGGCGAGCGGTGACGCCGAGATTGTCGAGTGCGAGCCTCATGCCCAGGCCGAACTCGGCGTTGTCCTCGAAAAGCGAGTTGGCCCACGCCGGGCCGCGGCCGTCGGCGTTCACCGCCCACGGCGTGGTCGGCAGGTTGCCTCCATATATGGACGAGCAGCCGGTCGCATTCGCCACCAGGACGCGGTCGCCGAACATCTGGGTGAGGAGTTTCAAGTACGGCGTCTCGCCGCAGCCCGCGCACGCGCCCGAGAACTCGAACAGAGGTTGCAGCATCTGCGAGCCCTTGATCGTGCCGACCTTGACCTGCGTGCGGTCGAACTCCGGGATCAATTTGAAGAACTCCCAGTTCGCTCTTTCCTGCTCGAAGTTGCCGTTCTTCGGTGCCATGTCGATCGAGCGGTGCTTGACCACTTGCTTGCTGTGCGCCGGGCAATAGTCCGCGCACGTGCCGCATCCGTTGCAGTCGTCGGGCGCGACCTGGATGGTCATCACCATGCCAGGCTGCTCCTTGGACTTCCACTCCTTGAACTGGAAACCCTGGGGTGCGCCGGCGAGCAGATCGGGCGAATAGACTTTCATCCGGATCGCGGCGTGCGGGCAGACCAGCGTGCACTTGGCGCAGTCGATGCAGATCGTCGGGTCCCAGCTCGGCAGCTCCTCGGCGATGTCGCGGCGTTCCCACTTTGACGTGCCGAGCGGGAACGCTCCGTCGACCGGCATTGCTGACACCGGCAGTAGGTCGCCCCGCCCAGCGATCATCTCCGCGGTCACGCGCTGGACGAACTCCGGAGCCTCAGCCGGAACCGTGCGCCGGACGTGCAAATCACCGGCGACCTCGGCGGGAACTGCCACCTCGTGGAGTTCCGCCAGCGCCAGGTCGACGGCGGCGAAGTTGCGCTCGAGCACGCCGAGCCCGCGTTTGGCGTACGTGTGCTGGATCGCGCTCTTGATCGCCGCGATCGCCTCCTGCTGCGGGAGCACTCCGGCAAGCGCGAAGAAGCACGCCTGGAGGACGGTGTTAACCCGGCCCGGAAGGCCCGCGTCCCGTGCCACCCGCGTCGCGTCGATGGCGTAGAAACGCAGCCTCTTGGAGATGATCTGCTGCTGGACCTCCACTGGGATGTGCTCCCACACATCAGCAGCGCGATGAGGGCTGTTGAGCAGGAAGATCGCGCCGTCGGCGGCCACGTCCAGAACGTTGACCCTCTCGAGGAAGCCGAATTGGTGGCAGCCGACGAAGCTCGCCTTCCGGACCAGGTACGTGGACGTGATCGGTCGCGGTCCAAATCTCAGGTGCGACACCGTCATCGAACCCGACTTCTTGGAGTCGAGCACGAAGTAGCCCTGCGCAAAAAGGCTCGTGCGCTCGCCGATGATCCTCACCGTGTTGCGTGTCGCACCGACCGTTCCGTCAGAGCCGAGCCCGTAGAAGACCGCCCGCAGCACGTCCGGCGCCTCGGTCGTGAAGTCGGGGTCGACGTCGAGGCTTAGGTGGGTGACGTCGTCGTTGATGCCGGCGGTGAATTCGTGCTTTGGACTCTCCTTCGCGAGCTCCGCGAACACCGCCGCCGCCATCCCGGGCGTGAACTCCTTTGATGCGAGACCGTACCGGCCGCCGATAACGACAGGTGGGTTCGGTCGGGTTGCGAGCGCAACGACGACGTCTTGGAAGAGCGGCTCGCCCGCGGCGCCCGGCTCCTTGGTTCGATCGAGTACGGCGATGCGGCGCGCCGTCGGCGGAAGGGCCGCCGCGAGCGCCGCCGTGTCGAACGGCCTGAAGAGGCGGACTTTCAGCAGCCCCACGCGTTCGCCGCGGGCGGTCAGCGCTTCCACTGCCTCTTGGGTGGCGCCGGCCGCCGAACCCATCAGGATCACGACGCGGTCGGCCTCGGAGTGCCCGCTGTACTCGAAGCTGCGGTAGCGGCGCCCTGTTAGGTCGGCGAAGCGGTCCATTGCGGCGCCGACGATTCCCGGCACCGCGGCGTAGTACGCGTTGCACGCCTCTCGCGCCTGAAAGAAGACGTCGGGGTTCTGCGCAGAGCCGCGAAGCCGAGGGTGCTCGGGTGAAAGGCCGCGTGCGCGGTGGGCCGTCACCAGAGAGTCCGGGATCATCGCCCGCAGGTCCTCGTCGGCGAGAGGCACGATCTTGTTGACCTCGTGCGAAGTGCGGAAGCCGTCGAAGAAGTGCACGAAAGGAACGCGGGATTCCAGCGCGGCGCGGTGAGCGATCAGCGCCATGTCCTGCGCCTCCTGGACAGAGGACGACGAGAGCATGGCGAAGCCGGAAGATCTCACCGCCATCACATCGCTGTGGTCGCCGAAGATCGAGAGTGCATGCGTGGCGACGGTTCGCGCCGCGACGTGGAACACCGTCGGCGTCAGCTCGCCGGCGATCTTGAACATATTGGGCAACATCAGAAGCAGGCCTTGTGAGGCGGTGAAGGTGGTGCACATGGCGCCCGCCAGCAGGGCGCCGTGCAGGGCGCCGGCGGCTCCGCCCTCGCTCTGCATCTCGACGACCTCGGGGACCGTGCCCCAGAGATTGGCCTGGCCCGCGGCAGACCAGGCGTCCGCCAGCTCGCCCATCGTGGATGAGGGGGTGATCGGGTAGATCGCGATCACCTCGCTCAGCCGGTGGGCAATGCGCGCAGCAGCCTCGTTGCCGTCGACCGTGACGAATTGATTCATGCGCCCTTTCTACGAACGATGTCAGCCAAGCGGCGAGTGGCCTATGGCCGAATGGCCCGGCGCCGGGGGGTCGTTAGCTGGTGCGCGAAATCGGTTGGTGAACCATGGTTCTAAGCCGCTCAGGGGCCGACCGCCGTGGGTCCCCGAGATAGATCTCGTGATGCCTACCGGTAAGACGGTAGGCCCGATTCACCACGAACTCGTGCCGCAGCGCGATCTTTGGTCCTTCGGCACTGTAGGGACCGATGTGCAGCCACCCTGGCCATCAAACATGGAGCTGCGCAGGCCGTTCCTGGCATACCGGATTGGTTGTCGGGGCCCCGGGCCGGTATGCCTCGCTCTTACAGTCCGTCGTAGTGGCTGGACGCGGTCAGTCCCTGCCCATCGGCTCGACGCGGAAGACCGGGTGGTCGGCCGGATTGGGCAGCACCTTGAAGTAGCGCTCGACGCGGCGGCCCATAGACTTGCGATACGCGGTCACGATCCGATCGCGCTCGGGACCCTGAATCTCAACCGTGCGGATAGCCTGATGGTTTCCGCCCATCCGAAGCTGAGCCTCGCCAGCAGCCCGCACGTTGCGCACCCATTGGGTCTCGCCACCGCCGCCAACGAGGTATCGAGCGCCCTCGAAGTCAAAGGGAGCGAACGGAGTCGTGATCGGGCGGGCGCTCCGCAATCAGACTCTCAGCGGCACTCGCGAAGGCCAGGCGCTAATCATTCCGCCCGCACCGAGCTCGGGCTTCGCCCACGAATGAGCGGTAGGTAAACTTCGCCGGTGCACGCAACAAGTTCCAATTGCGCTCACTGCGCAATGCGCCTGAGGGCGTTTTGAGCCGTCGCGGCTGGGCGCTCTTCATCGCGATGTGCCTCATCTGGGGCATCCCTTACCTCCTCATCAAAGTTGCGGTCAGCGACATCAGCCCCGTGACCCTCGTCTTCTTCCGCACCGTCATCGGAGCCGTGATCATCGTGCCCATCGCCCTGGCCCGAGGAAACGTCGGCCCCGCACTACGTCACTGGAGATGGATCGCCCTCTACACGGCGGTGGAGGTTGCACTGCCATGGTTCCTCGTCAGCGACGCTGAGCTCCGGCTGTCGAGCTCGCTCACCGCGTTGTTGATCGCGGCAACTCCATTCGTCGGCGTTCTTCTCGGCCGCCTCACTGGCAGCGATGATCGATTCGACGCGCGCCGGCTGTTTGGTCTCGTCGTTGGTTTCGTCGGCGTTGCGGTGCTGGTGGGTCTCAACGTATCGGTACGAGACCTTGGGGCCGCCGGCGAGATCGGCCTGGTTGCGATCGGCTACGCCCTCGGGCCGCTGATCATTTCTCGCAAGCTCGCCGACGCGCCCCCGATCGGCGTGGTGGCGATGTCACTCGTGCTGCCGGCGATCGTGTACGCACCTCTTGGACTCTCCCACCTGCCGGCGGCGATCCCGTCGCCACAGGTGCTGCTGGCGATCGGTCTGCTCGGCGTCGTCTGCACCGCCCTTGCATTTCTATTGTTCTTCGCGCTCATCGCAGACGTTGGCCCGGTACGAGCCACCGTCATCACTTATGTCAACCCGGCGGTTGCACTTGCACTCGGCGTCGCGCTGTTGGGTGAGCCCCTGACCATCGGCGCAATTGCTGGTTTCGCGCTGATCCTGGCGGGGTTGTTCCTGGCCACGAGGCGCGCAAAGCGAGGAGTCCCGGTCCACGAGCGGGCGGAGGAGCCATTGGTCGAAGCGCGCTGACAGCCGCGCGCCCGCTATTCACGTTTCGTTGTACGCTCCGAATCTGCAGCCCAGTCGGCCAATCGCTCACCTGGGGGTCACATGAATCGCATAGACATCGACACCGAGCGGCTCCGCACCAGCTGCTGGGTCAGCGGGCCCGAGAACGGCTCGCCAGTGCTCTTGATCCACGGCAACCTCGTCACCGGCAGGTTCTGGCGTGATGTGACCGACAGGCTGCCCGACGATGTCCGCGTTGTCGCGCCTGACCTTCGCGGCTTCGGTCGCACGGAGGCCAAGCCCATCGACGCCACACGAGGCCTCGACGATTGGATCGAGGACATCGAATCCCTGATCAAGAAGATCGGCTGGAGCGGGCGCAAGCTGCACGTCGCCGGTTGGTCCCTTGGCGGCGGGGTCGCCATGGGCTACGCCGCCAAGCACCCGGGTGACATCGCCAGCCTGACGCTGGTGGCCCCGATGTCGCCGTACGGCTTTGGCGCCACCCGAGATGCAACAGGCACAGTTACCAGCGACGACTTCGCGGGCAGCGGCGGCGGCGGCGTGAACCCCGATTTCCTGCGCCGCTTTGCCGCGGGTGACACATCGTCGGACGAGCCGACGTCGTCGCCGCGGGTCACGATGACGAGCTTCTTCTGGAGCCCGAAGTACAAAGCGCCTGACGAGGATGAGCTGCTGTCCGAGGTTTTGTTGACCAAGACTGGCGATGACTTCTACCCCGGCGATTCCGTCGCCGCCTCGAGCTGGCCCATGTTCGGCCCCGGCAAGCGCGGCATCAACAACGCGATCTCGCCGAAGTACTGCGACGTGAGCGCATTCGGGGACATCCGCGAACCGTTCCCGGTGCTCTGGGTGCGCGGGGACGAGGACCAGGTGATCAGCGACGGGTCGATGTTCGACCTTGCCTATCTGGGCAAGCTCGGCGCGATCCCGGGTTGGCCGGGCGACGAGTCATGTCCACCCCAACCGATGCTCGCTCAGATCCGCGGCGTGCTCGACCGACACCACAAGTCCTCGGGCGCTCCGGTGCGAGAGGAAGTCTTCGAAGGCGTCGGCCATGGCCCGCTGATCGAGCGGTCTGAACGGGTGGCCGATCTGATGACGGAGACCATCAGCACCGGGCTCCGGTCCTGAATACGGATCCGGCCAACGGGTAGAGGGTCCACTACGCTGGTTCTACTTCCATGACCAATTGGCTTATCAGCCTGGTTTCCGCGTGGGGCTATATCGCCATCTTCGTAACGATGGTGGGCGAGAGCGCCGGCCTGCCCATCTCCAGTGAGGTCGTCGTCCCGCTTGGGGGGGCGCTCGCCTCACTCAACAAGCTGGGCCTCGGCGCGCCAGCGGTTCAGCTCATTCTTGTGGTCGCCGTCGCCAGCCTGGCCAACCTGGGCGGTTCGCTGATCGCCTTCTACCTGACCCGGCGCTTCGGCGAGGCCGTTGTGCTGAGCCGGTTCGGACGCTGGATGGGGCTCAGCAAAGGGCACCTTCGCCTGGCCAATCGGTTCTTCGACAGGTGGGGGTTGTGGGCCGTGTTTCTCGGCCGTCTGCTCCCGATCGTCCGCACCTACATCTCATTTCCAGCCGGCTTGTCCAAGATCGGATACGTGAAGTTCATCGTCGTTTCTCTGCTGGGTGCGATTCCGTGGAACGTCGGGCTGGCCTACGCCGGGTACCTGGCCGGCCAGCATTGGGAGCAGGTGGCGGCGACAGTCTCTCCGTTTGCCATCCCGATGGCGATCGTCGTGGTCATCATCCTCGCGGCCGCTTGGTATTTCGGCCGCCGCCTCGGAGAAGAGGAAGACTCGAAGATGGAGAAGGCCGTCCCCGGACGCGTCTAGCGCTCTACTCCGGCGTCACCAGCGCGATTGCATCCCCCGGCCTGACGGGGTCGCCCTCGCTCAAGAGCAGCGCTTCGACGATGCCGCCGATTGGAGACGGGATTTCCGCATTGACCTTGTCGGTGAGCGCTTCCATCAAGGTCTCGCCCGGCGCGATGTGCTCGCCCTTCTTCTTGCTCCACGCGCCGACCGTGATCTCCTCGGCGCCTTCGAGCTCGGGCATCAAGACCTCGAGAGCTTTGGCTTTGGCCACGACGACATTGTCCCCCGTCAGGCCAGCGACACGACGTCGAGGAGATCTTCCTCCCAGTAGTCGACGCGGCCCTCGGGCATGAAGAGGACACGGCCAGGCTGCAGCGCCTGGACGAACTCGGGGTCATGGCTGACTATCACCATCGTTCCCGGCCACGCCGCCAACGCGAGGGCCACACCCGTGCGCGATGGAGGATCCAGGTTGTTGGTCGGCTCGTCGAGCAGCAGCAGGTTGTGCCGCCCCGCCACGAGCTGAGCCAGCGCGAGCTTGGTCTTCTCGCCGCCCGAAAGCGTCCCGGCATCCTGCCGGGCGATGTCGCCGGTGAGGCTAAAGGTGCCCAACAGCGCGCGGAGCAATCGCTCGTCTGAATCTGACTGGTCACGCATGTGCGCCAGGACCGGCACGCCGGCCCGAATACCCTCGTGCTCCTGCGCGTAGTACCCAAGCGAAACGCCGTGGCCGAGCTGGAAGCTCCCCGCGTTCGGCTCCGTCTGGCCGGCGAGGATGCGCAGCAGGCTCGTCTTGCCGGCGCCGTTCAATCCCATGACCAGCAGCCGCTGCCCGCGCTCGACCTCGAAGTTGACGTCGCGGAACACGGTCGGACCGCCGTAACCCTTGGCCAGGCCCTCGACAGTCATGACGACGCGGCCGCTGTGCGGCGGGTCCGGGAACTTCACTTTGATCTTGCGCTCGCGTTTGGGCGCCGAGACCTGCTGCGCCTTGAGGCGGTCGACTCGTTTGAAGATCGACTTCGCCGTCCGTGCTCGCTTTTCGGTCTGCCGCCTCATCACCTCGGCGAGCAGGCTCAGCCGCTTGATCTCGGATTCCTGCCTGACCGCGAGGGAGACCAGCCGCTTCTCCTCCAACTTCCGCGCCGCCTGGTACTGCGAGTACGTGCCGCGATACTCCCTCAGCCTGCCGGCGTCGAGATGGAGAACCCTGGTGATCGCCTCGTCGAGGAGGATCAGGTCGTGGCTGACGACGATGACCGAACCGCGGTTGTTGCGCAGGAAGTCCATCAGCCATGCCTTGGCGTCGCTGTCGAGATGGTTGGTAGGCTCGTCGAGGAGCAGCAGGTCGGCCTGAGCGAACAGGACGCGGGCCAGCTCAACGCGGCGGCGCTCGCCACCCGACAGGACCCCTAACGCCAGGTCCACGCGGTCCGGCTTGAGGCCCAGCCCGGTGACGATCCGACGAGCGTCGGAGTCTCCCGAATAACCGCCATCGAGTCGGTATTTCTCCTCGGCTTCCGAAAAGAGCTCGACGTTCGCAATCGACGGATCCTTTTCGAGGGCCTTGTGCAGCTGCTCCAGCCGAATCGCCGCGCGGTCCAGGCCCCGTCCCGAGAGGATGTGGGCCAGGGCGCTCTGGACGGATTCGGCCCGGGGCCGTGGGTTCTGCGGGACATATCCCAGCGTGCCGCGTCGCAGCACCAGCCCTGCGGCGGGGTCGTCTTCGCCCGCCAGGACCTTGAGCAGGCTCGTCTTGCCGGCGCCGTTGCGGCCGACCAATCCCACCTTGTCGCCGGGGGCGACTGTGAAGTTGGCGTCCGACAGCACGCGCCGCGCGACGACGTCGATGGCGAGATTACGAACCTGGAGCACGCCCGCAATTGTTACCTGCGGGGCCGGCCGGCGTTTGGTAAGTCATCAAATCGGCAGGAGGCCGTCAAATGAAAAAGTTCTTCGTAGCGATTGCGATACTTGCGGCGGCGGCGGCCTGCGGGGGGGGCGCGGCTGGGTCGGCCGGCACCAGCGACAACTCCACTTCAGGGGGGAATACCAGTCAGCCTGTGATTGGCGCGCCGGCGCCACAGGGGGGTGGGACCGGCCAGGTCAATACCGTTCCTAGCGTGGTGCCAGCCGTCCAGGGTCCACTGGTGATCCGCACGGCTCAGCTGACGATCAAAGTCGGTTCGCAGCAGTTCGCCTCCAAGCTCGCCGATGTCCGTGCCCTGGTCCAGCTCCAGGGGGGATTCATCTCCGGCACTGACGCGCAGGCGAATCCGGTCACCAATGACCAGATCCGGACCGGCGTCGTCACCTTCATGGTGCCGGCGGCCAAGTTCGACGACACCATCAACCAACTCACCCTGATGGGCACGATTCAGAACGAGCACATCAGCGGCAACGACGTCAGCGCCCAGTACGTCGACCTGCAGGCCCGGTTGGCGAACCAGGAAGCACAGCGGAATGCGATGCTGGCTTTGCTGAAGAGGGCAAACTCGATCTCGGACATCATCGCCGTGCAGACGCAGATCGGTCAGATCACAGGGCAGATCGAGGAGCTGGAAGGCCAGATCAGCTACATCGACCACAACACGACGTACAGCACGGTCACCGTAACTCTGCTGGAGGCGGGCGCCGCGCCACAGGTTCAGAAGCAGGATAGCTGGGGCTTCGTCACCGCCCTCGGCGACGCCGCACATAACTTCGTCACCACCATCAACTACCTGGTCACCGGCCTCGGCGCGATCGGACCGATCATGGTCCTCCTCGGGCTCGGCTACCTCTTGTGGCGGCGTTGGGGCCGGCCGGGCTGGCCAGCCGCCAAGCCCGCGTAATCGACTTTCAGCCGTGGCCCTCCTGGGAGCGAGCGACCCCTCACTCGCACCAACCCCGGGAGGGCCTTTTCATTTCGCCGCGGTATCCGGCAGGGATCACGAGCACCTCAAGTAACCTTCACAGGTAACGCTCGTGTACAGAGTTGAAGAGGGTTTTCACGGATGAGGCGTTGGGTCGCGCTGGCCGCGATCTTGATTCCGGCGGCCGCTTGCGGCAGCCCCGGCACCGGCGCATCGCCCTCGCCTTCTCCGAGCTCCACCGTGTCGATACCCTCGTCGGCGGCGCTGGTCTTCAAGCTGAACAGGGTTGGGACGGCGACGGCGAAAGGGACGATCACCGTCACCACGACCCCAACCTAGCTGGACTCCAGGCCGCCTCGATCCCTGTCTCGCACATCCGCATCGGGAGCTGCGCAGCGCGTGGCGGCACCAAATTCGCCCTCAATCCGGTGATCGCCGACGACCAGGGCATGGCGGACAGCAAGACCACCGTCCAAGCCATCTACCCACCCACGAGCGGCTCCTGGTACGTCGTTGTTCATGTCGGCCCCGACGTGAACGGCACGAACTCCCAGTACCTACTCTGTGGGAACCTCTTCAAGTAGGGACTCCATGACCACAGGACCGGGTCGGTCACCAAGCGAGGCGCAAGGGGAGGCAGGGGCGGGGGAGATTCTCGAGCTTCCTGCAGCTTCCAGCAGCACGGCCATAGCGCTGGACGAGCTGGAGCTGGTTTACGCCTTCATCTACGCGCGGGTCGGCAACCGCCCGGACGCCGAAGACCTGACCCAGCAGGTGGCCATGAAAGCCATACCCCGGCTGCGCCCAGGGGCGCCCGCGAGCGCCATCAGGGGATATCTCTTCGCCACGGCTCGTTCGGTGCTCGGGGCGTTCTGGAGCACCCGGCTGGGGCTGTCAGAGTCGGAGCTCCATGAGGACCTGGCGATGGCGATCCCACCCGGGCCGCCGTCTGAGGAGCCGGCCGAGAGGGCGCGCAGGGTCCTTGACGGCCTCTCCGACAACTACAGGCGCGTGCTCGAGCTCCGTTTCCTGCACGGTTACTCACTCAAAGAGGTGGCTGCCGAGATGCGTTCGACGGTCGGCGCGGTCAAGGTGATGCAGCTGCGCGCGCTGCGGGCGGCGGCGAAGGTGCGACTCGATGGGTGAAGGGCCAGAGAACCGAGTCGAGCGGATCGTCAGCGACCTGCTGCGCGGCAAGCGTCTGAGGCTGCGCGGCGGGGACGCAGATGAGAAGGAGGCGATCACCGCCGCCGCTCGACTCGTCGCCGCCGGCCAAGGCGTACAGCGCATGCAGCCGGCGTTTCGAAAGCGGATGGCGCAGGCCCTGGACGCCGCTCCAAGCGGTGCCTGGCTCACGCGGCGCGCCGCGCTGGTCGCGGGCCTGGGCGTGGCGACAGGAGTCGCCGCCGGTGGCTTGATCGGACGGGCGATGCAGCCATACCCGTCGGCCTACGTTCGCAGCGCGCGCCTGGTCGCACCGAGCTACGGCCGGTGGGTAGACGTCGGGGCGCTGGCCGACTTCACCGAGGGCCAGGCCAGGCGGGTGACCGCGGGCGCCGTTGGCGCATTTCTCTTCCGGCGGGCGGACACAGTTAGCGCCGTGTCCTCGATCTGCTCAGACCTTCCGTGCGAGCTGCAGTGGAACGAAGGCACTCACGTGCTGGATTGCCCCTGCCATCCGGCCTCGTTCACCACTGGCGGAGCGCCGACGAACAATGCCTACTCCTTGCCGTCGCTGGACCTGGTCAGTGTTCGAGTCACCGACGCTGGGAGGGTGGAGGTTCTCGGGACATGAGGGCCCCCGACCATCGGCTGCGCCAGCTGGCCCTCGATCGATGTTTGCAGCTGCTGGAGGAGGCCCAGGTGACCGGGCGGTCTCGCGTCGACGGACCCTTGGGCAGCTCGTTGCGGAATCATCTCGAGAGGGCCGGAGTGATCGCAGACCACCGGCTCGAGGGCCGGCGCATCGATCGCGTCCAGGATGACATCTTTGCGCTACAGGCTCAGCTGCTCGGCCAGAGCCCCGAGGATCGCCGCCAGCGCATCGGAACGTAGGGCGGCACCTACTGCGCTCCGGTTCGACTCGCGTACGCCGTTATGATTGGCAGCCGTTGTGACGACTAGCTTTGGCAGCTCGCCCTCGTTCCTCATGACCTCGGAGTCGGTCACAGAAGGTCATCCCGACAAGGTTTGCGACCAGGTCTCTGACGCCGTTCTCGACGGCATGCTGGCACAGGATCCAGACGCGCGCGTCGCCTGCGAGACAGCGATCACCAAGGGCCTGTGCGTGGTGATCGGAGAGGTGACCACACACGCCGAGCTCGACATTCAGCGCACGATCCGCGACACGATCCGCGGCATCGGTTACAGCTCGGAGGAGATCGGTTTCGACGCCGACCACGCGCTGATCCAGGTGTATCTCAAGGAGCAGTCTCCCGACATCGCGGCCAGCGTCAACCACTCATTGGAAGAGCGGGAAGGGACGCTCGAGGACGACCCGTACGAGCTGCAAGGCGCGGGCGACCAGGGCATGATGATCGGCTTCGCCTGTCGTGAGACGCCCGAGCTGATGCCCCTGACCATCTCGCTCGCCCACCGCCTGGCGCGACGGCTGTCTGAAACGCGCAAAGACGGCAGCCTGCCGTTCCTTCGTCCCGATGGCAAGACCCAGGTAACTGTCGAGTACGACCACGGGGTGCCCAAGCGAATCGAGGCGATCGTCGTCTCCACGCATCACGCGCCGGGAGTCAGCCAGAAGGAGGTTGCGGACGGCGTCCACTCGCTGATCATCGACCCTGTCCTCAAAGGCCACGTGGTCGACAAGAACACCAAGATCATGGTGAACCCAAGTGGGCAGTTCATCCTCGGAGGTCCGGCGGCGGATGCCGGTCTGACCGGGCGCAAGATCATTGTCGACACCTATGGTGGTGTCGCGCGGCACGGCGGTGGCGCCTTCAGCGGCAAGGACCCGAGCAAGGTCGATCGCTCCGCGGCGTACGCGGCGCGGCATGTCGCCAAGAACATCGTCGCCGCCGGCTTCGCGGATCGGTGCGAGGTCCAGGTTTCGTACGCCATTGGGCGCGCGCACCCGACGTCGATCGCAGTGGAGACCTTTGGCACGTCCACGGTTTCAGAGGATGAGCTGCTCGAGCTGGTGCGCAGACACTTCGACCTGAGGCCGGGCGCGATCATTGCCAGCATGAAGCTCAAGCGTCCGATCTATCAGCCCACGGCTGCCTACGGCCACTTCGGTCGTGACGATCTCGGCGTCGCGTGGGAGCTGACCGACAGGGCGGAAGCGATGCGCGCTGACGCTTCGGTGCGAACGCAGGCCCGCTCCTGATCGACTCTCTGTTCCGCGGGTCACGCTTCGATGAACCCTGCTGATCGATCCCATGGCTGAGGCCTTCGCGCTTCGAGTTCACGACACGTTGTCGCGACGCAAGGTCCGTTTGCATCCTTCGGTCAAGGGGGGAAAGCCACAGCTGAGCCTGTACGTGTGTGGGGTCACGCCATACGACTCGGGTCACATGGGACATGCCTTTACCTTCTGCATGTTCGACATCCTGGTGCGCTATGCGGAGGCGAATCGGGTACGCGTGCGCTACGTTCAGAACGTCACCGACGTGGACGATCCGCTGTTTGAGCGGGCCCGGCGCGATGGAGTCGATTGGCGGGCGCTGGCCGACCGCGAGACGAAGGTGCACATCCGCGACATGACCGCGCTTGGGTGGCGGCCGCCAGATTTCATGCCCAAGGTTTCGGAAGAGATCGAACGAATTCTTGGGGCGGCGTCAAAGCTCTACCGCACCAAGCACGCATACAAGACCGATGCCTTGTATTTCGATGTCAGCACCTACAAGCGATTTGGTGGGCTGTCGCATCGCACGCGGCAGTCGATGCTGCGCAAGCTGCGCGATGAGGGTCTCCTGGGGCGGGTTGGACCCGACGCCAAGCGAGATCTTCTCGATTTCCCGCTGTGGCGTGGCTCCCGGCCCGATGAGCCGGCGTGGCCGTCCGCTTTCGGACCTGGGCGCCCGGGCTGGCATATCGAGTGCTCTGCGATGTCCATGCGGTACCTCGGCAAGCAGATCGATATTCATGGGGGCGGGCGCGACCTGGCCTTCAGCCATCACGAGTCGGAGCGTGCGCAGTCTGAGTCGTTGACCGGCAAGGTTCCCTTCGCCAGGGCCTGGATGCACACTGGCATGGTCCGGTACGAGGGCCGGAAGATGAGCAAGTCGCTGGGCAACCTGGTGCACGTGAGCCAGGCGCTGCAGCGAGCGCCCGCGGCCGCGGTGCGCCTCTATCTGGCCGCGCATCGTTATGGGCGCGACTGGGATTTCAGCTGGTCGGGGCTGGCGCAAACCGCCAGGCTGGTTGAACGTGCGCGCGTCCTCATGGCGGAGGAGGCTCGAGGGCCGGGCGACCGTCCATCCGAGGTGGTGGTCGGGGCGGCCTCGGCGGCACGCGTGCCGGCCCGGGCTGGAAAGGCGCTCATAAAGGAGTTCAACGCTGCGCTCGACGACGATCTCGACACGCCTCGGGCGATCAGGGCGCTTCGGCGGGCGGTGCGGGAGCGCGACGCGGCCGCGGCCCGATGGATGCTCGGGATCCTGGTTGGAACCGCCGCTCTGACTTAGCGGGCTTTCAGGCCACCTCGAGAGGGGCGCCGCAGTTGGGGCATTCCATTCCCGGGTCGACCTGGACCAGCGTCTCGCACACGGGGCACAGGATGTCCGCGCCCGCAGGACGCTCGTCTTCTGCCGCCTCGGCGTCCATCTCGGCCGGCACCTCACTCAAATCCACCGCTGGCGAGCCGCAGTTGAGGCAGATATAGCCCGGCTGCGCGATCCGGTGGTCCTGGTAGCCGCCGCCCGAATCGATCACGACCTCCGCGAACAGCGCGCGAAACAACCGGCCGCCGCAGCGGCCTGAGCAGACGAGCAGCATTACTGCAGCTTACGGAACGTCGCTGTCAGGCGATCCGGCGCCTCAGGGTTGCGATCCCCGCAAAGATCACCAGCACACAGAAACCGGCGACGACGCCCGCATCCAGCTGCAGCGCGGGCCACGTGAGGTCGGCGCCCTTGAGCATCACGTCGCGAAGGCCATTGACGGCGTAGGTGAGAGGCAGGACGTCGGACACGTACTGCAGCGACTTGGGCTCGGTCGAGATGGGGAAGAGGATGCCGCACAGAAGCACCTGAGGAACGATGACCAGGGGTATGAACTGCACGGCCTGGAACTCAGTGCGCGCAAACATGCTCAGGAAGATGCCCAGGTTGACCGCGCTGAGCGCCATCAGAACCTCGAACCCGAAGATCAGGAGCACGTTGCCCTGGTTGTGAACCTTGAGCACGTACAACGAAAACAGCAGCACCTCTACCGCCTGAACCAGCGCGAGGATGGTGAAGCCCAGCATGTAGCCGATGACGATCTCGCCGCGCCGCAGCGGGCTCGCCATCAACCTCTCAAGCGTGCCCTGCGAGCGCTCGCGGAGGAACGAGACGATCGTGACCACGAACACCAGGAAGAAGAGGATCAGACCGATGAAGGCGGCTCCGAAGTAATCGAGCTGATCGAGATTTGGCCCGCCGTACAGATAGGTGAGCTGCGGCTGGAACCGGACTGCCGACGCTGCGAGTGACGTGAGCGCATCCTGCAGGGCCTGGAGCACCGGCGCTTGCGCTCCTGGTTGCGAGCCCTCGAGATGGATCTGCGGCGCGATCGTGCCCTGCTGTGCGAGCTGACTGAAGTCGGGCGGAAAGACGATGTATGCGACCAGCGATCCGTCCTTGAGCTTCGCGTCGCCATCCGCCGCGTTGATCATGACGGCGTGCGTCTTGGTCGATTTCGCCAGGGCGGCAGCGATGGTTGCGCCGGCCTGCCCCTGGTCCTGGTTGGCGATGCCGACGTCGGGGGCTGAGGTCCCGCCTCGGATCAAGTAACCGAGCAAACCGAGGATCACCAACGGCGCGACGAACAGCAGCGCCAGAGTGCGGCGGTCGTGGCGGAATTGCTGAAGCAGGCGGCGCGTGATGGCGGCGATGCGGTGGCGGCTCATTCGGAAGTCCTCCCCGAGAGCTTGAGAAACGCTTCTTCGAGGTTGTTCGTGCCGGCGGCGGCGCGCACCTCGTTTGGCGTTCCTTCGCCAAGCAGCTTTCCAAACCGAATCAGCCCCAGGCGCTGGCAGCGCTCGGCTTCGTCCATGACATGGCTGGAGACGAGGATCGTCGTGCCCGCGGCGGCCAGCTCCCGGAAGTGTTCCCAGAACTGCACGCGGAGCTGCGGATCCACGCCAACCGTCGGCTCGTCGAGAAGCAGCAGCCTCGGTCGATGCACCAGCGCGCAGGCGAGCGAACATCGCTGCCGCATTCCGCCGCTGAGCGTGGCCACCACTGACTTGCGGCGCTGGTCGAGCTCGACGACCTTCAATACCTCGTCGACATTGCTATCCGCTCCACTGATGGCGGCAAAGAAGCGCAGGTTCTCCTCGACCGAAATGTCCGGGTAGAGAGCTGCCGCCTGCGTCATGTAGCCGACGCTGCCAAGGATGTCGAGGTTTGGCATCCGCGTGCCCAGGACAGTCACCGTGCCGGAATCAGGTGCGACGAGTCCGACGATCACCCGAATGAGCGTGGTCTTGCCCGCGCCGTTGGGACCGAGGAGGCCATAGATCTCACCCGCCTTGACGCGCAGGGTGACGCCGTCAAGCGCCCGCATCATCCCAAACGACTTGACGACATTGTCGACGTCGACCGCGAACGACTCGCTCATCGCGTTGCCTCCTCATCGGGCTGCATGGACCGCAGCCAGCTCTCGGCCAGCTCGGTCACCGCCTGCTCACCGTCGATGTCCACTCCGAGCACCCTTTCAATCAAAGGCCTGGTGAGGACGTGGAAGAAGATTGGACCGACGAAGGCCTGCAGCGCCAGGAGCGGCGACATCGGCCGAAGCCGCCCGGAGGTCATCTGAGTCATCACATACATGCCGATCGATCCGATGATCGTCTGCATCGCCTCTCGCGCAGATTCCTCGGCGTCCGGCGCGAGCGAGCTCACCTCGAAGAAGACAGCGCGCAACAGGCCGAGCCGCGTTTCGCCCGATCCGTACACGGTGCGATAGATGGTGCGTGCAATTTCCGGCATGACGACCGCGGGCAGCTCGTCCTTCATCTCGAGGACGAGCCGGCTGACCGGCTCCATCGGAGAGTAGGTTCGGATCAGGCCCGTGAAGATCGCCGGCTTGCCGGGGAACAGGCGATAGAGCGTCGCCCGTGACACGCCTGCCCGCATCGCCAGGTCGTCCATGGAAAGCGCGGCCAAGCCATGCTCTCCGACCAGCGCATCGGCGGCGTCGAGGATCCGCTCGCTCGCGCCTGGCTCGGGCTGCACCGCCAGCGCCTCGAGCAGGGCGCCGCGGGACTCGAAGGCGCGATAGAAGCTCGCTCGTGACACCCCCGCGGCTTCGGCGAACTGCGCCACGGTTGGTTTTTCTCCCCCGGCGAGCACGCCAACCGCCTGCCTCAGGATGCGGTCCCGGGTCAGGGGCGCCATCGAGACGACACTAGACGAGACGTCGCGTCTCGTCAAGTCGCAAATCAGGCGCGCCATCGAGCCGGCGCTTCGGGCGAAGATGGCTGTCCGGTCTTAGGTCCGCCAGCGGTATTGGAAGTTATGGAGGCCGCGCTGTTGCGCATCGATTCGGGGGCCGAAGCACTGAGCCCAGAGCAGCTGTGCTCGGTCTATGCACCCAGGGTCTGCCGGTTTGCGGCGATGATCGCGCGAAGCTCCGAAGAAGCCGACGACCTGGCGCAGGACGCCCTGCTGCGGGCGGTCCGGGCGATCAGCTCATACGATCCGTCGAAAGGCACGCCTGACGCCTGGCTGTGGAGGATCGTGGTCAATGCGGGCAGGGATGCCGCGCGTCGTCGCGAGCTGGCACGCGGACTTCTCGAAAGGCTGATGGTCACGGTGCCGCGCGAGTCGCAGTCGGTCGAGGACGCGGTTCTGGTGCGTCTGCGTGACGCCGACCTGCGCGGACACTTGAGGTCACTGCCTCACCGCGACAGGACCCTTCTCGCGCTTCGTTACGGCGCCGGCCTGGACATCGCGGAGGTGGGGACGGCGGTCGGGTTGAACGCCGATTCGGCAGGGAAGGCAATCCGGCGGGCTCTGGCTCGCCTACGCGCACGACTGGAGGTGACCCGCTAAATGGCTCTCGAGACACTCGAGCAGCGCCTGACCGATCTCTCTTTCGACACGCCCGACGCCGGCCGGATCTCGGCACGAGTGTTGTCCCTCGTACAAAAACCTCGACGTCGCGCATTCCCTCGTTGGCTCGCGCTGGGAGTCGCCACGCTGCTGGTCGCAGGCGGCGTGCTGTACTTCGTGCCCGCCGCTGACGCCGGACTGGCCGATGCCCCGATCGCAGGGGACCTGCTTCGTGATGCCGGCCTTACTGGTGCCGGCACGCAGGTTACGTCGGTGGGGGCTGTGGCGAGCTCGTCAGGTTTCCGGCTGCAGCTGATTGGCGCTTATGCAGACTCGACACGCACCGTCCTGCTCCTTCGTGCCAATCCCGCCGTCCAGTGGCTTGGTGTTCCCGGCAACGACATCCAGCTGACTGACCAATTCGGCAGGTCGTACAACTGGCAGTCAGGGCAGACCGATTCCCGCACGGGCCAGGCCATCGTGCAGTTCGAGGCTCTCGCGTGGCCTGACGCTCTCACCGGCGCCCGTATCACCGTGAAGGTTGCGGCCGTCGAGCGCGCCTGTCTGGCCAACGCGTTTTGCAGCAGTCCCCTGCCAGACGGCCCGGTGGTCAAGGGATCCTGGGTACTACCCGCGACATTGGGCGTTGACGAAGGCACTGCCCTCGCTTTGCCCGCCGCGGCCCAGCTTGGCGCAGCCAGGTTCCAATTCACATCGGTCCGTTCGTCCACGGCGACCATTGGTATCGATATTCAGGTCACGGGAGTGACTTTCGACGATCTGGGGCAGATGATCCCAGACGGAGGCAAGGGAACCGCGGTTTTCACGATCGACCTGTTCTCTCCGACCGGCGACGTCGCCAATACTTCCTTTTCCATGGGTGAGGGCCTACAAGGACCGATCATTCAATTCCTGGCATATCGGTCCGGCCCGGGCGAATATCGCCTGCACATCTCGTATCGCGGCAGCAGCGTAGACCGGATACTGACGGTTCCATAGCCGCGGCCTTTACAGGCTGGGTTTAATCGGTCGCCGGCGCTGCCTACCGTCGTCGCAATGCGGCGTCCACTGGCGTTGGCTCTCGCGCTGGCGCTGTCCTGTTTTCCAATGCGGGCGGTCGCAAGCTCGTCGTGGGGTAGCGCCGGCTATGGCGACCCGCCTGGCTGGTGCACCAACTTCTCAGATATGTGGGTCGCCACCGTCGTCACCAACGATCCGCATGTCGGTACCAACCCCGAGCGAAATACCTTCTACGGATTCCATCCCAATCCTGGATATGACGACTGGTTCGGCTACTTCTACGGCGATTTCAGGGGTACGCCTGGTGACGCCTCTGGCTGGGTCAAGCTCCTACACGAGAACTACCCCGACCACTATCACTGGAACTTTGCGACCAACGGCTGGGCGGTCCACGGGCACGCCAAGGAGTACATCGCCTATTACAACTGGACTTTCGGCGGCCAATGCGGGATCGGCGCTTACGGAAGTGGGTCGCCGCCGCCGTTCATGGCCGACCAGTACGGCTTTCCGGTCGTCGACATCTATGTCGACTCGCGCCCGCCGTTTCCCCCACAGCCGAGAGTCAGCGAGATATCGACGACCACGGTCTCTTTCACCTGGGACCCCGTCAGCGACCAGGGCGATGGGGCGGGCAAGGATTACTTCGCCGCGGGGATGGGCCACTACTCCTCGTGGCTGACGCTCGGTAGCTCGCCAAATCGTCTGCAGGCGGCCAGCACGACCGCCCCACGCACGCTCACTCAATCCGGCATGAAAGCGGGGGAGACCGCATGCCTACACGTGATCGCGCTGGACAAGCTGCTCAACGCCACCGCAGAGCGAATCGCCTGCGCCGGACCGCTGGAGGCGCCTCCGATGCCGGACTGGAGACCGCTTGCCGGCCGAGTATTCGCCAATCCGAGCGCGCCCGGCCTGGTCGGCCTCGATTCGCTGTTCTGGCTGGCCCCGGCTCCGGTGGCGACTACCGTCCATGAGACTTACAAAGGCGTCGAGTACGCAGTGACAGCGGTCCCTACGGGCGCTGCGTGGAACTTTGGCGATGGCAGCGGCGCCCGCTTCCTTGACACCTCAGGTTTGGGCCAGCCTTACCCGGAAGAGTCGGCGGTTGCTCACGTCTACCAGGCCGACGATGAGGTCGGTTATCGCGTGGAGTCTGCGGTGAGTTACTCGGTCAGCTGGACCGTCTCGAGCAATGGCCGCACTTCCGGGCCGTATCCGCTGGGCACAGCAATCGTCGACGCTCAGCCGCTGCTTTATCCGGTCGAACAGGCACAGCCGGAACTGGTCGTGCTCAGGTCGCCGACCAACCAGTGATGCCGGCGATGGCGACGGCGACGACTGGGCCGGTAGGCGGAGTGGCCCGGTACTGGGAATAGCGCGCGCTCAGGAGCCGCAGCGCCTCTTGTAGTTCAGCTTGGTCAGTCGCCACCCGCGCATCGCCGTCAAGCCGAACCCACCACAGCTTGCTCCAGTCGTCGTCGTAATGATCAACCAGGATCGAGACCGCGGGGTTTGTCGCGATGTTGCGAAGGCGCTTGAGATTGGTGGATTTCTTGGGCTTCGAGTCGATGACGAAGTACAGGGTCTCTGCATCGAGCGCAAAGCAGATCGGCACGATGTGGGGCCTTCCATCGACACCAGCAGTCGCCAATCGCGCAACTGCCGACGACGCGAATCGGCTCCGCATCTCGCGCTGGTGCATGAGCGAAGTTTGCGCTCCAAAAGCACCGAGCCCAAGCCACGCTACAGATATGAATGCTGCGCCCTTCCGTACAAGCGAAGCCTGGTGTGCGGAGGCTATGGTTGACCGGTGCAGAGACTCCGCACTTATACCGTCGAGGAGGCGAACAGCGAGCTGCCGCGAGTGCGCAGGATCGTCGCCCAGATCGCAGAGCTGTCCGCGCTGCTACCCGAGCTCGAAGACCAGGCCCGCATTGCCGAGTACGAATCGAAGCGACCAGGCGCGGGCGCTGAGAACCACGAGCGCCAGCAGCAGGCTCGTGACGCCGTGGGCGGCGCCGAGATGGAGCTGCTGAAGGCGGTCGCCAACCTCAATGGAATGGGCATCCAGCTCAAAGGCCCGCTCGAGGGTCTTATCGATTTTCCGTCGTACCGTGACGGCGAGCTGGTCGAGCTGTGCTGGAAGCTCGGCGAAGAGCGGGTCGACCACTGGCACCGAATCGGCGAAGGCTACGGAGGCCGAAAAAAGCTCTAGCGGAAGCTACGTCCTCGTTCGAACCGTGCTCTTGACCGCTTCGTAGACGGATTTGGCAACGCCGGCCGAATCGAGGCCGTGCTCCTTCAAGATGTCCGACGCCTTGCCGTGCGGCAGGAACTCGTCTGGTAGCGCCAGCGTGCGCACGCGTCCGGCGAGCCCGTGGGGAGCGAGAGTCTCGAGCACGGCGCCGCCAAATCCTCCCGCCCCGACGTTGTCCTCGACAGTGACCACGATAGGGTGCGACCGCGCCCAGTCCACGATCCTGGGGTCGACGGGTTTGATCCACCGCGAGTTGACGACAGCACAAGAGACCTGCTGAAGCGCGAGCCGTTCCGCCGCCTCAACGGCCACCTCGACCATGCGGCCGACCGCAAAGATCACCGCGTCAGACCCCTTGCGAAGCTCCTCCCACCGCCCAATCGGTAGCGGTTCCACCGGGAGCTCCGGGGTCGAGGGCACAGGACCCTTCGGGTAGCGAATGGCGATCGGGCCGTCCGAGGCCAGCGCCGTCTCGAGGAGAGCACACAGCTCGGTCGCGTCGGCAGGCGCTGCGATCTTGAGGTTCGGGATGAGGCGAAGAAAGGAGAGATCGAAGATGCCATGGTGAGACGAACCGTCGGGTCCTGTGACACCGGCACGGTCGATGATGAAAACGACAGGCAGCTTGTGCAGCGCGACGTCCATGATCGTCTGATCGAAAGCGCGTGCCATGAACGTCGAGTAGATGCAGACGACAGGATGCATGCCCGCGAGTGCGAGGCCGGCCGCGAAAGTCACCGCATGCTGCTCACAGATGCCGACATCGAAGAAGCGCTCGGGAAATTCTTTGGCGAAGTTCAGCAACCCTGTCGACGAGGCCATCGCCGCGGTGATGGCGACAACCTCAGGCCGTCTCGTCGCTGCCGTCATCAGGGCCTCGCCGAAGACGTCCGTGTACGTCAGCTCAGTCGATCGGGGGCGTCCGGTCAACGGGTCGAATGCGCCGACGCCGTGCAGCTTGTCGACCTCGTCGTCGACCGCCGGGCCGTATCCGTGACCTTTCTCCGTGATTACGTGGACGACAGTCGGTGCTCGCAGTCGCTTCGACCGCGACAGCACCTCTTCAAGCGCGGGCTCGTCATGGCCGTCGACGATCCCGGCGTACTTGATGCCCAGGGTTTCAAAGATCGTCGATGGCTGAAGGAGCTGCTTGAGACTTTCTTTAACGCGATACGCGGCCTGGTCGGCCGTTGAACCGACCAAAGGCAGGTCGCGAAGAAGGCGCGAGATGTCTTCCTTGATGCGCTCATAACGTGGATCGACACGCAGCTGAGACAGATGGCGCGCCAGCCCGCCCACAGTCGGCGCATATGAACGGCCGTTGTCGTTGATAACGATGATCAGGTTCGGCGGCTGAAGATGCGCGATCTGGTTCAAAGCCTCGTACGCCATGCCACCCGTCAAGGCCCCGTCGCCGATCACCGCAACCACGTGCCCGCCTATGCCTTTGCGGAGCCTCGCTTCGGCGATGCCGAGGGCGTAGCTCAGCGAGGTCGACGCATGGCTGTTCTCGACAAAGTCGTGCTCCGACTCCTTGCGCGATGGGTATCCGGAGAGGCCGCCGGCCTGGCGCAACCGGGCGAAGTCGCGCGAGCGCCCGGTGACGATCTTGTGGACGTATGCCTGGTGGCCGGTGTCCCACACGATCGCGTCCTTCGGGCTTTCAAACACGCGGTGCAGGGCGAACGTGAGTTCGACCACCCCAAGGTTCGGCGACAGGTGGCCGCCCGAGTGCGACGTCTGCTCGACCAGGAACGCGCGCACTTCTTCAGCGAGCTGCGTCAGGTGCGCCTGGTCCAGCTTTCGAAGGTCAGCCGGGGATTCGATGGTCTCCAGGATTCCCATCTCAGTCCTAACGGGCCGGGTCCGCCATCAGTTCCGCCAGCTCGATGCAAAGCCGGGTCCCGGCGCCCGACGGGCCGCGCAAAACGGTTGTCAGCTCGGCGTTCGTGTTCCAGCTCGAAGCAGCGATGTCCAGGTGCGCCCACGGCTTGCCACGGGCGAACTCACCTATGAACATCCCACCAAGTATGGCCCCCGCCTCGCCGTACTCGGAGTTCCTCAGGTCGGCGATCTGGCTGCGCAGCAGCACGCGGTAATCGGCGAAAATCGGCAGCCTCCATACGCGGTCACCGGCCCGCCGGGCCGCTTCCTCGACGAGCAGCCAGAACTCGTCGTTATTGCTCACCGCGGCGGTGGCGCCGTGCCCGATCGCGATGGTCGCCGCCCCGGTCAGGGTGGCGAGGTCCAGGAGATGCGTGGCGCCGTTGCGCAACGCGTGCGTCAGCGCGTCGGCGAGCACGAGCCTGCCTTCGGCGTCTGTATTCAGGATCTCGACCGTCTTGCCATCGGCGCTCACCACCACATCGCCGGGGCGCTGCGCCGCCGGGCCCACCATGTTCTCCGTCGTGGCGACCACCGCCATGACGTCCAGCGGGACCTTTCGGGCGGCAATGACATCGATGGCGGCCAGCACTGCTGCCGCCCCGGCCATGTCCGCCTTCATCTGGCTCATCGATGGCGGCTCCTTAAGCGAGATGCCTCCCGTATCGAACGTGATGCCCTTACCGACCAGGGCGAGCACTGGTGCGTCGGCCTCAGCCGACTTGCCGGCCAGCTCGCGACCGCGGTGGCGCAGCCGGATCATGTGTGGGGGTTGCGTCGAGCCGGCCGCGACCCCCAGCAGCAGGTTGTACCCGCCGGCCCGTAGCTCGGAGGCCCCGAGCACCTCGATCTCGAGGCCATGCCGTTGGGCGATCTTGTTGGCCTCCTGCGCGAGGGCGTCAGGCGTGAGCTCATTGCCTGGAGCGTTCTGCCATTCGCGTGCGCGATTGGTCGCCTCGCCAGCTTCCTGGGCCAACCTGAGCTCGCGGTCGCGGCCCTGCCCGAAGCCAGCAAGGATCAGCTCGTCGAGGTCGCTCCGCTCGGGCTGCGAGCCGGTCTGGCGGGAGCGGCGCTCGAAAGTGCCCATGACGCATCCCTCGACCACCGCCCTCAGGCTGTCGCTGCCCAAGGGCTCAGCCCGCATCAGGCCGACGCGGCTGTAGCCGTACGTGCGAGCGGCGCGCACGAGCTCGTGATGGGCCGACCGCAAGCGCTGGCCGTCGAGGTCGTTGCTGGCGCCAAGCCCGTAGAGGATCAAGCGGCGCGCCGCGATGCGCCCATTGGTGGGCACCGGCAGCACCTCGTGGATCCGGCCCTTGAACTCTCCGCTCGTGAGCAGCTCCGAGATGAGGCCGCCCAGAGCTCGGTCGAGGTCCACGGCGGACCCGGATAGTCGCTGGCCGGTGGCGAGGGGGACCGCCAGAGCGTCGACTGCGATGTCGGCTGGGGCGGTCGCGACGAGGGTGATCTTCACCAGGTTATTAACCCTACCTAGCCGGTGGCGCCAGGCGCTCGGCGACGAGCTCGAGCACGTGCGCGACACGAAGCTCAACGCCGCGGTGGCGGGCGGCGACGCCAATATGGATGAGGCACCCGGGGTTGTCGGACGCCACGACCGTGCAGCCGGTTTTGGCGATGGCGTCGAGCTTCCATTCCGCGAGGCGGCCGGCCACCCGCGGCCAATCCAGGCTGAAGGTGCCGCCGAACCCGCAGCAGTTGGCGATGTCGGGGATGTCCACCACCTCGTAGCCCGTCAGGCCAAGCAGCCGTCTGGGCTCGGTTTTGAGGCCGAGCTGCCTCAGTGTCTGGCAGGAGTCGTGATAGGCGACCTTGAGACCCGTGCCAGTCTCGCGAACGAGCTCTGGCCGCTGAGTCAGGAGATCGAGCGCGAAACGGGTCGAATCCCGGAACCGGGAGCGGAGAGAGGCCTCGGCGGAAGCACCCCATTCGGGCGCATCGATGGTGAAGGCGCCGAAGCACGAGGCCGACGGGGTCACGATCAGACCCTTGGAATCTCGAAGGCTCTGGGCCAGGCTGTGGTGGAGCTCGGCCCCTCCTGAGAAATCCCCGGCATTCGCAGCGATCAGGCCGCAGCACCACTGACCCTTGGGAAACCCAACCTCGTAGCCGGCGGCATCGGCGATTTGTCTTAGCGCGATAGCGGCTGCGGGCAGCATCCTGTCGACCATGCAGGAGGCGAATATCGTGAGCGGATCGCCGCCGCGGCCTTTCGGATCGGACACCACCGCCGAGCGGTCCCGATAGGGCACCCGAGCCAATGGCGGCGCGCCGGGCATGAGTCGGCTGAACGGGGCGCCGGCACGGAGCAGGCTGTCGGCGAGGGCCGGCCGCTCCCAGACGCCGGTCAACAGCCTCTTCCGCAGCGACTTGCGGCCTTGGCGCCGGTGCTCGAGGATCTGGCGCGGCAGTGGGATGTCCACCGGGCAGATGTCCTGGCACGCATTGCATTGCGTGCATAGGGTGTTCGGCAGGTCGGCTTGGTCGAGGCCGTGGTGGAACGGTGTGAGGACCAAACCGATCGGCCCGTTGTAGATGTGGCCAAACTGATGGCCGCCAACCGCCATGAACGGCGGGCATGCGTTGGAGCACGCGCCGCACCGAATGCAAGTGAGCGCGTCGCGGAAGATCGGATCGGCGAGCATCTTTGTCCGCCCGTTGTCCAGGATCACGCAGTGCATCTCGCGCGGCCCGTGGACCCCGATCGTCAGCGACTGTTCGATATCAGCTGATCGTGAAGGGCCGGTGATCCAGTTGACGTAGCTGCTCATGACCTGCCCGGTCCCGCTGCGCGGCAGCATGCGCAGCACCGCAACGGCATCCTCGAGAGTCGCGACCAGCTTGTCGAACCCAAACAACGCGATGTGCACAGGGGGCAGGGTCGTCGTCAGGTCGGCGTTGCCCTCGTTGGTGACGATGACGACTGTCCCCGTCTCCGCTATGGCCATGTTGGCTCCACTGATGCCAACCGTCGCGTCGATGAACTTTTGCCGCAGCGATTCGCGCGCATGTAGCTGGATGGCTTCGACTGTGGCTTCGGTGCCGAACACTGCAGCCGCGTCCTCCTTGGTCAGGTGGATGGCGGGCGCGATCAGGTGCGACGGATGCGTGTGGGTGAGCTGGACCATGCGCTCGCCGAGGTCGGTCTCGACCACCTCCATGCCCAGCGATTCCAGGTAAGGGTTGAGCTCGATCTCCTCGCTGGCCATCGACTTGACCTTGGTCACCACCATGCGGCGTTCGGAGTCCCGCGGGGCTTTTTCGCCGGCTCTGGCGCAGATGCGGCCGATGATCTCGCGAGCCTGCGCGGCGTCTTTCGCAAAGTGCACGACGCCTCCCGCCGCTTCCATCATCTGCTGGAACTTGTCCGCCAACTCGGGGAGATGGTCGAGGTTCGCCCGCCGCCGCTTTTTCAACTCGGCTCGACCCATGTCGAAATCGAAGTTCTCGAACGCGCGGTCGCGGCGGGCGCGAATCCCAGTCAGCCCGCTGGTCAGTGCCTGTTGCAGGCTGGGGTTGTCGAGAGCCTTGTCGACGCGCCTCGAGAAGTGGCGCCGGCTCTCAGGCACGCGCTTGCGAGGCTTCCTCGAGGGCTGCCTCGAGCGAGGCGGGCGTCGACACCGGCGCCAGGCATATGGTCCCCACGCAAACGACGGCCCGATCGTCGCTGGTGGGGTCGATGACTGCGTAGGGATGCGCCCGCCGCGCCGCACGCACCAACTCGGAATTTCCACTGCTCACCTTGATCGGTTTGCGCAGGCGATCCAGAGCCCGGGCGAAGGCGGCCGCCATCAGGCCGTACTGAGCCGGCAAGCCGGCCACCGACTCGAGGGCGTGGCGAGCTCGCATGGCATAGGGCACGTCGGACGGGCCGGATAGAGTGTCCAGCTCGCCCAGGGCCATCGCTGCGATGGAGTTCTCTCCGAGCGGTTTGATTCGATCCCCGAGCCGGCCGAGTCCCTCGCCCACGTGGTCGAAATATCCGCCCAGCTCGCGGTCGCCATAAGCGTGCTCCAGGTGTTGCGCGAGGTCCACCGCGATCGGAAGCCAACCATCGCCGAGGCCCGCCTGGTACGCGCGCACTGCGGCGAGGAGTCCCCAGACCTGGTCGCCCAGCTGCCCGGTCACACCGGCGGTATGGGTCAGGCCCTGGCCGGCCCGGTACCGGTCGCGGAAAAGCCGTTCTAGCAGCTTGGCGGCGTGCTCGCGAAGTCCTGGGCGGTTGCGAAGGACGGCCGCATCCAGGTAGGCAACCCCGAGCGCCGCGTTCCACGAGGTGTAGACGCGGCGATCGACGTACGGGGCCTCATCTCGCCGGCGCTCGTCGGCACCCAGGCAGTAATAGTGCTCGTCGGCGTCCTGGCTCCCTGCGTACAAACCAGTCTCCGGGTCGCGTAGGACCCGGTCCAGGTAGCGAGTCGTGGCATCGAGGACGTCGTCGAGGCCCGCTAGAGCCACGGCGCTGATCAGCCCCGCGTGGTCCTCGAGCATCTTCTCGAAATGAGGCACGCTCCAATCCTGCGTCGTCGAATAGCGGAAGAATCCGCCCTCGACGTGGTCATATGTACCGCCGCCGGCCATGCGTTCCAGCGAATGGACCGCCATCCGGCTGAGCGCTGGATCCGCACGTACCTGGGCCTGCTCCAACAGGAAGAGAAGGGCTTCGGTTTGCGGAAACTTGGGTGCGTTGCCGAACCCGCCGTACTCCCGGTCGTAAGCGTTGGTCACGGCCTCGAGGATCGAATCGACGATGCCTTCGTCGAGCTTTCCCGCGCTGCGTGCGATGCTCGATGTAGCACGCTTACGCGACTCTAGCGCGCTGCTGGCGATCTCCGGCTGATGGCTGCTGTAGTAAGCCGCGATTCGAATGAGATGGTCCGCCATCTGGTCTGGCGGCAGGTAGGTGGCGCCGGTGAGGATGTCGCCCGACGACGTGAGGAAGGCCGTGGTCGGCCAGCCGCCCATGTTGTAGCGCTGGTTGATGTCTGGCCTCACGTCGTTGTCGACCCGGATCGGGAGGTACTGGCCGTTGACCAGCTCGATGACTCCCGTGTGCGAATAGGTGGTCTCGTCCATCACGTGGCACCAATGGCACCAGACGGCTGAGATCGAAAGCAGGATCGGGCGGTTTAGGAGTCGCGCCTCGTCGAACGCCTTTTCCGACCATGGGCGCCACTTGATCTCGGCCGCCCGATTGGGCCGCGGCGAGAAGTGGAATTCGCCCGCACTATCGCTCATACGACAAGGTTACGCGGGTGAAACAATGTCCCCGTGATCTCAACGACAGCGGTTGATGCGTACATAGAAAAGAACAGCGCTCGATTCGTCGACGAGCTCAAAGAGCTCTGCTCGTTTCCCAGCATCTCCAACCACGGAGCCGAGGCGGTGAAGCCGGCGCGGGACTGGATCGCCGAGCGACTTGGCCGGTACACCGACCGTGTCGAGACGCTCGAGGCCGGAGGCATGCCTGCCTTGTACGCCGAGGTGCCGGGTGCCGGACGTCGCAAGTTGCTCCTTTATCAGCACTACGACGTGCAGCCGGTCGACCCGATCGAGCTGTGGGACTCAAAGCCCTTCGAACCGACAGAGAAGGATGGCCGGATCATCGCGAGGGGAGTCGCCGACGACAAGGCCGATGTCATGGCGCGGATCCACGCGGTCGAGACGCTCAAGAAGGTGGGCGAGATCCCAGTCACCCTCCGGTTCCTGGTCGAGGGCGAGGAGGAAATCGGCTCGAAGACTTTCGAAAAGATCGCGCATGAGCATTCGAGCAAGCTGAGCGCCGACGGCTGCCTGTGGGAATCGGGAAGCTCGTTCGACGAATCAGGACGCCCGACCCTTCAGTTTGGCTGTCGCGGCCTGGTCTACCTGCAGCTGCGTGTGAGGTTTCTCAACTACGACCAGCATTCCGGCCTCGCGTCTATCTATCCATCGGCCGCGATGTACTTGATCGAAGCGCTCGCAAGCCTGCGCGACCAGGATATGAACGTGAAGATCGATGGCTTTTACGACGGAGTCGTCCCGCCCACGGACGCAGATCGCCGGATGATGGCGAAGATCGATCCCGAGGTCGAGCAGCGCCGCCAGCTGGTCGGGTTCGAGCGCCTGGTCCGCGACCCTAAGCCGGAGACGGTCATCGAGCAGCTGCTCTTCACCCCGACCTGCAACATCGCGGGGGTGACGATCGGATACCAGGGGCCCGGGTCGAAGACAGTGCTCCCGGCGGAGGTGACTGCCAAGCTGGACTTCCGTCTCATCCCCAACCAGGACCCCGCCCACGTGCTGGAAAGCCTGCGCAAGCATCTCGACGCCCACGGTTTCGAAAAGGTCGAGATCGTGTGGAGCGATTCTGAGAAACCGGCGCGGTCAGACCCGGAGTCCGAAGTCGCCAAGGCCATGATCGGCGGCGTCCGCGAGCTCCACGGCGAACCGATCCTGTGGCCATTCATGCAGGCGACGGGACCAATGCACCCGGTGGTTGCCGACCTGGGCATCCCCACCGTCCTTCCGGTCGGTGTCGGGCGTCCCGACAACCGCGTCCACGCGCCGAACGAGAACATCCATGCCGCCGATTACATCAACGCAATCCGCCTGATGTGCCGGGTCTGGGAGCGGTTCGGGGCCTGATGGAGAAGCTCACCGACAAGCTGTTTACCGTCAAGTACAACGAGGACAGCGGCAAGCCGCACATCGAGATCATCGACCAGGAGGTCTGCGGCACCAAGTGCGAGGGCAAGTACTGCACCCACTTCTGCCCAGCGGGTGTCTACGAGTGGAACGAGGAGCAGAGGAAGACCCTGGTCAGCTTCGGCAACTGCATCGAGTGCGGCGCCTGCTCAATCGGGTGCCCGTTCGACAACATCCTCTGCCACAGCCCTCGCGGCGGCTACGGCGCCCAGTTCAAACACGGGTAGGAATAGCGACCCTGCCGGCGCCTTTCCAATTAGTGCAATGAGCTACGACGTCATCATCGTGGGCGGCGGCCCGGCGGGCCTGGCGGCCGGCCTGTACACCGCCCGCATGAACCTGAAGGCGGTGCTGGTCGACAGGGGCCCCCTGGGGGGCCAGCTGCTGAACACCGAGCTGGTGGAGGACTACCCCGGCTTCGAGACCATCCTGGGCTCGGAGTTGGCCACCAAGATGGGCGACCACGCCCGCAAGTTCGGCCTCGAGGTGCGCGATTTCGAGCCGGTCCTCGAGATCGACGTCGAGGGAAGTACGAAGGTAATCCGGCTGGAGTCGGGCGAGGAGCTCCGGGCGCCGGCGCTGATCATGGCCGCAGGCGGCCTGCCGCGGTACCTGGGCATCCCCGGCGAGAAGGAGTTCTGGGGCCGTGGCGTCAGCTACTGCGCAGTCTGCGACGGGGCCTTCTTCAAGGGCCAGGAGCTGGCCGTGGTCGGTGGGGGGGACGCCGCCGTCGAAGAGGGCGACTTTCTCACCCGGTACGCATCCAAGGTCCACATAATCCACCGCCGCAACGAGTTGAGGGCGCAGCCGATACTCGTCGACCGCGCGCGTGCCAACCCCAAGATCGATTTCATCCTGGAGGCTGCGGTCAAAGAGATCAGCGGCACGGAAAAGGTTCACGCGCTCCATTACGAGCACGGCGGACAGTCGAAAGAGCTGAGCGTCGGCGGCGTCTTCATCTTCGTCGGCTTTGTGCCCAACTCCGGTCTTTTCAAGGTTCACGTCGACCACGACGAGGCCGGCTACATCCTCACCGGGCGCGACCTCCAGACGTCGGTGGAGGGCATCTGGGCGGTCGGCGACGTGCGGGCGCAGCTGACCAAGCAGATCGCGACCGCCGTCGGCGACGGGACCACCGCGGCGGTGGCCGCGTCGGCCTACGTGACCTCGCTGAAGGATGCGGCGCGCGCTTAGATCGGCCGGCCGCAGATACTAGCTGACGACGTCGATCCAGACCAGCCCGGGCGGCAGGCTGAGCGTCGTGCCGTTGGTCAGCTTGAAGACGAGCGGGCTGTGCGCGCCGGTCGAGGTCCAGGTGCCGGCAAACCTGTGGCCCTTGTAGTAGACGTCGATCTTGCCGCTCGTGTCCAGATCGTAGTCATGAATGTAGGCCCCATGGCCGTCGCCGATGTTTAGCAGCGACACCTTCGTGTGCAGGAGTATCAGCATCTCGATGCGCACGAGCTGGTGGCTGGCGGCGTCGCGATACAGGTGCCCTTCCTCGGTCTTTTGATAGGTGCCGAAGGTCGGGTCGTAGACATAGGTCGAGTAGTGCTCAGGCACAGAGATCTTGGTTGCCGCGGCCCCGCCCGGCAGCGGCTGGCGTGCCTTCGGCAGCGTGAACGCCGCGATGCCATACCTCGCCTCCGCCTTCTTGACCAACGTGCCGTTGATCATCAGGTTGTCAGGGGCGACTCGCTCCGGGGTTCGATACATGTAGCCGACGGTGTCGAAGAACTGCGGGATGGGGTCGCTCGCGGCCTGGCTTGCGGTCACCTGCGACTCGCCCGACTGGAACAGCAGGCCCTCGTAATGGCGCGCGATCTTGAGTGAGATGAACCGGCTCGATCGCATCGGCCCGATGACCTTCGGCGCATTCTGGTAGATGGCGGTGAGGCGTGTGATTCCGCCCTCGGCGAGGTACTCGAAGATCATGCTCGCCGCCTGCAAGCCGTTCTGGTCTCGGGCGTAATAATCGTTGGGGATCTGGATCAAAGCCGGGTACTTGAGCGCGGTCGTCGTCTCGTGATCGTGGTAGTAGATGCCGGTGTTCAGGGTGAAGGCGGCTGGCATGGTGTGCCCGGTTTGATCGCGAGCTCCGGCCGCCAGCTGGATCACTAGTGGTCCGGATGGAATGCCGGTGGTTGCGATCGTCGCGCTCCGGTCATCCGCCGCCCACTTGAGGGCAAAGACTTTCGAGCCGGCGGCGATGCTGACCGTGCTCTGGTCCATCGCGTCGTTGAAGTTCAGCTGGAGCGTCGCGCCAGGATCGATCTCGCCGCCGTCGGCGATGGTCGCGCCGGCCGACGTAACAGATGCAACACCTGGTTCGATGGTGGTCGTGAAGTTCCACGCGGTGGCTTTCATCGGGTGGTGACCCAGGTCGGTGAGCGCATTGACGGTCACCGTGTAGGTGGTCAGCGGTGCAAAGGCACCATTCGGCGCCCAAGCGAACTCGGTCTGCCCCGACACGCTCCGCAGGGTCCCGTCTATCGACGGAGTGATCTTCAAGGCTGATTGAAACGTGGTTATCGCGACAGGTCGCGAGAACTTGAAGTCCAGCTGGGCGTCGGTCGCGACGTTGGTCTCGCCATCCGTGAGATTCAGCGTCACGGACGTGGGCAAGGTGTTGGCATAGGCGACGAAACCTCCCGCGATGCTGAACAGGACCGCGAGGGCGGCAGCAACGGGGATCCAGCCTCGACCGGCGAGCCCCTTTCTTTGGGGTCGCCGTAAGGCTGCGGCCGGTGGTGGCGTGGGCGGAAACTTTTGCAAGGGCGTAAGGAAAACGGGCCGGAGGCGAATTATGTCACGGAGGACCTTGAAATAGACCTGCCTACGAGCGCCGGCTCGCGCACTCGGCGCATGGACATAGCCCCCGCAAAAGCGAAAAGGTGTACAGCCCGGTGGCGTGGCCGCTCTGAAATGCGATCTGCAACGCGTACTGGCCGATGAGGCTCACGTTTTGCAGTCGAAGCTCTTCCGGAGCGAGGCTCTTGACACGCGACAAGCGGCCGGGAGCGCCGGCTTCGCCGCGACACTCGGCGCAGGGGCACGCCCAGCGAAGCTGCTCACCCGAGTAGGTGCTTCGGTGTGAGTCCTCCCACATGACGTCCATCACGTTGCGTTCGCGGTCGACGTCGACGCTGACTGGAAAGGGGTCGGGATCTTGCAGTGGGTTGGCCGACCTTAACGGACGTTGATCACCGGCAGCTGCCGGAAGGACTGGATGGAGGTGCGGGCGGCCACCTGTGAGGCGATATGGGTGAACGCTTGCGCGCCCGCGGATTCGGGCCTCGAGATGACGACAGGGGTACCGCTGTCGGCGTCCTCGCGAATGCCTTCTTCCAGGGGTATGGCGCCTAGGAACGGTACGCCCAGCCGTTTGGCGGCCGCCTCGGCGCCACCGTGGCTGAAGATCTCGTGGCGGTGCCCGCAGTTCGAGCAGACATACCAGCTCATGTTTTCGATCAAGCCGAGCGGGGTGACATTCAGCTTCCTAAACATCTGAAGGGCCTTGACCGCGATGTCGGTGGCCACATCCTGCGGCGTGCAAACGATGGCGACACCGGTCAAAGGGATCGCCTGGGCGAGGGTCAACGATGCGTCGCCCGTGCCCGGAGGAAGGTCGATCACGAGGTAGTCGAGACGGCCCCAATCGACCTGGACCATCATCGCCTCGATCGCCTTTCCGACCATCGGGCCGCGATAGATCGTTGGCTGCTCGCCGGGGTAGATGAGCCCGAACGACATCACCTTGAGGCCGTGGGCATCGACCGGCTGCAGGCGGCCGTTGACTTGCTCTGGCACGGCGCGCGACCCGATCATGGCGGGCACCGACGGGCCGTAGATGTCGGCGTCGAGGAGGCCAACCTCGGCGCCGGCCTGGCGCAGCGCGGCAGCGAGGTTGACGGCGACCGTGGACTTGCCCACGCCGCCCTTGCCCGAGGCGACGGCGATCGTCTGCTTGACGCCGGGAAGGATCTCGGAAGGCTTGGGGCGCATGAAGGCGGGCCGGACGTTGGCGGTCATTCGAACCTCGACGGCGGTGACTCCGGGGATGTCTCCGACCAGGTCCTTCGCTTGCGACTTGAAGCGGTCGCGTACCGGACAGGCCGGCGTCGTCAGCTCGAATGTGAAGCTCACCTTGCCCTGCGGGCTGACCTCCAGCTCCTTGATCATCCCCAGGCTCACCACATCGCGCCCGAGGTCGGGGTCTTGGATGTGGGAGAGCACACCGAGAACCTGATCGGTGGAGGGCGGAGTCATCGCCAAGGCATGTTACCGATACCCGAGACCGCACTTGCCCGGTTTCGACCAACCTTGCCTGTTACCTTCGAGCTCGCATGAGTCGCGCCACCCTGCTCGCGCATCAAGCGGCGTGTCGCGCCTGCCACCAGTGCGTCGACGACGGCATCATCGGCCAGCCAAATCCAACCTTCTCGGGGCAATGGGGAGCTCCGTTCATGCTGGTCGGCCAGGCTCCCGGCCCCACCGAGCGGGAGTCCCGCCGGCCCTTCGATGGCCGCGCCGGCAAGGAGCTCGATCGCTGGATGGTGCGCGCGGGCTTCGCCAACGCCGACGAGTTCCGCAAGCTCACCTACATCGCCGCTTTGATGCGCTGCTTCCCCGGACGCAATGCAACCGGCACCGGCGACCTCCGGCCGCCTGCGGCCGCGATCGCCAACTGCGCCCACTGGCTAGAAACCGAGCTGCGTATCCTCATGCCGAAGGTCGTGATCCCTGTCGGGCAGATGGCCATCAGTCGATTCCTCGGCCCCGGTTCCCTGGAAGGTCGCGTCGGTGAGCGCTTCGGCGAGCGACCCGTGATAGTTCCGCTGCCCCACCCGTCGGGCACCAGCCGCTGGCTCAACGATCGGGCAAATCGCGAGCGCCTCTCGGCCGCGCTGGAGCTGATAGCCGAGCTGCGCTTGCGTCATGCCTCGGCGCCCAAGAAAATCTCGGCACTACCGCTCGCAACAGGTAGCCTGACCGGGCATCCTGCGCGTGTGTCGCAGCGGCTCATCGACAAGGAGAAGGAAGCGTGAAGTACTTGCTCGTGTACTACGGCGGAGGAATGCCCGAGACTCCGGCCGCACAAGCCAGGGTCTTGAAGCAGTGGGAGAAGTGGTTCGCGAAGGTCGGGCCGTCGATGGTCGATGGCGGCAATCCGTTCTCCGGCGCTGTCAACAAGATCAGGGCTGACGGCAGCACCGCCAAAGGGCCAATCGGCAAGCGCGCGAGCGGGTACAGCATCATCGACGCTGCCTCGCTCGACAAGGCGACGAAGCTGGCGAAGGGTTGTCCCATCATCAAGAGCGGCGGCGAGATCGCGGTCTACGAAACCTTCAACGCGATGTAACGCTTGCCTTCCTTTTTTGTCGAGCGAGATGGGGAGCGCGCGGTAGTCCTGGGTGACGACGCTCGCCACCTGGCTCGCTCGCTGCGGGCTCGCGTGGGGGAGGAGATCGAGGCGGTCGACCCCGCGGGACTCATGCTCACGGTGCGTCTCGACCTGGTGACCGCCGAACGGGTTGAGGGCACTGTCGTCGCCGAACGCGCGCACAACCCCGAACCCGTGGCTCGAATCGTGATCGCCATCGCGCACCTGCCGGCTCCCGCGCTCGAGCTCGTGCTTTCGCGATGCACCGAGGCCGGCGCTTTCGCCTTCCACATCGTTCAGGCTGACCGCAGTGTGGCGCGTGGTCCCAAGCCCGACCGCTGGCGCACCATCTGCCGCGAGGCGGCGATGCTCGCCGGCCGGCTGGCGGTCCCTGAGGTCCATGGGCCGTCATCACTCGAAGACGTGCTGAAGGTGAATGAGAGCCCGGTGATGCTCATCCGCTCCACTCCGATACGGCTGGCCGACGTCATCAAGCCCCAAAACCTCACTCTCTTGGTTGGTCCCGAGGGCGGCTGGTCGGAGAAAGAGCTCGCGCTCGTTCCACAAAAAGCCACGCTGGGGCCGCGCAATTTGCGGGCGGACACCGCCGCCCTGGTGGCACTCGCGACCGCCCTGGTGAGCCGCCAATAAGGCCGCTTCCCGTGTCGCTTCGCAATGAGATAACATTGGGCATGGGATGGTGGAGCAGAAGGTTTCTCGCGACCTCAACGATTCGAGCTGCCCAGTTTCCGTCGACCTGGCGGTTTTCACGCTGGCCGGTCGGGAGCTCAGCGTGCTGTTGCGCCAGCGCAGCGAGCCGCCCTACCCAGACTTCTGGGCGTTGCCCGGCGGCCTGCGCTGCCCAGGCACCTCGCTCGATGCCCAGGCGCGCGCCCTCCAGGCCGGCATCACCGGTGTGGACGGCGGCTGGATCGAACAGCTCAAGACTTTTCACCGCCCCCAGCAACTCGACGACGCCGGACATGTTGTGGTGCCGGGACGAGATCCGCGCGGCGACGTCCTGTGTGTCGCGTATCTCGCGATCGTGCCGGTCGCGGCAGCCGCGGCATGCGCAGGGGAGAAGGCGGGCGTCGAGCAGGACTGGCACCCCGTGAGGCGCCTGCCCGTAGAGATGGCGTTCGACCATCGCGAGGTTGTCGACTACGCGGTGCGGCGCCTGCGCAGCAAGGTCGGGTACTCGTCGGTGGGATTCCAGCTGCTGCCGTCCGAGTTCACGATCTCGGAGCTCCAGCACGTCTATGAGGCGGTCCTGGGGCTGTCGATCAATCGCGGCAACTTCTGGCGTCGAGTCGTCGACCGTAACGTGATCGAGCCGACCGGCAAGGAGCGAAGCGTCCGCGGCAAGAAGGCTTATCTCTTCCGTTTCACCCAGCAGGCTTTTGGCCTGCGCGAGGAGCCAGATGGTTTCATCGAAGCCTGACCTGCACCAGGTGGTGGCCGTCGCGCTCGCCGAAGACCTCGGCGAGAGCAACGTCGATGTCACGACCGCCGCGATCGTCGACGCGGACCTCATGGGCGAAGCGGTGGTGGTCGCGCGCAAGCCCGGGGTGCTGAGTGGCAGCGACGCCGCGGCGCGGGTATTCGAGATGGTCCGGCCGCCGAGCCAGTACGAGGCTCTCGTTCCCGACGGCGCGCGCCTCGATGCGGGCAATGAGATCGCGAGGGTAAGCGGCTCATTAAGCTCGATCCTCATCGGCGAGCGCACCGCGCTCAATTTCCTGCAACGCCTTTCAGGGATAGCGACGATGACGCGCCGGTACGCGGACGCGTTGGCGCCTTACCCGAACGTGAGGCTCCTCGACACGCGCAAGACGACCCCCGGGCTGCGCTCTCTGGAGCGCGCCGCGGTCCGGGCCGGGGGCGGTCACAACCATCGCGACGGCTTGTGGGACGCAATCCTCATCAAGGACAACCATGTCGCGGCGGCAGGTGGTGTGGGCGAAGCGATCAGGCGAGCGCGCAAGGCCGGGCTGCCCGTGGAGGTTGAGGTCGACACCCTGGAGCAGCTCGCCGAGGCGCTCGACGTCGGGGCAGAGATCGTCCTGCTGGACAACATGACCGCCGAGCTGATGCGGCAAGCGGTTGAAATCACGGCGGGCCGCGCGAAGTTGGAAGCATCAGGGGGCATGACTTTGGAAGGAGCCGTTGCGGCTGCGCGAGCTGGGGTCGACCGGATCTCGGTTGGAGCGCTGACGCACTCGGCGCCGGCGCTGGACCTGAGCCTGGAGGTGACACGGACATGGCGGTAGAGACGATCTCTCTGGAAGCTGACGCCGCCGAATATTCCCAGCGCGAAGTGCCCCGCGATATCGCGGGCTTGAGCGCGAAGATTCGCGAGCTCGCTCGCAAGCGGAACGCGGTGATCCTGGCGCACAACTACCAGGTGCCCGAGGTCCAGGATGTGGCCGATTACGTCGGCGATTCACTGGGCCTTTCCCGCCAGGCCGCGGCGACCCCCTCTGACCTGATCGTGTTTTGCGGCGTCCATTTCATGGCCGAGACCGCGGTCATCCTCAGCCCCAAGAAGCGGGTCCTGATTCCTGACCTCGCCGCCGGCTGCTCGCTGGCCGCAACGATCAACGCCGAGCAGCTCGCCGCATGGAAGGCGGAGTTTCCCGATGCGGTGGTCGTTTCGTACGTCAACACGACGGCCGAGGTGAAAGCGCTCAGCGATTACTGCTGCACGTCAGGCAACGCCGAGCGTGTCATCCGCGCCATCCCGGAAGACAAAGAGATCCTGTTCCTGCCCGACATGTTCCTCGGCACCTACCTGGAGAAGGTCACCGGCCGCAAGATGCATGTCTGGCCCGGCGAGTGTCATGTCCACGCCGGCATCCGGCCGGCGGACATCGACCGGGCGCGCAAGGACCACGGCGACGCCGACCTGCTCGTTCATCCCGAGTGCGGCTGCGCGAGCCAGTGCATGTACTTCAAAGCCAGCGGCGACATCGACGCGGACCGCACCCACATCCTCAGCACCGAGGGCATGGTGAAGCATGCTCAACAGCACCCGACGCGGAACTTCGTCGTCGCGACCGAGCTGGGAATCATGCATCGCCTGGCCAAGGAAGCGCCGCAGGGTCGTTTCTACGCCGCCAGCGAGCGCGCCATCTGCCGCTACATGAAGAAGATCACGCTTGAGAAGCTGCTCATCTCGCTGCGCGACGATGTGTTCGAGGTCACGGTGCCGGAGGCCGTCGCCGACCGCGCGCGCGGCGCGATCCAGAGGATGGTCGAGCTGTGATCAGCCCCCGTCTTGGCCGGCTGGTCGCCACCGACGTTCTCGTCATCGGCGACGGCCTCGCCGGTTCGGCGGCGGCGCTTGAAGCGGCGCGCCTCGGCGCCCGCGTCGCCCTTGTCACTGCCGGCCCGGCGTCGTCCGAGCGGGCGCAGGGTGGGATCGCCGCCGCCGTGTTGCCGGAGGACTCGCCTCGCCTTCACGCCCTCGACACGATGGCCGCCGGCGCCGGGTTGTGCGATCCGGACGCCGTGACGCTGCTGACCTCGGCGGGTCCTGAGATCGTGCACTGGCTCGAGTCGCTGGGAGTCCGTTTCGATGGCGGAGCAGCGCGCGAGGCGGCGCACTCGCTGCCGCGGGTCCTCCACCTCGGTGGCGACCAGAGCGGCCATACGCTCATGGCGTTCGTGCACGCGGCGATCGAGCGCGAGCCGGGCATCATGCGATTCACCGCGCGGCTGCATGGTCTTGTTGGTGAGGGAGTGTGCGAAGGCGCGGAGTTCTCGGGCGGCCTGACGGTGCGTGCCCGGGGGACAATTCTCGCCACCGGCGGGTACGCCGGCCTGTACGAGCGCACGACCAACAGCCGCCTGAGCAACGGCAAAGGCATACTCGAAGCGGCGCGTGCAGGGGCGCATGTCGCGGATCTCGAGTTCGTGCAGTTCCACCCGACGGTGTTCGCCGGCCCGCACCCCTTCTTGATCACCGAGGCCTTGCGTGGCGCCGGCGCGTATGTCGTCGACGCCGACGGTGAGCGCTTCATCGACGAGCTGTTGCCGCGAGACCAGGTGGCTGTGGCCTTGGCGAGGCACCGCGGTCAGGCATTCATCTCAGCGGTGCACATGGATCCGGAGCGGTTGCGCCTGAGCTTCCCGAACTTCATACGCAACTGCCGGCACGCCGGGATCGATCCGCTCCGCCAGCCCGTCCCGATCATGCCGGCGGCCCACTACACGATGGGTGGGGTGTCAACCGACCTCGACGGGAGGACTTCGGTGCCCGGCTTATTCGCCGCGGGCGAGTGCGCGCGCACTGGCGTGCATGGCGCCAACCGGCTGGCAAGCAATTCGCTGCTCGAGGCGGCCACGTTTGGACGTCGCGCTGCGGCCGCCGCTGCGGCCACCGCCCCAGTCGTTGGTTCAAGCCGCGCGCGGGCCCACGTGTGGCGGCGCGGCGAGCTGAGCCTGGTTGAGGTGCGCCGCGTCCTGGATTCAGCGGCGGGCGTGCTGCGTAGCGGCGCCGGGCTTGCAAATGGCCTGCGGGTATTGCGGTCAGGTGCCGGCAGTGCGACGGCTGCGGATGCGGCCGAGATGGCGTCGATGATCTGCTCGGCTGCGCTGGCTCGGCCGCTCAGCCTGGGCGCCCACCAGAGGCTCGACCAACCGGCGCCGATCGCGGTTTAGCGCTTCAAAGCTCGGTAGGTCCTCACTTCGCCGGCGATGGCAATCGCCGATGCGATGACGAACGCGGCGATCCCCAGCACCAACAGGATCAAACCGACTAAAGCCGACCTGTCGGTGATCTCTAGGCCGGTCACTGCGACACCGACCGCAAGGATCAGCGCCGCGTAAACCTTGAAACCGCCAGGCGAGGCGGCGTAGCCCGGGGCGAGCTCGCCGAGCGACCGCGAGGTCACGCGGCGGATGACAAAGTCGCCGACGCCGCTCACATTGGACAGCAGGGCGATCCCGGCCAGGCTGATGAGTAAACCGACAACCAGCATCACCGTCTGGTGCGCATGGTCGCACGGCCGGTCACCCTACGATTCATTGCGTGTCAACCGTCAAGCAGGCGCTGGTGCGGAATTTCTGCATCATCGCCCACATCGATCACGGCAAGTCAACGCTGGCTGACCGGCTTCTCGAGTTCACCAACTCGATCAGCAAGCGCGACATGCAAGACCAGGTTCTCGACACCATGGACCTGGAGCGCGAGCGCGGCATCACCATCAAGCTCCAGGCGGTTCGCATGACCTATCCGGCTCGCGATGGTCAGACCTACGAGTTGAACCTGATCGATACGCCTGGCCACGTCGATTTCGCGTACGAGGTTTCGCGGTCGCTGGCCGCCTGCGAAGGCGCGATCCTCGTGGTCGATGCGGCGCAGGGCATCGAGGCGCAGACGCTCGCCAACCTCTATCAGGCGGTCGAGGCGGGCCTGACCCTCGTACCGGTCGTCAACAAGATCGACCTGGATGCCGCCCAGCCGGAGATGGTCGCGGAAGAGATCGCAGACGTCACGGGCATTCCGCGCGAGCAGGTCATCTTTGCCTCCGCCAAGCAAGGCATCGGCACGCAGGACATCCTCGAGGCGGTGATCGCCCGAGTGCCGCCACCGCACGGAGACCCTTCCGCGCCGCTGCGCGCCCTGATCTTCGACTCGCATTACGACACCTACCGCGGTGTCATCACCTATGTGCGCGTGGTCGACGGCGAGATCATTCCGCGCACCAAGATCCGGATGATCAACACCGGCAAGGTCCATGAGGTCGACGAGGTCGGCTGGTTTGCGCCCGGCCCACGACCTGCCGAGATGTTGACAGCCGGCGAGGTCGGCTATGTCACCGCTGCGATCAAGAACGTGACCGATGCGAGGGTTGGCGACACGATCACCACGGCGGAGAATGGTGCGGCGAGTCCTCTGCCGGGCTACCGGCAGGTCAAGCCCATGGTCTTCGCCGGGCTGTTTCCCACCGACTCCGAGAGGTTCGGCGACCTTAAGGAAGCCCTCGAGAAGCTCCAGCTCAACGACGGTGCGCTCTCATTCGAGCCCGAGAACTCCGCCGCCCTCGGATTTGGATTTCGATGCGGGTTCCTCGGCCTTCTCCACCTCGAGATCGTCCAGGAGCGGCTCGAGCGTGAGTTCGAGCTCGACCTCATCACGACCGCTCCGACAGTCGAGTATCGGGTGACCCTCAAGCGCGGCGGGGTCATCGAGGTCGACAATCCCGCCCTCATGCCTGACCCCACGATGATCGAGTCCATCGCGGAGCCTTTGGTGAACCTTTCGATCATCGTTCCCTCCAACTTCGTGGGCCCGATGATGGAACTGTGCCAGGAGCGGCGCGGCGTCTACAAGCAGCTGGAGCACAAGCCTGGCGATCGTGTGGTCATCGAGTACGAGATGCCTCTCGGTGAGATCATCCATGACTTCTACGATCAGCTGAAGTCGCGATCCAAGGGGTACGCCTCGATGGACTACGAGATGATCGGCTTCCGCGAAGGCGAGCTGGTGAAGCTCGATGTGCTTGTCGCCGGTGACCCGGTGGACGCGCTGTCATTGATCGTGCACCGCAGCAAAGCGCAGACGCAGGGCCGCAAGCTGGTCGAGAAGCTGAAAACGATCATCCCGCGCCAGATGTTCATCGTCCCCCTCCAGGCCGCGATCGGAGGCAAGGTTGTGGCTCGCGAGACGATCCCGGCGATGCGAAAAGACGTGCTGGCCAAATGCTATGGCGGGGACATCACGCGCAAGCGCAAGCTGTTGGAAAAGCAGAAGGAAGGCAAGAAGAGGATGAAGCGGGTGGGCTCCATCGAGATCCCGCAAGAGGCCTTCATGGCGGTGCTCACGCTTGATGACTAAGCCCGTAGGGGCGCCGCCGTCCCGGCCGGCAAGGTGCGAGCGACCCCCGCGTGGCGTTGCTCATGTGCCAATCGACAGCCGCCACAGAGGCCGCCTCGCGCGCGTGTGGAGCTCGGCTCTCCCGGGTGGTCGCCGCCTGGAGGCTGACCCTGGGCTGGAGCGCACGCCCTTCGCTAGGTCGCCCGGAACCACTCCCACTGCTTGGCCAGGCCCTGGGCCAAAGGCACCCTGGGTTCCCACCCCAACCTCTCCCGGGCCAGGTTGATCGACGCGCCGGTATGGCGGGGATCCCCAGGCGCAGCCGGCAGCTGCCGCCGGCGCACGGTAAGGCCGCTGATCTCTTCCAGCGTCGCGAGCACCTGGTTCACAGTCACGCGGCTGCCGCCGCCGAGGTTGAAAATCTGGCCGGCGACATCCGCTGCCGACGCCTTGATCGTGCCGGCGACCGCATCTGACACGTAGGTGAACTCACGGGTCTGCTCGCCATCGCCAAACACCTCGATCTCCTCGCCGGCGGTGATGGCCTGCATGAAGCGCGAGAACGCCATGTCGGGGCGTTGTCGAGGTCCGTACACGGTGAAGTACCTGACCGAAACCGCGGGCATTCCGAAGTTCTTGAAGTAGAGGAGCGTCAGATGCTCGGCGGCGAGCTTGGTCACGCCGTAAGGCGAAACCGGGCGCGGCAGCGCGGTCTCCTTGGTCGGCAACCTCTCGGCGTCGCCGTACACCGAGGAGCTCCCGGCGAAGACGAAGCGTTTGATCGGAACCTCCTTCAACGCCTCGAGCAGGCGCTGAGTGGCGATCACGTTGTCGCGAACGTATCGGTCGAACTGGCTGCCCCAGCTGGGCCGAACGCCGGGCTGGCCCGCCAGGTGATAGACGACGTCGGCGCCATCGAGGAGGGGTGCGAGCTCCACGTCCACCAGGTCCGCCGCCTCGAAGCGGAAGCGATCGTGGCTCCTGGACTTCTCCAGGTTCTGCTCCTTGCGCGACCTCTCGTAGTAGTCGGCAAAGCAGTCGACCCCGACCACCTCGTGGCCGGCGGCCAGCATCTGCTCGCTCAGGTGGGAGCCGATGAATCCGGCCGCCCCGGTGACGACGACTCTCAAGTTGCTTCAACCCTATCCTGAATCAGAAATGAGCCGGTTCGAAACGTGGCTGGCAGACTCGGGGGTCGCGATCGCCGTCAAGCAATTCCCCGCCGGCACCCGCACTGCCGTCGACGCCGCCAGCGCCATCGGATGCGAGGTGGGCCAGATCGTGAAATCGCTCGTCTTTGTCGCCGGCGGAAGGCCGGTGGTCGCGCTGGTGAGCGGCGCGAACCGGTTGGACGAAGATCGGCTCGCGTCGGTGGCGGGCAGGCCTGTCACCAAGGCCGACGCCGGCACCGCGCGCGAAGCGACCGGTTACTCGATCGGAGGCGTCCCCCCGTTCGGGCATGCCACTGACGTCCCGGTGTTCATGGATCGCGACCTGCTTGGTCATGGTGTCGTGTGGGCGGCGGCGGGACGGCCGGATTCGGTCTTCGAGATCTCTCCACAGCGACTTCTCGAGCTCAGCCGGGCCGAGTTGGCCGACTTGAAAGGGGCAACCCCCTGAGCTCGATCCTCATCTTCTGCAAGGACTGCGGAAAGCAGGTGCCGAGCTCGGAGGCACGTGACCAGCTATGCCTCGACTGCCGCGTCAGGAGGTCGGTGGCCGACCTGCGGGACGAGCACGCGCGCCTTTGGCGCAAGCGCGAACGCTACCGAAGCAACCAGGCCAATGTCGATCCGATCCGGCGCCAGATCGCCAGGGTCGAGGACCGGATGGGCGCGCGCATCAAGGAGCTCGTGCCGAACGAGCGCCAGGCGGCCGGCCTGCTGGGCCGCGAGCTCGAGGTCGCCCGTGGCCAGCGTTACACGATCAAAGGCGTTTGACGTTGCTCCCGTTTCAACACCTTTACATCCACCTTCCGTTCTGCAAGCACAAATGCGGCTACTGCGACTTCAACGCCTATGCCGGGATGGACAGGCTCATGCCCGATTACGTCGGCGCCCTCGAGCGAGAGCTCTCGGCCGCGCGGGAACATTTTCCTTTCGGAACGCTGCAAACGGTCTATTTCGGCGGAGGCACGCCGAGCCTGCTCCCGGCGGGGCTCGTGGCAAGACTGCTCGGGTTCGTCCGCGCCACCTTCGATCTCGCGCCTGAGGTCGAGGTGACGCTGGAGGCGAACCCCGCAAGCACCGACGAGCTCAAGATGCAGGCCTGGCTCGACGGCGGCGTCAATCGCCTGAGCCTGGGCGTGCAGGGGTTCGAGCCGCGCGCCCTGGCGGTCCTGGAGAGAAAGACCGACGCGGCGCAGGCGACGCGCGCATTCGCTCTTGCCCGCTCGATGGGGATGTCGAACGTGAGCATCGACCTCATCTATGCGGTTCCATTTCAGAGTCTGGATTCGTGGCTGGAGACCCTGCGGCGCGGGATCGCCCTCGGACCGGACCACATCTCGACTTATTGCCTGACGTTTGAGGCAGGCACCCTGTTGTGGCGCCGCCGCGCCGAAGGCCGAGTGCCCGAGGTCGAGGCCGACCTCCAATGGGACCAGCTGGACGCCGCTTGCGAGGAGCTGGAGCTTGCGGGCTTCACCCGGTACGAGGTCTCCAACTGGGCCAAGCCGGGTTTCGAGTCCCGGCATAACCACGCGTATTGGTGTTGTCGCCCGGTGTATGGAGCGGGGGCGGGCGCCCACTCCTACGCCACCGACGGGAGCTCGTCGCAGCGATGGTGGAACGTGGCGCGGCCGCGAGAGTACATCGCCGCCCAGGCGCCGAGGGCGGATGGGGAGGAGCTGGCGCCGCGGAAGGCGCGGGGGGAGTCATTGATGCTCGGGCTGCGCACCGCGAGCGGGATGACCCCGCCTGAGGGTTTCGACAGCGAGCTCGACGAGCTGGTACGCGATGGGTTGATCGAGCGGCGCGGCGACCGGGTGGTGCCCACCCGGCGAGGCCTGGACCTGCACAACCAGATCGCCCTGGTCGTACTCTAGTTGGCACTCTCGCATCGAGAGTGCTGAACCCAATGGAGAATAGAAAGCAGGCAATCCTGCGTGCGGTCGTGAACGAGTTCACGACGAGCGCCGTGCCCGTCGGGTCCCAGGCCCTGCAGAGCCGCTACTTCGTGAACCTGTCCTCGGCCACGATCCGCAGCGAGCTGGCCGAGCTGGCCGACCTGGGCTATCTGGCCCAGCCGCACACCTCGGCGGGTCGGGTCCCGACCGACTCTGGCTACCGCTACTTCGTCGACTTCCTGATGGACCTGGAGGCTATTCCCGACAGCGTCGCGCTGTTCATTCGCGAGGAGCTGCGCAAGGCACCCGCCGATGTCCAGGGCCTGGTCGAGAAAGTGGCGATGACGCTGGCGGCCGTGACCCAGAACGCGTCGGTCGCCAGCGCGCCCCATGGCACGCAGGCGCGTGTGAAGCACGTCGACCTCGTCTCACTGGAGCCGAACGAGGTGCTGCTCATCCTCCTGCTGGAGGGCAACCTGCTTCGCCAGCAGGTGTTGCAGGTCGCCGAGTCGGCGACCCAGCCAGAGCTCAGCGCGCTGGCAGCGCGGTTGAACAAGAACCTCGGCGGCAAGGCCAGCGAGGAGGTGCGAAGGACTTACGAAAACGAGTCGTTGGGCCTCGACAAGGAGCTGCTCGGCCTGATCGTGGTGGCGCTGGACCAATACGAGAAGGGGTCGGAGAGTCTTGTCGTCCATGACGGTGTGCGCAACCTCCTGCGCCAGCCGGAGTTCGCCGAATCGTCGCGCCTGCACCAGGTGCTGGAAGTGCTGGAAGAGACCCGATATCTGACGGTCCTCCTGCGCGAGCTGATCGGCGAATCCGACCTGCAGATCGTCATCGGCTCAGAGAACGCCTCGAGCCAGCTGCAGGGCTGCGCCGTCGTGCTCACCAGCTACGGCCCCTCCAACCGGCTCAAGGGAGTGCTCGGTGTGATCGGCCCGACGCGCATGGCGTACAGCCAGACCGTCGCCCGCCTTCAGGCGGTGGCCCGGGGCGCCAGCGAGCGCATGGCCGAGCTGGGGGTTTGAGCAGACCGCTGTGCGAGGTATCTACATGTCATGACCACGCGTAAGCACCAGCACGATCCGCACGAAGCGGAACTTCGCGCTGAGTTCGAGCCAGGCGCCGAGCCGCGTGCCGCGGATCTCCTCGAGGCGAAAATCGCCGAACTGGAAGCCGCGCTCGCCGAAGCCAAAGACCGACACCTGCGGCTGGCGGCCGACTTCGACAACTACAAGAAGCGTTCGCGCCAGGAGCACGTGGAAACGATCCAGCACGCTTCGGCCGACCTGATCGCCAGGCTGCTGCCCGGGCTGGACGACCTCCACAAGGCGCTCGACCACAAGCCGGCACGGATCGACGAAGCTTGGGCAAGGGGCCTTGAGCTCAGCGTCCGAAAGCTGGAGGAGGCGTTGCGCGCTCACGGCCTCGAAACCATCGATGCGATGGGCAAGCCATTCGATCCGGCGGTGCACGAGGCCATCGGACACGAGGAATCCTCGGAGCACCCGGAAGACACGGTCGTCCAGGAGCTGCGCCGCGGGTATCGGCTCCGCGACCGCGTGGTCAGGCCGGCGCTGGTTAAAGTCGCGCGCCCGCCTGCCCTGCCCGCCGCCGACGGCGGTTCGCGCTCTCACTAAACTGCGGTAGGCAGTGGCGGTCAAGCGCGATTACTACGAGGTCCTAGGCGTGGGCCGCCAGGCATCGGCGGACGACCTCAAGAAAGCATTCCGCAAGATCGCGATGGATTCGCATCCCGACCGCTTCCCCAATGACGCCGTCGCCGCAGCGCGTTTCAAGGCGGCGAGCGAGGCGTACACGGTGCTCTCCGACCCTGGCCGCCGGCGCACATACGACATGTTCGGCCACGCCGCGGTGGAGGGGAGCGGCCCTGCCGTGGACTTCTCCGACATGCCGTTCGCCGACATCTTCGACACCTTCTTCGGCGGGGGTGGTCGAGGAGGAGGGGGCCGCCAGCGGTCGAATCGAGGCAACGACCTTCGCTACGACATGGCCATCACGTTCGAGGAGGCGTTCCTGGGCGTCGAGAAGCAGCTGGACGTCCCGCGCCTGACGACATGCGACAGGTGCGCGGGAAGCGGCGCCGAACCCGGAAGCGGCGAGGAGACGTGCCCGGGGTGCCGTGGCTCGGGACAGATCCGGCGCACGGCGCAATCGATATTCGGTTCCGTGGTCACCGCCGCGACCTGCCCGACCTGCGGCGGCGCCGGGCGTCTGCTCAAGAACCCATGCGTGCAGTGCCGCGGGCAGGGTCGCCTCGAGAGAGCGCACCGCCTGACGGTGAGAATCCCGGCCGGTGTCGACACTGGATCGCAGATCCGTCTCAGCGGCGAAGGCGAGGCGGGGATCAGGGGCGGCACGCCCGGTGACCTCTACGTTGTCCTGAGGGTCAAGGCGCACGCGCAGCTCGCACGGCGTGACCAGGAGGTCATCTACGAGCTGCGGGTCAACATGGTGCAGGCGGCGCTCGGGGACCGCATCGAGATACCGACGCTTGATGGTCCGGTCGAGATTGCGATCCCGGCCGGCACCCAGAACGGGCAGTCCTTCCGGATGGCGGGACGAGGCATGCCCGATGTTCGCGGCGGCCGGCGGGGAGACCAGTACGTGGTCGTCCAGGTCGTGGTGCCGAAGGACCTCAGCGCCGAGCAGAAAGCGCTGCTGCGCAAGGTCGGGGGCCTCACCGGCAAGCCGGAGAAGGTCTCCAAGGGCTTCTTCGAAAAGCTGCGGGACGCGATCTCGCTGGACTGACGCACGCCCTGACGGCGGCTCAGCCTGCCGGCAGCGCCTCGGTCAGGTTCCCAGCCACTTCTAAGGATTTAGGCATAACCTTGGCTTCCGCGGGGTAGTTATTAAGTTGAGTAGCTCTCAAACGTATTAAGAAAGAGGAAGAAGTGGCAAAAACTATCGATCTCGAGCTGACTCGGGCCGAAGTGGAGGTGTTGGAGCTGGAAGCCCGCCTCCGGGTGGTGCCCATGAACGACACCCAACTGTCGGACGCCCTGAAGACCGCCCTTCTGGCCAAGAAGGAGCGGCTGGACCGGCTGCGCACCCTGCACGCCGCCTCGAGCCACCCGAAGGACTCCGAAGCCGCACGGGCGAACCAGCCCCCGCCGGCCCACGCCGGCCGAAGGGCGCCCCTTAAGCGCTCCGTCCCGCAGCGTTCCAAGGCCAAAACCGGCAAGTAGCGATCCGGGTCGCCGGCACGTAGCAAGGCGCCGGTTAAAACTGGGCGGCGCCGGAAGCACCGGGCCCGAGCGTTGACCGCTATCGTGGTCGTGGTTTGGCGAGCGATTTGATCCTGTCCCAGCCGGCCGGCACCGAGTCCCTGTTCAGCGAGTCTTCGGCCGGCACCGCCGAGCCGCGCAGGCGGGCCTTCCTCACGTCCTGGCGTCTTCCCGTGGTCACCAGCCTCGCCGCTGCCGTGATCATCGGGGCGGTCGCGCTCCGCCTGTGGGAGGCCAACCTGCCAAGGGTGATCCTCCAGGAGGAAGGGATCCTGATCGCGTTTGGCGTGGCATACGGTGCGGTCGCGGTGGCGATCAGGGCGTCGAGGTTTTCCGGCCGGTTTGCGGTGCAGGTCGGCTTGATGGTGGTCAACGTCCTGCTGGCCGTGGCCGCGCTCGGAGTCGCCGCGCCGTCGCTCGGCAACGACCTCATGCCGATGTCAGCCGCGCTGTTCGCGACCATGCTCCTCTACTTCGATCTCGGCTTCCTGACGCGACACTTTCTGTACGTGATCGGCATCGCCGGCCTCGGGCTGGCGGCCCTGTGGATAGACGCGCTGGTCGTACTCCACCTGTCGGCGCTCGAGGTAGTGAGTTGGGCGCTGGTCTTCATCGGCCTTGCGCTTCTGGCCTACATCACGCATCACGCGGTCGCGCGCAACCTCACCATGCAGTCGGAGCGCCAGGCATCCCTGCTGAACGCGATCAGCGACATCGGAGAGGGCGTGGTCATCAGCGAGGACGGCAGGTTCGTCGCCGGGAATGCCGCATACCGGGCGTTGACCGGGTACACGTCAAACGAGCTCGCGGCGTTCGGTTCCCTGATTGAGCTCGCGCCGGCCGAGGAGCGGCAGCATCTCAGCGATCAGCTCGCGACGCGTTTCCAGGGTGGAGTCGTGCCGTTCCGTTACGAATCGGCCCTCATCACCAAGGACGGGCGGCACATCCAGGTCGAGACAGCCGTGCGCTCCCTCAGCGCCGAGGGCAGCCACCGCCTCATCGCCCTCGTGCATGACATCACCGACCGCCACCACTCGGAAGTCGCAGAGCGTGATAGCGAAAGGCGCTTTCGCACGCTGTTCCAGCAGGCTCAGGCCGCCATGGCCTTTGCCGCGCTCGACGGGCATATCTTCTCCGTCAATCCGGCTTTCTACGAGTGGCTCGGCTATACGGAGAGCGAGCTGCGGAGCATGTCGCTGTTCGACATCACGCATCCCGATGACGTGGCGGAGACGCAGGAAGCGTGGCATCGCGTCTTGGCCGGCGACGCGCCTGGCTTTCGCTTCGACCAGCGGTTCATCCGCCGGGACGGGCAACCGTTATGGGCCGACGTCAACGCCCGCTTGGTCAGAGACGAATCCGGCAAGCCTCTGCACTTCCAGACCGTGGCAGTCGACATCGGCGATCGCAAGCGGAACGAGGTCCTCCAGGCCGCCCGGTTCGCCGTCACGCATGCGCTGGTTACCTCACCTGGCTGGGAGGCGGCGGCGCCGAACGTTCTCGAAGGTCTGTGCCTCGCCCTGGACTGGGAGCTCGCCGAGTACTGGGAGGTCGACACAGCCCGAGACGCGATGCACTTCATCGCGGCATGGAAGCGCCCGGGACGGGATACGTCTGCGTATGAAGCCACTGCGCCCGAGGCGACTTACAAACGTGGAGAAGGCCTGCCCGGCCGGGTCTGGGAGGCCGGAGCCCCGATGTCGGTGGGCGACCTGGCTGCAGACGGCTCGGCGCGGGCGGCGGCGGCGGTGGCGGCCGGCCTGCACGGCATCGCCGGTTTCCCAGTGCGCAGTGGGCGTCGTGTCGTCGGCATGATCTCCCTCCATACCTGGGCGGCGCGCGAGCTCGATGAAGGCGTGGTGGCCGTCATGAACGACGTCGGCTCGCAGATCGGCGAGTTCGTGGAGCGCAAACGTGCGGAGGTTGCGCTTCAGGACAGCGAGAAGCGGATGAGGTCGGTGCTCGACAACGTGTCGGACGGACTGGCGACGATCGACCAGGCAGGGATCATCGAGACCGCCAACCCGGCGGTCGTGAAGCTGTTCGGCTACGAGGAGCAGGATCTGGTTGGACAGCCGGCGGAGATCCTCATCGCGACCACGCATCGAAGCGGGTTCACCAACTACCTGCAGCACCGCCTGACGCAGGACATCCCCATCAGCGCCGCTCACGAGTCGATGGGGAAGCGGAAAAGCGGAAGCCTGTTTCCACTGGAATTCGTTGTCAGCTCGATGCAGGTGGGCTCGCGCCATCTGTTCATCGCAACGATGCGAGACATCTCCGAGCGGAAGGCGCACACCGATGCTCTCGAGTACCAGGCGTTGCATGACGCCCTGACCGGCCTTCCGAACCGGAGCCTGTTCGGTGACCGCCTGCGCCAGGCGCTGCTGTCGGCGCGGCGAAACCAGAACATGTTCGGAGTGCTTCTTCTGGACCTCGATCGCTTCAAGGACATCAACGACGCGCTCGGCCACGACCGCGGAGACACGTTGCTCCAGGAGGTCACCGCCCGCCTGCGGGGCGTGCTTCGCGCGACCGACACCATCGCCAGGCTCGGCGGCGACGAGTTCGCGGTTCTGACCACCGACGCGAAACACCCGGACGATGTGGTGAGCACCGCCCGCAAAATCCTCGCCGCACTGGAAGGGCCGTTCGCGATCGCCGACCAGATGGTGGAGACGGGAGCATCCATCGGCATCGCGCTGTATCCGGTTCACGGGGACGACCCGACAACGCTGCTGCGGCGCGCGGATGTGGCGATGTACGTGGCCAAGCGATCGGGCGGCGGCCACGCGGTCTACGCGCCCGAGCAGGAGGCGCAGACGCTGCGACGCTCTGGATTCGCCGGCGAGCTGCGCCGCTCCATTCCTCAAGGCGAGCTCGTCCTTCAATACCAGCCCCAGCTCACCCTGGCGACAGGTGCGATCCAGGGGATGGAAGCCCTCGTCCGATGGAATCACCCTCGCGAGGGCATGCTGCCGCCCGACCGTTTCCTCCCGCTGGCCGAGGAGATGGGGATCATCCACCCGCTGACCGCATGGGTCATCGACTGCGCGCTGACTCAGCTGCGCAAATGGCTCGCGCTGGGCCTGGACGCCACCATGTCGGTCAACGTATCGCCCCGCTGCGTCGAGGACCATTCCCTCGAGGAGATGGTCGCTCGCGCTCTCGAATCCTCCAAGGTGGAGCCGCACCGGCTCACCCTGGAGATCACGGAGGGCGTGGCGATGGCCGCGGCTGCGGGGAAGGCGCTGGCCAGGCTGAGCGAGATGGGGATCCGGCTCGCCCTCGACGATTTCGGGACCGGGTATTCGTCTCTCCTTTATCTAATGCGGCTGCCGGTCAACGAGATCAAGATCGATCGCTCGTTCGTGTCGGGGCTCGCGACCGACCCCGACTCGGGAGCCATCGTCCGATCCGCGGTTGGGCTGGGGCACAACCTCGGTCTGCGCGTCGTCGCCGAGGGCCTCCAAGATCGAGCCGCCGAGGCGATCCTGGTCGAGGCCGGATGCGATGCCGCCCAGGGATTCTTGATCGGCCGGCCGGCTGACGAACCCGAAGCTACCCAGCTCCTGCTGGCGCATGCCGGCCTCGCCGAGCCTGTCGACGGTGCGTCAGGCGAGGTCGCCGCGGCCGCCCAGCAGGGACATCCTGTAGATCTCGAGACGGCCTGACCGCCCGCGAACCGCCGACTGCGACGTGAGCTCGCTCTGGAGCATGCTCTCCATCGCCCGATAGACGGTCCCGGTCATAAGCACCTCGCCGGGCCCGGCCTGCGTCACGAGCCTGGCGGCGACGTTGACGGCGTCCCCGAGCACGCCGAGTTCCGAGCGATCGGCGGAGCCGACGGCGCCGATGACGACCGGTCCGGAGGCGATGCCGACACCGACGTCCAGTCGAAATCCCCAATCAGCAGCCGATCGGCGGTTGAGGGCTTCATTGGCCCCGATCAGACCGATCGCGGCCGCCATGGCTCGGCCGACGTGGTCATCTTGGTCGCCGCTGGCGCCAAACGTGGCCATCACTCCATCGCCCACGAACTTTTCGACCACGCCGCCGCAAATCGCGATCGACCTCAGGACCTTCTTCAGGTGGGCATTTAGCACTTCCATCAGGCCGGCGGGGTCGTGGGCGAATCGCTCGGTCAGGCGCGTGAAGCCGCGCAGGTCCGTGAACAAGATCGATACGGTGCCCAGAACCGGCATCGGGACCATGGGCCACGCCGAGATGTCAGGGCCGTGGATTGCGAAGAGCTCCCGCAAGCGCAGGAGCCGCTCGTAATCCTCGGCCGGCAGTGTCGGCTGGGGTCGGGACACATCGATAATCGCCATCAGCTGGCCACCAGCTGCGCGGCCAGGGCGTTTTCGATCAGGTTGGCTGCGGTGACCGAGATGCCGGGCCCTTTTCGTAGCACTCCCGCCACGCCCAGCTTCTGCAACGCGAGGTTTTCGGAGAGGTCGAGGTCCTTCAGCGTGATCACGACCACCGGGATGTTCGGACCGTATCGCTTGCGCAAGCCCCGCAGAAATGCCTCACCCGACAAACCCGGGAGGAGCAGGTCGAGCACGACGGCGCGCGCACCGTTCTTGACCATGAGCTGCTCAGCCGTCTCCGCGTCCATGGCCCAAACGGAGGTGATCTGGCGCCCTGCCAGCTCTGCCTGCAACAGCTGGGCATATCCCGAGTCGTCCTCGACCACGAGGACATCTCCCTTATGCGATTGCTCGCGGCCGACCGGGAGCGTGAAGGCAAAGACCGAGCCCCGACCTTCACCCGCGGACTTGGCGGTGATCGTCCCCCCATGTGCCTCGACGATGTTCTTGCTGATCGCCAGGCCGAGGCCGGTGCCCCGGATCGCCCGCCGATCGGCCGTGTCGATGCGATAGAACTTCTGGAAGAGGTGGGCGATGGCATCGGCGGGAATACCGAGTCCCTCGTCTTGAACCGAGATCTCGACCATGCCGTCAACCAACTTGGCGCCGACGACTATGGCTCCGCCATTGGGCGAATATTTCTTGGCATTCGAGAGCAGGTTGGCGAGCACTCTGAATATAGAATCGCTGTCGGCCCGCACCAAGGGCAAGTCTTTCGCGAGCCTTGCCCTGACCCCGATTTCCCCGGACTTGCCGAACACGTCGACCACACGCTTGATCAGGGCTCCGATATCCGCCGGAGCGAAGCTCATCGTCATGTGGCCGCCTTCAATCCGGCGCAGATCAAGAAAGTCGTTGATCAGGGCGGTCAATCGGTGACCTTCCTGAAGCATCACCGCCAGATATTCCTTCCGCTGCTCGGCCGTCACCTCTCGCGTTGTCAACAGCTCGGTAAAGCCGACGATGCTCGCGAGCGGCGTGCGCATCTCGTGGCTCACCAGCGAGACCATCTCGTCCTTGGCTCGACCCAGCTCGGCGCTCGCCTCAGCGCGAGCCTTCGACTGGTGAAGCTCCAGCTCGAGCCGCTGGCTCTCGGTGAGATCCTCGGCCAGGACAAACCGGGCCTCCTTCTCCCCGAAGCTGATGGCGTGGGAGGTGATCAGCACCTGTAACGTCGAGCCGTCCTTCAGCCGATGCGTCCAGGGTCCTGACTTGTCGAATGCCGGACGGTGCCCGGCCAGCTCGAGAAACTTCGCAACCTCAGCGGGGGGACGTATGTCTTTGATCGTCATCGCGAGGAACTCCTCGCGCGAATACCCGTAGCGTTCAATCGCCGCATCGTTGACGCGGAGAAAAGCAAGGGTGTGGACGTCATACAGCCACATCGGCTGGGGATGACTCTCGAAGAGCGAGCGATAGTTACGTTCTGATTCGAGGGCCTTCTCCTCGCCCGCGAGCCGATCGGCAAGCTCGCTTTCAATCCTGGCCATCAGCTTGTCGAAGTCCTGCGCCAGGTCGGTGACCTCGCGAGCCCCAGCACCAACGGCGGCGCTCGCCAGCTGGCCCGGCTTCGAGCGGCGCATGACGAGGCTCAACCGTCGAACCGGCTCTGCCACACGCCTGTAAACGACCAACACCGCTAGCGTCATCGCCCCGACTCCGATCACGATGATCATGAGGAAACGATTTGCCGCCAGATCTGCCACCGACAGAGCGGCCGCCTCATCGGCTCCGACATACAGTCGCCAACCCGCCGCGTTCGTGATGGCTTGGCCATAGATGCGGGTGACTCCGTTGAGGTCGGGGCTGCCCGAGCTCCCCACCCGCGTTCCGCTCAATTTCCTGCCCACCGATTTCGCTGAATCGATCGACCTGGCGACGACCGCCTGGTCATTGGCGTTCGTGATCAAAAATTCGAGGGCATGAGTGCCGCTGCCAAACTCGGACGCGAGGAAGGGGCCGATGGGCACCAGGTCGAGGAACCAGACCAAAGCTCCTTTCCCGGGGATCGGGTAGGTCATGACCACGACCTGCCGACCGGTAACCGGGTCAAGAACGGGCGCGACGACAAGCGGCGATGTCGCGGCCAGCCAAGCCTGGTTGTTATAGGGCGCCGCGCCGCCGGCCGCGGCTTTGCTCGAGGAGCAGGCGACGGAGCCATCCAGCCTGACAAGATCGACCCTGCCTGTCGTGAACGCGCCCAAGGGGGCGTAACCGAGCGAGCAGCTCGCCGGGTTGGCGAACAGAGGCAGGACGCTGGGGTCCTTGCTCAGGGGTATCGAAACGGCGTTGATCTGGTCGAACCCCGACCTCAACTGCGCCGCCGCCCTTGAGGCCGCCAAGTTGCTGTCTGCCAGCGCGGCAGCGCGTGCGTCCTGTTCGAACATGAGACGGACCGAGAGCGCAGCCACCGCGGCCACGGCGAGAAGCACCACCATGAACAGCGATATGTAGCTGCGCAGGGACCAGCCGCGGCGACCAGGCCCGACCCCACCCCCCAACTGGCGCTGAACCATCAGAGCTGGAGCGCTTCTTCTACCCGTGTCAAGAGGTCCAGCGGAGAAAAGGGCTTGGTCAGATAGAAATCCGCGCCCGCGATGAGTCCCGCCTCGACGTCGCTTTCCTGCGCTTTGGACGTCAATAGGATCACCTTGGTGCCTTTGAGGCTGGGATCCGTCTTGATCGAGCGGAGCACCTCGATGCCGGTTCGTTCTGGCATTTGAACGTCCAGCAAAACCAGTGACGGCCGGTGCTTCTGGACCATCGCCCAGGCTTCCGCACCGTCAGCCGCCTCGACGACGGCGTAGTCGTCAGACTCGATCGTCGCGTGAACCAGCAGACGCATGCTGGGCTCGTCGTCTGCGATGAGCACAGTCCGCATGATCTGCAGGATTGACGGCGTGCGCATTCTCACCAGGTCACCGTGCGCGCGCCTCGCCGATCAGATGGGCGGCGGCGAGTGGGACGGCCGCATACCGAAGATCGAGCACTACGGTGCGTCGCGATTTGCGCGACAGCAGCTGCCTTGCGGATGCCGCGTCCGAGGTTCGGCACGTATCGAGACCCGCAGCCGCGAGCTCGGCTATGAGATTGGTCGCGAATGGAGCCCCAGAGTCGACGATCAAGAGGTAATCAGACTTACGGCTGGCACCTAAGACACGCTGCCCCGGCTGGGTGCCCGCTCGCAGTCGGGGCCCCACCGAATTGAAGGCACTCCGAGCCCTGCGTGATGCCGCGATGCGGCGGTAGATCACCAGCCCCAGCCCGGCGCCGGGACCCTGTACCCGAATGCCGTTTTGCGCGGCGTAGAACCGGTTGAAGGTCGAGGCCGAGGTGCTCAATGCGGCACGTGGCGGAGTTTTTGCAGGCGAGCTCGGGCGGGCGACCTCGAGCCGGCCCGGTATCGCCTTCACTCGACTCAGAGCCGCCTCTCAGCACCCACGACGCGGGCGATGAGCGCTCGGGCACCAGCGCTGGGGACCGGGACGCCGTCTTCGTACACATTCTGAGGCTGCTTGAGCACGATGCACGCAGCCCACACGCCGAGAATGTAGCCGGAGGTAAAGACGGCCAAGACAAGGCCTGCGATCCCCATGTCTAGGTTCTACGCGCAGCCCGTCCCGAAGTCGCCATGCGGTAACACTGGACGTGTGCCCTCTATCCCTAGGGCTAGTGAGCCGCCTGGCCGGCGACTCACAAATTCAGATTTCGATCAGTCCCATGCGGGCGGCGGCGATCACCGCCTGGAGCTTGGAGTGCACCCCCAGCTTTTCGATGACATGGCGGACGTGCCACTCCACTGTGTGTGGGGCGATGCCCAGGTGACCGGCCAGTGTCACCGTATCGTGGCCCTGGGCAAGCTGCCGGATGACTTCCAGCTCGCGCGGAGTGAACTTGGCGCTTAGCTTGCGTCTGGCTTGCTCGTCGGTGAACACTTTGTGTTGGCGTGCGATTGCTTTCGCAAACAGCCCCACGGGAATCAAGACCTCACCGATCGCTGCCTTACGCACCGCCTCGACGATCTGGTCGGCCGTGGCCGACTTGGTCAGGTACGCGATGGCGCCCGCGTCGATCGCATCGAGCAAGGAAGTCTCGGTCTCATCGGCGCTGTGGAAGACGATGGCGGCTGCGGGAACTGCGAGCTTGATGGTGGCTGCGGCCGCCGGCCCACTGGAATCGGGCAGCCGGAAGTCCATCAGCACGACGGTGGGCTGGTCCCGCGCCGCCACCGCGGCGGCCTCGTCACCTCGGCGCGCCACCCCGGTGATCGTCAGATCCTCTTCAGCCTCGAGGATGCTGGCGATCGCCGAGGCGAGCAGCGGATGGTCCTGCACGATCAGGACACGGACCGGGGTACGGGGACGACTCAACTCAGGTTCGGCACCACTCATGGCTAGCAGACAAGTCTGTCTAGATATTAGCGCGGTGCTATGCAATACTGCAATCTGAGGTTCACAAAGTAGAGATGAGCAGTACTCTGATGAACACGAAGGAGGCAGCGCGGCTGCTGCGGGTCAGCGAGGCTTCGATCCGCCGCTGGAGCGACGCTGGCCTGTTGCCCGCGCGGCGGGTTGGCCGCCGGCGCGAGCGTCGTTTTGATCGCTCCGAGCTTGAGATCTTCCTGGGCGGACCCACGGGAGAGCGGCAGCCCGTGCCCTCGTCGGGCCTTGGTCTGGCCGGGGTTTCCATTCCCCTCCGAGGCCACTACGCCCCCATCTACAGCACAGACGCCGGCGGGCTGATTCTCACAGTGCCTTTCCTCGCCGACGGCTTGCGAGCAGGGCAGGCCTGTTTTCTCGCCGCGTCAGGTGACGTCCTCGACCGGTATGCCCTGGCCCTCGCCGGCGATGGAATCGATTTTGAAGAAACCATCCGGAGTGGGCAGCTGGTAGTTCTCAACTGGCCCGGCGCCACCGCCGCCGAGGTCATTGCCCAGTGGGAGCAGCTCTTTGTGAAGGCCCTTACCAGCCGCCCATCGATGCTGCGTGTGGCTGGAGATATGGCCTGCGAGCGGCAGATGTTTCCGTCGGAAGCCGAGATGATGGCTTACGAAGAGGCTTACGACCGGATGGCACGACGATTTCCGCTGGCGACGCTCTGCGCTTACGACGCTCGGCAATTCAGCGGCGAGACGATGCTGCGGATGCTCAAGGCTCACCCGGACATGTTCCAGGGCCATCTCGGCCTTTTCCTGAGCTGACCAGGCCGTGGTTTCGAGCTGACAGTTTTGGTTAGATAGGGATGGTGGCTCCCGCGACGAGGCGGTCGTCGGCGTCGGCTCGAGAAGACGTCCTCGACGCCGCCTACGAGCTTTTCAACCAGAAGGGCGTTCGGGCGATTGGCGTCGATGCGATCATCGCTCGGGCCGGAGTCGCGAAGGCCACGTTCTACCATCACTTTCCCTCAAAAGACGATCTTGTGATCGCCTTTCTTCAGCGGCGAGAGCAGCTCTGGACGCGCGAGTGGTTCGAAGCCGAGGTCAATCGACGCGGCGCCACGCCACAGGCGAGGCTCCTGGCGATATTCGACGTGTTTGACGAGTGGTTCCAGCGAGAGGATTTCGAAGGCTGCCCGTTCCTGCGCACGTTGTTCGAGACGTTCGATGCATACCAGCCGCCAGAGAACTCGGTGGCGGCGGCGGCACGGCTCCATCTCGCGAGCATTCGCGACATCGTGCAGCACTACGCCGAAGAGGCGGGAGTGCCTCTGCCAGGTGAGCTGGCCCACAAGTGGCAGATGCTGATGGCCGGGTCGATCGTGTTCGCCGGGTATGGCGACAGGTCGTCAGCGCGGGTCGCCCGCGAAGCCGGCGCGCTCGTGCTGGAGGCGGCGCTAAGAGCCTAGCGCCAGGATCGAACCCCATCGATTCGGATGGGTACATGACCTGCTTTCGCAGGTCGACTTACGACGCCGTCAGGCGTATCCCTTTGGTATGCGTTCGATGAACCTGACAACACAGTCGGATTCCGTTTGAGCCTGACCACCCGGAGCGGTATCCATAAGCGGCAGACGATCTTGATCGTCGACGACGAACCCAACCTCCGCAATCTCGTCCACGCCACGATCGATTCGCCCATCTACCAGGTGATCGAAGCGCGCGATGGGGAGGAGGCCTGGCTCTTGATCAAGGAGCGCAAGCCCGACCTGGTCCTGCTGGACCTCAAGATGCCCAAGCGCTCGGGCCTCGACGTTCTGACCGCCATTCGAGCCGACCCCGCCCTCAGAGGCATCCAGGTCATGGTGCTCACCTCGAGCGACCAGCAATCCGATATCGATGCAGGCATCCTCGCGGGAGCCGACTACTACCTGACCAAACCCTTCTCGCCCGCAGATCTCGTGGCCCGTGTGTCGGAGGCGATCGGCCAACGAGTGCCTTCCTGGTAGGCGCGAGGCCGAACCCATTGGCGATCCGACGAGGCCCGCCGGCCGGTGCACTCGCTTTGAGCGTTAAGTCGTGGTCGCCTGGCGCCGGCCTGGCGGTCCTCGGGAATTCAGACCAGAAGGTCAAGCTGGGCCAGGCGCTGGCGGCACGAACCACCGAGTGCACGCGGATGACTGCCGAGGCGGCGGCGGCGGCCGGCCTCCTGGAATTGGCTTCCCGTCGATTCGCCAAGCCCATCCGCCACATCCACAACCTGGCGACTCGTGGCGTCGCGAGGTTTCTCATCACCGGCGAAGCCACCTCTGAGAAGGAGCGCAATTTCATCGGGCGTCTTGGCGTCATGGCCGCGATGTACGGGCTGCCCGTCGCCACGCTGACACGGTCGTATCTCCTCTGGCGCGACGCCAACCTGACCGTGCTGAACGAGGAGGTGCGACGACTTGGCACGCCACTGGCGATTGCGGCCGAGGTCCGGGCGATCATCAGGTCGAGCGCCGACACCGGCATCGTGCGCATGGCGCGCGCCTACGACTATCAGATGCACCTGGTCCAGCGCCGCGAGGACTCCATCTCGGCCGCGCTCCACGACAGCGAGACCCGGCTGCAGGCGGCGGTGGTGGACGTTTCGCGAAAGAACGAGCAGCTGTCCGCCGCGATGAGTGAGATCTCGGTGAAGAACGTGCAGCTCAACTCGGTCAACCGGCAGCAGACCGACTTCATAACCAACGTCAGCCATGAGCTGCGGACGCCGCTGGCGGGCATCCTCGGTTACACGGAGCTTCTGCTGGACGGGTCCGACGGCGAGCTCCGAGAAGATCAGCGCCGCGATGTGCTGGAGGTACAGGCCGGCGGCCAGGTGCTGCTCGGCCTGGTCAACGACATTCTTGACGAATCCCAGATCGAGGCCGGAAAGATGACGCTCAAGGTAGGGTGCGTCGACCTCAAGGCCATGATCGCCTCGGTCCTCGCCAATCTGGGGTCGCTGGCTGCGCACAAGGGCCTGTTCCTACACGCGAACATCCTTGACGGCGTTGAAGCGCTGGGAGACGAGGGCCGCTTGAGGCAGATCTTGACCAACCTGGTGGGCAACGCGATCAAGTTCACCGACCAGGGAGGCGTCACCATCAACTGCCTTCCCTGGTCGGGCTTCTGGCGTGTGAGCGTGATGGACACCGGCATCGGGATGCCCGACGACAGCCGGGGGCTGGTCTTCGAGCGATTCAAGCAGCTGGACCCGACCACGACGCGGCGATTCGGCGGCACCGGCCTCGGGTTGGCCATCGCGAAGGGGCTGGTGACGATGCAGGGAGGTCAGATGGGCGTCCACTCGACGCTGGGCCAGGGCAGCACGTTCTGGTTCACAGTGCCTGCGTTCGCCCGAAGCTGAGGCGGCGTTACGGTCGGATCTGGGTGACCGCCATCGCATCGGCGAGCTTTCGAAGGTCGGCCACGAGCGGGTCGTTCGGATCAGAGGTCACCAGCGGCCGACCGCTGTTGGCGGCTTTGTCGAGGCTGTCCGAGTGCTGGACCACAAAATCCGGCCGCCGGCCGAGGACGCTGGTCGCGGTGTCGATGTCGATGGCGTGGGTCGTGCTGTAGTTGAGGATCAGCCGGACGCGTCGAGATGGGACGCCGAGCTTCTCGAACAGGTCCAAGCACCCGCGCGTGGCCTTCAGCGAGGGCAGCGATCCCGAGGTGACCAGGCAGATCAGGTCGCTGGTGTCCAGGGCGGTCAAGGTGCGCTCGCTGAACGATGCAGGGGCGTCGACGAGCACGTAAGCGCACGTCAGGCTCAGGCGGTCGATCGCCAATTGAATCGCTGGGAGGGTGACCAGGTCGGCGCGCTCGGGCAGGTCTGCCCCGACGACGAGCCTCACGCTTCCGGACTCGGTGACGAAGCCGGAGAACAGGGCCTCGTCGACAACCGTGCCGGGAGCAGCTTTCAGGTCGGCAAGCGTCTGGTTTGGATGGACGTTCAGATACACGGCCGAATCCCCGAACTCGACATCGAGGTCGAGAAGCCCAACCGGTCGCGATGACTGAGCCGCCAGCAAGACCGCGGTGTTGACGGCGAGCGAGGTGGTCCCGACGCCGCCCTTGGCGTGGGCGAAGAGGATGATCCTGCCGCGATTGGCCTCAGCCGCAGCGGTGGCCGAGCGCCGCAGCATCGACTCGACCTTGGCCTCCAGGATCGCGAGCTCGAATGGCTTGGGCAGGTAGTCGTCCGCTCCGACCGCATAGCCGGCGAGCGCGTCGCGCGCCTCGCCCAGGTCCGAGAACATGAGGATTGGGATGCCGGCCGTCCGGTGATTCCGCCGCAGGCGCGAGGTCAGCTCGATGCCGTTCAGCTCCGGCATGCGGACGTCGGTGATCACAAGATCAGGAACTCGCTCGTTGACCATCTGGAGAGCCTCGATCCCGTCGCTGGCCCTGCGCACCCGATAGCCGGACCGCTCCAGGAAGCTGCCCACCATCTTCTGGATCACGCGGTCGTCGTCGACGAGGATGATTTCTTCGGCCGCCATCAGAGCCTGTCTCCAGAGTGAGGTGTCACGTGTCTGTCGTCGGTGAGCTTGGCAGCGATGGCGCGGGCGAGGTCGCGGCGCGTGTAACCCCCAAGCCCCGAAAGATCCTCGGAGCCATCGCCCCTCATCATCGCGAGGCCGGCGGCTCCAAACGCTCGGCGCGCCTCACGAACGTCGCCGGCGAGCTCGAGGGCCGCACCCAGCTGAAAGTAGGCGACCGCGACGTTCGGATCTAGATATGTCGCCTGGCGAAATGCCCGAACCGCCGCTCGAAGATCTCCGTTGGCAGCTGCCTGGTCGCCTTCTGCAAGCAGCCCCGGAAGGTTTGGAACCGGACATCCTTCGCCCTGCGATCGGCTTACAGCGGCGCGACGTGCGGACGCCTTCTCGAACCTGCGATAGCAGAGAGCGCCGGCCACTCGCACGGTTTCAAACAGACTGCTCATCGGCCCGGGCGAGTCAGAGTGACCCAAGAAGAGGTGTCCACCCGGAGCAATGCGCTCCGCGATTCGCTGAATGCTGGCTTGCGACTCTTCTCGTCCGAAGTACATGAGAACGTTGCGGCAGAATACCGCAGCCGCCTCAGGGACGACGAGCTGAGCATCGGCGCGGGCGAGGTTGTGGTGCGCGATACGGACGCCGCTTCGGAGCGATGGCACAATCTCAAATCCACCGCCCTTTCGCCGCAGATACTTCTGGCGACGAGCGGCAGACAACCCCTGGATTTCGTGCTCGCTGTACTCGCCCTTCTCGGTCCGCGCGAGAGCGTGGAACGAGACGTCGGTGGCGACGACGTGCCAGTTTGTGCAACCGTTCTCGTCGAGGAGCATCGCGATGCTGTACGGCTCCTGGCCGTTCCCGCAGCCCGCGCTCCAGACCGTCTGAGGGGAGTCTCTCGCAGCGCGCGCCAGCTGCTCGAAGGCGATGAACTGCGCCTCATCCCTGAAAAAGCTGCTGTGCTGAACGGTGACCCGGTCGAGCAGCTCGTCAAAGGCCGCAGGCTGGCTGTCGACCATGTTCACATACGAGTGCAATGGAATGCCGGCGAGGCTCGCGCTTTCCTCAAGTAATCTCTCGAGTCGCGCGCGGCTGGCAGGCTCCGCTTTCAAGCCCGCCCGCGACTGGATCAGCGCGCTTGCCCGATCAAGCGGGCTCGTGCTCATCGGGGCTTCGCGTGACGTATCGGTAGTTCGGTGGCAGTCCAAGCCGGCGCCGAATCAGGGCGTTGGGTGCTCGGAAGCTCGCGACCCAGGAGCCGGGAGACGGCGCTCAGCAAGCCGGCCTCGTCAAAGGACGTCTTGACGATGTAGCCGTCAGCTCCTGCATCGAGGCCTCGCTGGTGATCCTCGGCGCTGGCGCGGGAAGAGACGATCAGGACAGGGATGTTGCTGAGTCGAGGATGCGCCCGGATGCTGGTGGTCAGCGCGAATCCATCGACGTTCGGCATCTCCAGGTCCGTCACGACGAGGTCAGCGGGTTCATCCGCCAGCATCGCCAGAGCCTCAGCGCCGTCGCTCGCCGTGCGCACCGCATACCCGCCGCGCTCGAGGATCGAACGCTGGAGCTCGCGCACCATGAGCGCGTCGTCGACGACCATCACCGACAGCTGGCGGGCCGGCGCCGCCGCCTTGTCCACGATCCTCGATGCGTGCTCTGCGATGGCGTCGCTGCGTTCGATCAGAGTGGGCACGTCCAACACGAGCAGGATGGAGCCGTTCGGCTCGATACTGGCGCCGTTTACAACCTGCAGATCGCGCAGACGGCCGGTGAGGCCGCGGACCACCACATCGCGTTTCTGCAACACGGTCTCCACCTGGAAGGCGTGAGCGCTGGTCGGCGTGCCGAGGAGAACCCAGGGACCTTCGTCGACAGTGGGCAGGCCGAGGAGCGTCCCGAGATTGGAGACCGGAACTGCCAGGCCGTCGATGACCGCAAGCTTTCTGCCACTCACGACCTGAATGTGCTGCGCGTCCAACATCCGAATGATTCGATGCAGAGGCAGGGCGAATGATTGTCCGGCAATCGAGACGATGAGGCAGGCCACCACCGTCAGGGTGATGGGCACGACGATCCGAAACTCAGCCCCCATGCCTGGATGGTTCACGACCTCGACCTCGCCGTGAACCGCCGCGACAGATGTCGCGACGACGTCGAGACCTACGCCGCGGCCCGACTCTTGGGTGACCACCTTGGCGGTGGAGACTCCGGATCGGAAGATCAGCTGGAGGGATTGTTGTTCGGTGAGCCTGGTGACATCCACACCGCTCTTGGCGGCGGACGCCCTCACAGCGGCGACATCGATACCGCCGCCATCGTCGCCGATCGCGATCACCACCTTCGATCCCACCTGCGTCGCCTGCAGCCGCACTGTCGCCTGGGGCGGCTTGCCGGCCGCCCGTCGTGTCTCGGGCAGCTCCACGCCGTGACCGACGGAGTTTCGAACCAGGTGCAGCAGGGGGGAGATGAGCTCTTCGAGAACGCCCCGATCGACCTCGATGTCCTCACCGAGCATCTCCCAGCGCACGTCCTTGCCGGCAGCACGCGCGGAATCACGAACTGTGCGGTGCAGGATGGGCTCCAGGGTCGCTATGGGCACCATGCGCGTTCGCTCGGTGACTTCCTGCAGCTGGTTGATCACCTTGGTGAGCTCGCGATACTCGGTCACGCCATCGGGATCCAGCTGCAACTCGGTGCCGAAAACGTGTCCCACTCTCAGCTGGGCAGCGGACGCCTCGCCGACTAGACGGTTGAGCTCATCGATGCGCGACACTGGAACCTCGAGCGTGGCTGTGCTCCGTGCCTTGTGGTCCGCCTCGGTCGCTGGTGCCGAGGCTCGAGGTCCGGAGCCGGCGGGCGCCACCGCTGTTGGCGAAACTGCGGGCCGCACCACAGGCGCCGATTGAGCCGGCATCTCGATGATGACCGGAGCTGCGACGGCAGTTGCGGGCGATGCCAGCTCGGGTTCGTGCAAGCGCACAGCGGGCGTGGGCTCGGCCTTGACCACCGAAGGCACCGACGCGGGCAAACTTGGAAGCAGGCGCTCCAGTGCGGCTTCGTCACTCGAGTCCTGGTCTGAGCCGGAGGAGCTCGCGATGAGCCGGCCCAGGCCGTCGATCACGAGGAGCATCGCGTCTGTCAGCTCCGGCGTCGCTCGCCGTTTCTTGTCCCGCAGCTCGACGAGCAGGTCCTCGAGCCGGTGGGCCAGTCTGCTGACACGCATCATGCCGACCATTCCGGCGGCACCTTTCATCGTGTGCGCCTCGCGAAATATCGCATCGATCGCCGCCTGATCGTCGGGGGCAGCCTCCAGCACGAGCAGCCCCGACGCGATGCGTTCCAGGTGCCCTTTGGCCTCCTCGATGAAAAGTGGACGGAACTCGTCCTCTAGCTCGCCCGTTTCAAATCCAGCCGGCTTTTCACCAGCTCCTCGATATCGATGAGCACCACCAGGCGGCCGCCACTGCTGTAGACACCGAGCTCACCTGGTTGCGTCCCAGGACCGACCGGTTCCTCGAAGTCGGCGGCGGTCGGCAACCCTTCTGCAGCCAGCGCGACCATCTCGCCCTGACCGCTCACGAGCACCGCGAATGGGGGTTCGGACAAGCTGCCTGTACCGGTCAGCACGCCAGTGTCAAGGAAGGGAACGATCTCGCCTCTCACGTTGACCACTCCCAACAGACTGGGAGGTGAAAGCGGAACCCTTGTCACCTTGGGATGGCGTAGCACCTGATGCACAGTCGCCATCGGCACCGCGAAAAACCCGTCGTTCACCGCCACCACGAGCACGCGCATCATCGGCCGCGCTCCTGGTCCCAACCGTGCGAAGCCAGCGCGGCGATATTTGCCTCGGCAACTCCGGTCGTCGCCACCTGCTGGGCGGCGGCTGCGACGGTCCGACTCTTCTCGGCGATGAGCTGGACAACAAGCTTGACCGTGGCGCTGGCAGCCTTCTGCTGCTCGATGGCAGGCTTGACCTTGGCGCTTTCGTCGGCCAGGGCGGCGGTCATCGCGATCCAGCGCGTGAGCTGCTCGCCACGCCGCTCGATCGCCAGGACCGCCTCGCCGCTGGTCGTTTGCGCGCCATCGGTCAGCTTCGCAATCTGTGCTGCAGCGGCCATCGAGCGCTCGGCCAGGCGTCGCACCTCGTCGGCGACGACTGCGAACCCACGGCCTGATTCCCCAGCGCGGGCGGCTTCGATGGCGGCGTTGAGCGCCAGCAACGCCGTCTGGTCGGCAATGTCCTTGAGCAGCTCGAGTACCGTCTGGATCTCGTTTACACGCCTGGCGTTAGCCTGGGTACGGTCGCTGGATGCCTGCAAGTCCGTATGCGCGAGCTGGATGTTTTCGCGCAGGTCGCCCGCCATGGTCAGGACGCTGGCAACCGAATCCGCGATCACTGCCGAGCTGGCTGCAAGGGATTGCAGCTCGGCCGCCGCGCCGGCGACGGCGTTGCCCTGATCGGAGGTGGCAACGGAGAGCTTTTGTGCGGCCACCGCCAGCCGAGTCGCCGCATCGCCGGCTTGGCTGAGGGTTCGCGGCGCTTCATCGACGATGGCGTCGACCATCGCGTTGAAGGTCTCGGCGAGGCGGCGGGTTTCTCCGCCTCCACTGGGAACGGCTCGGGCCGACACGAGGCCGGATTGAATGTCGGCCGCGGCGCGGGACAGGGCCATCACGGGCCGCGCTGTCCACCAGGCGGCGAGCGCAAGCAAGCCAACGAGAACGATCGCGGCTCCGATCCCTGGCAAGGAAGTGAACAGCCCCGGTTCGAAAGCCGCGATAGCGACAAAGGATAGGACCACGACCAGCGATGCACCAAGGGTCCAGAGGAAGAAGCTTTCCCAGGGCTTGGTGGCGACCGCCTCTGGGCGCGGCAGCGGCGCGATCTTCAGCGCCACGACGTCAGCCACGCCCGGATCGCTGACGGGCCGGCGTCGCCTAAGCTCCATTTGCCGGATCCTTCGTGTGCTCCCACCCGGATTCGGCCAGTTCGGCAGCCAGCTCACCCTGCCGGGCGGCGGCCGACGCGATCTCCTGTGCCGTGATCGCCACGGACCGGCTGCCTTCGGCGATGCGTTCGATCGCCAGTCCCACCTCGTCGGTGGAGGCGCGCTGCTGTTGATGGGCGGCGTGCATCTGGCCTCCGGCTTTGGCCATCTCGTCCATCAAGCCGAGCCCGCGCTCCATCTGTTTGATGCTCTTCTCGAGCGCCATCACCGTCTCGCCGCTTTGGGTCTGGGCGCCCTCGACGAGGCTCGCGATCTGAGCGGCTGCGGCCTTGGAGCGTTCTGCTAGCCGGCGCACCTCGTCTGCCACGACGGCGAACCCCCGGCCCGCGTCTCCGGCGCGCGCCGCTTCAATCGCAGCGTTCAGGGCGAGCAGGTTGGTCTGGTCGGCGATGTCGTTGATCAGCTCGAGGATGCCCTCGATCTCATTGACGCGGCCGGCAAGGGCCATGGTGCGATCGCCCGAAGACCTCAGGTCGGCCTGGGCCAGCTCGAGGCTCGAGCGGGCGTCAGCAGACTGGCTGGCGACCCGGCTCATGGTGTCCGCCATCGAGACTGTCGTGCGGGCCAGCTCTTCCATGCTTGCCGAGGTCGCTGTCGCCGCCGTCGTCTGCTCGAATGTTGCGGCGGCCAGCTCTTCCGCCGCCGTCGACAAGTTGGTCGACGAGTCCGCGACTTCGCCTTGCAAACGCGACAGCACGACGCTGAGACGCTCCAGCATGCCGTTAAAGGCAGCGCCGAGAACGCGCATCTCGCGGCCGCCGGTGAGGCTGACGCGGGCTGTGAGATCGCCGGCTGCCACACGGGCTGCGACCCTGGACAGGACCGTGATCGGTCGGATGGTAAGACGAGCCACCAACACGGCGAAGGCGATGACGAGCAGGGTCCCGACCAGCAGGATGCCGACCGTCACCCGTCCCAGCGCGTACGCGGGTGCGAGGCCGGCGGCCACGTCGATCGAGTCCACCACCACCATCTCGGTGGCGCCGATGGGGGCGAACCCCGCAAATACATCGCGATTCCGGTAATCCGTGATGTGCGCCGACCCCGGAGCGCCGGTGAGCGCCTGGTTGACCACGCCGACCTCCGCCTTGGTGCTGAGCGCACCCTTGGCGTCAAGGCCGGCCTCGGTGGTCAGTGGGCCCCAGTCCGAGCTGATGACCAGGAGGTGGTCGACGTTGACGACGTGGACTTCCCGGCTCGCCGTCGCAGTCCCCAGCAAACCGCTGAGCTGGGACACGTCCAGATCCGCTACCACTGCGCCTTGCGAGGCGCCATTGGCACCGACGATCGGAGCTGAGATGATCCATACAAGCCCCGTAGCTCCATGGCTGATCGGGTGCGCGGTCGCGATGAAGAGCGCCTGACCGAACCACGGGGCTTGCCCTATAACCTTCAGGTCGGCGTTCACCACGGTCATCGCGATGACGGTGCCCGCGGCGTTCACGAGCGCGATCGATTCAAAGTCCGGGTCGGTGGCGTTTTCAAGGGTGGTGCTGATCGGTCCAGCCTGGCCGTCAGGCGCGGCGGCTTCGCGCGCGAGCTGGGTGATGTAAGCCTCGGACTGGGAGACCCACTGCTCGATCCGGCCCGCCGTGGCGGTCGCGCTCGCTTGCGTTTGCAGGCTCGCTTCCTGCGCGCTTGACTGCAGGCCCTGCGCGTACATGAGGGCGCCGAGGATTGCCATCAGCGGCAAGGAGATGAGCAGGGAACCGGCCAGGACCCGGGTGAAGAAGGTGTCCGCGCGCAATCCGGAGCTCGTGCGAGGTGGTGGAGCGTCGGCCCTGGGGGCTTTGACGCTGAGGGGAATCACCGGCGCGAGCGTCGGTTCGTCCGGCTCCTTCCGTTTTCTAAGCTCCACGGCGACGGCCTTCAGTCTTGTCCCAGCCAGAACCGGCGAGCGCGGCGGCAAGCTCGCCCTGCCGCGCGGCCGCGGATGCGATCTCCTGCGCCGTCGCCGCCACCGAGCGGCTGCCCTCGGCGATGTGCTCGATCGCCACCACGACCTCCTGGGTCGACGAGCGCTGCTGCTGGCTGGCAAGCTGCACCTGGCCGCTCGCCTCGGTCATCGCCCGCATCATCGCCAGGCCGCGCTCCATCTGCTTCACGCCTTTCTCCAGGGCTATGACCGTCTCGCTGCTCTCGGCCTGGGCGCCTTCCACCAGCTTCGCGATCTGGGCGGCTGCGGCCTTGGACCGCTCCGCCAACCGTCGGACCTCATCCGCCACGACCGCGAAGCCGCGGCCGGCATCGCCGGCGCGGGCGGCCTCGATGGCCGCATTCAGGGCCAGGAGATTCGTCTGGTCCGCGATGTCGTTGATGAGCGCGAGGATGCCTTCGATCTCATTCACCCGGCCGGCCAGGGCGAGGGTGCGATCGCCTGATGCCCTGAGGTCGGCCTGGGCGAGCTCGAGATTCGTCTGCGTCTCGGCGGCCTGGCCGGTGACGCGGTCGACGGTTTCGGCGACTGCGGTTGAGCTCCTGGCCAGCTCTTCCATGCTGGCCGAGGTGGCCGTGGCCGCCGTCGTCTGCTCAAACGTGGCCGACGCGAGCTGCTCCGCCACGGCTGACAGCTTGGTCGCCGATTCCGTGACCTCCCCCCGAAGGCGGAAGAGGACGCTGCTGAGCCGCTCGATCATGGCGTTAAACGCGTCGCTCAGCCGGCGGATCTCATCCCCGCCCTTCAGGTTCACCCTTGCCGTGAGATCTCCGGCCTCGACCCGCGCCGCTGCGCGTGCCAGCGCGCCGAGAGGCCTGGTGATGAGAATCGCCAGGATGATCGCGAACCCGATCAGGAGCAGCTGGCTTAGGCCCTGCAGCAGGGAAGTTCGGATCTCCTGATCCCGTACAGGGGCGAGCGCGCTGGCCGTGTCGATGGATGCGACCACGACCCACCCCAGAGTCGGGATTGGTTGGTACCCGGCGATGACCTGGTGGTGCCTGTAATCGATGATCTGGCTCGACCCGGGGCCGACCGTCATCGCCCGCTCATAAATCGCCGCTTCGACGGGAACCGTGAGCGCCCCAAGCGACACGATTGCGTTTTCGTCCTTGAGCACGCCCCACGAGGAGCTGTAGAGGAGAAGGTGCTGAGCATTGATGAGGTGCGTCTCCTGGCCGGCGACAGTCGAGACGTCGAGCCCATAAGGGTTCAGGAGCCGGCCCAGCACGGCGACGTTCAAGTTGGCGACGACGACGCCCTGCGGCTTGCTGTCGGTGCCGACGATTGGTGCGGTCATGATCCAGTCGAGGCCCGCCGTCCCGCTAAGCGCCACCGGTCCCGTCGTCTCGACGCTGAGACTGTTGAGAAACGTGGAGCCGGTGGGCGTCGGGGAGATGACGAGGCCTGGGGATGAGACCGCTAGCGATTTTCCGTTTCGGTCGTATATCTGGATGCCGTCGAATGTCGACTGTCCCTGGTAGTAGTCGATAAGTCCGGCCGAGAGGTCCGGCGCCGACAGCTCGTTGACGTTGTCCTCGGCCACCGCGCGAAGCTGCGCCCGTCGCTCAGCAACAAAGTCGTTGATGCGCACGGCCGCGCTCTGGGCAGTCGCTTCCGCCGTCGCTTGCGCGCTGTTGATGCTGGTCTGAGCGCTCCAGTTGGCCATGACAAAGCCGAGCACGATGGAGACCGGGACGGAGACCAGCAGCACGCCCGCCACCGCCCGAAACGAGTAGCCCTCGACCGCCCTCCAGACCCGCCCGCGCCGGGGCGCGCGAACAGTCCCGATCGGGGCCTCGAGCACCCGAAGTGCCCGGGTATTGGCGGGTGGTAGCGGGGCGGTTGGAGGCCCACGTCGCAGCTGCACCCTCTCGTACTACGACGAGGGGCCTGTTTTGTCGCCATGCAGGAGCACGGCGAGGGCCCCCTGTAACCGCATGGCCCTCCAGGTGGCTAGAGGTCGATCAGACCTTTGCGCGCTGCCGCGATGACCGCCTGGAGCTTGGAGTGGACCTGCAGCTTTTCGATGACGTGGCGGACGTGCCACTCGACCGTATGGGGTGCGATGCCGAGGCTCCTTGACATCGCAGTTGTGTCGAGGCCCTCGGCCAGAAGGTGGAGGATGTCGAGCTCCCGGGGCGTGAACTCTGCGATGAGCTGCTCGCGCTCGCGCTTTTTGATGACCACCCCACGCTGGCGGGCAATCGCGCGCGCGAACAGCTCCACGGGGATCAGGACTTCGCCCCTCGACGCTTTCCGAACCGCCTCGATGATCTGGTCGGCTGTTGCGTCCTTGGTCAGGTACGCGGTGGCGCCGGCGTCGACAGCGTCGAGCAGGGCCGTCTCCGATTCATCGGCGCTGTGGAACACGATCGCCGCGTCGGCGTGCTCGCTCTGGATCATGCGCGCCGCCTCGGGTCCGGTCACGTCAGGGAGGCGGAAGTCCATCAAGACCACGTCAGGCCGCTTCAGAGCGGCTGACTTGACCGCGTCGGCCCCCGTTCCCGACACGCCTGAGACGGCGAGGTCGGGTTGTCCTTCGAGCACGCGCGCGAGCGCGGACGCGAGCAGGGGATGGTCCTGAACGATGAGAACGTGCACACGGCGCGCGGCCTGCCCAGCGGCTGGCGCCACCTCCGGATTGCGCACTTAACTACGACTACCCTTCGAGGCAACGCCGACGCTGCAACCGGTGGTCTGAGGCATTACTTGTCTGCAACTGTAAAGCGATTACTTAAAGGTTGCTGCGATTTGGCGAGTCCGGATTGTTGATACCTTGCCAAATCGTGAGGGCGCTGGTGCTGGGGGCGGGGGGACAGCTGGGCTCGGAGCTGGTCGCGCTGCTGCCTCGCGCGACGGGCCTTGTGCGCCAGGACCTTTCGGTGTCCGATCTCGCGGGGGTCGAGGCCGCGTGTGCCCACTACCGGCCCGACGTGCTGTTCAACTGTGCTGCCTACAACGCCGTCGACAGGGCGGAGGTCGAGCCTGAGCTTGCATATGCGGTCAACGCCGCGGGGGCTGAGAACGTAGCCATTGCCTGCGGCCGCCATGGCGTGAGGCTCGTGCACTTTTCCACCAACTTCGTGTTTGACGGCCGGATTGACCGGCCTTACATAGAAAAGGACGAGGCCCAACCCCTGGGCGCATACGGCCGGTCGAAGCTCGAAGGCGAACGCTCCACCCTGGCGGCCCTGCCGTCGGCCCTGGTGCTTCGGACTGCCGCGGTCTTCGGCGATCGCGGCTCGGCGATCAAGGGGGGGAGCTTTCCCCAGCGCATCGTCGAGAGGGCCAGGAGTGGCCAGAGGGTCCGCGTGGTCTCCGACCAGCGCGTGAACCCCACCTATGCCCGAGACCTGGCCCAGGCGGCGATCGAGCTTGCCGCCGGCAACCTGAGCGGGGTGGTTCATGTGGTCGCCGACGGCTGCTGTGCCTGGGACGAGTTCGCCCGGGCGGCACTCGCCGCTTGCGGCTTGCAGGCTGAGGTCGAGCCCGTGACCACTGCCGAGCTGGCCGCTCCGGCTGCGCGCCCCGTCAACGGCTGCCTTGAATCTGTGCGGACCGACGCTCTCCGGCCCTGGAGGGAAGGCGTCGAGGATTGGGCGGCCGCCTGGGCGAGAGGAGCTGGATGACCCCCTGAAAAGGCTCGGGCCGGGCGATTTCTCGACACCGGCACCGAGCTTGGCTGCGGGGGGTGAGTTCTGATTTGGTTGAGGCTTGTGGCCTCCATTTTTACGCGGGTCTCCGTCGCCGCCCGTCTCGCCTGTCTCGACGAGTTTAGGCGGGGATTTCGTGAGCACTATAGCTGATTAATGCGCAATTGTAACGACATAACGACGATTTCGCTCGGGGAATACCAAGGGGTCGCTGAACCCGTGATCCGATCGTCATAATGCTGCGTTAGTCCTGCACACGTCTTGCACAGATTGATCAGTTCGAGGGAGGCGGCCGAGCGCCTGGGCGTCAGCCAGGCGACTGTTCTTCGCGCGGTTGCGCGGCGAATCCTCATGCCTGCCGAAACCACGCCCGGTGGACACCACCGGTTTTGCCTTCAGGACGTCGAGGAGTACGCACTTGCAGCAGCGCCGAATTTTGTCAGCGGCACCAAGCTGATCGGCAGCAGGGAAGCGGCACGCCTTCTTGGCGTCAGCCAGCACACAGTGATCAGAGCGTGTCGCGAAGGCCGCCTCGTCGCCGACGAGGTGACGCCGGGAGGCCACCACCGCTTCTCAGAGGCGCGAATTCACGAGCTTGCGCCGCACGGTTGCGAATTGGTGGGCACTGGGGCGGCTGCGCGCACCCTGGGCTTGAGTGTCGACAAGCTCAGGCGGGCCGTGCAGCGCGGCACTGTGAGCCTCGCCACCACCACGCCCGGTGGCCACCGCCGCTTCGCCGCGACCGCGCTCTCGACGAGCCCCATTCCGATGAACAGCAACGGTCATGCCACAGGCGCTGGAGTCACTGATGCCGGCGCATAACGGCGAGGGCGAATCGATGCGTGGGGCGTCTATGGGCCTCGGTGGCGCCTTGGTTCTGCTGGCCGCGGCCGTCGCGGTGATGGTTCTCAACCTCTTTGAGCCGTTGGCCCGTTACGGCGTAGCCACCGTGCTGGCGCTGGCCGGGCTGATCCTGCTGGCCTCCCAGGTCCTGTGGCTTCGCAAGCGAGAAGACCGTGGCCAGCTCCTGTGGACGGCGCTGCTCAACGGAATCCTGGTGGTGGCTGTGGTGGTGGCGATCGCGCCCCTGATTGCGCTGGCCAGCGGTTTTGTCGACCTGGTCCAGCAGTCGAAGACCGTGAGTGGCGTGGACTGGCTCGGTTACGGTTTCGCGTTCACGGGCCTGTTTCTCGGCGCTGTCTTCTTTGCCTACGCCGTCAAGTACTACCTGAGCACCGTGATCGTGCTGCTCACGACCATCGCGTTCGGTCGAAACGGCGGCAACGGCAACGGGAATGGCAACGGCAAACCCCGTGCAGGCCTGAAGAACGGCTACCACATCGACCTCGGATACCACCCGTTCGTTTCGGTCCACGTCGCGGCCTACAACGAAAGGCGAGTCATCGAACGGCTCATGGTCGCTCTGTCGCAGCTCGAGTACCCCGAGTACGAGGTCATCGTCGTCGACGACTCGACCGACGACTCGAAGCAGATTCTCGAACGCTGGGTGAACGTGCCGCGATTCAAGATCCTTCATCGCAACAGCCGCGCGGGCTACAAAGGCGGCGCGCTGCGCGAGGCGCTGAAGGTCATGGATCCGCGCTCGGAGTACGTCGTGATCTTCGACGCCGACTCCGTGCCGTTCCCAGATGCGCTCGACCGATTCCTTCCGCACTTCTACTACGAGAACGGAAACGCCAAGGGGGGCCAAGGCAACGGGCAGCCCACAGAGGACAGTGATGAGAAAGGTCAAGTCCGCCACGTCTACAAGCGGCGCGAAAACGTCGCCGCCGTGCAGAGCTACCAGTGGCACGTGCTCAACAAGTCCGAGAGCTGGCTCACGGAGGCCGTGAGGGCTGAGTACGCCGGCAGCTACATGGTCGAGCGGCCGTTCCAGGACGCGGTGGGCTCGCTGAAGATGGTGGCCGGGACCGCATACATGATCAGGGCGGATCTCCTGCGCGAAATCGGGTGGGGAACCAGCATCACCGAAGACTGGGAGCTCACCCTCAAGCTCTACGCGCGCGGCTACAAGGTCGCGTACACGCCCTGGGCCGAGACACCCGCCGAGTGTGTGAGCACCTTCTCACGACTGGCCCGCCAGCGAATGCGTTGGGCGGAAGGGCACACCTACAACGTCCGCAGGTATTTCTTTCCGATCCTCCTGTCGCCCTTCGTCAGCTTCCTGGAGAAGGTGGAGTTCCTTTTCGACACCACCTACTACCTTCAGGCCGCGCTGTTCGTCGTCGGCACCTTGGCGTGGCTGCTGTCAGAAGTGTTCTTCCACACCCACGTGCCGGGCTGGACGGCGACCCTCGGCTGGGCGCTGCTGTTCTCCAACATCCTCGCCTTGCCGTTGATGAACCTTGGTGGGCTCCTCCTGGAAGAGGCGCCAGCGCGCGACCTGCAAGGCGTTCTGGGTGCGGTTGTCCTGTCGTTCGCGCTGGTGCCGTTTCAGGGCTGGGCTGCCTTCAAAGGTCTGCTCAGCAAGGAGGAGGGGCCGTGGTTCCGAACTCCGAAGACGGGCCGGATCACCGACGAGGTCCACCACCTTAGACGGCTGCATTTACTTCGCCGCTGGCTGCTAGGACACCGAGCTGCGGTCGGCGAAGGGGCCGAACGATCGCCCGTCGGCCCTTCAACCGCTCGGATGAGCGCGAGACCGGCCTCCCTGTCTCCGACCCATCGCCCGTTCGGGTGGGTGGTGGTCGGAGCGCTCGCGCTCGCTCTTGGCATGCTCTTGTGGGGGTCCACAGGAGTGCCCGTCGTGGAATCGGCAGCCAACTCTCTGTATTTGCACGGCGCCGGGGTTTCCCCTGCTTGCACGCCTTCGACATTGGATCGAACGACAGGTGCAAGGGCAACGCCATGCTCGGTGTCGTCAAACGGAACCACTTCTGTCTTTTCGTTCATACCGAGCCCGTCGGCGCAGACGATCACGGGGACGTGGTCGTTCTTGTTCTACTGGACGGGAGGAACCGGCTCGACTCGAGACACCATCAGTATCAGCGCCGGCATCTTGACGGGGGGCGTGTGCGTGGCCTCCATTCCGAGCGGAGCCGCGACGTGGACGACTACTTTCGGAAACCACGGGGCTAACACCACCAGTCCGGTCACTGTCAACACGAGCGCTTCGCAGACACTTGTGATCCCGGCCGGGGCCACCCTCTGCCTCATCGTAAGCACTTCCCATGGCACGGGTGGCGCCACCTCCCTGCTCTACGACGGCGTGGCGGGGGTAGCAGATACCCAGTTGATCACGCCGTCGATCGTGGTCCCCGAATCGGTTCTCGGCTTCGTCGGTCTGGCGCTCGCGATCCCGCTGATAACCGGTAGGCGCCGCCTCCTCTCCTTCTTGAGGGTGCGGGCATGACCCGGCAAGACCGCGACGGGCTGAACATGACATTGATCGCGATCACGTGTGCGCTCTTGATGTTGCTGCCGTTCGTGACGACCTTCAACGATTTGCTGACTTCTTGGGCACTGGCGCTCGGGGCCAATAATCCGCTTCAGGGGATAGTGCCGGTGGAGGCGCGAATGGTAGTCGGCATGCTTGGGCTGATCGGTGTGCACGCAGCAGTTTCGGGCAGCTACCTGGTGATCTGGGATTCAGCCGGGTCGATGCACACGCTGTTCATTTCGTGGAACTGCATCGGCTGGCAGAGCCTGATCCTGCTGGGTGTCAGCTTTGTCTCGGGATTGCGCGGCCGCCAATCGTTGGAGGCGCGAGCTCAGGTCGTGTTTATCGGCATCGCGGGGACCATGCTCTTGAACCTTGTGCGGGTCGCGGCCGTGGCGGCGATTGCTGCGACTGCCGGGCAGACCCCGGCCATCCTCTTCCACGATTACGGCGGCACAATCCTCGTCGTCACCTGGCTGTTTGTTTTCTGGATCTTCGTCCAGCGGTTCATCTTTATCGCCTCCCCGTCAGAAGAGATCGACGTTCACGCATGAAACGTTGGTTGCGCCTGGGTTTGCAGACCGCCTTCGGGCTGTTCCTGCTTTGGCTGTGGCTTCGGACGGTTTCACTACCTGAGGTTGTGAGTCATGCACGGGTCCAGAGCTGGCCCGCTGTCGTGCTGATGCTCCTTCTCTTCCTGGTGACGAGCGTGATCAGAGCCAGACGCTGGCTGCTACTTCTGCGACCCCTCGCGCCGGTGGGGATGGTGAGAGCCTTTGCGATGAACGCGGCCGGCGGACTGCTCAACTACGTGATTCCGATCCGGTCGGGCGACGCTGCACGGGCGTGGTGGCTCTGGCGGCGTCACCGCGTGCCGGCAGGCTCCGCGCTGGCAACGATCGTCATCGACAAGGCCTGCGACTTGACGGGCGTCGCCATCGTCCTTGCCATCCTCGAGATCGTCGCCGCGACCGGGGCCGTCAGAGCGCCGCGAGGCTTGCTGGGTGCAGCTGCGCTGGCGGTAGCACTATTGACGGCAGTCCTGGGGACAGCGCTGGTCGGGCCGCGAGTCGCCCGCTCGTCCATTGCTCGAAGGATTCTCCCAGCGAGATTGGCGGCTACCCTCGCCGGCCAGGCATTCGCTTTTCGTGCCGGGGCGCGCGGCCTGTGGACCCCGGCACTCGCCGCACGGCTTGCGGCCCTGACCGCGCTCGCCCTGGTCATCGACGCTTTCAACTTCACCCTGCTTTTCGTCGCCGTCGGGGTGCAGGTGCCGACCCTGCAGGCGATGGCCGCGTATCCGGCCTTGCTGTTGAGCTTTGCGGTTCCAGCCGGGCCGGGATACCTCGGAAACCTGGAGGTCGCCGGCTCCCTGGTTTTAGGCGGCGGTCTCGGCCTGGCTCCCGCAGTGGCCGCGGGCGCGATTGTCCTGTACCACGGCCTGACTGCCGGATATGCGCTCGGTTTGGGGCTGGTGGGATTCCTGCTTGTGGGTGGTCGCCGTCGAGTGCGCGCTGGTGGTCCGCGCCAGATTGCAGTGTTTCATTGCGGCTTCACATATTCGGGCGGCGGCGAGCGAATCGTCATCGAGGAGGTATTGGGACTCCGGCGGCGCGGATTCAAGGTCGAGTGCTACGCGCCAACAGTGGACGCGTCGCGGTGCTATCCCGACCTGATTGGTGAGGTTCGAGTGCGGACGTTCCTCCCGCAGCTGCCGCGATGGTTTCCGTACCGCGAGGCGATCCAGATGGCCGCAGCTTCGCTGCTCATGCCCCTCTACGCGTGGCGACTTCGCGGGGTCGACGCGATCGTGGCCTGCAACCAGCCGAGCGCCTGGATTGCATGGTGGGCCGCCCGCCTCATCGATGTGCCGTACGTCGTCTATCTAAATCAGCCCAACCGATTGGTCTACCCCCGGAGCATCGACCGCGAAACAGGATGGGTCGCGAACGCCGATTACAGGCTGCTGGCGGGCATCGTGATGCGCGCGACCAAGTTCGTCGCATGGGCCGACCGGCGCTCGGTGCAAGAGGCAGATCAACTGCTGGTCAACGGCGACTACATCGGCGACATCATCCGCGGGATCTACAGGCGAGAAGCCGTCGATTGCCCGGCCGGATGCCACGTGGCGCCCTCCGGTTTTCCCTTGCCGCGTGACTCGCGATTCGCCGGCGGCCTGACGATAAACGGCTATCCAATCCGGCGACCCTACGTTCTGCTCACGAATCGCCACTACCCTCAGAAGCGATTCGACCTGGCGATTCGCGCGATGCAAGAGGTGCGAAAAGACCATCCCAAGGTCCAGCTCATCGTCCCCGGCCCAGCCACCTCTCACACCGCGACGCTCCAGGCATTGACGGCCGAGCTGAAGCTCAACGACGGTGTCCTTTTCCTTGGGGCGATAACCGAAGAGGAGTTGAACCGCCTCTACGAGGGCGCTGCGGCCTACGTGTATCCCGCCCCCGAGGAGGACTTCGGGATGGGCGTGATCGAGTCGATGGCCAAAGGAGTCCCTGTGGTCGCCTGGAACCAGGCCGGACCGACAGTGACAGTTGGCCCCGGAACCGGTCACCTTGCCGACCCGCTCGACGTGAGCGATTACGCGGCCGGCGTGTCCAAGCTGCTTGATGATTCCGCCGCCAACCAGGCGACCGGTGAGCGCGCATTCGAATGGGCGCGGCGTTTCGATTGGGAGAGGCACCTCGACACCTTGGAGCGATCGGTAATCGAGGTTGCGCGCTCTCACGAGCGGGTGGCCGCCGAGGCGGCAATCGCATGAAGCTTCTGCCGAGGTTCCTTGCCGAGGACGACGACGAGGACGAGGAGGTCGAGGGTCGTGCGGTGGAAGCCGAATCGACCCATAGCGTCGAGATCGCCTCGAGCCCGAAGCCCCTGCACTGGGGCTGGACCGTGGCGATCGCTGCGGGCGCAGCCCTTCCGCGTCTTCTTTATCTCTTCGTTTTCACCGACCCCGAGAACCCTGGAATCCGCCGATATGGTGATGTCTGGCACCACTGGCAGATCGCCTATCTCACAAAAGAGATCGGACTGACTGCACCGGACGGTCCCAGGCTCTGGGACCTCAAAGGGCTCGACTACTTCTGGGGAATTCTCCACCCCTTGCTCATGGTCGTGGTGTTTGATCTGACCGGGTCAATTGACATCGTTCTCGACCGGCTGGTCAGCCTGGCGTTTGGGGTGCTCGTGGTCGTCCTGCTCTTCCACATCTGCCGCCGCTATTGGGGCACGCAGGTTGCACTGGGCGCGACGCTGATCGCCACTCTGCTTCCCACCAGCGTCATGAACGACGCGTCCGGAATGATCGAGCCGCTTGGCGTTTCGCTTGTCTTGCTAGGGGTCTGGGCATGGCCGCGGAAAGGTGGTTTTTGGGCCGGTCTTGCATTTGGGCTGGCGACCATGGCGCGAGCTGAAGCGTGGGTGTTCAGCCTCGGACTCGTTATTGCGGCCTTCTTTCGCCGCGAAGGCTGGCAGCAGCGGCTGCCGCTGCTCGCTGGGTTTGTCGGCGTGATGTTGCTCTATATGAAGATCCTGCAGGACAAGACTGGAAACGCAATCTATCCACTGTGGTGGAACTTCCTGGCGAACGCTGTTGGCAAATGGGAATTCGTGCCAGTGAGTCCATCGCAGGCTTCTGTGCGACCCGTGCTTGGAGCGGCCCTTATTCTCGCGGCAATCGGTCTCGGGTGGTGCCTGGTCAAGCGTCCCCCGTCGTACATGCTTCTCACTTTTGGTTTCGGCTATTGGGTGTTCGTCGCGGGAATGCTTGGCTTCACTTCATACCTGGCGAGCTGGGTGTGGTGGATGCCGATTACACGAGTTTTCGCGTTCCCCTATGTCTTCGCAGGCGTCCTCGTGTCATTGGTCCTGTTGTGGTGGGCGCCGCGCAAGTTTGGACGACGTGTGATGCCCTTAGCGTGGAGTGGCATCGTCGCCACGCTCCTCCTCGCCCAACTGGCCTGGATTCCGATTGGTCAAGTCTTCGGACCTTCCGAGGCCGCGTGGCTGGCCGTCAAGGCGGAAAGCATCCAGCTTGGAGCTTGGTACAACCAGGCGCCCTATATCGGTCACGGACTCGCGGTTCCTCCAGACCGGCCTGACATTACCTACGGACTTGCTCGCTTCGGCGGGGTTGAGGGAAAACACCTGGTCAGCGAGATGTATGACCCATTCGCATACCTGCCGGCCAACTACAGCTACGTGGATCACCAAGCTGTTGTCACGACTCTGTTTGAGTGCTGGCTTGGCGATACCGACATTCGGCTGATCGCGGTACCGGCTGGCGACCCGAACTTTGCATTGCTGCAACAGTCAAATCCAAGTTGGTTTGTGAGCCTTGGCTCGATGCCCGAGGCGAGCTGGGAAATCGTTGGGGTCTCCGCGCCGCGTCCGACAGCTTCCGACTGCGAGGTGGCGCGATCAGCCGCTCATTAGCGCCGGCCCGGCCGTTCGACTACGAAACTAAAACTTGGGGCGTCGCGCCACTTCGCCCACGCCCGTGGTACCTGAACGGGCTGAAGCTTAGCTATCTCCTCTCCGACCTGAAGCTAGTCCGTGGCAAGGTGCTGGATGTCGGCTGTGGCGGGGGATCGGTGACGAGGGCGGTCAAGAAAGAACGACCGGATCTCGAGGTATACGGGTGTGACCTGAGCCGGTCGGCCTTATCGATCGCCAGTGCGTCTCCTGACGGAGTCGATTTTCGCCTGGCGACGGCTGAGCGGCTGCCTTTCGCCAACGGCGAGCTCGATTTCGTTTGGATTTTCGATGTGCTCGAGCACGTCGAAAATCCGGAGCAGGTGCTTCGCGAGGTCGCCCGTGTGCTCCGGCCGGGTGGCGGATTTCACATCGTGCTGCCACTCGAAGGCCAGCCTTGGACGCTTTATCGGTTGGTCGGATGCGGGACGAGATGGACTGCCAAAGTCCGCCACTGCGGTCACACGCAGATCTTTTCGGCGGATCGCTTCCGAGCGGTCGCGTCGGCCTGCAACCTCCCGGTCGCGCGCTCGCGCTGGAGCTACCACCTTCTGCTTCAGGTGCTTGACCTTCTCTACTTTTCTTGGCTCGACGTACGAGGCCCGGTCAGCGGGTCCATCGAGGACATATCCGGGTCACGTCGAGGGGTGCTCGGGGGCATGATGCGTATCGCGGCTAAGTTCGTGGCCTGCATCGCCTGGGGCGAAGCCAGCCTCCTCCACGCTCTCCCCGGCGGCTGCGCTCACTTCACTTGCGAGCGCATCGCGCCTACGAGCTGACCGAAGCCGCCCACACGATGAGATCTTTGAGACCGCGATCGAATTGATGCAGCGGCTCCCAGCCCAGGTGCTCCTTCGCCTTGGTGATGTCGCTCACGTAATACGTCTGATCGCCTTCGCGCCAGTCGGCGAACGTGAACTCCGGGGTCTGGTGGGTTAGCTCTCCGATCTGTTCGATCACCTCGAGTAGGTTCCGCTGGTTCTCCGGGCCGCCGCCGACGTTGTAGATCTCCCCACGCGTCTTATCGATCTGTTCAATCACTGTCGAGTACAGCGAGCAGAGGTCGCGCGCGTCCAATAGGTCCCTGACCTGCGTGCCATCTCCATAGATCGTCATCGGCCGCTTGTTGAGGATCGAATGGACGAAGTGGGCGACCCACCCCTGGTCCTCTGTGCCGTACTGGTGCGCTCCGTAGATACAGCTCTGGCGCAGTACCACGGTGTTCATGTGGAAGCAGCGGGCGTAGTCCCTAACGTACTGGTCCGCCGAGCCCTTGCTGCACCCGTATGGGCTGTGAAAATCGACTGGCTGGCTCTCTTTGCAGGCAACGTTGTTCTTATCGAGCTTCCCGTACACCTTGTTCGTCGACGCGAAGACAAATGGGACTTCGGGGTTGTGCTTTCGTGTCGCCTCCAGCATGTTCAGCGTGCCCCCCGCGTTGACGTCGAAGTCCGTGACCGGGTCGATGAGCGATGTGGTCACAGCCACCTGGCCCGCCAGGTGGAGGATGGCGTCCTGGTTCTTGACGTGGTCGCCCAGGGCGGTTGCGTTCCTGACGTCCTCTTTAATGAAGGACGTCTCGGCAGGGTGCTCGTTGATCAGCCATTTCAGGTTGCGCTCGGTCCCCGGGCGGCTGAGGTTGTCGAGCAGGCTGACGTGCCAACCGTCCTCGATCATCCGGGCTGCGGCGTTGACGCCGAGGAAGCCCGCTCCGCCGGTGATGAGGATCCGGCGCGCCGGCCCGCGTTCGGCGGCACGCGCCGGCTTGGGCTTGGAGCGTGGCGTCAGACCGGCGTCGGCGCGCAGCGTGGCGGGCGTCATGGAGGGTCCCTACCTTAAGACAATCGATCCATCCCTACCATAGACAGGTGGCTCCTCCCGATCGTGCTCTATCCGAGCCCGACACCAAATCTCTGCGTTCGAACTGGGAGGCCGAGACGCGGATGGCCGGCGTCTTCGAGGCGCTCGCCGGCGTCGCCTCGGAATCCGGCCTGAAACGGCGGTTGAAGATGCTGGCCACGACCGAGAAGCGACATGCCGACGCCTGGGCCGAGCTGCTCACTGCCGGCGGCGTGAAGCTTCCTGAACGTCAACCGCGGTTCACCGCCCAGGCGCTGGCGGCGCTTGCGCGCGTGGCGGGGATCGGGCCGGCGCTGGCGCTCGCGGGCGCGGCCGAGGGGCAGGTCTTGCGCACATATCTCGGCCAGGTCGCGACGGTGTCGGACCCAGGCGCGCAGGGCGTGCTTCGGCAGGTGCTGCCCGAGGAGCTCGACCATCAATCGCCCGACGAGATGGTCGATCAGGGCGAAGCACCACCGCCGACAGGCAAAGTCGCAGCCGACGACGGTTCGGAAGGCGAGTTCGTCGAAGAGGGGTGGCATGGCAGCGGCATCGAGAGCATTCGCAATGTCATCTACGGCGTCAACGACGGCCTGACCGCGACACTGGGCGTGCTCGCCGGCGTCGGGGGCGCCACCGTCAATCCCCGTGTCGTCTTGATCGGCGGCCTGTCAGCGATGGTGGCCTCCGGCGTGTCCATGGCGGGCGGCGCCTACCTGTCGAGCAAGTCGCAACGCGAGGTGTACGAGGGCCAGCTGGCACGCGAAGCGGCCGAGATCGAGGCGATGCCCGATTTCGAGCGCGCGGAGCTCGTGAAGATCTATAGATCCAAGGGCCTGACGCCGGAAGAGGCGAAGACGATCGTCGGCCGCATCACCTCTGACAAGAAGGTGTGGCTCGAGACCCAGGCCCGCGAGGAACTCGGCCTCGATGTCGCCCAGTTCGAGAATCCGGTCCGCGAGGGCGTGGTGGCGGGCGTCTCGACCCTGGTGGGCGGGGTGATTCCGGTCGTCGGCTATCTCGGCGGACGCGCGCTGGTCGGCGCGAGCTTCTCGGGCCTCGCGGCGCTCATCATCGCCTTTGTCGTCTGCGCCGCATTCCTTTTCTTAATCGGGTCCGCCCGGTCCTTCTTCACGGGAAAGGGTGGAGTGCGCTCAGGCGTGGAGATGCTGGCGGTGGGCACCGCTGTCGCGGCGATCACCTACCTGGTGGGCGTCCTCTTCCGGGCTTAGCTCAAGCCGTGGCGATACCGCGCAGGTACGCGATGCTCACGATCCACGCTGCGCCGGCAAGGATCACGGCCTCGCGACGGCGCGACCCGCCCTGTGCATAGAGGTAAGCACCAGGCAGGAAGATGACCGCGAAAATGCCGTAGACGACGTGCAGGAGCTCGGTCGGCCGGGCCCCCAATAAGAATGTTGCGAGGCCAACAAGTCCCTGGAGCGCCGTGAGGCCGGCCATTATCAAGTAGCTGGCCCTGAAGCCACCCCCGATCTCCTGGTTGCGAAAGTACCGATAGGTACCCCACAGTGCCAGCGCCACCGCGTACGCAAGGACGACGCGGGCGCCAAAGCCGTGCAGCGCTCCAAGCGTTGCCGTCATATGTCGCCGGCGCTCATGCTCTCGCCTCCGAGACCAGTTCGCGGAAGTAGTCGACTGTCAGGCTCAGCCCCTCTTCGAGGCTGACCCGGGGCTCCCAACCGAGTCCGTTGCGCGCCCGGGAGTTGTCCAGAGCGATCCGGTACACGTCGCCCTTTCG
>Ga0307373_10000080_pt1 | contig 158441 bp, 120 predicted proteins | sample OX2MG_FD_202534 | JGI IMG/M metagenome (GOLD analysis project Ga0307373, IMG submission 202534) | Soil microbial communities from Risofladan, Vaasa, Finland - OX-2 | ecosystem: Environmental > Terrestrial > Soil > Coastal area > Acid sulfate soil | place: Finland: Risofladan, Vaasa...
CGAAACGCGGGAAATTCGCGGCGCTGGCGACGCTACCGCTGAACGATCCCGCCACGTCGGTGAAGGAATTCGAACGCGCGTGCCGCCAGCTTCATTTTCCTGGCGCGATGCTTTTCAGCAACATCAATGGCGTGGCGCTTTCCGATGAGCGTTTCTGGCCACTCTATGAGCGCGCAAATGATTTGGACGCGATTCTGCACATTCATCCGACGGCTCCCGTGGGCGTTGAGGCGATGACGGATTACTGGCTGATGCCGCTGGTGGGATTTTTATTTGACACGACGCTCGCTGCCGAAAAACTCGTGTTTAGCGGCGTCGCGGAACGCTTTCCGCGCATTCGCTGGGTGCTGAGCCATCTGGGCGGCGCGATTCCGTATATCGCGGAGCGCGCGGACCGCGGTTTTCGCGCGTTTCAGGAATGCCGCGTGAATATTTCGCGTCCGCCGAGCGAGTATCTGAAGCAGTTTTATTACGACACGGTAAATTTCGATCCGCTCGCGCTGAAATTGGCCGTGGATTTCGCCGGCGTCGAACATATTCTCGCGGGCAGCGATTATCCGCACCAAATCGGCAGCATCCCGGAAATGCTCACATCGCTGCGGAGCCTGCCGATTTCCGCCGCGGACAAAGATAAAATCCTCGGGGGAAACGCAGCGAAGCTGCTGAGGCTGTAACACGCGACAAAACAACGGCGAATGATCTGGCTGCGAGAAATTATTGGCTTGGGTAAGGCACAATGCAGATCGAGTTGATGATTCGATCAAAGACGCTCGCCGCGCCCGCTGGGGCTCGCTCATAAACGGCTCCGCCGCGCTCGAGGATTACTGTCTGGCGCCAGCTATCACCTCCGCGCAGATGGCCCCAACTGTCCATCCCGACACCGCCATCGGCAATCACGAGATTCCTCTGTGCGAAATCGGATGAATTAACAAACTGTTCGTCATCCGGCTCCGACGAAAGCGTATTCAGCCCAAACCAAAGCTCTAAATAGGACTTACCTTTCTTGGGCCTGATCACGTACTTGACGTAGTCGGTGTCCGGCTTCCCGCCCTTTATCGTCACGGCGCGGACGGGCACAGTAAACCGAGGCCCATACTTGCCCCAACCAATCTGCCGCTCGCCGCGCCCGGGCCGTCCACAAATGGGAACCCTCAAACTGTTGGTCGAAGGATGCATAGTGACGCGAGCTTTCGAAGTTCCGGGCTTGACAACGATCGTTTCGGGTTGGAAATTGTCTTTCAAGAAATGTATAACGGCTCCGCCATGCTGGAGGCGGAATTCGCCTTTTTCGTCGGAGGTCGCCGAGTCCTCTTGAACCGGGCAACAACTTTTCCAAACGCTGCCGACAACCGTCACTCCTGCGATCGGCCGACCGTCGTCTGTTACGATGTTTCCAGTGATGGGCAATGCGTTTTGTGCGAGCGTCGGCGACGCATGTGCGAGTCCAATCGCGAGGAACAGGCGCAACTTGAAGAGGCCCGCCGGAATAGGTCCTCGTTCAATTAGCAGCGCTCTTAACATCGTAGTATTTTATCGCACTCTCACAGAGAAGTCCGCATAACATAGGAACTGCATCTAACGGGAGAATACGCTGAACGCATCGGGTGCTCAATTATGTGGCCAATTCGTGGGAATTTCGCTATAGTTGGGGATTGCACAGATAGAGCTGGCCCCACCTGAGCGGGTCTGCCGGGAAAAATGGATATGAATCGCGCGATTGATAAGGTGCAGGAGTCCCAAGTTCGCACGGATTTGCCGGCGTTCCGGCCCGGGGACACGGTTCGCGTACACGTGAAGCTGCGCGAAGGCGAGGCGGGAAAAGAAAAAGAGCGCATCCAGCCGTTCGAGGGCGTGGTGATCAAACGGCGCGGGCATACGGCGGGCGCGAGCTTCACGGTACGGCGCGTCAGCTTCGGAATTGGAGTGGAGCGCATTTTTCCGCTGCATTCGCCGATGATTTCGTCGATCGACATTGTGCAGCAGGGCGACGTTCGCCGGGCGAAACTTTATTATTTGCGCGGGCTGACGGGAAAATCGGCGCGCATCAAACGCGTGGAGCGCGAGCGCCCGGGGAAGGCTGTCGCCGAAGCCAAGCCCGCCGAGTAAATCCCGCATAAGAAATCGTTCCTGGGAGTTTTGTCGAAGGCCGCGACGAACGCGGCCTTTACTTTTTTCTGCTTAGCAGTTTGTTGAAAAAGTGCTCTTGATTCCATCTCCCGCCGCTGCGAGAGAGCCGCAGTTCGCAAAAACCTAAGGAAAAAGCAGATTCCTCCTCGCGATTGCTCGTCGGAATGACAGCGGGAAGAGTTTTTCAACAGCTGTTAGTGAATCCGATGAGATGAAATCCGACGCAATGTGTGTGGTAGAATCGCGCGCGATGGGGCGGCTCTGCTCTTCGCGATACGAACGGCTGGCGCGTCAGCAAGGATGGACGCGCATCTGCGGCATCGACGAAGTTGGGCGCGGGTCGCTGTTTGGCCCCGTGGTGGCGGCAGCGGTGGTGTTGAATCCGCGGCGGCGGATCGTGGGACTCGATGATTCGAAGAAACTGACGCACGATCGCCGCGAAGAATTGGCGCAGCGCATTCGCGCACACGCGCTGGCGTGGGCCGTGGCGGAAATCGACGCGAGCCGCATCGACGCGTGGAATATTTATCAGGCCAGCCGACAGGCGATGGTCGCCGCCGTCGAAAATATTCGTCCCGCGGCGGATTACCTGCTGATCGATGCGATGGAGCTGCCGGTGCCTATCGAGCAGAAAGCCTTGATTCACGGCGACGCGCGATCGATTTCGATTGCCGCAGCGTCGATCCTGGCGAAGGTGGAACGCGATCGTTTGATGGACGATTTCGATCAGCTTTATCCGCAGTACGGGTTGGCGCAGAATCGCGGTTACAGCACGCCGGATCATCTCGAAGCGCTGCGACGCTATGGGCCGACGCCGCTGCACAGATTTTCGTATGCGCCGGTTCGCGAATCCAGGTGCTGGGCCGCGCACGCAACGCAAGAGCCGCTGCCCTTGGCGGAGATTTCCGTTGCGATTGCGCCCACAACGAGCGCCGCGGCAGCCGCTTCTGCTTCGACCGTAGCGTCGCCCGGCGCACCACTCGCGGTCGCTCCCGAATAGATTGCGTTTTTCTAATTTGGTACGCGCGTCTTTCCGTCAGCTCGTCCGATCGGCGGGTGTTATCGAGTTCCTACACGCAAGAGCGGCGGCGCGTTGACCCTGGTTTTTCGCGTGTGCTACCGTAGCCTAGCTTCAGAGAACTGCACCCAAATTGCCTGAGGGGAATGCCTGCGCGGGCACGCAGGCAGGGGTATCGAGAGACACGGATGGCCTTCAATAAAGCCAAAGTCATGGAATCGGCGCTGAAATCGCTGAATCAGGGCAAGGTCGCCCAGGCGATTCAGGATTATCAGACGATTCTGCGGAGCGACCCGAACGATCAGGTCGTACTGATGACCGTTGGCGATCTCTTCGTGCGGCAGAACAGCATGGCGCAGGCCGTGGAATATTTCGAGCGGCTCGCGCAGCTTTACCTGAACAACGGGTTCAACAGCAAAGCCATCGCCATCTACAAAAAGATTTCGAAGCTGGCGCCGAATGAAACGCAGCCGCTCGAGAAGCTGGCGAATCTGTACGTGCAGCAGGGAATTCTGAGCGAGGCGCGTCCGATTTTTTTGCAGCTTGCGGAAGCGCATCTGAAAGCCAATCAAACTTCGAGAGCCGTGGACGTGTTGCGGCGGCTGCTCGAAGTCGAGCCCGATAATCCGCGCGTGCAGCGGCGACTGGCCGAGCTGTACCTGGCCATGGGACAGAAAAAAGAAGCGGCGAACACGTATCTGCATTTCGCGCGGTATCTGCACGAGCATGGTGACGCGGGCGAGGCGCAGAAAACGATCGATGCGGCGCTCGCCGCCGAGCCGGGCAATTCCGCGGCGCTGCTGTTGAAGGCCCGCATGCTCGGCGTGGCGGGCGATGCGGACGGCGCGTTGAAAACGCTGGCCAGCCTTCCGGACGCGGACTCGAATTCGGAAATTCTCGGATTGCAAATCGATATTTGCCTGAAGAGCGGCAAGAACGAGCGCGCCGTCGAAATCATCCACCATACTTCGCTGCAGGGCGCGGAAAAGTATGTGCTGGTGCTGCGCGTAGCCAATACCTTGATTGAAGCGGACGACCCGGACTCAGCGCTGACGCTCATCGGCGGCATCCGCGAATCCGCTATCGCGTCGGGGAATCAAGATCACCTGGCGAAGGTGCTGACGGCTATTGCGGAACGGCTGAAAGGGCGCATTGAGCCGCTGGAGTGGCTGGTTGATCTCTATCGCCGCACCGGGAACAACAACCTCTCGGAAGCGCAAACGCAACTCGCCGACGCCTATACGAACGCGGGCCAATCCGAGCGCGCGGAAACGACTCTGAACGATTTGCTCGAACGCGAGCCGGACAATGAGCTGGCGCGGCAGCGTCTGGCGCAAGTCCGGAAGAAACTGGGTCATGCTTCGGGGGCGCCGGCGGATCTGGAAGAGGCTTTTCCGCAGCAGGCCGCGCCGGCTGCATTACTGGGCACAGCTACGCCAGTCGCAGTAACGGCGGTTAACGATTTAGGGCTCGACGACGACACGCAACGTTTCATCACGCAGGCCCTTACGGACGTGGATTTATTTTCGAGCTACGGCCTGACGCAAAAAGCGATTCAGTTGCTCGACAATATTTTGCAGCGCGTTCCGGGCCACGCGCCCACGCTCGAACGGCTGCTGGACTTGAATCTTGGCGCGGGAGACGACCGACGAACGGCGGAACTCGCCGCGCAGCTCGAAGAGATTTACACGCAACGCGGAGACACGATAAACGCGGAGCGCTTCACGGAGCTTCGGCGGCGGTTTCAGCGCGCCTCGGGAGCCACTGACGAGGAACTCGCGGCCGCGCAAACTCCGGCCAAAACCAACTCGCAGTCGGCTGCCCCGGCGGAGTTTTCGGTGCCCGTCGCGCCTGCCGAAGGCGAAGTTCCGAGTGCACAGCCCGCTTCGCATGCGGGGGGGGCGTCGAATGCGCAGGGCGAACATGAAATTGATCTTTCCGATGAATGGGCGAGCCTGACGGCGTCAGAAGAACGGGAAGCCGCTGCGGAGTCCGCGCCGGCGCCGCACGGCGTTGAAGCTGCCGAGCCCGAAGCCGCTGAATTTGACCTCGAACTTATTCCCAGCGCTCCTGCGGCCCATAATGAAGCAACGACCACTGAAGGGCTCCTGGATCAGCTTGTTTCCGAAGTTGAAGGCCTGGAGACCTCCGGCGGCGAGAAGCCCACGTCCGCGGACGGGCCGGCGAAACGTGCCAGCGAACCAGTTCCCGAAGCTGATTCGGTGGCAGCAGCGGGCGACGTCAAAAATGAGCTCAGCGAAGTGTTTCAGGAATTTCGCGCCGAACTCGGCGAAATGGGCGAGAAGGACGAAGACGAAGATTTGGAAACGCTTTACAACCTCGGCATTGCGTATCGCGAGATGGGATTGCTCGACGAAGCCATCGGCGAATTTCAAAGAGTGGCGAAAGCGATTCAGGAGGGCCGGCCGTTCCGTTACGCCATGCAGTGCGCGACGCTTCTCGGAGTGATTTTCATGGAGAAACAGGAACCGAAAATCGCCGCGCTATGGTATCAACGCGCACTGGAACTTCCTGCGCTGGATCCGGAAACGGTTCTCGCGTTGCGGTATGATCTGGGCGTGGCGGAAGAGCAAGGGGGAAACAGCGGTGCGGCGCTGGATAGTTTCCGGCAAGTTTACGCGATGAACATCGATTATCGGGATGTCGCCGAGCGCATCGCGGCGCTGCAGAAACACTGATCTCACATTGGCCACCCGTCTCCTCCGCGTGCTTTTGCTGCTTCTGTGGCTCGAAATGGGCCTGCTGATTATCCTTATCCCGTGGTCGAATTTCTGGGAAGCGAACTATTTTTTGACGCATTACCCGGCGCTGATACCGATCCTGCTGAATCCCTATGTACGCGGCGCGATTTCCGGACTTGGGGTGACCGACGCTGTGCTGGCCGTCGAATCGTTCCGGCGCAAACCAACCGCTGCTACGCACCGTCCTTAGCACCTCGGCGGCAGATATGCTTCTGTGCTACGTAACCGACCGTCGCCTGATCGAGGGCGATCCGTCTTCACCCACTACTGATGATTTACTGTTGCGGATTGGACGCGCCGCAGCAGCCGGCGTCGACTGGATTCAGATTCGCGAAAAGGATTTACCGGCGCGCGAACTGCTGGAGCTTACTCGCGGTGCCATCGTTACAGTTCAAAATAGAGCTACCGCAGGTCCACAAGTTCCGGCGCGAGTGCTGGTGCTTATAAACGACCGGCTCGATGTGGCCCTTGCGGCTGGCGCGAGTGGCATTCATCTGGGCGGCGGCTCGATTCCGGTCGGCAAGGTTGTGCCGTGGGTCCGCGCTGGAAATGCGCCAGCGGATTTTTTGGTAGGCGTGTCATGCCATGAGATTCACGATGCCATCGAAGCCGAGCGCGCCGGTGCGAATTACATTTTTTTCGGTCCCGTCTATGACACGCCATCGAAGATCGGTTTCGGCGCACCGCAGGGACTCGACAAACTAGCCGAAGTTTGTCGACGCGTTCGCATTCCAGTGCTGGCAATTGGCGGGATGAACAAAGAAAACGCTGCTGCATGTATGCGCGCTGGCGCGGCGGGCATTGCGGCGATTCGCCTGTTCCAGCAGCCGCCGGATGACGCGACGCTCGGCGGGATTGTCCGCCGCCTGCGCGCGATTCCGTAAAAGTTGAGTGGATTTTACCGCTTACGCGCCCAGCCACTTTCCGACCGGTTCCCATCCCTCCACGTGGTCGCAAATTACTTTCATGGTTCCCGTGATGGGAATCGCGAGTAGTAATCCAAGAGCGCCCCACAACCATCCCCAGAAAAGCAGGGCGACGGTGACCGACACGGCGTTCAAATGGACGCGCCGTCCAACGAACGAGGGCAGCAAATAATTCGCGGCCATCAAATGAAAGAATGCGAGCACGCCACAAATTCCGAGGAATGGGGTAACGGTATGAAACTGCTTCAGGCCAATAATCACAGGCGGGATCCATGCGAGCACCATGCCGAGATAAGGCACCAGATTCAGCAGACCGGACACAAGCCCGGTCAGAAACGAGAAATCCATTCCGATAGCCCAGAAAAACACCCAGCTTGCGAGGACCAGGATCAAACCCACAAGCGCCGTTCCCACAACGTAACTCCGCAGCATGTTGCTAACTTCCGCCAGCGCGATTTTCACGGATGTGCGGCGGGAAACCGGGAACAACTCCATCGTCTCGTGCCAGATTTTTCGCTTCGCCACCAGCATGAAAAATACGAGGAAGGGCACAAAGGTGGCCGCGAACAATGCCGTGTAGAAAGAGCCGAGGTTCCGCAGGAGCGCGTCGCGTACGGGATGCAGTTCGGTTATGGTGATCGCGCGCGGCTCGTGCGGCTGCGAGGAAATTTCATTGACGCGGGATTCGAGCAAATTGAGACGGCGCTCGATGCTGCTGGTGACGGTGCGGAGCGGGGCGCGATACAGGGGCCAGTCCGTGCCAAATTGGTCCACGCGGCTGACGAGTGAAGAACCAAGAAAAAAAAGCAACGCGATCGCCAGGATTAATACCACCAGCGAGCCCAGCGCCCTCGGCAAGCGGAACAGTTCGAGCCACACGACCAGCGGATCGAGAAAATAGGCCAGAAGAATCGCCACCAGCAACGTCACCACGACGCTTGACGCCAGGTAGCAGAACGCGATCACAATTCCCGCGGCAATGATCCGCGCGCTGACCGCGGCGGTGCGCACGGGCTTTTCTTCGCGAATCACGACAGGAATCGTATCGGGCATTTCCGTGAAGATACCATACACTGGCGCAAACGGTCGCGCATCGTTGGCGGTGTTTGCACCTATACCTGTTTTGCCATGCGCACAATGGGAAGCGAGAGGCCGTCCGCCAGCGCGACTTCGAGGTGTTCCAACTCGACGTAACCTTTGACGCGATAAAACGGAACGCCCGTCAGCGTCGCTCCCATTTCAAAGCGGGTGAATCCCGCGGACCTTGCCGCGGTTTCGCAACTTTCCAGAATTAGGCCGCCGATCCCGCGCCTCGCCCACGCGGGGTGTGTGAAGAAGGCGCGGATCTTTGCGGCGTCGCAGAGCGGGTCGAGCAGCGCATCCTGGCGTCCCGTCCAATGATCGCCGCCATAGAGCGTCTGGCGCTTGCTCCAGCCACCGCAGCCGGCGATGACGGAATCGTTTCCTTCGGCGGATTTGGCTTCCGCGACGAAATAGGTTCCGTCGGCGATTAACTGACTGTCCACGCCGTAGACGGTCTTGAGCGCGTTTTCGATCTGAGCCGCCGCGTAGTCGCGTGTTTGCAGTCCGCGAACGGACACGTCGATCAATTCGCGCAACGCAGGGATGTCATCGGGAATGGCTTGGCGAATGCGAATAGATACTGGCACGCAAATCAACATCGCACAAATCAAGCGGAGTGTCAGCTATTGGCTCTGGTTTCTATTTCGTTGCGGAGGGCGGCGATGAATTGATCGAGCGGCTGGGGGCCGAGATCGCCTTTGGAGCGATGGCGCACAGAGACGGCGGCGGATTCGGCTTCCTTTGCGCCGACAATCAACATGTACGGAATTTTTTGGAGTTGCGCATCGCGGATTTTGGCCTGCAGCTTCTCGTTGCGATCGTCAAGATGAACGCGAACGGCCGCCGCGCGCAATTTCGCTTCAACGGATTTCGCGTACTCTGAAAATTTCTCGCTGAGCGGCAGCACACTCGCCTGCACCGGCGCAAGCCATGCGGGAAACGCGCCCGCGTAGTGCTCGATGAGGATGCCGAAGAAACGTTCGACCGAGCCGAGCAGGGCGCGATGAACCATCAGTGGCTGATGGCGCGCGCCGTCTTCGCCGACATATTCCAGGCCGAAGCGCGCGGGCAAATTGAAATCAAATTGCACGGTGGTGAGCTGCCATGGACGGCCAATGGCGTCGATTAGTTTCACGTCGATCTTGGGGCCGTAAAATGCGGCTTCGCCTTCGATGCGCTTGTACGGGATTTTCATCCGCTGGAGAGTATCGGAGAGCGCGGCGGTGGCGCGATTCCAATCCTCCGCCTTGCCAGCGTAATTTTCCGGGTGCGCGGCGTCCCATTGGGAAAGCTCGACCTCGTAGCGGTCGAAGCCGAAGGTCTTCATCACCGCGAAAGCGAAATCCAGGCAGCCCTGTACTTCCGATTCGATCTGGTCAGGGCGGCAGAAGATGTGCGAGTCGTCCTGCGTGAAGCCGCGCACACGCAGCAATCCATGCAACACGCCCGAGCGCTCATAACGATAAACCGTGCCCAGCTCGGCATAGCGCAGCGGCAAATCGCGATAGCTGCGCAGATGCGATTTATAAATCAGAATGTGGCCAGGGCAATTCATCGGCTTGATCTGATAATCGGCCTTCTCGATTTCGATGGGGCTGAACATGCTGTCGTGATAGAAGCCGGTGTGCCCGCTGGTCTTCCACAAATCGAGGCGCATTACGTGCGGGGTGAAAACCAGATCGTAACCGCGCCGCAGCAGTTCGTCGCGCAGCCAGTTTTCGACGATGGTGCGGATGAGGCCGCCCTTGGGATGCCAGAAAATCAGGCCCGGACCGGCTTCGTCTTGAATGCTGAAAAGGTCTAGCTCCGCTCCGAGCTTGCGGTGATCGCGGCGCTTGGCTTCTTCGAGCTTGTGCAGGTACTCGTCAAGCTCGGCCTGGGTGTAAAAACATGCGGCGTAAATCCGCTGCATTTGCGGATTGCCTTCGTGGCCTTTCCAGTACGCGCCAGCAACGCTCATCAATTTGAACGCCTTGATGCGCCCGGTCGAAGGAATGTGCGGGCCTTTGCAGAAATCAATGAATTTCCCCGTGGTGTAAAACGACACCATAGGCTCGATAGCTTTTTCCTCGATCAGCTCGCATTTGAATTCCTGCTGCGAGTCGCGATAGAACTTCAGCGCGTCGGGCTTGGGCAGCAGTTTGCGCTCGTTCGGAATGTTTTGAGCAGCAAGCTCGCGCATCTTTTTCTCGATGCGCTCCAGGTCCTCGGGCGTGAACGGTTCGTTGCGAACGAAATCGTAGAAGAAGCCATTGTCAATCGGCGGCCCAATGCCCAATTTTACGTTGGGGAAAAGTTCGATGACCGCGGCCGCAAGCAGATGCGCGGCGGAATGGCGCAGGACTTGAATCGCTTCGGGATCCTTTGGAGTGAGAATCGCGAGCGAGGTGTTTTGGTCGAGCGGGCGCGCCAGATCCCATAATTCGCCGTCAACGCACGCCACCAGCGCCTCTTTTTCGAGACGCGGCGAAATCTGTCGCGCAATTTCCGCGGGAGTTACCCCGCTGGCGACTTCGCGCTTCGCCCCATCCGGGAGCGTGATTTGGATTGTGCCCATGGTGTTTCCGTGGCGTTCAGGAAGCTCATAGCTTACTGGCGCCCGCAGGCATGGTCAAGCACGGGGAGTTCCGGCATTTTTAGAATTTTGTTTCGTCGGCGGAGATGCTTCGGCCTTCTGGAGTGGCGCGGGCACCGGGGAAGTCGGCGATGAGCACTTCCTGGGCTTCGATCAGCGGGAAGCCTTTGGAGAATGCCATGATTTTCGCGAGCGTCGGATAGAAATAGAAATTTTGTTCGCCGGCGCGCAAATCCTCGATGGAATCCCAGAAGGACATGACGCGCACGTCCGCGGTAGACGCGGGGCTCTCCGCGCGCACGACAGCGAGCGCGCGAACCCGCGTTGCTGATGCGCATGAGGAATGGCGTCCTGGACGGCGGCAAGAAATGGCTCACGCTTTTCCGGCACGATGTGAAACTGCGTTACGCGAGCGTACATTGCGCCTCCTCCAGTGACTGGGCGGGATTGCGACTAGCCTAACCTTATCGGCTGGCGCAGTAAAGAGAGTTGGACAGCCAGACAAATTTCTTGCAGGCATAGACGGATGGCGTTTTCGTCGCGAAGTCCCAAACGGAGCTTGTCCGCGCGCGCCAACGCGCCTAATTTTGGAGGTAAGGAAAATAACCGTGAGAAGCTATCTGACTGGAGCGTTCCTGGTTCTCTTGCCTGAGAACTGGCGCAAACGTCTGTCCGTCGAAGATTCGATCAATTGGCGCGAAGCCGCGGTCGTATCTGGTTTGCTGCAGGCAAGCATATCGCTGGCGGCCTATGCCGCTTGGTACTACTACTCGGCGGGACACTGGGCACACCGGGCAATTGGCGTCGCGGGGCAAGCGCATCACAATTCTAATATCGGCACGATCGGATCGCTTCCTTTCGTCGTGATCGCGATGCATCCTTTTACATGGGTGCTGTGGTATTTCGTGATTGAGGGTTTAATGCGGACGATAAACGCCAGGGCAATGGTGAAAACCGGCGCGACATTGCCGCTGCGGCTGGTTGATCGCGCGATACATTTCGCCAAGTACGGCGAATGGGGCTCGACGCCGTTGCGCGATGAAGTGACACGCGGTGACGGAACATGGGATTTGAAGATTGCATCCCACAGTCCGAAGCCGCACTGGAAATATCCGCTGACGATTCGCTATCGGGAAGAATTCTTCCAAATCCACGGGGAAGAGCACGTTGCGGCGGCGCACGGACGCCAGCACATATATTTGCTGCGCAGATTGCCAGCGAACGAAATCATTCGCGGACTTGAGGAGTACGATACAGACAGCGTATTAGGCGAAGAAAACTCGGGCTTTTTTGCAACCCTGTACGGCGAGATGCGCAAGAAAGTCGCGAAGTAAATCTCGCCACCGGTGACACGAAGCAAAGCGGGTGAGATCAGAACCTTGCAACTCCCAAAGCCAAGTCTACGGGTCGCCCGCGACAGCGCTGCAGCAGTGGGCGAGGTCGTCACGGACGACGGCGAGGGCCTGGACGGGCGAGCCGATCAGACGGTAATGATCGAGTGACGTTTCTTCATGCAGTTGAAACGTAAAGAGAAACTTTCGGCCCGCAAGATCGTATTGATAGAGGGAAGGCTCCCAGATCCCGGGCGCGACGGGCGCCTCCGCGATGATGAAATGACCGCCGTGATACACCTTGCCGAGAATGCCGGCGCCAATGGAGATGTCGCGAATGATCTCGGCGTCAGCGCGAACGAGTTGCGCGGCAGTTGCGTCAATCCAAATGGTCACACGAGCGTGAATCAGCCAGTCCGTGGAATCGCCGCGCGGCTGGTACGCGGGGTTCGGATTGAGTTGGAGTTTCTCAACAACGCGCCGGTCGCGAACTTCGCGGCCGAGCCACGTGATCAGATAGGCGTTTGAAACGCTGTTGATGAGGCGCTCGCGGTCTTTCTGTTTCTTCTGCTGCTTGGCAACCGCGGCGATCTGGCGCGGGTCTTTCGGATGAACGGCGACGTCGAGAACGCGCTCCCAATCGCGCAACTGGCGCTGATACTCTGCGGGCGGCACCGGCCGGCCGTTTACTTTGATCAGGAGTTTCAATGTGCCGCTTCCGGTGGGCACGGCGCGATAGAGCTTATCCACGGTGACGGGGCCATTCGGCGCGCCCTGGCGCTCGACATGGTGCTCAAGGCGCTCAAATGTATCGAGGACAGCATCGTTGTGGTGTTGATTGGCAATGACGCGAGAGAGAAGACCGTGGATCTGATCCGGCGTGAGGGGGGTCTGGTCGGTTACCGCTGCCGATACCTGAGGCTGCTGGTGGCGCGGCGGGGCAGGGAAAGCGCGCGGCGCGAGGGACATAACGACCACGACTGCGATGGCGTATCCGAATTGGAACAGACGTTTCAACGAACTTTGGGTCTCGGAGATTTTCGTAACGGGCGTCGAGGTATTGTCATTGGTATTCGTATTCTCGCTCTTCGTATTGTAGCGGCGTTCCCTTTCGGAAGCACGGCTTCGGGGCCAGCCGGTTGCCAGAATGTTATCCCCGGCATTAAACACTGCCTCCCGGGAGAACTTTTATCCCCTGGGAAACGTCTATACTCATTAGATGCCGAGACCACCTAAATTGGGCTTAGGATTTCGCCAAGCCAGCGTGACACTGCGTGAGGCGACCTGGCTCGCCTTCGACACGCTGCGCGCGCACAAGATGCGGAGTTTCCTGACGCTGCTCGGGGTAATTCTGGCGGTCACGACTCTCGTCTCGGTAATGAGCGTGCTCAACGGGCTGAATCTTTACGTGGCGACGAAAATCGCCAACCTAGGCTCGAACGCGTTCATCATCGACAAGTACGGCATTATTACCAGCTATGAAGCATTTCTGAACGCTCAAAAACGCCCCTCCCTCGACATGTCCGACTACAATGCGATGAAACAGAATTTGCGCTACGCGCGAAATGTCGCGGGTGAACAAAGCACCTCGGCCGACGTCCACTTTGGAAGAACTATCGACGAAGACGTCAACCTGCTCGGAGCGACCCCGGAGTTCACGCAGGTCGAAAATTTCGATATTGCGGCAGGGCGCGCCTTCACCGAGGAAGACGAGTTGCATCACGCGTCCATTTGCTTTGTGGGGCACGACGTCGCTGCGCGGCTTTTTCCGACCATTGATCCGATCGGCCAGGAAATTCGAGTGGGCGAGCAGCAATATCAGGTCGTGGGCATCGCCAAAGCCCTAGGGACAGTGTTAGGACAGTCCCAAGATAATTTCGTGATGATTCCGCTTTCCACGTACCGCGAGGTGTGGACGACTCCAAATGATTCTGTGACGATTTTCATCCAGGCGATGAGCACGGATGCCATGCCGGCCGCCGAAGATGAAGCGCGCGTGCTTCTCCGCGCCCGTCACCACCGGCGTTATCAGGATCCGGATGATTTTGGAATCATCGAACCTTCGTCGATCACTGGCCTGTGGCAGAAACTGACCGGTAACCTGTTCGGCATCGCGATATGGCTCACCAGCGTGTTTCTGGTCGTCGGCGGAATCGTGATCATGAACATCATGCTGGCGAGCGTGACGGAGCGGACGCGCGAAATCGGGCTACGGAAATCGCTCGGCGCACGGCGGCGTCATATTGTGCTTCAATTCTTGATGGAATCTTCCATGCTGTCGGCGCTCGGCGGAGTTGCGGGAATTCTGCTGGCTGTGGCCATCGCCATGCTCGTGCGCGCTATATCGCCGCTGCCGATTTCGACGCCCGTTCATGCGGTAGTGATTGCGCTGGCGCTGTCGACGAGCGTGGGTCTCTTCTTCGGGATTTATCCGGCGGTGCGGGCGTCGCGCCTGGACCCCATCGAAGCGCTGCGTGCGGAGACCTAGGGGCAAGCGATGAAACAAGACATCCGCGAAAATCTGGCGCTGGCCTTCGACACGCTGCGAACGCACAAAGCGCGCAGCGCTCTCGCCGTCCTCGGTGTTGTCATCGGCGTTGGCGTGATTATCGTCGTGGCCTCCCTGATCACGGGATTCAAGTCCACCATTTCCGACGAAATTGCCGGTTTCGGGGCCAACACGGCATGGGTGGCGCGGTTCGACCAAGGTCCGCGCATGAGCGCACTGCCTAAGAACGAGCGAACGCGTCCTCCCTTGACGCTCGACCAAGGGCTCGGCCTTGATTCTCAATGTCCGGCCATTAAGGAAGTCGCAATTTCAGTTTATGAATGGCACGACAATCACATCGCGACATTCAGGAAGAACCAAGTTCAAGCTCTTGATTTCAGCGGGACTTTTCCGTCCTACATGGATGTGTACGGCAATGCCAACTTACGAGCCGGTCGCTTTTTTACTCAGGCCGAAAATCTGCATCGCGACAAAGTTGTCGTTTTAGGCGAAGACGCCGCCAAGGCGCTCTTTCCCACGGCCCAAGACGCCGTCGGGAAAATGGTCAATCTCGACGGCGCGGATTTCCAAATTATCGGCGTGTTTGAAAAACCGGAGGGCGGATTTGGATTTGGCAGCGAAGATAAGCGCGCCATCATTCCCTATTACACGCTGCATGAAATGTACCCGCAGGCTCTCGACAATGGATATCGCTTCCTCGCCTATCCCGGCAAGCTGGATGAGGCAGTAGACGAAGCGCGGTGGGTTTTGCGCCGCGAGCGCAAGGTGGCGTACAACGCTCCGGACAGTTTCTCGATTACCACGCAGGTTCAACAGGAGGAGCAGTTCAATCAAATCATCGGCGGCGTGGCGCTGGTGCTGATTGTGCTGAGCTCGATCGGCCTGCTGATCGGCGGCGTGGGCGTGATGAACATCATGCTCGTGAGCGTGACGGAACGCACGCGCGAAATCGGGGTGCGAAAAGCGATCGGCGCCCGGAGCCGCGATATTACCTGGCAATTTCTCTTCGAGGCCATGACGCTGACGGGATCCGGCGGAATTCTTGGCGTGCTATTTTTCAGTGGCCTCGCGATGCTGATACCGCACGTCACATCGATGAAGGCCGCGGTCCCGCTGTGGGCGGTTCTGGTTGGCATTGGAGTGTCCGTGGCAGTGGGTTTAATATTCGGCGTGTGGCCCGCGGTAAAAGCAGCCAAACTCGATCCCATCGAAGCGCTGCGCTACGAGTAAAAACTCAATCCTCATTTTCTTCAGGCGAGTTCAGCATAGGAGGTAAGCGGAATTAATTAGTTAGCCGCGTGCGGCGGCTCGCCGGCGTGGAGGGCCGCAAGTTGGGGGTCTTCCTGCATGGCTTGCGGAAATTTGTTTACGTATTCTTCGGCGGCGTGGCACCAGATATGGTGCATGAATGCATAACCGAAAGCGCGCATTTCATTCATTGCCTCGGGCTCGGTCCAGCCCTGTTCAGCCATGCGATAAACGGCGATCATTGTGCCGGTGCGGTCGATGCCGCCGTAACAATGAACAAAAATCTTCTTGCCGCTGTTCTCCTTTAGGATTTGGAGGAAGCGCGCGGCGATTTGATCGGACGGATGGCGGCAATCCCAGCTCAGCAGAACCAATTTCATATGGCGTTCCGCGGCTTCGTGCTTTTCCTGGCCAACGCTCCAGCCTCGGAAGTCAACAATCACATCGATGCCCATCTTGGCGAGACTCTGAAACCCTTTGTCGGACGGCTGCGCCCCGCGATACAGCGTTGGCGTGACCTGACCGAAATTCGGAACGCCCGCGAGAATCTCTCTCTTGGCCGGTGCATGGGCGATCGTGGAGTGTTGCGCTCTGGATTGAGCCTGAAGTGAGGGTCCCGCAACAAAAATGCAGAGAGCAACGAGCATAGCGCTCGCCAGGTGATGGATTTTTAGGGACATACGCACATTAGTTGGATGCAAATGCGAGTCCCTGCGTCTGCCGAGAACGGCGAACCGAAGAAATCCCGCTCGTGCCATTTTGGGCCGGAACCACCATCTATAGACAAGTTGGACACCAGCACCCAAATATTTTGTGGTGCCATTGCGATTTCTCCTTGACACGTTTTCCACAACCCGGTAATACTGCGTTCCCAGATTCGGGGAGTGTGGTGCGGGCCGCGAGCAGGGGGACCGGAAAAATTCACGGCGCCGACCCGGGTTAAAAACCGACGAAAACAAGGGCCAGCCGCCCGACCGTAATCGCAGTGTAAAGCGCGGAAGGGCGAAGCTTTCTCTGTTTTCGGTTTTAAGCGGCATGGAAATCCATAGCTGGCCCGGGCTTGTGCTCAACTGCTTCGGAAACTAGAGCCACTCTCTTCGAAATCATGCGGCGGCTACCTGCCCTTTCCACGCCGCGTTAACCGGGACTCAAGGATTGCGGTATAATCATGGAACCGCTGTCTTCAGCCCGGCAAAATCTATCAGCGGCAGGACTGCCTGCGCGGAGGGCGGAAATATGGCGGAAACGAAAATGGCGTTGAGCGGGAATTTGGCGGCCAAAATGGACGTTGAACAGCAAAAGGAACGGCAAGAGCGCAAGGCAATTTCGACCGGGCTGGAATTTCGGCGCAAATTCACGGACGGCAAGGTAGCGCCCTTTGACGCCGTCGAATGGGAGCGGCGGACCGCGCAAATCGGAAACGAAAAGGGCCAGGTCATATTCCGCCAGGACAATATCGAAGTTCCGAAATCATGGTCGCAGACGGCGACGAACATCGTCGCGTCGAAATATTTTCATGGAAAGCCGAACACGCCCGAACGCGAAGGCTCGGTGCGCCAGCTTATTGCGCGCGTGGTGGATACGATCGTGCGCTGGGGCGAGCAGGGCGGCTATTTCGCATCGGCAGATTCTCGCGTTGCGTTTCGCGACGAGCTGACGCATTTGCTCGTCGAGCAGAAAATGGCCTTCAATTCCCCGGTGTGGTTCAACGTGGGCGTGCAACCCCGGCCGCAATGCTCCGCCTGCTTCATCAATTCCGTGCAGGACAGCATGGATTCCATCATGAACCTGGCGAAGACCGAGGGAATGCTCTTCAAGTGGGGCTCCGGAACGGGAACGAATTTTTCGACGTTGCGCGGAAGCAAGGAAACGCTCTCCGGCGGCGGCATCGCGTCAGGCCCGGTGAGCTTCATGAAAGGCTTCGATGCATTCGCGGGCGTGATTAAAAGCGGCGGGAAGACGCGCCGCGCCGCCAAGATGGTGATCCTCAACGTCGATCACCCGGACATCGCGGAATTCATCGATTGCAAAATGAAGGAAGAGCGCAAGGCGCAGGTGCTGATCGAGCAGGGCTACAACTCCGCGATTGACGGCGAAGCGTATGGCTCGATCTTTTTCCAGAACGCGAATCACTCGGTGCGCGTCACCGATGAATTCATGCAAGCCGTGGAAGACGACCGCGACTGGTGGACGCGGAACGTGAACGATGGCCAGCCGGTGGAGAAATTCAGCGCCGGCGATCTGTTGCGGCGCATGTCCGAATCGGCATGGCAGTGCGGCGATCCCGGGATGCAGTACGATACAACCGTAAATCGCTGGCACACGTGCAAAGGAACGGACCGCATTTACGCGTCGAACCCGTGCTCGGAATATATGTTCCTCGACGACACGGCGTGCAACCTGGCATCGCTCAACCTGCTGAAGTTCCTCGGCCCGAATGGGCAATTCGACGTGGAAGGTTTCCGGCACGCGGTGGATGTTACGATCACGGCGCAGGAAATCCTGGTGCACAACGCCAGTTATCCGACGCCGAAAATCGAGCAAAACTCGCATGACTATCGTCCGCTCGGCTTGGGCTATGCGAACCTGGGTGCGCTGTTGCTTTCGCTTGGCGTCCCGTATGACTCGGACCGGGGCCGCGATATTTGCGGCGCGATTACGGCGCTGATGACCGGCGAAGCCTACGCGCAGTCGGCGCGCATGGCCGAGAGATTGGGTCCGTTTGCGGGTTATCAAAAGAACCGCGAGCCGATGCTCGAAGTGATGCGCATGCACCGCGATTCCCTGCGGCCGATCAAGGAAGAAAATGTGCAGCCGCAAATGCTGCGCGCCGCCCGCGACTCGTGGGATACGGCCGTCGAGCACGGAGAAAAGTTCGGCTATCGCAACTCGCAAGTGTCCGTGCTGGCGCCGACGGGAACCATCGGCTTCATGATGGATTGCGACACCACGGGTATCGAGCCTGACCTCGCGCTCGTGAAACACAAGCGCTTGGTCGGCGGCGGTGTGATTAAGATCGTGAACAACACGGTGCCGATGGCGCTGATGCGCCTCGGGTATTCCGACGTGCAGGCGTCGCTGATCGTCGATTGGATCGACCAGCACGGAACCATCGAAGGCGCGCCGGACCTAAAACCCGAGCATTTGCCCGTGTTCGATTGCTCGCTCGCAACGGACGGCGGACGTTCGATCGCTTGGCGCGGCCATTTGAAGATGATGGCCGCGGCGCAGCCGTTCCTTTCCGGCGCGATTTCCAAAACCATCAACATGCCCGAGGAATCGACCGTCGAAGACGTGATGCAGGCCTACATCGAATCCTGGAAATTGGGGTTGAAAGCCGTGGCGATCTATCGCGACAACTCGAAGCGTTCGCAGCCGCTCTCGGCAGCTGGTGAGAAGAAACTGAAAACGGTGGAAACGACGTCCGCGATAGCAGCGGCCGCAAAAGAGGAAGTCGCCGCAACCGCGCAACAAGAACTGTTCCGCGCGGGCCGCAAAAAGCTGCCGAACGAGCGCAACTCGATCACGCACAAATTCTCGGTTGGCGGCCATGAAGGCTACCTGACCGTCGGCAAGTATGACGACGGCGCGCCGGGAGAAATTTTCATCAAGATGGCGAAGGAAGGCTCGACACTCTCCGGCATTATGGACGGCTTCGCGCTTTCCGTGTCGATTGCGTTGCAGTACGGCGTGCCGCTGCGCGCGATGATCGACAAATTCGTGAATGCGCGCTTCGAGCCTTCGGGCTTCACGGGAAACAAGGAAATTCCATACGCGAAGTCGATCATCGACTACATCGGGCGGTGGCTCGGCGGCAAATTTATTTCGCGCGATTATTTCGTGCAAAATGGCGAAGCGGCAGATGAGCCGACTGCGGCAAAGGTTGCTGCTCCGCTCGTCGCAGCGAGCGCCGTTGCGACCGCGGAAGAAAAGTTCCGCCCTCGCGCGGCCATTGACGACGCGCCTTCCTGCTCCGAATGCGGCATGTTGATGACGCCCAACGGAAGTTGCTACAAGTGCGAGAACTGCGGCAGCACTTCGGGCTGCAGCTAAAATTGCCCGATCAAGCAGCCTTCACACACTGCGATCAAAAACTTGTATCGGATGAGCGACAGCAGCTTTTCAGCCCTCGACGTCGCCCCTCGAAGGCGGAGGTTCTTCCCTAACTTCCTAGGCTAAATATTATATCGACGCAAGTATCCACTTCGACTGGCACGCCATTTAGCTTGGTCGGCTTGTACGTCCATTGCCGGACTGCGTCCATCGCGGGAGCCGCCAACAACTCTGGGCCAGAGAAATAAAAAACGCCGCGAACGGTCCCATCCTTCGCGACGATCTCACGGAGAACTACAGTTCCATTCAGGTGATCGGCCTTTGCGTCCAAGGGGTATATTGGAGAACTCCAGTGCAAGAGATTCGCCTTTTCCACATTGCCGCTTACCCGTAGGAAGGGGCCTGCGCCCAAGAGTGACCTCAGGTTGGGTGTGGGGGACGAAAATTCCAGGGAACCTACATGCCGAAACCCTCCGCTAACGTAAGCGAAGAATCCTAGCGTCGACTGCCTTTTCCCTCTTCCGAGGCGGACTACGTAGAGCGGGGCGGAACGTCGTCGCATTGCGAGAGCCATGAATTTTGCTGGAGGAAGCGGAGAACCTTCGCAGGTTGGGAACGCCTCGGTGGCTGACGTGCCTTTCGCTGAAGCAAAACGGATAAGTTCCGTGTCGATATTTTTCGGGATGTCGCTTTTGATCCTTAAGTAGGAGGACAGTAACCGCGATCCCAAATCGCCGCCAAAGACGGATTTGAACCAGGCGTCAGGATTGGGGAGGACTAAGGATTGGAGATAAGGCGCAAGCGCAGCCGTATCGCCGCGCTTTTCGAGTTTAAGCATGTCCTTCATCAGTTTCTCAAGGCCAGCCGCGGTGTTCGGGTACGACGGGATTGCGGCGGCAGTTTGGGTTTGCTGCACTGCGGGTGTAGTTTGCGCTGGCAGCTGTTGCGCAAAGCTGGGCGACATGCACAGCAGAATCACAGTTCCCAACTGAATCCGGCAGCGCAAAAACGTGATTCGTCGGTAATTCATCACAAGGGCTCCCGGTACTGATGAAACGGTATAGCGCAAGCAAATACACGAGACTAGCGATGAAGGCAAGTATTTCTTGCGTGAAAATGTCGAGGTCAGTGCGCGCCGACGGAGGATTCTAGGGCGGCGGCGATGGAATTCGAAAAGTGGTCGACGTCTTCGGCGCGCTCGGCTTCGACCATGACGCGCGCCAGCGGCTCGGTGCCGGAATAGCGCACGACAACGCGCCCGGAATCGCCGAGCGATTTTTCCGCGCCGGCCAGCGCGCTCGCGACCAGCGGCAGCGAACCGAGCGGCGGCTTCGATCGCACGCGCACATTCACGATTTTCTGCGGAAACACCTTCAGATCGTGCAGCAGGGTATCGAGCTTTCCGGCAATGGAAACGAGCGACGCCATTTTCACGGCGGTGAGCATGCCGTCGCCGGTGGTGGAATCGTCGAGGAAAATGATGTGGCCGGATTGCTCGCCGCCGAGATTCGCGCCGATGCGCAGCATTTCTTCGAGCACGTAGCGGTCGCCCACGGGCGTGCGCGCGAGCCGCAAACCTTCGCGTTCGAGGGCGCGCTCAAGGCCCAGGTTCGACATGCTCGTGCCAACGATCGTGTCGCCCTTGAGCTGTTTCGTTTTTTTCATGAAACGGCCGGCGGCAAAAAGAACCGCATCGCCGTCAACGTAACGGCCGCTCGACGTGGAAAAAACAGCGCGATCGGCGTCTCCGTCAAATGCCACACCCAAGTCAGCGCCGGACTCCACGGTTTTCTCCTGCATCTTCCGTGGATGAAGCGAGCCGCAATGGTTGTTGATGTTGCGCCCGTCGGGGTTGTCGGAAATGGCGATGACCTGTGCGCCCAACTCGCGAAACAATTCCGGGGCAAGCATGCTCGCCGCGCCGTTCGCGCAATCGAGAACGATTTTCATTCCGGCAAGATTCGCGCCAGAAAAAACCTTCCCGCGCAGCGCGAAGAGGTAGTCAACATGAAGCGGAGCCGTGACGGGCAGGCTGCCCGGAACGAGCTCCGGAATCGGCGATTGGCCGGATTGCGCGGCCAGAATGCGCGCTTCGATTTGCGCTTCGACCGCGTCGGGGAATTTCATTCCCTTGCCGGAAACAAGCTTCACGCCATTGTCGTGATAGGGATTGTGCGACGCGGAGATGACGACGCCAGCGGAAAAATCCTCCGTGTGCACGAGCCACGCCACGCCGGGAGTGGTGATGATACCCGCGGAGACAGGCTCGACTCCCGCTACACGCATGCCCTGCGCAATATGGCTGGCAATCTCCGGGCCGGATTCGCGCGTGTCCATGCCGATGAGCACGCGCAATGATTTCGCCGCGTCGCGATGGTCGGCCAGATATTCGCCCAGCGCCAAGCCGGCGCGAAAAAGCGTCGCGGCATCGAGGGGATATTGGCCGGGAACGCCGCGGATTCCGTCAGTACCGAAAAGTTCTTTGGGCATGCGCCAGGAAAAAATTCCAATGTCAAGCCGGAGCCGGGAGATTCAGTTTAGCACAGGCCCTTCCCGATTAACCCTAAAGTGACTTGCTTGCCGCTTGCCGTTACCCGCGCCGACCGTGTTATACTTTGTGACCCGTCCGTCTGGCGGGCTTTTCTGTCTGGGCGGCCGAGGGTTGAGTTCACGCTGGAGGTGGGTTTATCGCCGAACGGAGTGGTACAACCAGTGGTCCGCGGGTAAACGAACGGATTCGCGCGCGAGAGTTGCGCGTGATTGATGATCAGGGCAATCAGCTTGGCGTAATGACTTACTTCGACGCGATGAAGGCGGCGCGCGAGGTGGGGCTCGATTTGGTCGAAATTTCGCCGAATGCCGTGCCTCCCGTTTGCAAGATCGCCGATTTTGGCAAGTTTCTTTACGAGCAAAATAAAAAAGCGCATGAGACGCGCAAGCACCAGAAGGGCACGCAGCTTAAGGAAGTGAAATTCCGCCCTTCCACGGCCGAGCATGATTATCAGGTGCGCAAAAACCAGATTATCGAATTCCTCGGCAAAGGCTACAAGGTAAAGGCGATGATTTTCCATCGCGGCCGCGAAATGGCCCATCAGGACGTGGGTCGCGGAAAGATGATGCGCCTGCTGAAAGATATTGAGGAGCACGCGCTGGTGGAATTCGGGCCGCGCATGGAGGCGAATATTCTGCTCGCGCTGCTCGCGCCGAAGAAAGGCGCCGTTGCGACAAAACCGGCGGGGCAAGCCTGAAATTCAAGTATCATAAATTTGTGAGGGAATTGTGCCGAGAAAACCGAGAAAAAAAATCAAGCTGAAGACTCATCGAGGCGCCGCCAAGCGTTTTAAGATTACCTCGACCGGCAAAATCATGCGCATGCATTCCGGCAAGCGCCACCTACTCGGCACAAAAAAGCCGAAGCGACAGCGCCGTTTGCTGAAGCAGATCCAGGTAACACCGGGCGATGCCGCGAAGATCCGGCTTCAGTTGCCTTACGGCTTGCCATAATTTGAATTCGCGGATTTGATTTTTTCACCGCGCCGGGCAGCGCTTCACGGGTGCCTGCCGGCCGGTCAGCCCCGAAAAATTGGGGCACGTTGCAGCAAGCAGTTCCCACGAGGCAAACCCGTTGCGTCACGCGCATGCGTTCGGCGTGGCGCGACCTTTTTGTCTCGTTTCATCCCCGTGAGTTTTTATGCTGGCTGTGTGCCGGCGGATTTTCGGCAATTCATTTCGAGGAGCTTTTCCGATGCCCAGAGTCAAACGCGGGACCAAGCGCCGCGCCCGGCGCAAGAAGATTCTCAAACATACCAAGGGCTTTTTCCTGACCAAGAGCAAGCTGCACCGCTCCGCGAAGGAAGCGATGAACCGCTCGCTGCGCTATTCCTATCGCGACCGCCGCACGCGCAAACGCGATTACCGCACGCTGTGGATCCAGCGCATCGGCGCGGCCGCGCGGAATAACGGGATTTCGTACAGCCAGTTCATGCACGGTTTGAAGCTCGGTGGCGTCGATCTCGACCGCAAAATTTTGGCGGACATTGCCGTGCACGACGCCGCGTCGTTTACGTCGCTGGTGGCGCAGGCGAAGCAGCACTTGAGCAATGTGTCGAGTGGCACAGCCTCTTAGGCTGTCCCTTTTTGTTTACGCTATTTCGCGTAATTCGCGGCGATAGTGGCCGCGTAGGCTCGGCCCGCGACAAGGTAGATGGTGGGTTTTGTAGGGGCCCTGCTTGCTGCGCCCAACGGCCTGAGTGAAGGCCAATTTTCTGCTGTTCCCGACCCATGAACGATCCGACAACTCGGACAATGTCAGACCTCGGCGTTGACACCCCAGCTGCGGTCACTCAAAAGTTCGCCGAGGTGCGTGACTGGTTTGATCTTCAGACCAATCCATCCCTCGCTAAAGGCCAAACCATCCATTGGTGGAACGGAAAACGGGATGCATGGATGGCTCGCAGGTCCGGCGTGCTAACGCGGATCAGGGAAAATTGGCTGCAAACAGCAAGTCCATCGCTGAAGCCAACAATCGGCGCAGAATTCAATCAACTGCGGATTCACGTAGAGCAAAGGCTTGAAGTTCTTCGCGAGGCGGTTGAATCCGCAGCAATGCAGATAGCGACGGCCCGCGATCAGATAGATCTTTCGCTCCCCGGCGTGACGCGGCCTATTGGCACGCTGCACTTGATCCGCCAGACGTACGACGAGTTGTACCGCATTTTCAACTCGATTGGCTTTTCCATCGTCGAAGGCGCGGAGATTGAAACGCCGTATTACAACTTCGAGGCGCTGAACATCCCGGAGCATCATCCCGCGCGCGACAACATGGACACTTTTTACATTGGCAATGCGCCCGGCTATTTGTTGCGCACCCACACTTCGCCGATGCAGGTGCGCACGATGGAAAAGCAAAAGCCGCCGGTGCGCATTGTCGTGCCGGGAAAAGTGTATCGCCGCGACAATCCCGATGCCACCCACTCGTTCATGTTCCATCAGCTCGAGGGTCTCGCCGTCGACACGGACATCACGTTCTGCGATTTCAAGGGCACGATTGAATATTTCGCGCAGCAGTTTTTCGGGCCGCAAACGCGCGTGCGCTTGCGCCCAAGTTATTTTCCCTTCACCGAGCCTTCGGCGGAATTCGACGCGTCGTGCCACGTCTGTGGCGGCTCGGGCTGCCGCACGTGCAAACAATCAGGCTGGATCGAATTGTTCGGCGCGGGCATGGTCGACCCCGCCGTTTATGGCTTCGTCGGCTACGATCCGAAGCGCCTCAGTGGATTTGCGTTTGGATTGGGTGTCGACCGGCTGGCCATGCTGAAATATGGCATCGACGACCTGCAGCAATTTTTCAGGAACGATGTGCGCTTTTTGCGTCAGTTATCATAAAGCAACTCCGGGAGCGCTCGACTTCAAATAGATGGCCACTGCCGCAGCTTCGCAAGGTTCGCCTCCCGCGTCCGCTGGACACCGCAGCCTGCGGAAGAAAATATTCGCGTGGACGCTGCACAAATTTAATGGCCGGTACGAACGTGAGATTGCCGCGCGGAAGCGCAAGTTGCTCGGCGGATTGACGGGAACCGTAGTCGAGATTGGACCCGGAACAGGCCCGAATCTGCGCTACTACGCGAAAACGGTGCGCTGGATCGGCATGGAGCCGAATCCCTACATGCGCGAATATCTGGAACGGGAGGCGGAACGTATTGGCATTGCGGCGGAATTGCGCGAGGGCACGGCTGAAGAGATTGCGTGTGCGGACGACTCCGCCGATACCGTGGTCAGCACACTTGTCCTTTGCTCGGTGATGGATTTGCGCGCAGCCCTTGCGGAAATTTTGCGCGTGCTCAAGCCGGGCGGACGATTCGTCTTTATCGAGCACGTCGCGGCCGCGCCGGGAACGCGCTTGCGGCAGTGGCAGCATCGTTTGCGTCCGTGGTTTCATTTTTTCGCCGACGGATGCAATCCGGATCGCGAGACATGGCGCGCCATCGAATCGGCCGGATTTGCGGATGTACATCTCGAACATTTTGACGGGCCCATGCCGATCGTGCGTCCACACATTGCCGGTGTGGCAATCAAGGAGGCGGCGTAGAGAAAGTAGCGCGAATTAGCGATGAAAGTTCTCTACAACTGGCTGAAAGAGTTCGCCGACATCACGGCGCCCGCGGCGGAACTGCGCGCGCGCCTGTCGATGGCCGGAGTTGCCGTTGATTCGGTTGATGAGACCGCCGCTGGCCCGGTGCTCGACACAGAAATTACAATTAATCGTCCCGATCTGCTTGGCCACGTTGGCATCGCGCGCGAAATCGCGGCATTGTACAAGCTCGACCTGAAACGCGTGCAACCGAAATTCCCGGAATCCGCGGAGGCGGCGTCGAAAGCGGCGCGCGTTGAAATCGAATGTCCCGATCTCTGTGCGCGATACACGGCGCGAATCATTCGCGGCGTGAAAATCCAGCCGTCGCCGGACTGGCTGCGGCAACGGCTCGAAGCGCTTGGCCAGCCGTCGATCAACAACGTGGTCGATATCACCAACTACGTCATGCTTGAACTGGGCCAGCCGCTACACGCTTTTGATTACGACCGCCTCGCCGAGCATCGCATCGTTGTCCGGCGCGCTCGGCCCGGTGAGATGATCCGCACCCTCGATGGCATCGACCGCAAATTGACGAAAGACATGTGCCTGATTTGCGACGCGCGTTCCGCCGTGGCGATCGGCGGCGTGATGGGCGGGGCGGAAAGCGAAATCAGTTTCAGCACGAAAAATCTGCTGCTCGAATCCGCGTGGTTTGATCCTATTTCGATTCGCCGCACCTCGAAAACTCTTGCGCTGCGCACGGAAGCCTCCATGCGATTCGAACGCGGTGTCGATATTGCGCTCGCCGATCTTGCCTCCCGCCGCGCGGCGGAACTGATTCAGCAACTCGCCGGAGGCGAAGTGCTGGCGGGCGTCGTTGATGTGTACCCGCATCCCGCGCTGCCGGAGAAAATCGAGTTGTCGCGCAAAGAGCTGCTGCGCATCATGGGCGCGGACGTTCCCGATCGCGCCATCGAAGAAATCCTCTCTACGCTGGGTTTTTCGCCCCAACGTATCGACGCGAATCGCGGCAGCACCGGATCGCTCGTCGCCAGGTGGCAGTGCGCAGTGCCGTCATGGCGTGGCGACGTAACCCGCGAGATCGACATCATCGAGGAAATTGCCCGGCATTACGGCTATGACAATTTCCCGCCGCGATTGCCGCCAGCGAAGCAGCCCGCCGCGCGTTTGCCACACGCCGCCGAGGAAGATCGCCTGCGCGAACGCCTGGTCGCGCTCGGCTATCAGGAAATTGTCGCGATTCCGCTGGTCGATCCTGAACGCGATGCTTCGTTCCGCTACGAAGCCGTGACCCCTGCGATTGCCGCCAATCCCTTGTCGGAAGACGCATCCACGATGCGCACTTCGGGCGTGACCAGCATGGTGGGCGCGATTGAATGGAATCTGAATCACGGCCAGCGAAACTTGCGTCTCTTTGAATTTGGCAGAGCGTATGAACTCCGCGCCGGAAAACCAGTCGAAACGCATATCCTCACGATTGGCGCCACGGGGCTTGCACGCGAGCAGTCGATTCACGAGGCCGCGCGCGAATTTTCATTCGACGACCTAAAAGGGGACCTTGACCAGATTCTTGCGCTCGCCGGCGGTGCCTATTGGACTCTTGGCGGACCTGCATGGCTCGTGGCGGGCCGCGCAGCGCAAATCTCAGTTGCCGCAAGCGACGCGAAGCCCATCGGCATCGCCGGACAACTGGCGCGCAATCTGGCGCAGCAGTTTAAGCTTCGCCAGGATGTTTATCTTGCCGAATTGCGTCTCGATTCTCTCACGCAAGCCATCGCCCGGACGCATAACTCACTGCGTTACGAGCCGCTCCCCCGCTTTCCATCGGTAGAGCGTGATTTTTCTCTCATTTTATCGGACGCCACGACGTTCGCGCAAATCGAGGACGTGATTCTCGCAGTCAACATCCCTGACTTGCGCCGCATCGAGGCAATCGACTTGTTCCGAGGCGGACAAATCCCCGCGGGAAAATACTCGTTGCTCGTGCGCGTCACTTTCCAGAGCGCGGAAGCCACATTCACCGAGGCGCAACTCACGGATTTTTCCGCGCGCATCGTCTCCGCGCTCACCGAGAAACTCGGCGCGTCTCTCCGCGATAAGTAACTGTGGAATGTGAACGTCGGCCAGATTGCCGCGACTCGGTGCCACTCTTTCCACCACAACCAATTTCTTGCCGTGCGCATGACATTCTGATTTCGCTAGAAGCTGTTGCACATCCCAATTTCGGCCCCATGGAATCAATAGCTTAGGTAGGTTGTGCAATACGCTCTACTTTTTATGATCCGTAAACCGCCGCGCGCGCTGACATCGTCGCGAAAAAACCCGTTCAGCAACCGGCTTGCCTTGTGCACGGCTCTGCCACAGAATGGGCGTACCTGCCTCGGGAGAGCCAGATGAAAATTGAAATTTTCGACCAGACATACAATGTGCAGGTGGAGGGCGATGAAGCGTATCTCCGCCAACTGGCGTCATTCGTCGACGAGAAAATGCGCGCCGTTGCGGAAGCAACGCGGCAGGTCGATTCGACACGGCTGGCCGTCCTCGCTTCACTGAACATTGCCGACGAGCTTTTCACGTTGCGCCGCCGCCAACAAGAGATCGAAGGGCCACTGCGGAAGCGCGTCGAGAAATGCGTGAATCTCGTCGAAAAGGCTCTGGAGAGCTCGCATTGAACATGTTACTTTTCCGCAGCGGCAGAGTGCAACCTATTGTGCAAGCGGTACGTCTGACCTACAATCGGATGCAGTGAGTCCGGTGTTTCGTTTTACTTAGTGCCGTATGAGAATTCCGGGAAACAAAAAAACGCGGCTGATACTGTTCGCGCTTTCCATGGCGCTATTGCTGATGATGGCGACGACGGCGGGGAATCTGTGGCACCACCACGCCACGGCCGCCGCTGAATCGGCGTGTCCGATTTGCCATTTGGGGCACCAGCCCGCTCAACAGCCCGCCGTAATGCAGTCGACCCCGGTGATGCTGGCTGTGGGTTCGGGCCCTTCTGTTGCAGAACCCCTATTCCGCGCCGGACCGATTTTTTCGCGTCTGGCAACCCGCGCGCCTCCCTCCCTCTGAAATCTTAATTTCTCTTCCGGGCGCATCGTGCGCTCCAGCCTTCTCCATTTTGCAGAGGATAAAATGCACTACCGCGCATTGCGTTTTTCGGCCTTTTTGACTGTATTGCTGGGCGTTGCGGGACTGGCATTCGCACAGTCCGTGCAATCGCCAATTCGTATCACGCTGGACCAGGCGATCCATCTCGCGCTCGCGCACAATCACGCCCTGCTGGCCGCTCGCACCGTAATTTCCCAGAGCCAGGCCGAGGAAATCACCGCCAATTTGCGGCCGAATCCTGTTTTCGGAGCCGACGTGGTTGGGCTGCCGGTGGAACCCGCTGACTTCACTGCGGACAACATCAACCAGGCGGAATTCGACATTGGACTGGGCTATCTTTTCGAACGCGGCAAGAAACGCCAACACCGGTTGAAGGCGGCGCAGGATCTGACGGCAGTGACTAAATCCACGGTCGCCGACAACGAGCGGACGCTTACCTTAAATGTTGCCGCGCAATTCACCACCGCCCTCCTGGCCGAATCTACTCTCAGGTTTGCGCAGCAGGATTTGAAGGATTTTCAGCACTCCGTGAACATCAGCGAATACCAATATAAAGCCGGCGCAATCAGTGAAGGCGACCTCCTGAAGATCAAGCTCCAACTCCTGCAATTCCAGACCGACGTAACCGCGGCCCAACTCGCCAAACAGCAAGCGCTGGTCGCGTTACGCCAATTGATCGGATTCGAGTCCGTGCCACAGGATTTCGACGTGGCCGGGGAACTGAAGTATCAGAAGTTGCCGGACAATCTGGAGGACCTGCAAGCCATGGCGATCAAGGATCGCCCGGACCTGCGGGCTGCTCAACAGGGCGTGACGGCGGCGCAAAGCCAATATCTGCTCGCCAAGGCCAATGGCAAGGTCGACGTCACCGGCACCTTCAATTTTACGCATATCACGGGATTCAACTCACAATCGCTCTTCGTGAGCGTTCCGGTCCCTCTTTTCAATCGCAACCAGGGTGAAATCGCGCGCACAAACTACGCCATTACTCAGGCGCAGGAAGCGGAACAGGAAGCCTCTGAGCAAGTGATGTCGGACGTGCAAGTCGCGTATGAAACGGTCCATACCAACGCGCAGACGCTCAAGATTTATCAGACCGGCTATCTTGACGAGGCCAAACAATCAGTTGATATCAGTGAATACGCGTATAAGCGTGGCGCAGCAAGCCTGCTGGATTTTCTGGATGCGGAGCGCAGCTATCGCGACACAGAACTGGCTTATCGCCAGCAACTCGCCTCCTACATGCTCGCCCTCGAGCAATTGCGGGAGGCTGTCGGCACAAGGACTCTTCCATGAATTTTATGAATATGAAGAAGAATACGCGCGCCGTGAATACGCACGCGCTAAAAAAGATCACGCGCTCGATTGTTCCCGCGGCGAGCATCGGTCTTGCCGCCGCGCTGATTTTGGCCGGCTGCTCGAGTCGCGAATCAGCCGCGAAGATGACGTCGTACACGTCGGCGAACTCTGGCGCCGGGGCGTCGTTATTCACCGTCCCGCAAAACCAAATGTCGCATATCCAGATTGTCACAATATCGACTGCGCCGCTGACGCGCACGCTGCGGCTCTCCGGCCAGGTCGCTTACAACGGCTTCAAGACCACGCCCGTGATGACAGCGGTCGGCGGCCCGGTCACCCGCGTCCTGGCTTATCCCGGGCAGCACGTGCGCGCGGGCCAGCCCATGCTCGAAATTTCCAGCCCCGACTATTCTCAGTTGCGCGCGAATTATCTGAAGGCGCGCGACAGCTACAATCTCGCCGATAAAAATTACAAACGGTCAAAGGACCTATATGCGCACCACGCCATCGCGGAAGCCGATTTGCTGCTGGCCGAATCGGCTCGCAACCAGGCGCAGGCGGACATGACCGCGGCCGAGCAGGGATTGCACATCCTCGGGATCACAAATCCGGATTCGCTGGTCACCGCGCCGGCTTCTGCTCAAATTCCATTGCTGGCTCCGATCTCGGGCGAAGTCGTGGACCGGGAATGCTCTCCGGGCCAGTTGATTCAGGCGGGCGCAACGCAATGTTTCACGATTTCGGACATGAGCACGGTCTGGGTGCTCGTCAATGTTTACCAAAATCAATTGTCATACATTCACTCGGGCGATGCGGTCTCCGTGAAAACGGACGCATATCCCACGGTGTTTCACGGAAAAATCTCTTACCTCGCGCCCGCCGTCGATCCGAACACACGCACCTTGCAAGCGCGCATCGTGACGGAAAACCCCGGCGATCGGTTGAAGAATCAGATGTACGTCACCGCGAGTGTGATTGCGGGCACAATTCCCAAAGCCATCACCGTCCCCGTGGCGTCCGTGCTGCGGAACACCGAAAATCAACCGTTCGTCTACGTACAGACCGGCACGACGCAATTCAGCCGGCGCATGGTTGAAATTGGCGAGACCGCGAACGGCAGGGTCGAAATCCTGAGCGGGCTGTCTCCGGGCGACAAAGTCGTCGCGGACGGCAGCTTGTTCCTGCAATTCCAGAATTCGTTGCAAGGATAGCTGCCCATGATCCATCGCCTAGTCCAATTCGCCCTGCGCCAGCGGTTTTTGGTTCTCCTTCTCGTCGTCGCGCTCATCATCGGCGGCGCGATTTCCTTTCAGCGCATGCCTGTCGACGCGTACCCCGATCTTTCGCCTCCAATGGTGGAACTCATCACCCAATGGCCTGGCCATGCGTCGGAGGAAGTCGAGCGCCTGATTACCGTTCCCCTCGAAGTCCAGATGAACGGCATCCCCAATTTGAAGGTGACGCGTTCCATCTCGCTCTACGGCCTCTCCGATATACGCATGACGTTCCACTACGGAACCGATGACTACTTCGCCCGCGAGCGCGCCTTCACGCGCCTCTCCCAAGTCACCCTCCCCGCTGGCGTCGTTCCTTCCCTGGCGCCTCTGTCGAGTCCTAGTGGCCTCATCTACCGCTATGTCCTCGAGAGTCCCGACCGCAGTCCGCAGGAATTGAAAACGTACGAAGACTGGGTTATCGAGCGCGCGTATAAATCGGTTCCGGGCGTCGCCGATGATTCCGGTTTCGGCGGCACGGTGATGCAATATCAAGTGCTGCTCGACCCCGCGAAGCTCTACGGCTATCACCTCTCCGTGCCCGTTGTCATCCAGCAGCTTGCCAACAACAATGCCAACGCCGGAGGAGGATTTTATTCGCAGGGCGGCCAATTCGATTATGTGCGCGGGCTTGGCCTCATGCGCGACGTCCAGGACATCGGCGACACGGTGGTCGGCAGCCTGAACGGCGTACCGGTGCGCATCAAGGACATCGGCCATGTCGTCATGGGCCACGCGCCGCGCCTCGGCGAGTTTGGCTTCATGCACAACAACGACGCCGTCGAAGGCGTCATCCTGATGCGCACGGGCGAGCAAACCCAAAACGTTCTGAAGCGAGTCGAGGCAGAAACAAACGAACTTAATCATCACGTTCTGCCGCCGGATATAAAAGTCCATCCTTTCTACGACCGCAGCGACCTCGTCCGGCTGACCATCAACACCGTCGAAAACAACCTGCTGCGCGGCATGATCTTCGTATTCATCGTTCTCTTCCTTTTTCTCGTCAACCTTCGCGCCGCGGTCATCGTCGCCCTCACGATTCCTCTGGCTCTGCTCTTTGCCTTCGTTTGCCTGCACGCCAAGGGCGTTGACGCCAATTTGCTCTCCATCGGCGCTATCGACTTTGGAATCATCATCAACGGCACTCTGATGATGGCGGAGAACATTTACCGCGAGATTGGACTCCGCGAAGGACAGGATTTCAAACTCCATGAAGTCATTCTGGCCGCTGCGTCTGACGTGGATCGCCCCATCTTTTACTCGACTGCGGTTATCGTCGCGGGCTACCTTCCCATTTACGCCCTCAGTGGCGCTTCGGGGAAACTTTTTGCTCCCATGGCCGACACCATGGTGTTTGCGATGGCGGGTTCGTTGGTACTCGCTCTCACCTTCGTTCCCATGCTCTGTTCTTACTGGCTCAAAAATGTCCACGAGTATGTGAACAAGCCTTTCGAAGCAGTCAAAAATCTCTACGCTCGGTGCCTCGACTGGTGCCTGGACCATTCCGCGCTAACCCTGTTGGGCGCGGTTGTAATCTTTACCCTGACGCTCCTTCTCGTTCCATACATCGGCGGAGAATTCATGCCGCATCTCGATGAGGGCGCGTTGTGGGTACGCGCCACCATGCCGTACACAATCTCGTTCGAGGAGGCCAGCAAGCTATCACCGGAAGTCCGCAATATCCTGCTGTCCTATCCCATGGTCACGCAGGTGGCTTCGGAGCTTGGTCGCCCGGACGACGGCACCGATCCCACCGGCTTTTACAATGACGAGTTTTATGTCGGCTTGCAGCCCTATGGCGACAAGGCGTGGCGCCAGACCGCCGTACGCAACAAGCAGGAACTGACCGCCTCCCTGCAGAAGCGTTTCGCCGCGTTTCCGGGAATCATTTTTAATTACACGCAGCCCGCTCAGGATGCCGTCGACGAGGCGCTCACGGGGTTGAAAAGTTCGCTTGCGGTCAAGGTTTACGGCTCGGATCTGAATGTTCTCGAAAGCAAAGCGATGCAGATTAAGCAGGTCCTCGGGCACGTTCGCGGCTTCACGGAAATCACCGTGGTCCGGGAACTGGGACAGCCCAGCCTGACGATCAATGTCGACCGCGATAAGATCGCGCGCTATGGAATCAATGTGGCCGACGTTGAAGCGGTGATTCAGGCCGCCGTCGGAGGCCAGGCGGCCACGCAGGTGATTCAGGGCGAAAAGCTGTTCGACCTGGTGGTGCGCATGGAGCCGCAGTTCCGCTCCAGCTCCGAGCAGATTGGCAACCTGCTGGTGGGCACGCCGTCCGGCCAGCTCATTCCGCTCAGCCAGCTCGCCACCATCGAGCAAACCTCCGGCGCGTCCTTCATTTACCGCGAGAATAACTCGCGCTACATCGGCGTGCAGTACAGCATCGAGGGCCGCGACCTCCAGACTGCCGTCCTCGCGGGCCAGGCGGCAGTGAAAAAGGCCGTGACGCTTCCGCCGGATTACCGAATCACCTGGGGCGGGGAATATAACGAGTTCGTCGCGGCGAAAAGTCAGATGAGGTTAATCGGACCGCTCGCGCTACTGCTGATTTTTTTCATCTTGTTTGCGCTGTACGGCAATTTCAAATTTCCCGTCGGCATCGCCCTCGGCGTACTCATCACGGAGCCGGTTGGCGCTCTGATTGCCCTCAAGCTCACGCACACACCGTTCAGTGTTTCCTCGATACTGGGCTTGCTCGCGCTGATGGGCGTCTCCGTGGAGACGGCGGTGATTTTGTATTCCTTCATCAACAAACTGCGCCTCAGCGGCCAGGATATTCGCACCGCAACGCGCGAAGCCGCTCTTCTGCGGCTGCGTCCCATCATGATGACGGCGCTCGTCGCGTGCCTCGGCTTGCTCCCCGCCGCGCTTTCCCACGGCATTGGCTCGGACACGCAGCGTCCCTTCGCCATTGTCATCGTCGCCGGCCTAATTTCGCGCCTTTGCCTCGCCGTCTTCATCGACCCCGTGATTTATCGCGCCGTCGCCCGCGATGGCGACGTCTTGCAGGTGTAATTCCGCCGGCATTCGCCATTAACGCTGCGCTCGGATTATAATGAATTGCGGAGTTGGCCTGCGACGCGCGTTTCGCTGCGATGGCTACTTTGAACCAACACTGAAACCCCGGGAGCCCTTGTCGTCCTGCCGGTGTGCATGTCCTTTCCCGAGCAATCGGGCCAGGAAAGCCTGAAGGCAGGCGTTGGGCGCCCACTTAGATCAGGGGGTTCAGGGGCCTAGCCGCGTACGGCGAAGTGGACCCCTCCGCTTGCATTTTTGTTCCACGGGAGTAGCGGAATCGAGTCGTGTGTTTTTCCTATCCAAGCCCGGTCCGGATCTGATTCGGAAGTTTCTCGTCGCGCAAGAGGGTCAGCCGTTTTCTTATGCGCAGGTTGGCGCCTCCCGCCAGCAAGCTCCGGACGGCTACAACGTGGATCACAATCTCGTTCAGCTAGGTCATGGCTCTGGCGTTTTTGAACGAGCAAGAAGCGCCATACGGCAGTGGCAGATGTTTGATATGCCTTGGATCAATCTTTGCTGGCCGGAAACTCCAATCGACGTGAACACCACCGTTGCCGTTCTCATATCGCATGCCGGCTTTTGGTCTTTGAATGCCTGTCGCATCGTTTACGTGGTTGAAGACCACGGCGCATGCGAAAGATATGGCTTCGCTTACGGAACGCTGCGACAACATGGAGAGCACGGCGAGGAGCGCTTCACCGTGGAGTTCCACCCGGATGATCAATCTGTGTGGTACGACATCTACGCATTCTCTCGGCCTAGCTTTATGGCTGCTTTGGCGTATCCCTATACCCGAGGATTGCAGCGCCGTTTTGCCAGAGACTCAATCAGCGCAATGAAAAAAGCGATTGAGTAACGTTGCCACATACATCGAGCCGCCCCTCTTCAGCTTTGTTCCACGTGAAACACTTTGAATCGCCTTGTCGTTGCACTTTATCAGAAGATTTCCGCATTTTTTTGTTGTTTTTTCCAGCCTCAAACCTCTAGCATCGAACTTCTAGCATGCACATCCTTTTTGTTGGCGACATCGTAGGCTCTCCCGGCAGGCGGATCGTACACGACCACCTCGCGGACATCATCGCGCAGCAGAAAATTGACCTCGCCATCGTCAATTGCGAGAACTCCGCGTCCGGTTTCGGCGTCACGCCACGGCTGGCCGACGAGCTTTTCGCCGCCGGCGCGGAAGTGCTTTCCGGTGGCAATCACATCTGGGACCGCAAGGAAATCTTCGACTACCTGCCGCATCAGCCCCGCCTGCTGCGTCCCGCCAATTTCCCCAACGGCGCGCCCGGTAGCGGCCTCTACGTCGGCACGGCCCGCAACGGCGTGGCCTATGCGGTTCTGAATTTACAGGGACGCACGTTCATGACGCCGCTGGATTGTCCGTTTCGCGCCGCGGAGCGGGAGCTGGCGCGCGTCCCTCCCGAAGTGAAGGTGATCCTCGTCGACATGCACGCGGAGACGACTTCCGAGAAGCAAGCCATGGGTTGGTTCCTGGACGGCAAGGTTTCCGCAGTGGTCGGCACGCACACGCACGTCGCTACCGCCGACGCGCACGTCCTGCCCAAAGGCACCGCTTTTATTACCGATGTGGGCATGACCGGGCCCCACGACTCGATCATCGGCATGGGCAAGGAAGGCATCATCGAGCGGTTCCTTAACGGCCTTCCGGCGCGATTCGAAGTCGCCGAAGGCGACGTGCAGATGCACGCCGTCCGCATTGACGTGGATGAATCTTCCGGTCAAGCGCGTTCCATCGAGCCTCTCGTCTTCCGCGCCGAGTAACCCCTTACGGAATCCTTTGCTGCGGGCCGCCATCATCGCGTTTGGTCACGCCGCTGTAGTTTACGCAAACCCCAAACGCGCCTTCACGCATCATATTTGTCCGTACGCACCATGTATAATTCAATGTCATGAAAATTCATCCCAGCCGAGCCGTAATTGTCGCGGCAGCAGCAATCGCTGTTTGCGCGGCACCCTTCTTCTTCGCTCGCAATTCTCGCGCGCAAGACAATATGGAAATCGAGCTTACGGCTCGCGCGCGCCTCTTCCCGGATGTTGGCCCGGGCATCAAGGCCGTCAAGCGCGACGCCTCCGATCGCTACTATTTCCTCTCCACCACCGATCATGCGGTACGCGTCTACTCCGCCGATAACACGTATCTGGGCCAGATTCCCACGAACGCCACTGGCCCAGCCGCGATTGTCTATGGCCAGGACATGGACGTGGACGCCTCGGGCCGCGTCTACGTCGCGGATCGCGGCGCCAATGCCGTGAAGGTTTACACACACGGCGGGAAGCTCGCGCTTTCGATTCCCGTGGACGCGCCGACTTCCGTCGTCGCGCTTCCCGTGGGCGAAATCGCCGTCGCCGCCATGAAATCGGGCCATCTGGTCACGGTTTACGATATGCAGGGCAAGGACCTGCGCGAATTCGGCGACCTCTCCGATCTTGCCGAGCACGCGCAACTGAACCGCTTGCTCAATATCGGCCGTCTTGCGGACGATCCCGCGAACCACATTTATTACGCGTTCAGTTATCTGCCCGAGCCGACCATCCGCAAATACGATGCCTATGGCTATAGCTCTTACCAAATCTCCCTCACCACGCTCGACATTTACCCCACGGCGCAAGCCATGCGCCGCGCGATCTATCGTCTCGATCAGCGGAGCGCGCCGCCCCAATTACAAAAGGTGATTGATGCCATCGGCGTGGATCCCGTGACGCAGGAAGTTTGGGTCGCGTTGGGCGACGATTTAATGAAGTTCGATAAGGACGGAAACCGCGTCGGCAAATACCGCACGCTCACGACCAGCGGTGAAGATTTGGCGGCCACTTCGATTCTCGTCGAGCCGCATCGCTTGCTGCTCGCCGACGATCCTCAAGGAATCTTTGAATTTGCCCGCCCCGACCAGCCACCAGCGCCCGCCCCCAAGACCAAATAGTCTTAACGGCGCGACCGCTGCGCCTCTACAGTGATTCCAGAAATTCTTCGATGCTCAGGCCCGCTTGCCGGAGGATTGCGCGAAGCGTACCTTTGGCAATTTCATTGTGATTCGGAATTGTAAGGCGTCGGTAGGGCGGCACCGCTTGCCTCAGGATGATATGTGAGCCTGTTTGATGATCCACGGAATAGCCTTTGTGAGCCAATGCGCGAAGAACTTTCTTTGCGTGTTGAATAGAAACTTAAGACAGGTTAACTTCTACGATTTCCTCGTGTATAGAAGGCGGAACCGGCTCACCGTGCTTTTGCAGGCTCGCAACGTGCCCTTCGATCGCGTCGCGGATGTTCGCGATGGCTTCCTCGTGTGTCTTGCCTTGCGACACGCACCCAGGAAGATTCGGACACTCGACAACAAATACGCCGTCCTCGTCTTGGGAAATAACAACGCGGAAACGCATCGTCATATTCGGATTATCCGAGTCTTCTGCGCGGGTGTCAATTCGCCAAAATGTCTGTGGAAATAATCTCGTACCAATCGTTGCCGAGGCGTTAGCGCGATTCGCCGCACAGCGCGATGACTTGTTGCTCGAGGCTCGCATCCATCTGAATCGCGCGGCGGCTCGCCGTTGAACACACTTGCGCAGCTGTAACTCCAAGAGCGCCCCGTAAATCAGCGCCGTCCAGATTTGCATCGCCGAACTCGGCATCGCTCAAAATCGCCCCCTGAAAAATGGCGCCGCGCAGATCGGTTCCGCGGAAATCCGCCGCATCCAGGAATGCCGTATCGAACTGAGCGTCTTCGAATCTCGCGCCAGAGAGCTTCGCCGAGCCAAGATACGCGCCCCGGAAATCGGCTTGGTTCATTTCTGCGTTGCCCAGATTGGCCCCGCGCAGATCCGCCTTCTCCAAGCTCGCGCGCGGACCTCGTGCATGCATCAGTTTGGCATTGTACATATTCGTGCCATCAAGCTTTGCGCCCGAAAGATTTGCGCCGTTCAGGGAAGCGTACGTCAGATCCGCGCCGTTCAACGCCGCGCGATCCAGAACCGCCGCATCCAGATTCGCCCGCTCAAGATTCGCGCCCCGAAAATCAGTCTGCGCAAGATACGCCCCGCGCAAATCGGCGTTCTGCATGCGCGCATCCACGAAGAAAGCGCGATATGCCTGCGCGTACCGCAGACTCGCATACGGAAGCTGCGCGCCCTTCACCTGCCGGACGTCTTCGTCTTTTCCTGACCATCCTGCCGGTGCCGACGAAATTCGCGCGCCCGTTAAATCCGGAAACGGATCATATCCCGCGACCCAGAAAATGTCAGCGGTCCAGCGCCGAAAATTAGACGCGCTCAATCCCGCCGCGCGGCCGCTCCCATGCGGAGCGCCCAGAATCGCGCCCACCGACAGCGCCAGCAAAACCAAACACGCGCCAAGTGTCAGCGTCGTGAAGCGTCCGTTTTGCCACGGTGCGGCAACGCTCTTCGTCTCGCCCGGATCCCGCCGCACGGGAGCAAATATGCTGCTAGCGTTGCCAGGAAGAAATCCGCTCATTGCCGCGGCGAGCAGAATGAAAAATATCTGCAACAAACTGCCGCGCAGGTCCTGCTCCGTCAGATAGCGCGCCCAGAGCAGCACTAGCGTTGCCGGGATCAGCCAGTACGCCAGCAGTTTGGAAATTGCGCGCTGCAAGAAACGAAGCGACGCCCGCTCCGAATCCATTTCGTCAAGTCTCCCCGGCGCGAGCGCAATGATGGACGCCGGAACACATTCCGCCAGCCTCCGGCCGTCCGGAAACACTGCGGGCAATTCGCCCAAAGCATCCCACAACCGTTGCAGAAAGAAATGGAACCCAATGTACGCCCCTGCCAGCAACAATGGAGCGATCAGGTAAAACGCGAGCATCGGCATGGCCGTGCCCACCGCCGAGGAATTCTTCAATAGCTCGGCGTCTTTCGTTCTGGCCACAACGAGCCATGCAAACGCGCACAGAATTGTCATCGTCGCCAGAAGCACACGCAAGATTTTGGACGCGCGCGCGGCCTTCGCGAGCCCTTCGAACGGATAAATCGATTCGGGCAGTTCCGCGCCGAACAGGCTCGCGCCGGCAAGTTGCCGCGCCACCAGCCCAGTCGCGCCGGCCAGATTTGCACCGGCCAGGCATGCGCCGCGCAGATTCGTGCTCACAAGATTGGCGTCGCTCAGGTCCGCTTCGATCAGGCACGCGCCGCGCAAATCAGCCAGCAGCAGATCGGCGCCTTTCAGATTCGCGCGCAGCAAATTCGCGCCCGGCAGCTCAGCGCCCATCAAGTCCACGCCTTCGAAATTCGCGTCAATCAGATCCGCTTTTTTGCCGCCAACGCCGCGCGATTCAACCCACGCGCGGTGATCCTCGACGATCTCGTCCAATTCCGGATCGCCGAATTTCCTGCACCAATAATTCAGCGTAGCGGCCGCTTTCGCTTCTTCCTCCACGGCCGCCGCCTTCTGCGTCTCTTCCGCTGAAGCCCCAAAATGAAAGCTGAATTTCATCGACACCCCGCCGCCCCGCGTCGCTCGGCACGCAAAATAAACATCGCGAAAAACCCGCCCGCCAGAGGCCCCGCGCATCCTCTAGCCTAAAGCAGTTGCCCACCCCGTTGTCTCATCCTAGCGCGTGTGTCCTCTACAAATCCCCTGTCCTCACGGTCAGGGAGCGGTCTTTCGACACACTTCGAGGCACGGAAGTTTTGGGAAGGGAAATAGCGCAGGCGATTCACCGAAGTAGCGCCATCGCAATAAGCGATGGGCCGCTTCAGATGCGCATCGGCATCACAACGTAGCGGTAGCGGCAGGATTCGTCGGCGAGCGGGCGCAGTTGCCCCGCGGACTGGTCGTCTTTCAGTTCGACGGAGATCGGCCCGTCGGCGGCCGCGGCTAGAAAGTCGAGCAGGTACTGCGCGTTGAAGCCAATGGCGATCGGTTCGCCGTTGAATTCCTTTTCGATCACTTCCTTCGCTTCCCCGTATTCCGGGCTGGACGCGGAAATTTCCACTCCTTCTTTCGCCAGCATGAACTTCACGGCGCGCGAACGCTGGTCGGCGAGTTGCGAAACGCGCCGCAGGGCGTCCTGTAGTTCGTCGCGCTCCAAAACGACTGTCTTGTTAACGTCGCGCGGCAGCACCGCCTCGTAATTCGGAAATGTGCCCGTCAGCTTGCGTGAAGTCAGCAGCCGCTCGCCGGATTGCCCGCCGAATTGAAAAAAGAGGTGGCTCTCATCCTGCGCAAATTCCATTTCCGCATCGTCGCCCAGTTTCGAGCACAGCCGCTGCACTTCCATCATCGCCTTCTTCGGTATAAGCACGCGAATTTCACCGGGCAAGCCGGTCAGCTTATGGCTCATCTCGACCATCGCGAGCCGGTGGCCATCCGTCGCCACCATCGTCAGCGTCGCGGGATTCAGCACCACCAGCGCGCCGTTCAGCGTATATCGCGATTCCTCCTGGGAAATCGCGAAGATTGTCTTGGCGATCATGTCCGAGAATAGCTTCGCCGGCAGTTTCACCTGCGTGTGGGGGAAAGCGGGCAGCGCCGGAAAATTGTCCTTCGACATGCCGACCATCTTGTACGATTTGCGGTCGCAAACGATCTGCACCCAGTGATTGTCGAGCAGCTTAAAGCGGATTTCTTCCTCCGGAAGCAGCCGGATCAAATCGAGCAGTTTCTTCGCGGGAATTGTGCCCGCGCCTTCTTTTTTCACTTTCGCTTCGCACGACGTGCGAATGCTTAACTCCAGGTCCGTCGCGGTAATGAAAAGACGATTGCCCTTCGCCTCGCACAGCAGGTGCGAAAGGATGGGGATGGTCGTCTTGCGCTCGATCACTCCTTGCGTCATATCCAATTCATCGAGCAGGTCGCTTCTCTTTACGCTAAATTCCATTGCGCGTTTTCCTTGTCCTCACTTGGTGCGTTTTGCTGCGCTGTACTTTACTTCTTTTCTTTATTTGAATAAACAAGGGAAATACCGTAGTAGCCGCCGCACCTGTGGATTCTTCGGAAATCCCGCCACGCCCGTCAGTTTGCTCGCCTTGCCGCACGTCCCCACTTGTGGACATCCGCGCACCACCGAGGAAAATCCGTTCACGGACCGGGAAAACGATGGATTCACGCGGAATTCACAGGGCGCGAGAAGCGCTGTGGCGGAAAACCCGCCGAACCCTATCCGAACGAGTCGAGTAGCCTGTTAATCGTTTTGTTCAATTCTTTGTCGCTGCGCCGCAGGTTCTCGATTTTGTTGATCGAGTGCAGCACTGTGGTGTGATGCTTTCCCCCGAATTGCCGCCCGATTTCCGGCAGCGACGCGGACGTGAGCTGCTTCACCACGTACATCGCCACCTGCCGCGGATACGCGATCGCTTTCGAATTGCTGCGCACCTTCAAATCCTGTCCGCGCATCCCGAAATGTTCGCCCACGCGCCGCTGAATTTGCTCGATCGAAACTTTCTTTTCCTGCGTGTCGATCAGGTTCTTCAACACTTGCTGCGCCGTGGCCACGCTCAGCTCCACGCCCGTCAGCGAGGCGTATGCCAGCAAGCGTATCAGCGCGCCTTCCAGTTCGCGAATATTCGATTTGATCGACCGCGCGATGAATTCCGCAACGTCTTCGCCGATTTTCACCTGCTCGCTTTCGGCCTTCCGCTGAAGAATCGCGATTTTCGTCTCCAGGTCGGGCTGTTGGATATCGGCGATCAATCCCCATTCGAAGCGCGACCGCAGCCGCTCCTCGATCGCTGAAATTTCCTTCGGCGGGCAATCGGACGAAATCACGATTTGCTTCTGCTGCTCGTACAGGGCGTTGAACGTATGGAAAAACTCTTCGTGGGTTCTTTCCTTGCCGGCGATAAATTGAATATCGTCCACCAGCAATATATCCATGGTGCGGAAACGGTCGCGAAACGCGCTCATGCGGTCGAATCGCACCGCGGCAATCACTTCGTTGGTGAATTTCTCGGCGCTCACGTACATCAGCCGCGCCGCCGGATTGCGCCGCTTGATCACATGCCCGATGGCATGCATCAGGTGAGTTTTTCCCAGCCCCACCCCGCCATACAGAAACAGCGGGTTATAGGATTTGGACGGCTGCTCCGCCACGGCCTGCGCCGCGGCATGGGCGAACTGGTTGCTGCTCCCCACCACGAAGGTTTCAAACGTGTACCGCGGATTAAGCTGATGATTCGCCGAGTCGAAATCGAGCTTGGCCTGCGCCGGTGCGGCCGCCGGGCTGTTCGCGGGCTCCGTTTCCGCGCAAATGAACTCCAGCCGCGCGTTGGGCGTGCCCACTTCCGCCAAAACCGCTTGCAACAAGTCACCGTAGGTCTGCGTCAGCCGCTTGCGGAATATCGCCGTGGGGACGCGGATCAGCAGCTTCCCCTCCTCCGATGCTTCCAGACGCGTGGGACGAAACCATGTCGAAAAACTGTGAGCGTTAACCCGCCGCTCCATGTGCTGTAGAATTTTGTCCCAGGCATTCACAGGCAATGAAACCCCGCCGATTTCCACACGGGTGGAAATGCTGTGGAAAACCCTACCCCGTAAGGGGTGGTTTTGTCGAGCTATCCCTTTGATTCAATCTCGCAGCGGATTTCCCGCCCCATGCGGTGCCGCCGCGAAATTGTCGAGGAGTACAAGCTCTCTGCACTCGTTTAAGTGCGAGCGCGGATTCTGCCTAAACCGCACGAAAGGAGCAAGAGAAAATTCAACGAAGAGGGTGGCGCCGTTCACAGGTGATTCACAGTTTTTCCACAGCGTCAAGCCGCACCCACGAGCACGAGAAAAGATTTGACTTTTGAAATTTCCATTCTGCCCCGCGCGTCTCTCGCATAATGAAAAATTTCCGCCGCGGAAACATTTCGAGCGCGCGACGCAAAGGGACACAGCGCACCCGGTCGGTGAAACGGAAACCTTTTTATTGCGGCACGAGTTCCGCAATCGTGGAGATAAAAAACACATTCAAAGATTTCAGCGCCACGAAATGCTTCACTTTCGTCTCCGTCGGCTTTGTGCGCTATGCTCATTCTGCCATCGGTTTTCAGTGATTCGGTAATGCGAGCCGGTTCCCGCCCGATATCGATAAAGACCGCCGGAATGCCCGTTTTTTGCGGCGCATTTCGTAGCCCTTCCTCTGCGGGCACCGAAAGTCGAACCCGCCCATAACTAATAGTTCCTAAAAGAGATAGCTTGCAATCAAAAGAAAGAATTGCCTTGTCCAACGGTCCATTTTCCGTTACAATTCTCGAGTTACAAAACACCACTTTTTCGCGGCAGATTTTTGTACCGGTTGACCTCCGCCGGCACTTAGTTCAGTCAATGCTGGATCGGATGTTTCTGCGTTCGCGCCAGAACGCGCTCAAGAAAAATCAGCCAGTCCGTCTGAACGTGAAAAATGGCCCGCAAGGGGCCACGAGTCTTCGCCACGCGCCATCCTGATAAATCGGGAAACGCCGCGGGATGAAGCGAAAACCCTTCGAGCTTCCAGCTCGCGCTCTAAAACAGCCGGCGGAAGCCAATGGGCAAGGCAAGTGTCGAGCTCTTCCGCGCCACCGCCTTCCCGATTCGAAATCTAGGAGCACGCCAGAATGGGTGATAAAGAAAATACGCCTGCCAAAGGCGCGGGTCATAAGTACGACGCCACTTCCATCAAAGTTCTTGGCGGCATTGAAGCCGTGCGCAAACGCCCCGCGATGTACATCGGCTCGACCGGCGAACTCGGCTTGCATCATCTCGTCTGGGAAGTTTGCGACAATTCCGTCGACGAAGCCCTTGCCGGCTACTGCGACGAAATCAATGTCGTCGTACACGACGACGATTCCGTGACCGTGACCGACAACGGTCGCGGTATTCCCGTCGACATGCACGCCACGGAAAAAAAGCCCGCCGCCGAAGTCGTCATGACCGTCCTCCACGCCGGCGGCAAATTCGACAGCGACACCTACAAAGTTTCCGGTGGCTTGCACGGCGTCGGCGTTTCCGTCGTCAACGCGCTCTCCGATTGGCTCGACCTCGAAATTTGGCGTGATGGCCAGGTCTGGGAGCAGAGCTACGAAAAAGGCCAGCCCACATCGAAGCTGAAAGACACCGGAAAAACGAAAAAAACGGGAACAAAAATCACGTTTCATCCCGATCCTTCGATTTTCGCAGCGGCCACTTATAGTTACGACACCCTTTCGCAACGCCTGCGCGAACTCGCCTTTCTCAACAAGGGCCTCAAAATCACCCTCGAAGACGAGCGCAGCAGCAAGAAATCCGAGTTTCGCTTCACCGGCGGCATAGCCGAATTCGTCAAGCACCTCAATCGCGGCAAGCAGGTCCTCCACGATTCTCCGATCTATATGGAAGGCAAGCGCGACACAGTCGACATGGAAATCGCGCTGCAATACAACGACAGCTATGCCGAAAATGTTTTTTCCTTCGCCAACACAATCAACACGGTCGACGGCGGCTCGCATCTTTCCGGCTTCCGTTCCGCTCTCACGCGCACCATCAACTACGCCGCCAGCTCCTTCGGCATGCTCAAGGAGCAAAAGGACGAAATCTCCATCACCGGTGACGACGTTCGCGAAGGCCTCGTCGCCGTCGTCTCCGTAAAGTTGCCTCAGCCGCAATTCGAAGGGCAAACAAAAGGCAAGCTCAATAGCGACATCAAAGGTCTCGTCGAGCAACTCATCAACGAAAAACTCGGCGAATATTTCGACAAGCATTCCTCCATCGCGCGAAAAATCATCGGCAAGTGCATTGACGCCGCGCGCGCCCGCGAAGCCGCCCGCAAGGCCCGCGAGCTGACGCGCCGCAAATCCGCTCTCGATTCCAGCGGCCTCCCCGGCAAGCTCGCCGACTGTCAGGAGCGCGATCCCGCGCGCTGCGAGCTTTTCGTCGTCGAGGGCGAATCCGCCGGCGGCTCCGCCAAGCAGGGCCGCGACCGTAAATATCAGGCGATTCTGCCGCTCAAGGGCAAAATTTTGAACGTCGAAAAAGCGCGTTACGACAAAATGCTCGGCCACGAGGAAATCCGCGCCATCATCACCGCCCTCGGCACGGGTATTGGCAAGGACGATTTCGACGCCGCCAAGCTCCGCTATCACAAAGTGATTCTCATGACCGACGCCGACGTCGATGGCAGCCACATCCGCACCCTGCTGCTCACTTTTTTCTTCCGTCACATGCGCGAGCTGATTGAAAAAGGCCACATCTACATTGCCCAGCCGCCGCTTTATCGCGTCAAGCGCGGCAAAATGGACCGTTATATCCGCGACGAACGCGATTTTGCGCGCGAACTGATGAAGCGCGCCACCGAAGAGCACATCATCACCGCCAAGGGCGGCAAGCAACTCGAAGGCGGCGATCTCACGCAGTTCCTCCTCAACGTGCAGGAATACGAACAAGTCGCGGCCAAGCTCGCGCGCCGTTTGCGCGATCCGAAACTCGTTGAACTGCTCGCCGAAAGCGAGCTAGACAAAAAAACCGATTTCGTCGAGAAGAAAAAACTGCAGGAGCTTATCAAGGAAATTGAAAAAGCGAAACTCAAGCTCGAAGCCAAGCTCGAATTCGACGAAGAGCACAGCCTGCACGAAATCGTCCTGCGCAGCGGAACAGCCGATAGAAAAATCAATTGGGCCCTCGCCGCCACGGCGGAGTATAAGCGTGTCCGCACGCTGCGCCAGGCCATCTCCGAGCACGACAAGCCGCCCTTCAGCGTCGCCCACAATGGCGACAAAGTATCCAAGGAAAGCGCGCTCGCGCTTCTCTCCTACGTTCTCGAAGATGCCAAAAAAGAATTCACCATCACGCGTTTCAAAGGCCTCGGCGAAATGAATCCCGACCAACTCTGGGCCACCACGATGAATGCCGAGACCCGCACGCTCCTGAAAGTCCGTCTCGAGGACGCCGTCGCCGCCGAGGAAATTTTCGCCACGCTCATGGGCGAAAACGTCGAAGAGCGCCGCAAATTCATCCAGGAAAACGCCCTCGAAGTCGTGAACTTGGATATTTAGAGGAGTAAGGTCAACGAAGGATCCCGCTGGGCTGATGGGCAGAGTTTTTGCGAATCCGGCGAGCATGATTTTTAAGGTTTTGGCTCGGCGTGGGTTCGCATTTTTTAAATTTGTCATCCTGAGCGGAGCGAAGGATCTGCTTTTGATTTACCAACTTTCGTGGCAAACATTGCCCGGCCTCAAGGGCCTTAGCTGCTCGAATTTTCGCGCGGTCGCCACTTCGTCGCCCGACGCCGAGCATGGAGTCGCCTTCGAATGCTCGAACGAAGCGGAGTGCGCAGACCTGTTGCAGCGCCTCGAAGCCCATTTCGGCGCGCAGCGTTTTTCGAACAACGCCGCTGCCTTTGAAACGGTGAAAGCATACGTGCTGGAGTGGGGTACGCACAGGAAAGTCTAATCGGTACACTAAATTATTAGAAACGGCCGTAAGTTGCTGAAAACAAATAAGCGAGTCACTTTCTAATCGGTACAAAACAACGCTTTTGACTTCTGGCCTTGGGGGCAATCGAATGGCTGACGAGCAATCGCAACAAATCCTGACTCCGGTTGATATCGAATCGGAAATGAAGAAGTCGTATCTCGATTACGCCATGAGCGTAATCATCGGCCGCGCGCTGCCTGACGTGCGCGACGGCTTGAAGCCCGTTCATCGCCGCATTCTCTACGGCATGTACGAGCTTGGCCTCACCTCCACCAAGCCCTATCGCAAATGCGCCAAGATCGTCGGCGAAGTCCTCGGCAAATTCCATCCCCACGGTGACGCTCCTGTTTACGACGCGCTGGTGCGCCTGGCGCAGGAATTCAACATGCGCTACCCGCTCGTCGACGGCCAGGGCAACTTCGGCTCGATCGACGGCGACCCGCCCGCCGCGATGCGGTACACGGAAGCGCGCCTTTCGAAAATCGCCGAGGAAATGCTCGCGGACATCGAAAAAGATACGGTCAATTTCGTCCCGAATTTCGACGAGAGCACCGGCGAACCCACTGTCCTGCCCACCAGAATTCCCTGCCTGCTCGTCAACGGTTCGAGCGGCATCGCCGTCGGCATGGCCACCAACATCCCGCCGCACAATTTGAAGGAAATTATCGAAGCCACCGTCACGCTGATCGACGATCCCGAAACGAATCTGAAAAAAATAATGAAGCTCGTGCCCGGCCCGGATTTCCCGACCGGCGGATACATTTACGGGCGCGACGGAATCGAGCAGGCGTACAAAACGGGCCGCGGAACTTTTCAAGTGCGCGCGAAAGCGGCCATCGAACAAGCGGGCAAAGACCGCGAGAACATCGTCGTCACCGAGCTGCCCTATCAGGTCAACAAGTCGCGCCTCATCGCGCACATCGCCGACCTGGTGCAGAACAAAAAAATCCAGGGCATCAGCGACATTCGCGACGAAAGCGATCGCGACGGCATGCGCATCGTCATCGAAGTGAAGCGCGACGAAGAGCCGCAGCTCATCCTGAATCACCTGTTCAAGCAGACGCAGATGCAGGAATCGTTCGGCATGATTTTGCTCTCCATTGTCGCGGGCCAGCCGCGCGAGCTTGGCCTCATCGAGCTGATTAAACTTTTTATCGAGCACCGCGTCGAAGTGGTGCGCCGCCGCACGCAATACGATTTGCGCAAAGCCGAAGAGCGCGAGCACATTTTGGTCGGCTTCAAAATCGCCCTCGATCATCTCGACGAGATCATCAAGCTGATCCGCCGCAGCAAGTCCCCGAAGGAAGCCAAGGAAGCGTTGATGGCTATGGACATTCGCGGCGCGCATCAGCCGTATGAAGACACACGCCGCAGCGCCGCCGCCGGATTCACCGACCGCCAGGCCCAGGCAATTTTGGATTTGCAACTCCATCGCCTGACGCAGATGGAGCGCGAGAAAATCATCCAGGAATTGAAGGAAATCCAGGCGCGCATCGCGGAGCTGAAGGAAATTCTCGCGAGCGACAAAAAATTGCGCGCCGTGATCGTCGCGGAACTGAAAGAGATTCTGAAAGACTATGGCGACGACCGGCGCACGCAAATCGTCGACCGCGTCGAGGAAATCAAGCTCGAAGACCTGATCAAAGACGAAGAGATGGCCATAACCGTGAGCCATGCGGGCTACGTCAAGCGCACGCCCGTTGACGTGTATCGCCATCAATCGCGCGGCGGGAAAGGCCGCATCGGTGCGCGCACGCGCGAGGAGGATTTCGTCGAGCACTTCTTCGTCGCCTCCGCGCACACCTACATTTTACTTTTCACCTCGAAAGGACGAATTTACTGGCTGAAGGTTTACGAAATCCCCGAAGCCGCGGCGGCCACACGCGGCAAAGCCATCAACAACCTCGTCCATTTTCAGGAAGGCGAGAAACTGACCGCCGTCGTCGCCTCGCGGAATCTCGAAGAAGAAGGCCGCTACGTTTTTCTTGCCACGAAACAAGGAACGGTAAAAAAAACCGGCCTCGCGGAATTTTCCAATCCGCGCCCCAGCGGAATCATCGCCATCAATCTTGAGCCGACCGATGAATTGATCGGCGCAAAGCTCACGGACGGCAAGCAGATGATTTTCCTCGCCAGCCACGAAGGCCAGGCGATTCTCTTCCGCGAAACCGAGGTGCGCGCCATGGGCCGCCAGGCCGGCGGAGTCAACGGAATGGACCTGAGCAAGGGCGATTACGTGGTTTCCATGGACGCGGCCCAGCCCGATTTCGAAATCATCAAGAAGGAATTCAAGCAGGAGACCCAAAATCTCGACGAACTCGAAAGCGACCAGATTCGCGAATCGCTCACGTCGCTGATGCTCACCGTCGCCGAGAAAGGCTATGGCAAGCGCACGCCGCTCGCGGAATATCGCGTCACGTCGCGCGGCGGCAAGGGCGTCATCAATTTGAAAACCACGGAGCGCAATGGCTCCGTCGTTGCCGCCTTGCAGGTGAAGGAAGACTCCGACGTGATGATCATCACCGGCCAGGGCAAAGTCATCCGCGTTCACTCCGCCGAAATTCGCGAAGCCGGTCGCTCCACGCAAGGCGTCCGCCTGCTGCGCCTGGACGAAGGCGACCGCGTCGCCGCCGCCGCAACCATCCTCGAAGAGGAGACCGCGGTAGCCGGGCCAGGAGAAGTCCAGCCATGACGCAGGACGGTTCTCGTGAACCGGTTGACGGCCGCCGTAGCGCCGCCGTCCCGGCAGGCCGTTATGTTAAATGGCGTTACTCGCAATATATCCCCAAGCGGCGCAGACTTTCTTTAGCTCCTCAGACCAAAGCCGCTCACGGTCAGACGTGTTTCGACCTAGCTCAGCGGCCAGCTTGAAGAAACCATTGCCGGGCATCTTGTCCCCAGTCTTATGCACTACGAGCACTGTAAGCATGCCGCGCCCCCAAGAATCTTCTTCAGTGGAGATCTCCCCTAGGAGAGTTTTGAGGGCAAAGTCATCAGGATTGAACGTGATGCTGCTTATCTCGCGTGTCAGGTCTTGGTATGTCATCGTTTGGCCGAGCTGAGCGCGTTTGCTTATCGCGCTGCGGCCCTGTTCCTTGGCCAGATCCCATATCTTGGCCGGATACCCAAAGTTGCCTTCGGGCTTTTCCATGAGCATCCCTCCAAAGGAGATTGTACAAAAAGCACTCGTGAAGGATCGAACCCCCGAGAGTACGGACGCTACTCCGTTGGCGGGGCGAGGTAGTAGCCGGGGCGGGTGCGGATTTTCAGCTTTGGCTTGGTGACGCGCACTTCGATGGTGTGATAGCCGTAGCGCTCGCTGCCATGCGGATGATACGCGAGCAGATATTCGCCGTGAATATCGTTGCCGATTTCGTTCATGGCTTTTTCGATGGAGCGATCCTTGAATGTGCTCAAATGCAGGCCGCCCGTACCCTGGCTGGCGATGGCGAGCGAATTCTTGCCCACGGCGTTTGCGCCGTGCTGCACAAGCCAGATAATCAGCGGCAGCAGCGGCACTCCGTTGCCGCCCATTTGTTCATTTAGCGAATCGGGCGTTTGCGCGGTTCCCGGCACGGGCGGCTCGGGATAGGTGCCCGGCGGGCTGACCTCGACGGGCTTTGCGGCTTGGGGCGTTTGACGAAATTCCGCTGCCGTGCTGCTCAAGCCGATTGTGTAAATGGAAATATTGGCGAGTTGCGCGCGGCGAAGAACCAGTCCGAGCTTGGTGGTGCTGCCCGTGTCGTTTTTTTCACCCATCACGATGATGATGCGGCGGCGCTCCGCGGGTTCTTTTTCGAGAAGGTCTTCGGCGCGATAGAGCGCGTCAAAGAGCCGCGCGCCGTTGAGTCCCGCGCGAATGTGGTGAATCGCATTCAGCACGCGATCGGCATCGGTGGTCATGGGACGGAGCAAATCCACTTCGTCGTTGTAACCGATCACCGCCGCTTCGCCGGTGCCGGCCATCGCCATCTGCGTGAAAATAATCCCCGTTTTGCTGATTTCCGGCAGCAGCGGCGCGATGCGCGAACTTGTCTCCAGGACAAGAACGATCGACAGCGGATCGCCACCCTGATCGAAGTGCGTGATTTGCTGCGGCACGCCATCGTCGAAAACCTGAAAATCTTTTCGCGTCAGATTCAGAACTGGCTGGCCGGAACCTGTCGCGACCGCGACGGGAAGGGTGACGAGGGTGACGCGAACTCGAAACGGTTTCTGACCCGGAGGAATCGGCGGTTTCCGCTGCAGATTCGCGCCCGGTTTTACATGGATCGGGCCGGGCGGCTGACCCTGGCCAAACGCAGAAAGCGTGGTGAATAGGCAAAGGGAAAAAAACAGGGCGAAACCGAGCTGGGCGCGGCGTCTCATAGCTCCACTGTATCTGATTCCTGGGCGCAGGTCGACGTTGCACGGATCACATCAGCAGCGGGGAGAAAGTTCAATAAACAATCGTTATGGGCGCGATGAGGGAGAAAATGAAAGCGGCTCCCATAATTCATGGGGAATTCCGGCGGGAACGGAATTAAGATGCTGATTCGTATTTTTGCGCCGAGGAGAACGAATGACACCGAGAAAGCACAAGCCATCGCCGAAGCTGATGTACCGCGATCCGAAATTCATGGAGAGCCCTGCAGCACGGCCCATGCGCATGATGGCGGAATACTTTGACCCGCTGACACGGCTGCGGCGAGAAAACATCGGCGACACCATCGTGATGTTCGGCTCGGCGCGCATTTTGCCGCACGACAGAGCGGTGGCGAAGTTGAAGCGTCTGCAAAGCAACAAGCTCAAGAAAAACGATCCGATGCACCGCGCGGAGGTGCGCGCCGCAAAAGCGAACCTGGAGATGTCGCGCTACTACGAAGAAGCGCGCGAGCTGGCGCGGAGAATCACGGCATGGTCAATGACGCTGGGCGAGCACCCGCACAGGTTCGTGATTTGCTCAGGCGGCGGCCCGGGAATCATGGAGGCGGCGAACCGAGGCGCTTCGGAAGCGGGCGGGTCGTCAATCGGGCTGAGCATTCAATTGCCGCACGAGCAGGAATCGAACCGCTACATCACGCCGGACCTGAATTTTTTCTTCCACTATTTTTTCATGCGCAAATTATGGTTCGCGCAACTCGCGAAAGCGCTGATCGCGTTTCCCGGGGGCTTTGGAACCATGGATGAGCTTTGGGAAATGCTGACGCTGCTGCAAACGCGCAAATTGCCCGAGCATCATTTGATTTTGATTTACGGGCGCAAGTATTGGGACAAGGTCCTGGATTGGCAGGCCATGGTGCGCGCGGGAACCATCAGCGAGCGCGAATTCAGCATGCTGCAATTCGCGGACACGGTCGACGAGGCCTTTGTGCGTATTCGCACGGGCCTCGAAAAATACCATTTGGTGCTAGATTCCGACTGGGAAGGAGTTTGACAAGAGCTTGGCGGGCGCGAACGGCGGAAACAGAGGGCCGCGCGAAAGGAGTCGCAGATGCACGAAAATGATTTCCTCGAAACCACAACTGAGCAGTTTCGCGCACTCAAGAAGCTTGCGGAGGGCGCGATGGCGCAAGTGAGCAGCGAACATTTTTTTGCGCAGCTTGATGACGAGTCGAACAGCATAGCGATGATTCTGAAACACGTCGCGGGAAACTTGCGGTCGCGCTGGACGGATTTTTTGACGTCGGATGGAGAAAAACCGAATCGAAATCGAGACGGGGAATTTTTGTACAGAGCGAAGGATACAAGAGAGAGCCTGCTGAGCTATTGGGACGAAGGTTGGAGCTGCGTGATCGGCTCGCTGGAGCGCCTGAGACCCGCGGATTTGGAGCGCACTGTTCTGATTCGGTCCGAACCCCATACCGTCATCCGGGCAATTCAGCGCTCGCTGTCGCACACGGCGCAGCACGTGGGGCAAATCGTTTTGCTCGCGAAACATTATGCGGGACCCCAGTGGCGGACATTGAGCATTCCCCGCGCGAAATCGGAGGAGTTTCGCGACCAAATGCAGGCGAAACATCATGAAGCGAAACAGCAATGAGCGGTGATGATTCGCCCGGCGCGCCCCCCAACGTGGTTCCTGAACCTTACGAGCGGCGCCAGGTCATGTCCACATGCACCGGTATTTCGTTCTTAATCGGGACCATCAGCAGTTTCGGAGGGTCGATCTTGAAATCGGATACCGTTGTGGGAATCGTTCCGGTTATCTCCGTATCGTTTCCGTGGGTCACCGCCTGGAGGGGAACCTGTTTATACCGTGCCGTCTGACCCGCAAATTGAATCTCCAGCTCGCAATGAATCGTCGCTGATGTAAGGGCCGCTTCGGGCAAGTGGACGCGAACGGTGACCATGGGGAATTGTGCGCCGCGCGTTACCTGAAGCATGTGAAGATTCCGATTGCTGTCCCCCGAATCAAACGATTTGACGGGTACGGCAATCAAGAAATCACATTGTCCCGCCTGGCAAGTGCCCTTGCCGCGCGCCGCATGGCTCGTGCCCTCGGATTCATGCAACGGGTGAGACACATGATACGTAAGCGTGGATTTTTCCAGAGTCCATTGGCTCCGCGCCCGGGCAAGGCCGGGAAGCGTCAGCAGCAAAAAGACGATCAGAAGTTTTCTGTTCATGAATCCATCCTTCCTTTTTCTGAACCGCGAAACTTGTATAGTATTTTTGCAACGCAGGCAATGGCGTTGCGCCGCAATCAATCGGGATAGAACGTCGAGCCTTTCAAGAATCCACTTTCCGGAGTCCTGTGAGCCGCCGCATTTTTCGCGCCGCCTGTTTGCGCGTTGCCGCCACTGGATGCATTTGCGGACAGAGGACGCTTCCGATCAAAAGTTGCGAGCACCGCGTGCGCGGTCTTGGAAACGTGACCCGATTTAAGAGATACGGAGAGAATCGCAAGTCCATAAGCGGCGGCGGTGATAATGGCGACCTGACCGTGCATCCGCGCGATTCCGTGCACTTTTTCGCCTTTGCTTCGTTGAGAAAAAGCCATCTCGCCCAAAATGGGCGTCAGGATCATGCCCGGGCCATGAATCCAGGCCAGCGCCTTGTGCAGGCGAATGTTCCCCTCGACTTTGGTCCCTGGAATTTTCGGCGCGAAGATGGCTTAGTAAGCGCTTGCGAAATACAAACCTGCGGTGGCCGAACCCAGCGCCGCATGTAAGTCACGATTTGTGGAACTGGTGCTCTTGCCGCCGGCGAAGGCGCCGCTGATGACCGTGGCGGCCAAAGGAATAGCGGTGATTAAACCCAGTCGTTGATGAATCTGGAGCATGTGCGATCGTTTGTTGAGGCGCGCCTGTTCCGCGGCGTTCCCTTGAGTCTGTGACGCGGGGAAACCGAGATCCTGGAGTGAAAGGGTGGCCCTCAAAGCGAAGTTCAGCGTTTGATTGCTCTCCGCTGCGAACGTGACTTTCGCTGCCTTCGTGTCGAATCCCGCCGCCGAGACAGAGACTTCGTAATCGCCGGGTCCGAGGTTTGGCACGCTGTAAAAGCCGGCGGAGTTGGTTTGCGCCTCGGTCGATTGGCCCGTGGCCACATTCTTGACGGAGATCTTGGCGTTGGGAACGATTGCTCCCGAGGAGTTGGTGATTGTGCCAGACAGCGTGGCGCTGCCATCCTGCGCGCGCAATGGAACCGAGAGTGGAAGAGAAAGCAATAAAACCAAAATCGTTACTCCGGGAACGAATCGCGCCAATTTTCGATTCATCTGGGATTTCTCCGGTTTGGAGGGGCAGTTCAGGAGCATTTCGGTTTCGTGGGATGCGGCAGCTTGCTTCGAAGATGTATCGGCGGTTTTCATACACAGGGTCCGTTGACCCATCAAGAGGGTCAGCGGAACTGTCGGTGACGCGGGGAATTATACGTGGTGCGTGGAATTTGCGGCGGAAGTGAATCAGCGACGAAGTGAAAGGGAAGTGGGCGGACGCGGCCAATTTTCGAGGAGAAACACCAGGCCACGCCCGCGCGTGCCGCGAGAATTAGCTCGCCATTAATTTACGGAGGGCACGAATTCGGTCGAGAAGAACGCTTCGAAGCGGCGCTTCTCGTCCTGGTCGTGCAACATCACCACGGGAACGATGTGCAGCGAGCGTTTGCACCCGCGGCAAGTGGACATTTCGCCCTGAAGATCCTGCACAAAACCGTCACTGAAATGATATTCCGCGTGCGAGCGGCGAGCAGGTTTGCTGCCCGCTGTTCCGCAATGAGGGCAGGTGAATTCCAGCCGGTCATCCTGCGGGTCGCGATCGAGCGCAGCGCGCCCTGTGCGTCGAACTCCAACAGTGTCTAAACTTAGTTTGCTCATGATGGCAACCTCCGATGACCCGTTAAAAGCGCCTTCAAAACGATTGGATGCGCCATGCGGACGAGATGATGCCGCCGCCGCGAAATTCTCATAACCACCCATTTTTCTTATAGATACAAAAATAAAACTCAGCGCGGCCTCGAATTGAGGGAACTTAGCTCGCTTGGCGGTGTCCATCATCGCAGAGGCCGCGCGAATGCGCAAATAGTACTTTCGGGGTGGCGATTCAGGAGCCGCCCTGCCAATCGTAATTCGAAAAGTGGCTTGGAGATGCGGCGGGAGGGGTGTGCCCATGCGAGACGAGAAATTCTTGAACGGTTGTTTGATGGACAGCGACGCAGAAGCGAAAATTCGCGCGCGGCGGCGGCGCGGGCGGGCCTTGGCCGCGGCATTAGCGGTTGAGGCCATAGTGGTTGTGGGTTTGGCGCTATGGCCCATGGTTACGCCGGGAAGCCCCCCGGGAGAAATTGTGATGCTGCCGCGGATTCCCTACCAGGGCAGCGATACACAGAAACAAGTTCCCGCACATCAGCCGGGGCGCACGCCGCGCCTCCAGAGAACCGATGCAATTCTCTTTCAGCCCTTGCGAATTCCTCCGCATATCGACAGATCGAATTCCACGACGCGGGAAAACATCGCGCCGCCTGCATTCGCGGAGCCAGGCCCGGACGTTCCCGAAGATATGCCTGGGATACCCAAAGGAACGGGAAACGACGTGTCCATGATTCCCCGGCCCAGACGGCCAACGCCCGGCCCGCGAATGATTCGGCGAAGCGACGGCGTGCAATCAGGAATGCTCGTTTACCGAATTGATCCGCGATACCCGCAACTTGCGGTCAGCGCGGGTATTTCGGGGACGGTACAACTACGCGCGATTATCGGCCGCGACGGCCGCGTCCGGTCCGTCGAAGTGCTCAGTGGGAGTCCGCTGCTCACGCACGCAGCGGTGGCAGCGGTGCGGGAGTGGCGTTACCGGCCGACGCTGCTGAACGGCGACGCGGTGGAAGTTGAAACGCTCATCACCGTGCGGTTTGTCTTGGGGCAATGAGCTCGGCGCAGTAAGAAAGTTTGCCGGAGAAAATGCAAGGGCCGGTGCGCCCGGCCCCGTTCGGGATAGAGGTGAACTAGAAGCGAAGAACAAGGCCCGCGGAGATCCTAATATTATTCTGGCGAGTGCCGCCGAAATGGGTGGTCAAATAATCGGCTTGAATGAGCCGCAGGCCGACTAATGGCAGCGGATGAACATCAATTCCTCCGCCGATGGCCGAGGCGAATGAAGTGCTGGATGTGGTAACACCCCCCGCTGAAGCTCCAAGACGCGCGCCGCCAAACAGTGCATGGACAAATGGCGACACGAACGGCGTCGGCAAGTTGAGTTGCGGCCCGAAGAGGAATGTGTATAGATGCGTGCTGACGCCGAATGGAGAAGCGTAAGTGCCGCTAAAATCAGCCTTGAATCCGAGGATTTTGAACGTATTCACGTCCAGCGACGCGTTCCAGCCATTGAAATTCTGGCTGCCGGGAGAAGTATCCAGCCGCACGTAAGAATAGCCACCGAAAAGTTCGGCTTTCTGCGCGTGAGCAGGGAGGGGAAGCGCCAACGAAGCGACAACCAGAAATCCGAAAAACGAGACAAGTTTCCGCATCGAGTTTCCTCCAAGTTGAAAGTGGGGCGGCGAAACGGATGGCACTGGCCCTCCGGATCTGCTCCCCGCGAACATCCCCGTTAACAACTGATTTGCGGGGTTGCGCGATGTGAAAAGGCGCTTCCCCAGACTGGTTGCTTCTAGGATACAGGCTGGGTGACAGGGGTTGTCGAATGCTTGGCTGGGAAGTGCGCAATCGATAAAGGCCGGATAGCGTAAATTCTTTTGTGTAAATTCTATTTTTGAAGGGAAAAGAACACCGCTCCTGGGAACGCAAACCCCCCTCCCCGAATTTACACAAAATCCTTGACTCTACCCACCAGCCCGGTTAGTTGCTGAGCGAGTAGGCCAGTGATAGGATTGACGCTTCATGGAAGTCGAAAAGCAGCCACGCCCAAAGGTTGGAATCCCCTACCGCACTGTAAAAGAACAAGATAAGGGTGAACGCGCCAAGTATGAGCATTATCTACGATCAATCCGCGCCGCTGATGGCGAGCCAGTGGAAATCTCTCTCCTCCTTTCCCGCGAAGAACTTGCCGCGAAAGCTGCTTCGCTGGATGCAATCGTGCTTCCGGGGAGTCCAGCGGATGTGCATCCAATGCGATATGGCGCCGAATCCCATGCAAAATGCGGTTGGTCAGACCCGAGGAGGGAGTACACCGACTTTCAGCTGCTAGAAATGGCTTTCACCGAGCATAAGCCAGTACTGGCAATCTGCTATGGGACACAATCGCTAAACGTTTACTTGGGGGGGGCGCTCGTTCAGCACTTATCGGTTAAAGATCCTTCAAGCGAGGTGAAAACCACAATTCCGCATCCGTTGGGTGAACAACCTAAAGGAATGGACTTCGTCCATCCTGCACTGTTTGAAAGAGATTCGCGCATGGCGAAAATTTGCGGCGCGTTCGAAGCGCAAGTGAACAGTTCGCACCATCAGTCGATTCGCGAGCCCGGGCGGAATCTACGCGTGACCGGCCGCGCGCCCGACGGCGTCATTGAAGCAGTGGAATGGACCGGCGATTCGAACTGGGTAACCGGAGTGCAATGGCATCCGGAACGCATGAGCCATGATGCGTTCGCGCAAGCGCTTTTTCGAGGATTCGTTGCAGCGGCACGCGACGTCGCTGTTCGCAGTTAGAAACTCGCGCCGTCAGAGAAGCCTGCTCGCGCAAACAGCGCGGCTTTGGACTCTTTATCATCAGCTTCCAAGTCGAGGCGTTCTTACACTTCATTCAGGAGAACCATGATCTCTCTGGCGGGGAAAGCGGCGCTGATTACGGGAGGATCGCGCGGCATCGGCGCCGCCGCGGTTCGCACTTTCGCGCAGGCCGGCGCCGACGTGGTATTCAGTTACAATCGCAGCCGGGAAGCCGCCGCGCAGGTGGAACAGGACGCGCGCAAGCACGGAACGCGCATCGATTCGTTCAAAGCGGACCTGGGGCGCACCGCTGACGCGAAAAAATTGGTCGAGTTCACTCGCGAGCGTTTGGGCCGCTTGGACATCCTCGTGGCGAATGCGGGCATCTGGAATGTAGAAGATATTTCGATTGATAGAATGTCGGAACGCGAATGGGACAATATGATCCGCGTGAATCTGAAAAGCATCTACGCCGTAATTCACCATGCTGTTCCGCACATGATCGCCCAAAAGAGCGGGAAGATCATTGCCATCAGCTCAACGGCTGGCCAGCGCGGAGAGGCGTTTCATTCGCACTACGCCGCGTCCAAGGGAGCGATCATCAGTTTAGTCAAAGCCCTCTCCACGGAGCTGGGGCGTCACAATATTCTGGTGAATTGCGTGGCGCCGGGCTGGGTCGATACGGAGATGTCGCGGCCCGTGCTGAAAACCAAAGCCGGACACAAATTCGCCATCAGCGCAATTCCACTGGGCCGCGTGGCCACTGCCGAAGAGATTGCCGGGCCGATTCTATTCCTCGCTTCTGATCTCGCTACGTTCGTAACGGGAGAAATTCTGAACGTCAACGGAGGCGCGGTTCTGTGCGGCTGATGCAATGCGCTGCGTTTCGGGTGACGGCGTTCGCGGCGATTGTTCTCGCCGTTTGCGTGCCGATGCGCGCGCAAGATGGCCAGGTTCTGCTGCCGGAGCAGAGCGCCGCGAAAGCCAAAGCCCTGCTGCAGCAAATGATTCAAACGCTGGGCGGCAGCGCCTATTTGAACGTGAAGGACTCGACGTGCCGGGGGATGCTCGGCTCCTTCGGGCATTCCGGAGCGCTGACCGGCTACGACACGTTTTGGGATTTCGTGAAGTTTCCCGACAAGGATCGCACGGAATTTTCCAAGAAACGCAATCAAATCCAAATCACCAATGGAAAGCAGGGGTGGGTGCTCGATCGCGGAGGCGTCAGCGCGGAACCCGCGAAACAGATCGCGGATAACGAGCGCGAGCTCCAATTGGACCTCGATTACATTCTCCGGTACCGCTTGAACGAGCCCGGCATGATTTTCCGCTACGATGGCCCGGACATCGTGGACCTGAAGGAAGCGGACTGGGTGGAACTCGACGATCCGCAGGGGCACCAGATTCGCATCGCTATTTCGAAATTAACGCACCTGCCCATCCGCAAGGAAGTCGCCATGCGTGACCCTGTCACTCACATGCGCGCCGAGGAGATCGATTATTATTCGAATTTCCACGCCGTTGACGGCGTCACCATGTATTTTCAGCAAACGCACATACGCAATGGACTGAAAGTATTCCAAGTCTTCTACGACGCAAATGGCTGCAAGTTCAATACCGGCCTGCCGGATTCGCTCTTCACCAAGGAATCGCTGGACGACCGCTGGGCTCGGCTCGACAAGAAGGGCAAAAAAGACAAAAAAGAAAAGAAAGACGATAAAGACAAGCACGATTCCGGAAAGTAATGCGCCGATCTCCGCGACTGCTTCCTTCCCATCGGTTTTCTGCTACACCCCGCCGCACAGTTGCATCCCGGAGGTGCTCCCATGCGAAGTAGGCATGCGGGCTTGACGCCGATGCCAGCCAATGGTGAAAGCATGAAGCCCTCTCTTCGCAAAATCTTGGCCGACTCCCATATCGCGGCGATTGCTATCGCGGTGCTCCTCTTTTGGATGCTTTCCTCGGCATTCCGGGCTCCATGGGACCCGCTTTCACGGGCCGCTGATTTCTTGTTCACTGCCGTGGCAATAGGTGGTGTTCCCTACATTCCGTCTAAACTCGATTTTGCGGACCGCCTTATGTTGTTCACTACGGTTACATATTTTTTCACTGCTCTTATCAGCTTTGGCGTAGCTTGGCTTCTGTCCCGCTGGGTGTATCGCGTGGGGCCGTTCCGCAGCTTGAGCAACTACCGTACCCAACTGGTAAGGAGGAATCGTGTTTGAGCGATTGAAGCGGACTTTGGTCGAGAGCTACGTGGGCGCAATCGCTCTCGGATACCTGCTGGCGGAAGTCATCCTGCACTTCGTGGAAATCTTTGCTTCTCCTGTCGCAGCCTGGGTTGAGCGAAACTATTATCAGTCAATCATACCGCGTACCACTCCTTCGGCAGGCTTGTCACTTCAAGATGCACTGCCCGAATCGGAGAGGTTCCTTATACTTCTTCTCGTGTGGTATCTCCTGCTGCGGTGGCTCTACTTCAAGCCCTTCAAAAAAGAAGCATCCGCGCCATCACCGAATCCAGAACAATCGGTTTGAACTCGAAAAACCTTGTTTGTATAAAGCGGCGCTAATCGAAGTCGCGCGCCCATTCCATGCACACGCCTCTTTTGGTTGCAAAGCAAGCCTCAGGGTATAATCGCAGGATGCCTATGAAGCATAAGGGTCCACGGATACGCAGCACGACGGTATTGTGCGTGCGCAAGGACGGTCATGTCGTGCTCGCGGGCGACGGCCAAGTGACGCTCGGTGAAGGCGTTGTAAAACACAATGCAAAAAAAATTCGCCGCCTCTTCAGCGACAAAATTCTGGCCGGATTCGCGGGAAGCACGGCCGATGCGCTTTCGCTGTTCACGCGTTTCGAAAACAAATTGCAGGAATATCACGGCAACCTGGCGCGCGCGGCGGTTGAGTTGTCGAAAGAATGGCGGACGGACCGCTCGCTGCGCCACCTGGAAGCGTTACTCATCGTCGCCGATGGAAAATCGACGTTTCTGCTTTCCGGAAATGGCGACGTGATCGAGCCGGACGATGGCATCTGCGCGATTGGCTCGGGCGGCCCATACGCGCTGTCGGCGGCGCGCGCCCTGGCGAAACATACGAAAATGAACGCGAAAGACATCGCGCAGGAAGCCATGCGCATCGCCAGCGAAATCTGCATTTATACGAACGGAAATTTCTCCATCGAAGAGCTTTAATGAACAGGCGAGCGAGGCTCCGTGAACGACAAGGGCAAGGATGACAAGAACATGGTGATTTATCTCAACGGCGAATCTCCGGCGGCAGAGCCGGAGCCCATGCCCTCGTTTGACGAGCTGACGCCGCGCGAAATTGTCGTCGAGCTCGACAAATACATTATTGGGCAGACACCCGCAAAACGCGCGGTCGCCGTGGCCCTGCGCAATCGCGTGCGCCGCCAAAAACTCCCGCCCGAGATGGCCGAAGACGTCCTGCCCAAAAATATTTTGATGATTGGCCCAACCGGCGTTGGCAAAACAGAAATTGCGCGTCGCCTCGCGCGGCTCGCGGGTTGCCCGTTCACCAAGGTTGAGGCGTCGAAATACACGGAAGTCGGCTACGTGGGGCGCGACGTCGAATCCATGGTGCGCGATCTGGTGGAGATCGCGATCGACATGGTGCGCGAGGAAAAGTTGGACGAAGTGGCCGAACGCGCCGAGCAGGCCGCGGAGGAACGGTTGCTTGATTTGCTTCTGCCCTCTTCGCCCCCGCCTCCGACCATCGAAGGCACGAGCCCCGCTTCCGACGCGCAGCGAAAGGAAATCGCGCAGCGCACGCGCGAGAAGCTTCGCACGCAATTGCGCGAGGGGAAACTCGACCAGCGAATGGTCGAGGTCGAAGTTCGCGAACGCATGATGCCCGCATTCGAGATTGTTTCCAGCCAGGGCGTTGAGGAAATGGATATCAACGTCAAGGACATGCTCTCGGGGATGTTTGGCCAGCAGAAAAAGAAGCGGAAAATGACCGTTGCCGAAGCCTACGATTATTTAATTCAAGAGGAAGAAAACAAGCTGCTTGATACGGACCAGGTTACGCGCATCGCCGTGGATCGCGTCGAGCAAATGGGAATCCTATTCATCGACGAGGTGGACAAAATCGCGGGGCGCGAATCGGGCCATGGCCCTGACGTCTCGCGCGAAGGAGTGCAACGCGATATTTTGCCCATCGTCGAAGGCACCACGGTGAACACGCGCTACGGCATGGTGCGTACGGACCACATTTTATTTATCGCCGCCGGCGCATTTCACACCACCAAGCCTTCCGATTTGATTCCCGAACTGCAGGGCCGCTTTCCCATTCGGGTGGAGCTCAGCTCCCTCAGCGAAGCCGATTTCGTTCGCATTCTTACCGAGCCGAAGAACGCGCTCATCAAGCAATACGTCGCGCTGCTCGATACCGAAGGCCTGAAAATGAATTTCAGCGAGGATGGCGTGGCGTCGATTGCGCGATTCGCCGCGCTCGTCAACGAGCAAACGGAAAATATCGGCGCGCGCCGCCTGCACACGATTCTCGAAAAAGTTCTCGAGGAAATTTCCTTCGATGCGCCGGATATGAAGAAGCGCAGCATCAAAATTGACGCGGCATACGTGCAGAAGCAGCTCGCCGATGTCGTCAAGGACCAGGACCTCAGCCGCTACATCCTGTAAAGAGCACAAGCCGAAAATGGAGCTTCAAAGGCCGGAAGAGCCTGACGGCAAGCCCGCGCGGAAAATTTCCGCGCCGTCTATTTCCTTTCTCTTTCTTCCCATTCTCTTTGGCGCGCTATTTTTGTCGGGATGCGCCGCGCCTGGACAGCCAGTTACGCGCCGTCCGCCCAAACCTGTTGCCATCATGGATCTATCGGCTCAGCAATTTGGCAATCGCATCGAGCTAACTTTCACCTTGCCGAAACAAACTGTGCAGGGCCGCCCGCTGACGCAGCCTCCGCAGATAAGAATCTACCGCGAATATATTTCCGCGCCTGCGGCGAATAGTACAAATATTCAACTGCTGCCGCCTCGCCACTTGGCCGTCACGATCCCGTCGCAGATGGTGAACACCTATCGAGAAGGCGATCTCATTCGCTTCTCCGACCATCTTGCGGCGCCTGATATTTCGGCGCACGCGGGCGATCGGCTGATTTACATGATTCGCACGCGCATCTCGAAACACGATTCCGCCGATTCGAATCTTGTTGGCCTCCGAGTATTTCCCGCGCCACAGCCGGTTTCAGATTTGCAGGCGCAAGTCACGCAATCCGCAATCGAACTTTCCTGGACCTCGCCCGCAATGCCGGAGGCGGGCGCTCTGCGCCCCATCTCCATTCGCTATCGGATCTATCGTTCAAACAACGTAAGCACTCCGACGCCAGCACCCGTCACGAACGCCAATCCCGGCGCGTCTGGAACCGCGGGGTCGCTTCCTTTCGGGCAAGTTGCGGAAATTTCCTCGCCACCGTATCGGGACGCCAAATTCAAATTTGGCCATGCATACGCGTATTACGTGGTCAGCGTGGCGCAATACAAGAGCGCTGCGGTCGAATCGGAACCTTCAAAAATTATCGAAGTCACGCCTCGGGATACGTTTCCACCGTCGGCGCCCACCAGCCTCATAGCTGCTTTCTCTCCGGCGAGCGCATCCGCTCCTCCGCACGTGGATCTTTCCTGGGCGATCAGTCCCGAAACTGGAGTGGCGGGCTATAACGTCTATCGCAGCGCCGCGGAAACTGGTCCGGCGAACAGGTGGGACAGGTTGAACAGGAGCCTATTGCCTACGCCTGTCTTCCGTGATATTCCGGTAGTGTCCGGACAGCGATATTTCTATCGAGTCACGGCTGTTGACCGCTTCGGGAACGAAAGTGCCCCCAGCGTCACAGTTGGCGTCAGCATTCCCGCAACGAGCGAATAGGAGAAAACATGATTCCGCCAGAGGCCCGGAGTTTCCGGCTACGCGCTATTTATGGCATTCCGACTCTGCGCACAGGTCTGTTGACAGGCGGTCTGTTGGTCCTGGTGATGCTTGCTTCACTGTTCGTGGCCACGCGTGTACCCGGGTTGGAATCCTTCGCCGGAACTCGAAACGATATTTGCCGCGCGCTTTTCGGCTTGGTCATGCTGATTCCGATTTTTCGCTTCCTTACGCTTCCGCGCCGGATGTTTGCGTCCGCGCTGATCGGCTGGATCATCTTCGCAATAGGCTATGATTTCGCGGGCATGTATTTCTCGAATTTGTTTACCGCGCTGGGTCACACCCCTCTTGAACTCTTCGTACTGGGCGCTATTTTCTACGGCGTGGTCGCGGCGGTTTCCTGGGTCGCATGGATGGTTCTTGCGGCGGCGCATGATCCCGTCGCGCCCACTCCGCGAAATATTCACGCTCCTCATCACCACCGATGAAACTTTGCCGTTTCCAGCTTCTGCAGCCGGGATCTGATCCCCGAAGCCCCGTTGAGCATCGTCAAATCCCCGCTACGCCCCGCATTATCGAAGATGCAGCGCATTCTGGAATCGTCGAAAGCGAATGCGTATTCGAAATCGCCGAGCCGTTTCGCCGCATCGAGAAAACGGGAACGAGCTGGCCACTTGCTGGCGTGAAACTCTTGGCCCCGTGCCAACCCAGCAAGATCGTCTGCGTGGGACGGAACTACAAAGCACACGCCGCCGAACTCGGAAATGATCTTCCTACAGAACCCCTGATTTTTTTGAAACCGCCGTCATCAATCATCGCGCCGGGCGATCCGATCGTCCTGACGCCCAGCTCCGAGCGAGTCGATTTCGAAGGGGAACTGGCCATCGTTATCGGCAAGGCTTGCGCGCGCCTCAAAGATTCCGAGGACATAAAGCCCTATGTCCTCGGTTATACGTGCCTCAACGACGTCACTGCGCGAGACTTGCAGATAAAGGATGTCCAATTCACGCGCGCCAAGAGCTTCGACACGTTCTGCCCCTTCGGCCCCGTCATCGAAACGGAACTCGATCCCTCCGCAACAATAGTGGAAACTTTTCTGAATACCAAAAGGCGCCAATCGGGCCGCGTTACCGAAATGATTTTCTCCGTGGATGTTATAATTCGATGGATCTCGCAAGTGATGACGCTGCTGCCCGGCGATGTAATCGCTACGGGGACCCCTTCGGGTGTTGGGCCGCTCGCCGCCGGCGACGTGGTCGAAGTCACCGTGAGCGGTGTCGGCACATTGCGCAATCCCGTGGTTGCACCCCCATAAGTGCCAGCCGGAAGAAATCGTGCGCGGCACCCGGCGGCATGGTTAAATTGGTGCTGCCCGCATTGTGAAAAAAGCGTCCCGGCGTAGAGGCGGACATTGAGAAACGCGGCAGCGCACTGGCACGAACTGGTCCTCGTACTCGCCGTCGTTGTGGTGATTGCGGCGATCGCGGTTGCGTGGCGATTTGGTCACGCAAGGGATTCATCGGCAGTCGAACGCGAGCGCCGCTCCTACCTCAATCGCGTGGGCCGCATCGTTGACGGCCAGGTTCTCGAAATTGTCGAAAGGGCCGCGGAGCAGGAAAGCGCCGCCGGAGCGAAGATTTTTCGCCAACGCGCACCCGGCGGAAAAATAAAAGCCGCAAGCCATCGCATGCTCCTCTACACCTATTCGATTTCCGGCGTCACCTACGAAGCGGCGCAGGACATCACCGGGCTCGAAGAGCAAGCCTGCCTCGAGCGCGTCGTCGCGGGACAGCCCGTTGGCGTGAAATACGATCCGGCGAATCCCAGCAATTCAATCTTGATCGCCGACGATTGGTCCGGCCTGAGTTAAAGGGAAAGTTCTCGATTCATCGTTGCCCGCATGTCCGAAAGTATCGACACTTCGCCCAATCGCCCGACGTTTTCCGCCGGCGCCCTCGCCAGAAAATTATTTGCCATATTGTTCAGCCTCGTGGTGCTGATCGGCATCGTCGTTTTCGTCATCGTCGCTACGCTGCGCATCACTTCAATTCATTTCCTTGCGTTGCGAATCCTTGCGGGCGTGGCCGACGTCGTGCTCGGAACCGGCTTGTTTCTCGGCGGGATTTATGTCGCCGTCCGATTGTCCGTGAGTCTCCTGGCCGGCAAAAATATTTCCTGAAGCGCGCTTGCCGCGCTCGCCCGGCTGTGGCACGCTAGCCCTCCGGACATGGCCACAAAAAAACTCCACCACGATCCGCTCACCGAGCTTTCGAGACGCCGCGCCGAGGCTGAAGCGGGCGGCGGCGCCGAACGCCGCGAACGCCAGCACAACGAAGGAAAACTCAGCGCCCGCGAACGCATCGAACTCCTGCTTGATGAGCGGACCTTCGAGGAAATCGACGCATTCGTCAAGCACCATTGCGACGATTTCGGCATGGCGGAGCAGCGCCCTTCCGGTGACGGTTTCGTTTGCGGCCATGGCCGCATCGATGGCCGGCTCGTTTACGCCTTCGCGCAGGATTTCACCGTCTTCGGCGGCTCGCTTTCTGAAGCCAACGCCGGAAAAATCACGAAAATCATGAAGCTTGCGATGAGCACCGGCGCGCCCGTGATTGGCTTGAACGATTCGGGCGGCGCACGCATACAGGAAGGCGTGATGTCGCTGGCCGGGTATGCGGATATTTTCCTGCTGAACACGCTCGCCAGCGGCGTCGTGCCGCAAATCAGCGCGGTGATGGGACCGTGCGCGGGCGGCGCCGTCTATTCGCCGGCCATCACGGATTTTATTTTCATGACCGAGAAAACTTCCTACATGTTCGTCACCGGCCCCGACGTCATCAAGACCGTCACGCACGAGGAAGTCACCAAGCACGAGCTTGGCGGCGCCATGACTCACAACGCGAAAAGCGGCGTCGCCCATTTCATCGCAGCCGATGATCAGCAATGCCTCGCCATGATTCGCGAACTTCTGAGCTTCCTGCCATCCAATAATCTCGACGACCCCCCGCGCCGCGCGGCCACCGATCCCGCCGATCGCGCCGACGCCTCCCTCAATTCCATCATCCCGGAAGATCCGATGGTGCCGTACGACATCAAGGACGTCATCCACGCCATCATCGACGAGAAATATTTCTTCGAGGTTCACGAGCACTACGCGAAAAATCTCGTGGTCGGGTTCGCGCGCCTTGATGGCTGCCCTGTCGGCATTGTCGCCAATCAGCCTGCATTTCTCGCCGGGGTCCTCGATATCAACGCTTCCGTGAAGGGCGCGCGCTTCGTGCGCTTTTGTGACGCGTTCAATATTCCGCTGATCACGTTTGAAGATGTCCCTGGCTTTTTGCCCGGCACGCAGCAGGAATTCGGCGGCATCATCCGGCATGGTGCGAAGCTGCTGTTTGCATTTGCCGAGGCCACTGTGCCGAAAATCACCGTCATCACGCGCAAGGCCTATGGCGGCGCTTACTGTGTTATGTCGTCGAAGCACATCCGTACGGACATTAATTTTGCATGGCCCACGGCGGAAATCGCCGTGATGGGGCCCGAGGGCGCCGTGAATATCGTTTACAAGCGCGAGCTTGAGCGCGCTCCAGAATCCCAACGCGCCGCTTTGCGTCAGGAGAAAATCGCGGAATTCCGCGAGCGCTTCGCGAATCCGTACGTGGCCGCCGAACGCGGCTACATCGACGCCATCATCACCCCCGCCGAGACGCGCTCCAAACTCATCACCGCGTTGCGTGCGCTCGAAAATAAGCGCGACACCAACCCCCGCAAGAAGCACGGCAATATCCCACTTTAACCTGTTAGAATTCATCGCGGTATTTTTCCGATGTTTAAAAAGATTTTGATCGCGAATCGCGGAGAGATCGCCGTGCGCATCCTGCGCGCGTGCCGCGAGATGAACATCCCCACCGTAGTCGTTTTTAGCGAGGCGGATCGCGCGTCGCTTCACGTGCGCATGGCGGACGAAGCGTATCCCATCGGGCCCGCGCCGTCGCGCGAAAGCTATCTCGTCATCGACAAAATCCTCGGTGTCGCGCGTGTCTCCGGCTGCGACTCCTTGCATCCCGGATACGGCTTCCTCGCGGAAAATCCGAATCTCGCGCGAGCCTGCGCCGCAGCAAAGATCGCTTTTATCGGGCCTTCGCCCGGGGCGATGGAGCGCTTGGGCTCGAAGACGGCAGCTCGTCAGCTTGCACGCGAAACCGGCGTGCCCACGGTTCCCGGCACGCTCGATCCCCTCGAACGAATTGACGACGCGGCGGAAATGGCGCGGCAAATCGGCTTCCCTGTCGTTCTCAAAGCCGTCGCCGGCGGCGGCGGAAAAGGGATGCGCTTGGTCGAACGCGAAAGCGAACTTGCCGCGGCCTGGCGCGACGCATCCTCGGAAGCGGCGAACGCGTTCGGCGATGGCCGCATGTATCTCGAGAAATTCCTCGTTCATCCTCGGCACGTGGAAATTCAAATTCTGGGCGACCAGCACGGCCACATGGTTTATCTGGGCGAACGCGAATGTTCGGTCCAGCGCCGCTACCAAAAAGTGATCGAAGAGGCGCCGTCGCCGGTTATGACGCCAGAGTTGCGGCGGGCGATGGGCGAGGCAGCGGTAAAACTCGCGCGCGCGGGCGGATACACGAATGCGGGCACGCTCGAATTTCTCGTTGACGCAAGCCGAAAATTCTTTTTCCTTGAAATGAACACGCGCCTGCAGGTCGAACATCCCGTCACGGAAATGGTCACATCGCGCGATCTCGTGAAGCTGCAAATTCGCGTCGCGGCCGGTGAGGTGTTGCCCTTCCGGCAGGAAGATATCGAACTGCGCGGCCACGCCATCGAGTGCCGCATTTACGCCGAAGATCCCGGCAATAATTTCTTCCCCTCTCCGGGAAGAATCGTCACGCAGAGCGTTCCTTCCGGCCCCGGCATTCGGCTCGATGACGGAGTTTACGCGGGATGGACCGTGCCCGCCGACTACGACCCGATGCTCGGGAAATTAATTGCGTGGGGCAGCGATCGCGAAGAAGCGCTTGCGCGAATGCGCCGTGCTCTCGACGAATATCACGTTGGCGGCATCAAGACGAACATTGTGTTTTTCCGCCGAATCCTTGCCGAGCCGGAATTTGTGCGCGGCGATATTCATACAAAATGGCTCGATGAACTTTTGCTGCGCCCTACAGCGTCCGCGCCTGCCACGCCAATCCCAAAATCCAAGCGCGACACGCTCGCCGAAGATGCCGCTGCTTTGGCGGCGGCTATGTGGCACATGAATCGCAGTGTCCCGTCAACTTCATTGGCGCGAGCCCTGCTGACCGATTCGTCTTCGCGCTGGAAAATCGCGGGCCGCCGCGAGCAACTCTCCCGCGCGCCTCGGAGCAAATGAAACTTAACCTGAAAATCGACGGCCGCGCGCGCAGCATCCAGATCGACCGCAGTGGCGCGCAAATGCAATGCCGGATCGATGGCCGCGACGTTGCCTCGAATGTTGTTGCGATTCAGCCCGGAATTTATTCCATATTGATTGGCGGGGCAGCGTTTGAGGCGCGCGTCGAGTCCGGACCGCGCGAATTGCATATCTATATCGGCGGCCGCGAATATTCGGCGGAGGTTTCCGATCCGCGTCAATGGCGGCACGGTCGAAACGAGATCGCCCCTGCGGAGGGGCATCAGCAGATTATTGCGCCGATGCCCGGGAAAGTGGTGCGCGTAATGGTGCAGGCGGGCGAAGCGGTGGTGGCAGGACAGGGATTGCTGGTCGTGGAAGCGATGAAAATGCAGAACGAAATAAAATCACCAAGAGCGGGCACTGTCGAACGCATCTCAACCAGTGAAGGACAAACCATCAATGCAGGCGACGTTCTTGCCGTGATTGTCTAAACAAAATCAGCCCGCGAAACAATCACCCGGCTGAAAACTATGGTTTCGCCGTGCTGCTGTCCGCCGGAAGCTTGCCTGCGGATTCGACAATTTCCTTCGCCAGATAATTGGTCACATGCGCTTCATCTCGCGTCGAAGTCAAATAAGCGGCGCGGAGCAATTGTTCCCTGCGATTTTGCAGCGTGCTGCGTATGGATTGCTGCACCTGTGGATCGGAAAGTAGCCGCTGCCCCGCGGGCTCGCGCGCGATGAGCTTCAGAATGTGAATGCCATCCTTCAACTCAACTGGCTTGCTCACTTGGCCCGGCTGAAGGCCAAGTACGGCATTTTTCAGAGCGGGATCGGTTTGGTTCAATGAAGATTCGGGGATGAATCCCAGATCGCCGCCGTTCGCGCCGTTCGAGTCCTCGGAATAATCCATGGCCAGTTGGGCAAAGTCGGCGCCTGCAGCCAGCCGCGACTCCAGCATTGCGATTTTCTTCTTGGCCTCCGCGGGAGTGGTTGCGTCATCGTTTTTGCGGTTATGAATCGCCGGATCGGGATGCGGCGTCACCACGATTTGCGCGACGTGAAACTGAGGTTCCGCCACGTTGAACTGCGCTTTGTTCTGGTTGTAAAACTCGGAAACGTCCGCGTCCGTGACCGTGATCTTCGACACCACTTCGCGGTTCAGCAATTTTTGAATCGACAATTCGCGCCGAATTTCCTTTTTCAGGTCGTCGACGGTCAGCCCGTTTTCCTGAAGCTTTTTCTGAAATTCATCCTCCGTGAACGCAGCCTTGGATTCGGTGAATTTGTTTTCCACTTCGCCGTCGGTCGCGATCAAATTCAGCGCCTTCGCGCGCTGAAACAGAAGCTCGTTGTTGATAAGCTGATCCAGAATTTTCAGTTTCAGTGACAGCGCTTCGTCGTGCGACGGCGTAGTGCCCTGGGACTGCACGCTGCTGCGAAAATATTTCTCCACTTCACTTCGGTCGATCTGCGTTCCGTTCACCGACGCCCAGGCGTTCGCGCTGGGCGCTTGTTGATTTCGGCACGAGGTTGCCAGAACGCAGGCCACGAGGGCCGCGAGAAGCATCATTTTTTTCAGCAAGGAGAAACTCCTTCGAGTGACGTGCTGTGACTTGCCAGCGATTTGATCAACCAGCGGATTCAGGCGGCCTTCCGAACCCGGCCGGCGCGGATGCAAGCGGTGCACACGCGCACGTGCTTGCGCGCGCCATCCACCACCGCTTTTACGCGGCGCAAGTTCGGATTCCACCGCCGCCGCCGTAAATTATTGGCGTGGCTGACGGTATTGCCAAAACTTGGTTTCTTTCCGCAAATTTCGCAAACGAGTGCCATCGTTTCTCCGATTCGTCGTTCTAAAATGATAACCCATCCTACCAGAGATTCCCCGCCTCCGAAAGCCGTTGAATCCTGTAAAGCTCGCATTGCTAGTCTTTGGCGACCGGGAAGTTGGCTTCGGTCCAGCCGCGCCAGCCGCCGTCCATCGAGGCCACATTCTTGTAGCCCATTTTTTGCAGATTGTCGGCGGCGAGCGCGGAGCGGAAACCTCCGCCGCAATAGAGCACAAGCGGCGCGTTCTTGTCCGGAACAGTTTTTTCGACGTCGCGCTCGATCACGCCTTTGCCGAGGTGAATCGCGCCCGGGATATGACCCTTGGCCCATTCGTTGTCCTCGCGCGTGTCGACGAGAATCATTTTTTCTCCGGCGTCGAGGCGTTTTTTGATGTCGCGAAAATCGGCTTCCTTGATCCGCGTTTTCGCGTCGTTGACGATGCTGAGAAATGCGGGCGGGTGATCGTCTGCCATTTGTAATTACCTCCGAATAATTTCTTCAGTAAATCGCTACACCGTGAAGACTTGGCTTCATAAGCCAAAGGCCCAATCGCTCCTGATCGTGACGCGCGAACCTTGATTCTGCAGGTACGCGTGCGCTCCAGAGGGCGACGCGCGGAGCGCGTCGTGGGCCGACCATAGTCGGCCCCTACAGAAAAGCGGTGACGTAGAAATTATCGCACAGGAACCGGCTCCATATCGCGCCAGTTGGGGCCGATTTTGATATCGACGACCAGCGGAACGCTGAGCAGATGGACTTGCTCCATGGCGCGCTTGACGAGCGGCATAAGGCGATCAATTTCATCCTGCGGGCCCTCGAAAAGCAATTCGTCGTGGACTTGCAGGATCATGCGCGTGCGAAATTTTTCCGCGACGAGGCGACGGTCGATTTCGATCATCGCAAGTTTGATGAGATCGGCGGCGGTGCCCTGGAGCGGCGTGTTCATCGCGGTGCGTTCGGCGAAATTGCGCAGGTTGGGCTGCGGCGAATTGATTTCGGGAATCGGGCGAACGCGCCCGAACATGGTGCGCGTCACGCCAGTCTTGCGCGTTTCGGCGACCTGGCGCTCGAGATATGTTTTCACGCCGCTGTAGCGCTCGAAATACGCGGCGATGAACTTCGCGGCTTCTTTTTGATCGATTTGAAGATTCTGCGCCAGGCCGAACGCGGAAAGGCCATAAATAATTCCGAAATTGATGACTTTCGCGGCGCGCCGATGCTCGGGAGTCTGCGCGAAGGGCGCGACGCCGAAAACTTCCTGCGCGGTGCGTGAGTGAATGTCCTCGGCGCGACGAAAGGCTTCCACGAGAACGGGATCCTGGGAAAAATGCGCGAGGATGCGGAGCTCGATTTGCGAATAGTCGGCGGAAAGAAGGACGTTGCCGCGTTCGGCGATGAAGGCGGCGCGAATTTCGCGGCCGAGCTTCGTGCGAACGGGGATGTTTTGGAGATTGGGGTTCGACGAACTGAGCCGGCCGGTGGCTGTCCCGGTTTGATCGATTTGCGTGTGCAGGCGGCCGGTGTGCGGAGAGATGAGTTCGTGAAGCGCGCCGGCATACGTGGAATTCAGTTTCGCAACTTCGCGATAATCCATGACCAGCTTGGGCAATTCGTGCAGCGCGGCAAGCTCGGTGAGGACTTCGGCGGCGGTGGAGCGCGCTTTGCCGCGCGTGCGGCGAGGAAGCGTGAGATTCAGCTTGTCGTAGAGGACTTCGGCAAGTTGCTGCGGAGAATTGATATTGAATTCGAAGCCAGCGATTTCGTAGATGCGCTTTTCGAAGTTGCGGATTTCTTTTTCGAGTGCCGTGGAAAGCTTTTTGAGCGCTTTCGGATCAACGCAGATTCCAGCGCGTTCCATGCGCGAGAGAACGGCGGCGAGCGGAAGATCAATTTTGTTGTACAGGTCGAGGAGATTTTCCTTTTCGACTTCCGCGCGCAAAGGGGGAGCGAGGCGAAAAAGAAAATCAGCGTGCTCGCCCGGCGCACCGGACAGCGTGACATTCAAATGCCGCAGAACCACTTCGGCGAAGGAATGATTCGCGGTCGTAGGGCGAAGAAGATAGGAATAGAGCATCGTCGCGTGACGGATGCCAGCCACGCAGCGGTGCTTCGCGTCGGCGTCGCACAGACCGAGAAGCTCGAACAGTTTCGGGTCGTGAACGATTTTCGGCCGGCTCGCGTCGGCCAGCCAATCGGCGAGGGCGCGAAGGGCCTCATCTCTTTCTTTGTCGGAATCCGTGGTGTCATTGACAGGCAATACCCGAGCAAATCCGTGGCAATTCGAAATTTCGATGGCGCGCACGCGCGTGCCGTAGCCTTCGTTGTCCGGGTCTTCGCTATCGAGCGTGAGCCACACGGCGACTTCGCCCCCGGGCGGCAGCGCGTTCAGAAATTCGCGGAGCTCGCGCGCGGACGCGAAATTCGCGTAGTCGGTTTTCTCCGTGCTTTTCGGCGCGGGCAGATTTTTCAGCAGCGACGTGAACGCTAACTCGGAATAAAGCTCGCGGAGCGCGGCGACGTCGGGGTCCTGCAAGCGCAGCGCGTCCAAGTCAAGATCGACGGGCGCAGCGGCGTGGATGGTGGCAAGCTGCTTGCTCAACATGACGAACTTGGCGTTTTTTTCGAGGGCTTCGCGGTAACTTGCGCGAGTCACTTCGCTCGCGCGGCGAATCGCTTCTTCGGCGCTGCCAAATTGCTGGATCAGCGTGCGCGCGCCCACTTCGCCGATTCCGGGCTTGCGCCGTTCGCCGGGCGCGGGCTTTTCGTTCGGGTCGCGCGCGCCGGGAATGTTATCGATGGTGTCGCCCATCAGTGCCATCACGTCGGTAACTTTCGACGGCGGAACGCCCATCAGTTCCTCGACTTTTTTCTCGTCAATGATCAGGTCGCCTTTCGACGGATTGAGCACGCGGACGCCGCCGCCGACCAGTTGCATGAAATCCTTGTCCGCGGTGACGATGAAAATGTCGAGGCTCTGCGCGACGCCCTGGCGCGCCAGCGACGCGATCACGTCATCGGCTTCGTAGCCGGCGAGTTCGAGTATCGGCAGGTGCATCGCTTCGCAAAACCGGCGAACGTAGGGAAGTTGTACCGGGAGATCCTCGGGCATGGGCGCGCGCTGCGCTTTGTAATCGGCGAAGAGCTTGTCGCGAAACGTCGGCTCCGGCGTGTCGTAAATCACGGCGAGGTAATCCGGCCTTTTCTCGTCGATGAGTTTGCGCATCATCACCGAAAAAAGATACGGAACCTTGGTGGGCATGCCGCGCACCTGCAGGCGCTCCATCGGCGCATGATACGCGCGGAAGATGTAGCCCATGGCGTCGACAAGAAAAAGTGTTTTCCGTGATTTGGCGTTCATGCGTTAGCCCGACCGCTCAACCGAATGTTCACGGGGAGCGAAAAAGAAGTATAGCGGAAGCAGCGAAGCGCGAGAAATCAGTTCGCATCGCCGCGGCTGCGGGAGGCGAAGCCGATTTGCGGCGTTGGATTCTTCGTTGTGGCTCCGAGCCGATTCGCTTGTTTGCTAGGGACGCGCTAAAATTAACTAGAGGCCACCGCACTTTGCCGCATGCCGCCAAAACCGACGTTGTTTTCTGGGAAGTCGACACGCAGACTGACTTCATGCTCCCCGGAGGCAAGCTGTACGTCCCTGGCGCTGAAAAGCGCATCCCGAACATGAAACGCCTTGTCGACGCGGCTCGCGACGGAAAAGTGTTTTTAATTTCCAGCGCGGACCAGCACGCGCCCAACGATCCCGAATTCGCACGCTTTCCGCCGCACTGTGTCCGCGGAACGAGCGGTGCCGAAATTCTTACGGAGTTGAAAGCGCCGAAGATTCTGCGAATTCCCAACGACAAGAATTTCGCGCTGCCCGCGCGCCTTGGTGACATTGAGCAGGTCGTTTTCGAAAAGCAAACGCTCGACGTCTTCGATAATGCACACACGGAGAAGTTGCTGACGCAATTTCCGGCGACCAGCGAATTTGTGATTTTTGGCGTGGTTACGGAATTTTGCGTGCGCCTGGCGGCGAAGGGCCTGCTCGAGCGAGGCCGGCAAGTCGCCATCGTCACCGACGCCATCGAGACTCTCGACGCAAAGGAAAGCCGAAAAACTCTCGACGAACTTGCCAGCCGCGGCGCGCGACTGATTACTACAAGCGAAGCGCTCGAACTCCTCCAACGTCTGGACTAGCTCACCGATTTATTTTGCCGCGGCCTCGGAATTGTCCCCCGGCCTCACCATTCGATCGTAAACCCATAAACATAGCGCGGTGGCCAATCCGATTCCCGTCATCACCCACCAGACCCGCTGAGGCTGATGTTCCAGCTCGCCGAAGTGATGAAGCAATCGTCCCATCAGCCACCCGCCAACCAGCGAGCCGATGCCGATGGGCACAAACGCGAATCCCATGTAGGTGCCCTGTTGTCCCTGCGGCGCAAGGCGGGAAACATATTCGTAATATCGCGGCGACAGCGTCATTTCGCCGAGCGCCACCACAAACAGCGTCACCACCGCCGTCCATACCGCGGGATGAAACGCCACGATCAACCACGCCACCGCCGAAATTATCGTCCCAATCGTAATCGCCCGGAACGCGCGCATGGATCGCGTAATATAGCTGATCAGGACTTGCAAAAAGATCACCGACAGCGCGTCCGTGACCAGGATTAATTCCACATCAGCATGGGGGTTGATGTAGCTCGTGATATACAGCGGCAGCCCGATATACACCTGCCAGTAGACGACCCAGTAGCCCGAAAAAATAATCAGGAACAGCATGAATTTCCGGTTCGCGAGCACCTTGCCTAGGTTTCTGGCAGTTTGCGCGAGGCTGCTGGTTTGCACTTCGCCGGAACTCTTCGGTTCCCTGAAGAACAGCTGCACCGCAAAAAACATCGCCAGGACGCACAGCGCGGAAATGCGAAATACGTTTTGCACTCCCATGTGCCGATGCGCGATGGACGCGACATAGGGTCCGGCGGCGCCGCCGACATTCACCAGCGTGTAATAAATCGAATAGCCGATCGATCGAACATTCTCTTTTGACGCGCGCGCCGTGCTCCCTACCACTGCCGGCTTTACCATCGAAATTCCCAGCGCCGGCAGCATCAGAATGACGAGCACCAGCCAAAAAAGCGGCACGGCGTGGCGCATGGGAGCCATCCACGATGATCCGATCGACCCGAGCAAAAAATACGCGCACGTCAAAATCAGGTATGCGACGGAGAGCGCCCGCCGAAATCCCAGACGGTCTGCGACGGCTCCGCCAACGATCGCGAGAAACCAAACCAAGCCGCCGAAAATTCCCGCGAGGCTCCCTGTTTGCTCGGTGGGGAAACCGAGGCTCTGATGAAGATAATTGGCGAGCGATGCGAATGCGGCGTAGTAGGCAAGACGTTCGAATAATTCGCTGACGTTCGCCACCCAGAATGCGGGTTCGAATCCTTCGCGAATCTCTTTGACGCGTTCGCCGAAACCCACGCTCCCTCCCAAAACGCACGAAGCAAGCTTGCCAGCGTTCGGCCATTCAGCCGATATCGCCACGTTTCTCGCTGGCAGCTAAAAAAAAAGCGGGCTGTCCGAGTGGCAAATGTTTACCCGACGCGGAGGAACTCGGCATTGCCGCCCCCGGCGGGCCACCCCACATTGGCCGGGCGCGATTGTAGCGAAACTCCCGCCAAAACACGCGCTTCTTTTTTCCCGGCTCACTTATTCAGTGGATTGAATGAATGCCGATGAAAGCAGATAATTGGGGGCACGAACCAGAATATGGCAATTGGTAGACTTTCCGTCCACTCCTTCTGGTTGTCGAAAGAGCGCCGCTCCGCTCCCGTGCGATTCGGGCACGATTTATGCGGCAAAGTGCAATAGCGGGGCAACTTGGACAGGCTAAAGACCGTCTAAAATTGAGCACTTCGATAGTTTGTCTATCCCGAGCCCACGGGACATGTTGTAGAATTTTCCACAGAGGAGCCCAGCTTGTGAAGAGCTAGAAGGGCGCGTTTCCTGGGGAAGCAAGTCGATCCCACAAAGAGGAGAACGATATGTTCATGCGGAAAATGATCGTGCTCGCTTTTATTCTGAGCTGCGGCGCGCCGGCAGCGCTGGCGCAAAGCCACAATATCGAGATTACGCCTTTCGGCGGCGGCAAATTTGGCGGAAAAATCGCGGTCAACTCGGGAACCGTCGACAATTTGCTGATCAAGAGCAGCGTCGACTACGGCGTGACCTTTGACTACGGCTTCTGGGATACATTTCAGGCGGAATTCACGTGGGAGCGCCAGCCAACGGCGTTGAGCGCCCACGACGTGAGCACGCAACCGCCGACCGTAACGAGGCTAAGCAACATAAATCTGGACACGTATCAGTTTGGAATCCTCTACGACTTCAGGGATACGGAAGCGAAGGTCAGGCCGTTCTTCGGTGCGGGCGTGGGTTTCACGCACTTCGGGCAGGCCACGACTACCAATAGCAGCGGCCAGACACAGAGCATTCTGCCCTTTGGTAACAAGCTCTCCTACAATGTGGGCGGCGGCGTGAAATATTATTTCAGCCGCTATGTGGGCCTCCGGTTTGACGCGCGCTGGTTACGGACGCGCACAACCCCAGGTCAGGGCCAAGTCTGTGATTTCCAAGGTTGCTTTATAGTTCCAATCACCAACCACGCCAATCAGTTCCCACTCAACCTGGGATTGATTTTCCGCTTCTAATCCCGGCGGGCTCAACTTAAAAAGATGCGCCGGCGGTCGCCCCGATTCGAGGGGTCCCGCCGGCGCATTTGTTTTCGGCGCGATGTGCGTTGCTGCCAGTGGCGTGCCCGTTTCATTCCGCACGCATGAATGTAACAGGATCACAAGTCGCGGCCACTTCTCGGAATCAAACGCCAGAAACGCGCCCGCGCTCTGTGCCGGATTCTGCAAGTGGTTCTTGCGCTCAAATCCTTAGAAGGTGAATTGGGCCTTGAGTTGAAGCACGCGCGCCGAACTGCTGGCGCCCAGTTGCGAGCCGAGAATGCTGGTGGGCGAGCCGACCGTCGACAATATTTCGCCGAAGTTCGGGCTGGCCGCGTTGTTGACCGGCAGGCCGAAATTCGGATGATTGAACACGTTGAACGCCTGCACGCCGATTCCCAGCCGCGCGCTCTCCCATCCCGGAATTCTCGTGAACTTCATCACCGCCGCGTCCGCATCAATGTACCGCGGCCCGCGGAAGATATTCCTCTGGCCAGTCGTAAAGCCAGGCTCTGCTCCTACGTTGAATTCCGAAGCGCCCGCAAAGCAACTCGGCCCCGCCGAAGTCACCTGGCACGTGTGCGGGCCGCCGAGGAATTGTGGAATCACTTGCGAAAAATAATTGTTTGCCACCAAACTGCTGCTCAGCGTCCCATCGACGACGCTGTAGGGAAATCCACCGCGCGCGAATACGGCGCCCGAAAGCTCCCAGCCGTCCGTGAGCCGGTTCGAGAACCGCGCGCCCACCAGCCGCCGGAGGGGAAGCTCCCAGACGTAATTCACATTCACGGAGTGCCGCGCGTCATAATCCGCAGGTCCGTAACTTCCCTGCGTGTTGAAGGGATCCTGCGGATTCATCAGGCTCGTCGACGAAAACGGGAAAACGCCGCCATTCGAGGTTTCGTCCGACGCATGGCTGTACGTGTAGCTTGCCTGAACGATTCCCGTGCCCCACGCGCCATTCAGACGGTGAATCAAGGCCACCGTTCCGCCGTCATATTTCGAGCTGCCGCCGGCATACAGAGTCGTAACCCCGGAGAATCGCGGATCCGGGGCCTGCGCTGCTAAAGTCCCAAACCCAAAAGCGTTCACGGAATTATCGATGATCGGCTCGTGCTTGCCGCGATTTCCCACATAGCCAATACTTACCGAAGTCGCGTCACCGAGCTGGCGTTGAATCTCCAGGTCCCATTTGTAGTACCGCGGGACATTTGTTTGCGCCTCTGAAGTGAAAAGATTCGGCCCCGTAGTGAATCCGGGATCTTGCGCCTGAATCTGCCCGATTGTAAGGCCCGTCACAAATCCGTTCTGGAAGGCCGTTGCGGTGTTGGTCGAATCCTGGAAAATGCTCTGGCCCGTTGCGCTCGCTGCGGGAACGATAGACTCGTTCGTGGTCACAAACGTCGCATCGTTCGGCGGGTTCTGCGCGAAATTATCCACCAAGGAAACGGGAAACATATTATAGAAGATGCCGGCCCCCCCGCGAACGACCGTCTTGCCCTCCGTGCCGAACGGCTGCCATGCAAATCCGAAGCGTGGCTGCAACAAAACATTCTGGAACCCCGGCAGCGCCTGGAGCTGGTTGACCTTGATAGCCTGGTTGTACGGCACGTTCAGCAACTGCGCCTGATTGTTCCCGGAGCAGGTCTGCTGCCCGCTGGTCGTTGTCGTGCAGGTTATGCCCGCCACCACGTTGAACGGCGCCGCCAATTGCGCAAAGCAGAGATGCCGGCAAATGGGATTCGAATCATGTTCCGCGCGCACCGCGAAAGTAAAGCTCAGCGTTTTGCTCCAGCGCCAATCGTCTTCGAGGTAGCCGCCCGCGGTGTAATACGCGATCGGCTCATTGAGCGACTGCGGAAACGATTGCGTAAGCGTGTCGCCCGTCGAGCCTCCGTTATAAAAATCATTAATCGTGTTGACGATCAGCAGACCGCTCTGGAGCAGCCCGAAGTCGTGGTCGCTGACGTCGACCCGGCGAAATTCCCCGCCGATCTTAATGGTCTGCCTGCCGAAAGTCCTTGCCAAGTCGTCCGAGATTTGCACCTGGGTTGTGCTGCGGCCCTGCGGGTTGACGCAGTCCTGTCCTCCCAGAAGCACCGGGCCTTGCCCAATCGGCGCATTCGCGCAAGGATTCGGTCCTGCCGTATTGAAAAATGTGCCGTCGGCAAGCGCCAGGGTTGTCGGAAAAGTGCTCGCCGCAGCACTCCCGGCGTTGAACACGGCCGAATACCACTGGCCCGCCACGAGAAACTGGTTCGTCATGGCCGGTCCGAACGAGTGCGCCCATTCCAATTGGCCCTGGTCTTCCGGCTGCGAGCTTTGCACGTTGAACGCGGAATTGATCGGGTCCGTGTAGGTCGCCTGGGTGCCCGTGTCGCGCTGGTAGCGAATGAAAACGCGATCTTTCGCGCCGGCGATGTAGTCCACGCGCCCGGCGAATTGCATTTCATGCGAGAAATTGCTCGCCGTGGCGCGATAACCCAGCGCGCAAGGTTCATCTCCGCCCTGTATGTTAAATTCGGAATTCAAGCTGAATGCGCCACAGCCGTCTCCGGTCTGAATCACCTGACCGCTGCTGTTCGTGAACTGCCCTGCGACCTGAGTATCGAGAGCGGAGTTGGCATTCGGCGCGCTATTGAGAGTGCCAAAGATCTGGTTTTGATAGAAAGCAGCGACGTCGGAACGTCCGGAGTCAATCAGATTCGTGATCGTCGCATTCTCGAATTGCGGGCTAGGTGTGACCACCAGCGGGCTGGTCGGAATCAGCACGCGCAGCCCTTCGGTATTGAAAAAGAAAAACAACTTGTTCTTTTCCAGGGACCCGCCGACCGAGCCGGACCATTGATGCGCCGTGTCGAATGGCCGCGGATTCCCAGTCGCGTTGTTGAAGAAATCGTTGGCGTTGAGTATCCGGCTGTTCCATGTGTAGTTCGCATCTCCGTGGAGCCTGTTGCCGCCAGACCGGGTGACGTAATTGACGCCTGCGCCGGCGAATTCGCCATAAGTTCCCGTGTAACCGTTGCTCACAATGCTCACTTCCTGAATTTCATTTGTCCCCAGCAACAATCGCGTGGCCCCGGAATTATTGATGTTCACGAACGGTTCGTTGTCGTCCATGCCATTCAGGCTGAAGCGATTCGAAGTCGCCGGCATGCCGTAGTTCGAAAAATTTCCTGTTCTTCCTTGCGTGTTCATGATTGTGCCGGGGGCAAGCTGCGCCAGATACGTCATGTCGTTTCCCTGATTGGGCACCTGAGAGATTTGCTGGCGCGTCAGCGTGGTATCCAGGTTGCCATTTTGCGTTTCAACGAGCGATGGTCCCACGCGCTCGGTCGGCAACTTGGCTTTCACGTTCAGTTGGAAATCAACCATGACGGGCTGGCCCAGCGGAACGGTGACGATCTTGCTGATCTGCTGGAAACCGTTCATGTCCACGGTAACGGTGTACGAACCTGGGTCCAGAAGGCCGAATTGATACGTTCCGGTATCGCTCGTCGCCGTGGTTTGCGTGGTGCCTTTTGCGCTGCTCGTCAATGTCACCGTCGCGTTGGGAACAACCGCGTTTTTAGGGTTCGAGACGACGCCGGCAATGCCCCCCGTCGTCATGGTCTGGGCCGCGAGGCGCGTGCAATGCAAGGACAGAGCCGGCAGCAGCACAAAGACCACTAACAGCAAGCGTTTCAAACTCATCAAATCCCTCCATCGATTTTTGGGTGGGGAGCGCACACCGCGGAACAAAGCTGAGCCGGATTTTCAGCCGGATGTCCAGCTCGGACGCCTAAGAATCTCCCCCTGCTACAACTGGCAAGCGCGCCAAGAATGCGACATGCAGTTTACATCACTCGCTGAGATCGGTCACTGCACGATGATTGCTCAGTTTAAGCGAGATGCTCAACACTAAATGTATGAGAATTCAAAGAATGACGCTACATGAGGATGCTTAACCAGGATAGATGGTTGCAGCAGCCATGGGAGAGGGCTAGGCACTCTTGCGCGCGCGATGCTGGCTTTAACGCGGCTGAAAATATTCGGCGAGCGGGCGCTGCCCCCGCTTCACATTGCTGGCAAACCCCGGCAACAGTGCTAGAATCGTAGACAAGAGCATATCCGGGCAGGCTCCCATGAAGGATCATATTCCACAGGCCGCGTATCGCAGGACCCTCCACAAAGTTTGCGGCGGGCGTTTTCTTGTCGCTGGCGTTTTTGCTTTTGTGCCTGCCGCGATTGCCTTCGCGCAGACAGGGGTTCCTCCCTCGCCGACGGCGCAGCAGGGTTCGCCAAGGCTCAAGCGCCGGCCACCGGCGACACAACGCAATAGGCGGGAAAATATTCCTGGTGCGGATAGCACGTTGGCATTTCTGGACGTTTCTTCTCCGCTCGTGCCGCCGCCGATACAGCTAATCGTCGGAAAGGGCGTGCCGCTCCGCGTGATACTCAAAAAGGGCGTGCTCGTAAAGCGCGTCGGCCAGCCCATTCAGGCGTACGTCACTGAACCAATTTATGCATTCGACCGCGTGGTTGTGCCGAAAGGCAGCGAAGTCGATGGACACATCACGGAATTGATCTCGCCATCAAAATTAAAGCGCACCGCGGCGTATCTGAACGCGGATTTCTCCCCGCATCGCGCGGTTCAAGTGGAATTCGACATGCTCATTCTGAAAGACGGAACGCGCATGCCCCTGCGCACAAAAGTGCTGCCCGATGTAGGCCCGGTCATACTCCTCGAAACGAATCCCCAAAAAAACGGAGTTGTGCATCGCGCGCGCGGCCTCATCAGCCAGCAGTGGCATCTCGCGCTCGAGCAAATAAAGCCGTCGGCGCTGTGGGAGCGCGCGAAATCACTTGCATGGGGCGAATGGCCATACCACAAACAAAAGCTCCAGGAAGGCACAGTGTTCGACGCCGAGCTTGAACAGCCGCTCAATTTTGGCTCGGTTGCAATTGCGGCAGAGGAAATGGGATCCATGGGCCGGCTTCCGGCCGTCAACAATGAAGCCTACGCACGCCTTGCAACGCCGCTGAGTTCCGCGACCGCGCATCTGGGCACGCCGGTGAGCGCCGTCCTCACGCGGCCCGTTTTTTCTCCCAGCAAAAAACTTTTGCTGCCCGTGGGTACGGAGCTTCAAGGGATGGTAGTTCACGCCGAACCTGCACGGCGCTTGCACCGCAACGGCCAACTCCACTTCACGCTTCAGCGCGTGCAATTGCCTTCATGCATGCCGCAGCCGGTGGAAATGGCGCTCGAGGGAATTGAAGTCGCAAAATCCTCGCACATCCGGGTGGATTCGGAGGGTGACACCAGCGTCGCCGATAATAAAGAATCCCGCGTGCTCGGCACAGCGCTCTCCATCGCAATTGCAAACTCGGCGTTCGATGGAGATCCAATCAACCGCGCGGCGGCCGGCGGTTCCGGTTACAAGCTCATTGGCTTTGCGCTAGGCATCGGCCTTCAATCGCGCCTATTCGGGCAGGTCATGGGCTTCGTGGGCGCGGGCGAGTCCGTCTATTTTCATTTCATCACGCGCGGCAACAATCTGGTTTTGCCGAAGGACACGCCCATGGAAGTCAGCTTCGGTCGTCACCGCCGCCCCGCAGGCTCATAAACCCACGGCAATCGAGCGGAGGATCGTAACGAAAGACTTTTCCTCCGCATCTTACGTGCGGCGGGAAAAGCTTGCGCCTCATTTCGCCGCTGAAGCGGAAATTCCAAGGAAGATCCCTTTGCGATACGCGACACGAATATTCCTCGCAGCCGCCATTGTCGCATTCCTCGGCATGGCCGCCGGATGCGGCAGATCGCATTCGCGCGAGTCTACCGAAGCTGCGCAGCAGGCCGATTCCTCCGCGCCATTAGTCGAGCCGGAAGGCGTCGCCGCTGCACCAGGCGGTTTAGTGAATGTGCTCACCTACCACAATGACAACGCGCGCACAGGACTGGACGCGAATGAAAAGGTCTTAACGCTTCGCAACGTGAATTCTCGCGACTTCGGCAAAGTGGGATTCTTGTCTGTGCAGGGCCTCGTGGACGCGGAGCCTTTGTACGTATCGCAACTCAAGATCAAAGGCGCGAAACGCAACGTTGTTTTCATCGTCACGGAACACGATCTCGTCTACGCCTTTGACGCGGACACCTCCGCGCAGCTTTGGCAAGTATCCTTGTTAGGCCCGGACGAAAACACCAGCGACGACCGCGGCTGCGGCCAGGTGAAGCCGGAAATCGGCGTCACGTCGACGCCAGTGATTGATTTGCAGGCGGGCGCGCACGGAACAATCTACGTCGTCGCCATGTCGAAAGACAGTTCGGGAAAATATTTCCAACGCCTGCACGCTCTCGACATCACCACGGGCCAGGAAATTGACGGCGGCCCGCAAACAATCGAGGCCACCTATTCGGGTTCGGCAATTCCCAATTCGAAAGGGCGAGTTGATTTCGACCCCAAACAGTACAAAGAGCGGGCCGCCCTTTTGCTGCTCAACGGAGTCGTCTACACGAGTTGGGCCTCGCATTGCGATTTCGATCCTTACACCGGCTGGATCATCGGCTACGACGCTAAAACCCTCCAGCAAACCAGCGTCCTCAACATCACGCCGAATGGCAGCGAAGGCGCGATCTGGATGTCCGGCGCGGGCCTTGCCGCGGATTCATCCGGAGACATTTATTTCCTCGCGGGAAATGGAACGTTCGATACCACGCTCAACGCGCAGGGTTTTCCGGAAAAAGGAGATTACGGCAACGCATTCCTGAAACTTTCCACCGCAGGCGGCAAACTGGCCGTGGCCGACTACTTCATGATGCACGGCACCATCGGGGAGTCGAGAAAGGATTTGGACCTCGGCTCCGGCGGCGCGATAGTGCTTCCCGATCTCAAGAATAATTCCGGGAAGACCCTGCATCTGGCAATTGGCGCTGGAAAAGACGACGTGATTTACGTCGTCAATCGCGATGCCATGGGGAAATTCAATCCAAACAACGACAGCGCGATCTATCAGGAAGTCCCGCGCACCGGAAACGATAATTCACAAGGGCTAGGCGGCAAGGACGGCGTGTTCGCCGCGCCCGCGTATTTCAATCACACGCTGTATTACGGCGCGGTCGATGATTCCCTTCGGGCATTCAAGATTGCAAATGCGCGCATCGTCAGCCCCGCCTTGTCGAAAACCTCGGTGACGTTTGGTTATCCCGGAACCACGCCGAGCGTCTCAGCGAATGGCACAAAAGACGGAATCGTTTGGGCCGTCGAGAGTAACTCGCCCGCCGTCCTCCGCGCCTACGCTGCATACGATCTTCGCCGAGAGCTTTACGACAGCAATCAAGACCGCATGCGCGATCAAATCACCGGGAACAAATTCATCACGCCGATGATCGCCAACGGAAAAGTCTTCGTTGGCACTCCAAACGGCGTGGGTGTCTTCGGCTTGCTGCCGAAGCCGCCTGCGGCTCCTATGCAACAGCAACCTCCACGGCGCAAATAACCGCGCCGAATCAAAACAAAAACACACGGGGAAACGGGCGCGGCCCGCGCTCACGTGCGGCGAAGCAGAGTCGCCCCGGAGCGCCATTCCTTCATGCGCTTCGCCGTGCGCTGCGGCATCAGCCGCGCAAACAGGCGAATCATCCAGTCGCCCGGCATGGGCCGGTTGAACTCGCGCGAAGCCTGGAAAAACCCGCGAAACTCGATCGCCTCCCAGCCATGGGGACGGAAAAATTCCTCGCCGCCCGGCGGTGCAAATTTAATCGGCGCGCCAGCGGCGCGCAATTCCTTACCCCAATGTTTTTCCATCATTTGTTTCACTTTTGGCGAAGCAACATCGGTAAGCCAGTATTGAAAATGCTCGCACTGATGCAAATCGCGCGCCAGGTTCGCCACCTGCTCTTCATCCAGATAGGCGAGCAGTCCCTCGGTGATGAAGAAAACGCGGTTCGCGCCCGCATCCAGCCGCGCAAAAAACTCGCGGCGCGCTGCGTCATCGGCCAAGTCCAGCGCGATGCGCTCCAGATGGCAGCGCGGCGCCTCGCCGCCGAGCATCTCCGTTTTGTACGCGATCATCTCCGACAGATCCACTTCCACCCAGTGCAGCGTTGCGGGCAAAGCAAGACGGTATGGCCGCGTGTCGAGCCCGGCCGCCAGATTCACCACCAGATCGATCTGCTGGCTCGCCAGCGTTCGCAAGAGCATGTCGTCGACCAGCGCTGTGCGCACCACCATTGCCCACGATTGCCGCTTGCCTCCGCGCAATGTGTTTACGATCTGCTCGCCGCGCTCGCCGGCAAGTTTGCGCGCATACGGGTCGCGAAAAATGGCGTCCGGCCGTTCGGTCTCCATCGCGCGGTAATACGCCACCCAGCGCGCCGTGTCGGAGATATTTCGTATCGCCGGGCTTTTGGAAGTTTCTGCCAAGGCATCGCCTCCGGTTGGGGCCAACTTGCTGTGAGCCTATCTTGCCAGCTTGCTCCCAGGAATGATACGGGCCGCCTGCCCTTGCGCGTCCCGGTCGACTTACCTTCGCGGAAATATTTCTGTTCGCTCCGCGCCGGGAATGATTTATGCTCTGATGTTTTTCCGCCAAATCGAGAGGTGCAATCGTGATTCCTATTCGCCGCATTTGTCTGCTGCTCCTCGCCCTGGTAATGCTTGGCGCGCGCGCGCCCGTCATCTCGGCGCAGCAATATCCCGAGAATCTTTACCAGGACATGCGCTGGCGCCTGATTGGGCCATTCCGCGGAGGCCGCACCAAAGCCATTTCCGGCGTCGCCAGCGAGCCAAATGTTTTTTACATCGCGCAAGTCGATGGCGGCGTGTGGAAGAGCACCGACTACGGCGAGACGTGGAAGCCGATTTTCGACGCCGAACCCACGCAGTCCATCGGCGCGCTCGAAGTCGCGCCCTCCGATCCCAACACGATTTACGCCGGCAGCGGCGAAGGTTTGCAGCGCCCGGACCTTTCCGTGGGTAACGGAATTTATAAGTCCACAGACGCGGGTAAAACCTGGACGCACGTGGGATTGAGCGACGCGCAGCAGGTGTCGGAACTCGCCATTGATCCGCGCGATCCGAATCGTGTGTTCGTCGCCGTTTTCGGCCATCCCTACGGCCCCAGCGAGCAGCGCGGAATTTTCCGCACCACCGACGGCGGCCAAACCTGGCAAAAAGTTCTCTACAAGGACGAAAACACCGGCGCTGGCAGCGTCGAAATCGATCCATCCGATTCCAACGTGGTGTATGCATCGCTGTGGGATTCGCGGCAAGGCCCTTGGGAGGACAGCAACGAATACAACGGTCCCAATAGCGGCCTTTACAAATCCACCGACGGCGGCGCCACGTGGAATGAACTCACGCAGGGCATGCCCGCCGGAATCATTCAAGTGCACACCGCAATTGCGCCCAGCCAGCCCAGCCGTATTTACGCCGCAATCGCACACGGCCGCGTGGTCGGTATCTATCGTTCCGACGATGCCGGAGCCACTTGGACCCAGGCCACCACGGATCGCCGCCCCACGGGACGTATCGGCGGCGGGGATTTGCCCGTGCTGCGAGTGGATCCGAAAAATTCCGATATCGTGTACGCCACCAGCACCGTCACGTGGAAATCCATTGACGGCGGAAAAACCTGGTCCGCGCTCAAAGGCGCGCCCGGCGGCGACGATTATCAGAATATCTGGATCAACCCAAACAATCCCCGCATCATTTTGCTGACCAGCGATCAGGGCGCCATCGTCAGCGTGAACGGCGGAAAAACGTGGAGCTCCTGGTACAACCAACCCACCGCGCAGTTTTACCACGTCATCACCGACAATCGCTTTCCATATTGGGTGTACGGCGGGCAGCAGGAAAGCGGCTCGATTGGAATCGCCAGCCGCGGCAATGATGGCGAGATCACATTTCGCGAATGGCATCCCGTCGGCGTCATCGAGTACGGCTACGTCGCGCCCGATCCGCTGAATCCCAATATCGTTTACGGCGCTGGCAGGACGGAAGTCTCGAAATTCAATTGGATCACCGGACAGGTGCAAAACGTCACGCCCATCCCATCAGCCTCGAACAAATATCGCGCCGACCGCACGCAGCCCATTATTTTTTCTCCCGTCGATCCGCACATTCTTTATTACGCGGCCAACGTGCTTTTCAAAACGACAAACGGCGGCCAATCGTGGCAGACCATCAGCCCCGATTTGACTCGCCCGAAGCCCGGAATCCCAGCGAGCCTCGGCAATATGGATCCCAAAGATCCGCAGGCGGACAAACATCGCGGCGCAATTTACTCCATTGGCCCGTCGCCGAAAGACGTCAATCTGATTTGGGTGGGCACGGATGATGGACTGATCTGGGTGACGCATGATGGCGGCAAGAATTGGAAGAACGTGACGCCGCCGGCCCTGAGGCCGTGGAGCAAAGTGACGCAAATCGTCGCGTCGCACTTCGATGTGAATACCGCTTTCGCTTCCGTCAGCCGTTTCCGCATCGACGACATGAAGCCCTATATTTATCGCACCGACGACGGCGGAAGGCACTGGCAGCTCATCAGTGACGGTTTGCCGGCCAACGAGCCCGTAAATACAGTGCGCGAAGATCCCGTGCGCAAGAATCTGCTCTTTGCCGGAACCGAAAATGCCGTGTGGGTTTCGTTTGACGCGGGTGACCACTGGCAGTCGCTGCAATTGAATCTGCCGCATAGCTCGATGCGCGATTTGTGGATTCACGGCAGCGATCTCGTCGTGGGTACGCACGGACGCGGTTTCTGGATTCTCGACGACATCACGCCGCTTCGCCAGATCACCGATGCAGTCGCGAAATCCGACGCGTATCTTTTCCATCCCGCGTCCGCGTATCGCTATCGCCGCGACACCAACACCGACACGCCGCTCCCGCCCGAGTTTCCCGCCGGAAAAAATCCGCCCAACGGCGCGGTGATTGACTATTACCTCGCGAACGCTTCGTCCGATCCCGTCACGCTCGCGATTTTTGATCACGCGGGAAAACTCGTGCGGCGCTATTCGAGCACGGACCAGCCGCCATACACATTGGAGGAGCAAGGGAAGACGCAGATTATTCCGACGTATTGGATTCGCGAACCCAAGATTCTTTCCAGCGAAGCGGGAATGCATCGCTGGGTTTGGAATTTGCATTACACCGCGCCAAAATCATTACGGTACGACTACCCGATCGCCGCCGTGCCGCACGATACGCCGCGCTATCCGCTCGGTCCGCGCGCCGTGCCGGGCATTTATACCGTAAAATTAACCGCGGACGGCCACGCATATTCGCAAACCGTCACCGTGAAGGAAGACCCGCGCGTTCACGCCGCGCCCCTCGCGCTCGGCGCGCAATTTGCGATGGAGCGTCGGCTCGCCTCGGGAATGGACCGCAGCTACAACGCGCTCCAGCAAGTGAAAAAGTTCCGCGTGGATTTGAAACAACGCGGCGGCGACGCGGCGCTCGACAAGCAAGCCGCCAGCTTCGAAGGCGGCGCGGGCGGTCCCGGCGGATTTTTCGGCGGCGGCGGTGGCCCGGAGAGTTTCATGCGGATGAATTCTGAATTCGGGCAACTCTACGCGGAAGTCGATGGCGCGGACGCCGCGCCAACGCTTGCGCAGGCCGCCGCCGCACGTTCCCTGGAAGCGAAACTGGCCGCGCTCCTCGCAAAGTGGAAACAAATGCAAGCGAAGCCGGCGAGCAAATAACGAGAGGGCAAAACTGACCGTCGGCGCTGAAAATTTTTCGGCAGCCGTTAAGCAGCTACGCGGACGCTGGCAGTTTGCCGCCGGGGAGCATGGGCATGGTGCGCAGGCGAACGCCGGTGGCGTGGAAAATGGCGTTGCCGACGGCGGGCGCGAGGCCGACGATGGGCGTTTCACCCGCGCCGAATGACGGCTGATCCTTGCGGTTGACGAGCACCACTTCGATTTTTGGTTCGTCCTTGAAACGCGCCACGCGGTATTGCGAGAAGCGCGGATTCAGAATGCGACCGTTGTCGAATTCAATCGCTTCATAGAGCGCGCCGCCGATTCCCATGGTGATCGCGCCCGCGATGGAATTCTTCAAGCCTTCGGGGTTCACAATCGCTCCGCAATCGAACGCCTGAACAACGCGCACGATGCGCACGTCGCCCGCCGCGCGATCGACAGCCACCTCCGCGCATGTGGCGATGTGCCCGCCCTTTTCGATTCCTCCCGCGATGCCGAATCCGTGTCCCGGCGCGGCCTTGCGATCCTGCCAGCCGAATTGTTTTGCGGCCGCTTCGTAAACCGCGCGCAGGCGGGCGTGTTTCAGATTCTTCATGCGAAATTCGAGCGGATCGATTCCGGCGGCGTGGGCGAGATCGTCCATGTGCGATTCGCGCGCAAAATGATTCGCGGCGGCCGCGAGCGAACGATAGGAGCCCTGGCGTAGCGGCGCGTTCACGGGATGAAATTCGGTGAGCTGATTGGGCACTTTGTACATCGTGGCGATTGCGGCGGCGCCGGAATTGTAGTTGTGAAATTCCCACGCCGTGAGCATGCCATCCGCGCTTACGCCGCTCTTGATTTCGATGACGCCCGCGGGCCGGAAATACGCCCACGTGAATTCCTCTTCGCGCGTCCACATCAGATGCACGGGGCGTTTTGCGACTTGCGCCAAACGGGCCGCTTCCACGGCGCATTCGCCGGTGTGCTTTCCGCCATAGGCCGCGCCCGTGTCGGGAACCATCACGCGCACATTGTCATTCGAGATATGAAACGCCCGCGCGAGCTCGACGCGGACGGCGAAGGGCCGCTGCGTGCCGGTCCAAACCGTCAATTTTCCAGCGTTCCATTCGGCAAGGGCGGAGCGCGGTTCGAGAGGGCAGTGCGCGATGTACGAAATGTGATAGGTGGCGTCGACGCGATGCGCTGCGGCGGAGAGGCCATCGCTCATCGAGCCGGTAATATGGCGATAGCGATTTTCCTCCGCGGGATTTTGGTCGGCGTTTTTCGTCAGATAGTTGAAGAGATCGCTGCTCGACGGCTGCGGCGTGGTTTTCCATTCCGCTTTAATTGCTGCGGCGGCGCGCTCAGAGGTCAGTTCATCGGGCGCGGCAACGCCGATAAAATCTCCGTCGTGAACCACGACCACGCCGGGCATGGCCTTCGCGGCGTTGAGATCGACCGAAGTAAGCGTCGCGCCGAAAGCGCTGGGACGGACAATTTTTCCATAGAGCATTCCCGGGTGCTTCAAGTCGGGAGTGTATTTGTGGCGTCCGGTGACAAAATCGCGCGCGCCAATTTTCGGAATGGGCTGGCCGGCGATTTTCCATTCCGTCGCGGGAGTTACAGGATCTTCCGCGGGCATCATCCGCGCAAGGGATTGGCCTTGCGCAAGTTCGGCATAGGTAATCGAACGTCTGCCGGAGCGTTCAGAGATTTTTCCATCGGCAGCAACAAGCTGGCCGGCGTCCACGTTCCATCGCTTTGCGGCAAGACCCATCAGAAGATCGCGCGCCGCCCACGCGACTTTGCGGAGCTGCGTCCCCATTTGCGGAGTGGTGCGGCTGCCGAACGTGCCCATATCGAACGGCGTCAATTGCGTGTCGCCCATGACCATTTGGATTGAGTCGAGCTCGACGTGCAACTCGTCGGCAACTGCTTGCGCGAGAGACGTGCGAATGTTTTGACCGATTTCGACTTTGCCAGTGAACACAGTGACGCTGCCGTCTTGTGTGATGTGCAACCATGCATTGATTTCGCGCGGCATGTCTTCGCGCATGCCCACGCGGCGGCCGGATTCCTGCAGCGCGAACGCTTCCTTGGCAACAAGCAAGACGGCGATGCCGCCGCCGATGGCTTTCATGAAGTCGCGGCGATCCATCGCGAATAAATGGACGGGGGGCGCGAGCAATTCGTAGCGCTCGGGTTCGAGAGCGATTTTTGTTTCTCGCGGTGCGCTCATGCGGCACTTCCTTTCATGCGCGTCGCGGCCAGGGAGATTGCTTCGCCAATACGCTGATACACGCCGCAGCGGCAGATGTGGCCGTTCATGTACTCGACAATTTCCGCTTCACTCGGATGGGGATTGCTCTTGAGGAGCGCAACGCCGCCGAGAATCATTCCCGAAGTGCAGTACGCGCATTGCATCGCGTCCACGTCGACAAAGGCCTGCTGCACGGGATGAAGCTGGCCATTTTTTTCGAGGCCTTCAATGGTGGTGATTTGCCGCTGGCCGACCGTCCCCACTTTCGTTTGGCAGGAATGGCGCGGATTGCCGTCGATGAGCACGGTGCAGGCAGCGCACTGGCCTTCGCCGCAGCCATATTTTGTGCCGGTGAGGTCCAGCTGATCGCGCAGGACGCTCAAGAGTGTGGCCTCGGCGTCCACGTCGACGGCGTGGCGCGTTCCGTTGACGTTCAGTTCAGTGACTCTGGGCATGGTTAATTCCTTTGTTAATGCCGTGCCTACCAGCAGCGGACGGGAAAAATAAAACATGAAACTAAGGACGATTAGAAACGGTGTCGGTCCTTTGTTTTGTGTAAGTTATATCGATTTCTAATCGCGGACGCGGACGATTAGAAATTGGCCTGGAATGTGGTTTGTGGCTGGGAAAGTCTGTCCGCGGGCCGTTGTGCTGAATTGCCGTGTGCATCGAACTGCTGGCCTCAGAATGAGCTTGCTGGCCGCTCAAATAGACTAGCACAAAAGCAGGATTTTTTCAGAACGAACGGCGATGGGCGAGGCCCTTCGTTCCTCCCTTCCTTCGGTCCTTCCTGCGTCAGGATAAACAGGGCAAGCAGGGTGAGCAAGCCTCGCTCATACGGAAGCAACGTGCGGGAAAAGATCGCCGCTACGCGAGAAGCGGTTCCAAATCTACACGGCAAAAACGCCGCCAAGATGGCGGCGCTACGGTCGCGGCCAAGCGCGAATCGGGCTATAGCCTCAGGGGTTGAAACCCCTGAGGTGACAGCGCGTACGGCGGGGATGAATCCCCGCCCCGCCAAGAAAACATATCCGTCAACGCGGAGGTGAGCCGGGGCGCGGAACGGTGAGGTTGATGGGCGCGATATGGGCGCGATGCAATTCTTTGTTCAGCGCGGGCAAATCGGTGGAGACGAGTGTGGACCATTTTTCGAGGGCGGTTTGCGCGATTTGGTCGTCCTGCGTGAACGCGGCGGAGGCGTCGGGTGACGGAGCGGCGTCGTCGCTTTCGACGACGCGTTCGAGCTGGCCCAGCGCGCCCGCAACATAACGCAGAGTGGTGCGATCTGTCGGCTCCGGCGTGCCGCCCAATTCGCCGGCGAGAGGCTTCCCCAGAAGGGCGCTCACTCGCTTATCGAGTTCGTCCACTGTATCGGCAAGCTTCTTCTCCTTGCGCGAGGCAACCTGCGGAGCGATGGCTTTCAAACGTTGTTGCAAAGCCGCCGCTTGCCGGGACGCCGCGCCAGCCTCGGCTGACCTAGCGAGGATTTGCTGCGCGAGATCCAACTGCTTTTCCAGGTCCGCCTGCGAGACTTTCACGCGCGGGTCCATTTTCACGGTGAGCGGCTGGGAATACGTCTGGCCGTTGGCCATGAGTTTCACGGTGTAATTTCCGGGGACTGCCCACGGGCCGCCGCCGAAGCCGAACATGGCAGCCATTGCGCCGCGCGGGCCGCCTCCTCCGGCGCTGGGATAATGCAAATCCCAAATGAAGCGATGCATGCCTGCCGCGGCCGACGGCGGCTGGGCGGGATGGACCCAGGCGGCGGGAATGTCGAGTTTCTTGGGATCGATGGGCGGGACGCGGTCGGCGCTGGAGTAGCGGCGAACGAGTTTGCCGGAGCTGTCGAAAATCTCGAGCGTGACGGGAGAGGCGGAGGCAGTTTTCAAATAATAGTCAATCGACGCGCCGTCAGGGGGATTTTTCCCGGCGGGGATTTCGGCGGGAAGCGGAGTGCCTTCATCGGAGCCGGGATGAACGCGCCAGGCGGTTTCGGGTTTAAAGAGAAACGCGGGCGAATTTGCGATTTGGGCGGAGGCTTCGCGCAGCGGCGTGACGTCGTCGAGGATCCAGAACGAACGCCCGTGTGTGGCGGCGACGAGATCGGCGCCATGAATGACGAGATCGCGAATTGGCGTGGTGGGCAGATTCAGTTGGAGCGGCTGCCACTGCGCGCCGTCGTTGAAGGAAACGAAAACGCCGGTTTCCGTGCCGGCGTAGAGAAGGCCGCGGCGCGCGGGGTCTTCGCGAATCACATTGACGTAGCTGCCGGCGGGAATGCCATTCGTGATGGGCTGCCAGGTTTTGCCGGCGTCGTGCGTGACGTAAATGTAGGGCGTGATGTCGTCGAGGCGATGGCGATCGACTGCCGCGTAGGCTTCGTTTTCGTCGAAGTGCGAGGCTTCGATGAATGTGACTTTGCTCCAGGGCGTGAGATTGGGCGGCGTGACGTTCTGCCAGGTCTTGCCGGCGTCGCGCGTCATCTGAATGTTGCCGTCGTCGGTGCCAATCCAAATTTCATCCGAAGCCACGGGCGACGGCGAAATGGTGTAGATAAGGCCGTGCTCGCCATTGCCGTCCATGTCTTTTGCGGTGGTGGGATCGAGATTCGAGGGCACGCCGGGGGCGGCGCGCGTCAAATCCGGACTGATGATTTGCCAGGTCTGGGCGCCGTCGGTGGTTTTGAACAGAACTTGCGTGCCGAAATAAAGGGCGTGCGGGTCGGCGGGAGAAAAAACGAGCGGCTGCGTCCACGTGTGGCGATAATCGGCGGGATGGGCGAGCGACGGAGGCACTTGCGATTCCGCGCCGGTGAAAACATTCTCGCGCGTGACGGTGCCGCCGTAGAGAATGCCGGGGTGAAGCGGATCGGGCGCGATGTAGCCATTTTCGCCGCCGACGCCGAGAGGCAGCCAGTCGCGCGAACTGATGCCGCGATGGCGGCTGTGGCTGGTGGTGCCGCCCGCGCCGCTATCCTGCTGCGCGCCATACACCCAGTAGGGAAATCGATTGTCGGTGGCCACGTGATAAAACTGTGCGGTGGGCTGGTTGTACCAGGAACTCCAAGTCTGTGCGTCGTCGACGCTGATGACTACGCCCTGATCGCTGCCGAGAATCATGCGATTCGGATCATTAGGCTCGATCCATAGGGTGTGGTAGTCGTCGCCGCCGGGCGCGCCTTTGATGGCGGTGAAATCCTTGCCGCCGTTCATGGAGCGATACGTGGAAGTGTTCATCACGTAGACTATGTCGGAATTTTTCGTGTCCACGGTGACGCCGCCGAAATACCAGCCGCGGCCCCAGATGCGCGCTTCGTTATCGGCGAGATGCCAGGTCTTGCCCGCGTCGTCGGAGCGGTACAAGCCGCCATTCTTTGCGTCGACGATGGCGTAAACGCGATTGGAATTGCTCGGCGCGACAGCGACTCCGATGCGGCCGAGGCCTTCCGTGGGCAGGCCGCTGGTGAGCTGCGTCCAGTTGTCGCCGCCATCGGTGGATTTGTAAAGGCCGCTGCCGGGGCCGTTCGACGGCGGATAAACATTCCAGGGCGGGCGACGCGTTTGCCAGAGCGCGGCGTAAATGGTTTTCGAATTTTGGGGATCGAACGAGAGATCGATGGCGCCGGTGTTGTCGTCCTTGAAGAGGATTTTCTTCCAGGTTGCGCCGCCGTCGGTGGAACGAAAGACGCCGCGCTGGGCGTTGGGGCCGTAGGCATGGCCGAGAGCCGCGACGTAAACGAGATTCGCGTCGCGCGGGTCAACAAGAATCGAGCCAATCTGGCGCGTGTCGGTGAGGCCGATGTGCGTCCAGGTTGCGCCAGCGTCGTTGGATTTGTACATGCCATTGCCATAGGAAATGTCGGAGCGCATGTCGGGCTCGCCGGAGCCGACGTAAATCACGCTGGGATTGGAGGGCGCGACAGCGATGGCGCCAATCGACGCGATATGTTCGGCGTCGAAGACGGGCTTCCAGACGAGCCCTGCGTCCGTCGTCTTCCAAACGCCGCCGCCGACCGCGCCAAAATAAAATACTTCCGGCTGGCCGGGTACGCCGGTGACGGCAAGGGCGCGACCGCCGCGGAATGGGCCGATCAGGCGCCAGCGCATGCCGCTATAAAGATTTGGGCTGAGTTGCTGAGCGACGAGAGGCCGCGGCGCGGCGACGGCGAGGAGCGCGAGACACGCGAAAGTCACGACGAAAAAATAAGAGAAGCGGCGAAGATGGCTCACTGTTTAGATTTCTCCTTGATGGACGACCACGTGATGGAACGCGCGAGTATATACCGGCGGAACGGCGCTCGACTACACAAGACGTGGTGATTCGAGCAGGGGTTTCGAGCGGTTGAGGCGTGGCACAGCCTTGCGGTTCTTTGGCATTTGAAACGCTGTGAGGCAACCCGAATCTTTCGCGCAGCCTTCCAGTTTGCGGAAAAAGCGCTCTTGTTGCCATTTCTGTCGCTGCGAGCGAACCGCAGTTTACAAAAAGCCCAAGGAAACTGCAGATTCCCTGCCTGCGGCAGGCAGGCTCCTCGCGGTTGCTCGTCGGAATGACACCGAGTAGCATTTTTCCGCAAGCTGTTTCTCCGCGAAAAAATGTGGCGCTTCTCGAAAATTCAGAGTCATAATGTCATATTGTTAATGATCGGGAGACGACAAAATGAATTTGCCAAAGCGCGCATTAGGGTCAAGCGGAATGGAAATTACCACAGTGGGACTAGGCACCTGGGCCATTGGCGGCGGCGACTGGGCGTTTGCGTGGGGGCCGCAGGACGATGCGGAATCGCTCGCCACCATACGCCATGCGATTGAGTTGGGCATCAACTGGATCGACACGGCGGCGGTGTACGGCCTGGGTCATTCGGAAGAAGTGGTGGGCCAATTTTTGCATGAGCTTTCGCCGGGCGAGCGTCCACTGGTGTTCACGAAGTGCGGATTGGTGTGGGACGCGAAGGATCGCATGGGCGAAGCGAAACGCGTGCTGAAGCCGGAGTCGATTCGCACGGAATGCGAAGCGTCGCTGCGGCGGCTGGGCGTGGAACGCATCGACCTCTATCAATTCCACAGGCCGGACGAAAGCGGTGCGCGCGTGAAGGATTCGTGGGCGATGATGTCGCAATTGGTGAGCGAAGGGAAAGTGCGCGCGGCGGGCGTTTCGAATTTCGACCCGAAGCTGATGGAACGCTGCGAGGCGATTCGCCATGTGGACTCGCTGCAGCCGCCGTTTTCGCTGATCAATCGCGCGGCGGCGAAAGACGAAATTCCGTGGTGCGCGCGGCACAAGACGGGCGTGATTTGCTACAGCCCGATGCAATCGGGAATTTTGACGGACACGTTCAGCGCCGAGCGCGTCGCGAAAATGCCGGAGGACGATTGGCGGCGGCGCTCGGTGCAATTTCAGCAACCGAATCTGAAAAATAATCTGGAGTTGCGCGACGCGCTGGGGCCGATTGCGAAACGCCAAGGCGTTTCCATTTCCGCGGTGGCCGTGGCGTGGACGCTGGCGTGGCCCGGCGTGACAGGAGCGATAGTCGGCGCACGCAAGCCGGAGCAGGTGGATGCGTGGGTTGCGGCGGCGAACGTGCAGCTTAGCGCGAAGGACCTGGAGGAAATTGCGCGGGCGGTTGAGCGAACGGGCGCGGGCGCGGGGCCTGTGCAGCCGTCGAGTGCGGGCTTGCATAACGAAGGGAATGCGCCACGCCAAGCCAAGGCGTGAGCCGCGTGGGATTGATGTGCGCTACGCCGCTGCACGGGCAGATTTGCGGCGGCCTCTTCAGCTTTTTCGCGGAGAAAGTCGCCCGGGAAGTGACTGGGAAAAGGACAAAACCGGGCGGGATAAAGAGCCTGTGTGAGAACTGCAAAATCGGTACTTCAGCGGCTGAAGCCGCATTGCTTTCGAGGCGTTTACGGCACGGCTAAAGGCGTGCCCTGACAAAAACCGCAGTTAGCACACAGGCTCATAAATCCGCCCCTACATTTTCTTGCCGAAGGTGACACGAATTCCCGTGGTTAAAATGAAATCATTGTCCTTGATGCCGGGGATGGGGTTGCTGACGAAGCGGTCGCCGACGGAGACTTGCCAGGCGAGCCAGTGAACGATTGTCGTGGCGGCCGAGGCGTTCAGAGTCATGCGGAATTGTCCGATGTCGCTGACATTGGGATACAAATCGAATTGCTCCGCCAGCAGCGTTCGGGCGGAGGCTTTGTACGCGGCGCTCTCGCCGAGGTTGATCTCGGCGCTTTTCTGCGATACGCCCGTCGAATAATACGCCTGAGAGTAGTCCGCGCCGCCGTAAACATCGAAGAGCGTTTGCTTGGTTTTTATCAGGTGAATGCCCGCGCCGCCGCCGAGGGTGTTGCGCAAATCGAGTTTCTCCAACTCGTCAAACTGAAAGTCCGTAGTTCCAAAGACGAAAAATCGCGGGGTGATATTGAAATCACCACGAAGCCCTCCGACGATGGAGTGGGCGGTGGTGAGCGTGGGGCCGGTGACGCTGCTTTTGGTGAGGATCGAGTCGAAATAAACGGTGAATATATCCGCGTCGGTGGTGCGGATCGCCTTGCCGTCCACGTTGAAGGACAAAGTGCTGGAATTGCCGCGTGTGGTGCTGAGTCCCGCGTCGAGGAATCCGTTCCAGAAATCAGTGAGGTGCGGATGCTCGAGGCGGTAAGTTCGCGCGGCGTAGGCGGCCTGCTCGGCGTCATTGCGGATGAATTGAACGGCGTCTTTCGCGGACGTGACGGTTCCTGCGTCCTTGGTTTGGATTTGAATTTTGCCGTCGGTCATGGAAACGGGCCCGGCGGCCATTTGGCCGCCTGCCAGACCGACATAAAGTTCCTGATCGGACTGGAGGCTCGCGACCGCGGACCATTTCACAGTCACATCACCGGCATAATCGGTTTTGATGACGAGCGTCTTCGCGTCCGATTTGACGATCGCTCCCGTAACGTGGTCGCCATTGGTCAGCGTCACTTGATCAGCAAACGCGGGAATAGCGAACGCCAGAGCGAGCAAAAGTACAGACATCCTGCGCATGGTTTTTGTCCTCGGCGGGCATCGGAGGGAGCCGTGTCCGCCAACAGGGGGACTGGTTCCACCTTGCCGTCTCCTGCGAAAAATATAAGGACGAAGTTCGCGCCCTTAGCGACACAGCCGCGTTTGACGCCTGCTACGGAGGCACATCGCCATTGTTTAGGATGACGGGAAATTAATTTGGTGACTATCGCCGGCTAAAAACGGAAGACGATTCCGGTGGAGATCCGAGCGTCGCTCAAGGCTAATGCTTGTTCCCCAAGTTTAGACGAAGAGACGCAATGTGGCCTGGGGCGCCACTCAATGTGACGGTGCTGCTCGCTGAGGTCGGAATCCCCGCGTTGTGGTATGCGGCATGAGCGTGAGCCACCATGTAAGCGGCCATGAGGGCGACTGTTCCGGGCTTCTCTAGCCATATAGCATCATAAAATGCCCTGTGTTTTTCCTTCCATGAATCGGGGATATCGTGCGTGCCCATCATGCCGCTATTCTTCGTACCAAACCAGTTGAACCAAAGAAGAGGGGCGTCAAAGGCTACGCTTTCACCCCACAGCCGTGCCGACGACGGATGCGGGCCAAACAGGTCGCTGCCTTCCACGCAGGTCGGGCAGCGCCGCTGGGCCTGAATCGTCTCCTCGGTGTCTGCGAAGTCGGAAGCCAAAAACATCGCTGATGTAATCAGTAGGAGCTTGTGGTGCTTTACGAATCCAATCGGGTGCGGCTTCTTGAAGTGAATCGGCCCGGCCGATAGGGGGAACGACAGCGCCAGAAAATACACAAGGCATACGATGCTCTTCATCTGTCAACTCCTTCCGAGTCTCTCGGTATGCCCGGTCCGTGAAGGGTCGGATCCGAGTAGGCCACCCTAGGGCGGAGACCTAGCGAGTGAATAAGCAATCGGCTTGCCACAGAATGGCGTTTATGTGACGCAGGCGTTAGGCAGAATCTACAGCTATTTACTCAATATCTATAGTCGTCTCGGTATGAGATTTCCATTTTGGGATATTTAGGGGCTAAATCGCGTTTCAGAATGGGGCCGAGGAGAACGTAAAGAGTTGTTGGGGAAAGTAAGGTTGTATTGGGCAATCGTAGCTTGCGGAGGGTCTTCCGCGTGGAGCGAAAGACATCCAGTTACAAGCCTAGTTACGCGGCGGCTGCCCCAGGAGGATCGCCGCTGCCACCGGGGGCCCTCGCCGATCCCTGCATGGTGCGCTTCTGCATTGTGACATCGGACGCCCAATCAGGACTGGATGCAACTCCCTCCTGGTAGAGGAAGTGCTTGATAAATGCCAAATGCAGCGCGCGGATTCCTCCGAGCAGTTCTTGGGCTTGCTCCATCGACAGGCGACAGACTTCCAGCGCGCTCTCTACGTCTTCTATGCTGTTAACGTCAGTGGCACAAGCGACGATTGCCAGGGCATTAAGCTGTACAGCAGTCTTATCGCTAAGGGCGCAAGCTAACTCCCCCAGTTCGCACATCGTGTTCAGGATGTTCGACTCTTTCTCTCGTTCGGTGTGCATATTTTCCTTAATTATATATAGTACTTCTAGTATATTAAGAAGAAGGTGCACAGTATCGATGTGGTTCATTTCGACGCAAGCGACAAAAGACGACACAGGCCGATTTGACACGACAAAGCACACTCATTCCGTGGAAAACTCTTCAACACGTTGAAATGGAAGGCTATTCGCTAAAGGCGGCAAGGAACGACATATCTATTACTCGCGGCTGTCGCGTCATGTAAGGCGACCTGGTGACGCGACAAAATTGTCGGCCATTTCCGTCATTCAGGCCGTCGCCATTCCAGCAACGGACATAGCCATGCTGTGGATAGCTGGGAAATCAAATCGGTGACTATTCCGGGCTAAAAATGGAAGACAATGCCGGTGGAGATCCTGCCGTCGCTCGAAGTGCTCTTGGTGGCGCCGGTGATGACATCCGCCTGGATCATCCGGATGGAAATCAGGCGGTTGAAGCGATAGTCAACTCCGCCGCCGATGGCAGTGCTGAACACGCTGCTCGTCTGGCCGAAGACGCTCGCCCTGGACACGCCGAAGAGCACATGCACAAAAGGAGAAATGCGGTGCGGCAGACTGACCTCCGGCCCCACGAAGATGGTGTGGAAATTGATGCGCGAACCCGTGAGCGTTCCGTAGTCGGCGCTGGTATCAGCGGTGACGCCCAGATACGGGGTGAATTTGTAGGTCAACGAACCTTCCCAGCCGCTCATATTCGAGTTATTGGGAAAGCCTTCGACGCGATGGAAGGCATAGCCTGCGAAGAACTCGAATCTCTGCGACTGCGCCTGGGCGGCGAAGGGCGCGAAGAGTGCAAAAATAAGAATGAATGCGATTTTATTCATGATGTTCTTCCTCCCAAGAGTGGAGAGCGGGAATGCAGCTAGAGTCGGCGCGCCTTTTGATGGGCTGCCGCGATGACCCCAGAAGAGAGTATCGCAGAAATTCGCCGCCGCGAAAAGGTTCCCGTGAGCGAACGGTTGCCGTTGGCGCGATACAGGACTAACATTAAGGACGGCGACACGCGCGGTATTGCTTTGCAGCGCCGTGCGCCCCGATCTAAGAGAGGCCGACCATGGCCGGTAAAAAGAAACCCATCGTTATCGCAGTAGTCGTCGTGGCTGTAATCCTGCTGATCCTGATCATCACGCCATTTTTCATCAACGCGGATCGTTTCCGTCCCGAAATTGAAGACGCGCTCAGCGCGAAGCTGGGAAGGAAAGTGACGATTGGCCACCTGAGCGTCTCGCTATTTTCGGGGAGCCTGCAGGCGGATCAAATTTCAATTGCGGACGATCCGGCGTATAGCCGCGGCGCATTTGTCACCGCGAAATCGCTGGCCGTGGGCGTGGACGTGATGCCGCTGATTTTTTCGCGCGATTTGCGCGTGCATTCACTGGAGTTTAAAGGGCCGCAAATCGAACTGCTGCGCACCGCGGCGGGGCAATGGAATTTTGCGACACTTGGCGGTACGTCCACAGCGAAGGCCGATCCGCCGGGAGATCCGCGCGCGAATGCAACGAGCAGCAGCGGACTGAACAGCTTCACGGTCGACAAACTGAAAATTTCGAATGGCACGATTGCGTTTGGACGCGCCGGCCAGCCTTCGCGGCTCGCGTATCAGGACGTGAACATTACGGCGAATAATATTTCGCAGACCGCCGCGTTCCCTTTCACGTTCGACGCAAAAACACCCGGCGGCGGCAAACTGAACCTGAGGGGCGATGTTGGGCCGATTGGCACGGGTGATGCGGACAAGATGCCGTTCAACGGGCAAATGAAGGCCAATCGAGTGCCGGCGCAGGACGTGGAAAATTTGCTGGCGGTGCTGGGGTATGCGCTGCCGGTGGGATCGTCGCTCAAAGGCGGAACGATTCAGGCAAATTTGACGCTGCGTGGGCCGCTCGAGCAATTGGTCACGCAAGGGCCGGTGCAGCTTAACAACGTGACGCTAGTGGGATACAGCCTCGCCTCGAAATTAGCGGCCGCGCTGGGGCAGGTTGGCGCGGCGACGGGCAATGACACGCTGATTAAGCTGGCAAGCTCGAATTTGCGATATGCGGCGGACGGCGTGCGCGCGGACAACGTGAATATTGTGATTCCCATGATCGGCGGCGTCACCGGCGCGGGAACCGTGAGCGCGAACAATAGCTTGAATTTCAAACTGCTCGCGAAACTCGACGGGTCAGGCCCGCTGGCGCAATTGACCAAGCTGCCGTTTTTCAGCCAGGGCGGCGGCTTGCCGTTCCGAATCGAGGGGACCACGTCGAATCCGCGCGTGATTCCGGACATGGCGGGATTTGGCGGCCTGGGCAAAACGCCGCTCAATCAACTGAAGGTCCCGCAGAAGGGTCAGCTTGGCGGAATCGTCGGCGGCCTGCTGAAAAAGAAAAAGCCGTAGCGCCCGAGTTCGCGCCGACATTCAACGTTTTATTTTGTGCCAGCCGGGGTCGTCAACTTGATCGTCGCCGACTGCAATCTGCCTGGGTAAAGATTTGTGCGTACCTCGATGCGGAGCCACGACACGTAAGACGTGTTTTCTCCTTCCGCTGTTTTCCACCTAAGTCCTGGCATGTCGACTGATCCAGTGAACTCCGTGATCTGACCGACAGGCATGATTTGAGGTTGAGAAAAACTATGCCGATATTCCGTCGCTTCAATTTCAGACCAATACGTTTCATCTTCTTCGGTCTCCGGTTCCACAAGAGAGACCGAAATGCTCCATTCGTATATCCTAACGGCGCGGGTGGGCGAAACAGTGAGGGTGCAGTTGAGAGCGTCTCCAGGTTGGGGCGCTTCAGACTGAACTTTTATTGTCGCGACGGCGAGTGCTGAAAGATTTTGGCTGGACTGCCTTCGAGTGCTCCAAATAATCCAAATACCGAGCACGACCATCACGATGCCTGTAACGAAACTACTGTATATCCGAGGAGGAATGGCTAGAGCAATCGTGGAAATCAAAGCGCCGCAGAAGAGAAGGGGGATCCCGAGTGCATACGGCCACCTAGCGGAGACGATTCTCCAAGAAATATTTTCAGTCACGGCAACCCTCCTGCGGTCCTTACTTTTTGCGCGCGGATTCGAGCATATCCCAGGCGGCATCGGGGAAGTCGACGAAGTCGTTGAATTCGCCCGCGCCGCGCAGCCACAGCCCGCCGTCGATCACCACACATTCGCCATTGATGTACTCGGAGAGATCGCTGAGCAGAAACGCGGCGAGATTGGCAAGCTCCTCGTGGCGGCCGAAACGCTTCATCGGGTGATTGTTCCGCGCGCGTTCCTCGAGTTCTTTCGCGGGCATCAGGCGCGACCACGCGCCTTCGGTGGGAAACGGACCGGGGGCGATGGCGTTCATGCGAATGCGGTAGCGCGCCCACTCGACGGCGAGCGAGCGCGTCATCGCCAGTACGCCTGCCTTGGCGCACGCGGAAGGAACGACGAAGCCGGAGCCGGAATTCGCCGCGGCGTACGTGGTGACGATGTTGAGGATGTTCCCGGACTGCTTCGCGGCGATCCATTTTCGGCCGAGCGCAAGCGTGCAATGAAACGTGCCCTGCAAGACGATGCCTATGACGGCGTTGAAGGCGTTTGGTGAGAGTTTTTCCGTGCGTGCAATGAAGTTTCCAGCAGCGTTGTTGACGAGCGTGTCGATGCGGCCGAATTCTTTTTCCGCCGCGGCGACGCCGCGCTCGACGGCGTCGAAATCGCGCACGTCGCAAACAGCGTAAGCGCCCCGGGCATTTTTTGCGCGAATTTCTTCACAAGTTTTCGCCAGAGGTTCTTCGCGGCGGCCAATCAAAAATAAGTTCGCGCCTAAATCAGCGAAGCACAGCGCCATCGAGCGGCCGAGCCCCGTGCCTCCGCCGGTGATGAGAATCGTTCTGCCCTTGAGCAAATCCGCTTGAAACATCGCAAAATTCTCCTGATCGCCGCGATGGCGAGAGCTTACCCTGTTTCGCGAGCCAAGCCGATGAAAGATTTGTGGCGTCCGATGCGCCGCTGGATGCATCATACGGTGCGCGTTTTGGCACGCGGTTGTGCGGGGCCAACGGAGTTTATTCGAAGCAGAGGATACGGAAGGAGATTGCGCCCGTGAAAAATTTTGTTCTCGGTGTCGTGGTGGCGTTTGTGCTTGCCTTTGTGGGGGTGTTTTTCTATTTCGATCTGGGGCTTGCTCCGGTGGCGACGTCGGACAAGCCCATGCCGATGGAGGCGTATTTCGCGAACAAGGGCCTCCATGCGCGGGTTAACAAGGACGCGCCCAAGCGCGACGTTTCGGGGTTTACGACGGCGGACCTGGTGACAGGCGCGAACGTCTACCAGTCAGATTGCGCGTTCTGCCACGGATTGCCCAGCGGCACCAAATCGGCGGCGGCAAAAGGGATGTTCCCTCCTCCTCCGCAATTGTTCACGCCGGACGGCATGGTGACGGACGATCCCGCGGGGGTAATCTACTGGAAAGTGAAAAACGGAATCCGGCTGACGGGAATGCCGGGTTTTCACGCGTCGCTTTCGGAGCAACAGGTGTGGGACTTGGCTGCGCTGCTCGGACGTGCCGACAAACTGCCGCCGGAAGTGGCGAGCGTACTCAAACCTGCTGCGGGCGACCCGCCCGATACTCCTGCCGGTAGTTCGCCGGCGGCGAATCCGTCTGCCGCGAGTCCCGCGGTGACGGCGCCCGAGTGGAAAGACGCGCGGCAAATTTCGGCAGCTGAATTGGAGAAGAAACTTTCGGGGCCGAAGGCCCAGAGGCCGATTGTGCTGCAAGTCGGCTTCAAGGTCCTCTACGACGGAGGACACATACCCGGCGCGATTTTTGCGGGGCCCGCGTCAACGGCTGACGGAGCGGCGCGGCTCAAGGCCGAAGCGACGAAAATCGCCCGCGACAAGGAAGTGGTGATTTATTGCGGATGCTGCCCGTGGGAGAAATGTCCGAATGTTCATCCGGCATATGACGAGCTGCGAAAAATGGGATTTTCGCGGCTGGTGGTGCTGCTGATTCCGCAGGATTTCGCGCATGACTGGATCGGCCAGGGATTCCCCGTCGCGCGAGGAAAATAATTGACGGAGCGCGGCGAGGATGTGACAGCCAGTCTGCGCAAGAACAGCATCCCGCCGCAAATAGCCCTCCCCGCAAAAAAAGGCGAGGCCACCTTGCGGTTTGCCCCGCCCAAGACTGCTCTCTTCGTTTACCTACCTCTATATCACCTGCTTGTCGTCCTCGATCCGACCTCGCGCTAGAATTGCAGCTTCAACGCGAGCTGGATCTGACGCGATGAGCCGAAATCCGCAGGTCCGAAACGCGTGCTGGTGATCACGCCGAACGTTGGACTGCCCACGCTGAGGTTCGGGTCGCCGAAGTTTGGATGATTGAAAACATCGAAAGCTTCCGCGCGGAATTGCAGGTTAAACCTCTCGCTGATCTTGGTGTTCTTGATCACAGAGAAATCGGTATTGACGAACTTCGGTCCGATTACGGTGTTCCGCCCCAGGTTTCCGGGACTGCAGGTTGTAACCCCGGAGGTCGTTGTACAGGGACTGGTAAACACGGAGGGATTTGCAATCCAGCCGTTTATATTGCCAGTGACCCGGACAGCCCCGGTCACATTTGGGCGCAACGTCGCGCCCGGGAACAGACCGTTGGCACCCGGGAAGAAAACCGTCAGCGGGTTGCCGCTCTGTGCTTGCGTGATCAGCCCAAGCTCCCAGCCGGAGATTAAACGGTTGCCCCTGAACGGCAATTGATAGAAGCCGCTCAAGACGAAACGGTGCGTGGCGTTGAAATCCGAGGGGCCGTATTCGTTCCGAAGGTTGTTGCTGTCCTGTGGAAGGTTGTTCGGCGTATCCAGCGAGCTGTAGTCCAGCGACCTTGAAAACGTGTAGGAACCGAGGAAATCGAGCCCGTGGGAAATATGCTTGTTGACCGTTACCCACAAAGCATTGTAATGCGAGATTCCCGCACTATTGAAATCCCGAATCTCGGTGAAATTCGGAAACGGCCCAGCGCTTTGGTAGAAGCCGTTAACGACAGGGGGCTGATTCAGGTTGACCTCCTGCTGCAGGTGAGTCCCTTTGATGCCGATGTAGGCGATCTGAATCCCCAGCGTGCTCGTAATCTCATGCTGGATCGACAGATTCCAGTCCTGCGCGTAAGAATCGTGGTAATTCGGACTGACTGTGACTGGCGAGATGGACGCTGGATTCGCGGGAGGATTTTCCAGCGTGATGTTATTTGCTCCGGAAGCCCTAAACGCCGTGGCAAAAGGAGGATTTCCCGACAGGGGAGAAACGATGTTCGTGACGGGCTGCTGGGTCAAGATTGCGTATCCCGCGCGCACCGACGTCTTGCCATCGCCCCACGGATCCCACGCAATACCGATGCGCGGCTGGAAGTTCTTGTTGTTCGTCTGATACACCTGGCCAAATCCCGACGTGCCGATCTGAACCAGGGCATCGGTTGAGGGATCAAACACGGAAAACCGGTTGTTAGCTTCCGTGGGGGTCGAGTTCCAGTCGTACCGCAGCCCAAGTTCGAGCGTTATATTCGATCTCAGTTTGTAATTATCCTGAGCGAATAATCCCCAGGCCGGCTCCAGGATTTTGTCGTTGGCGTTGCCCGCCAGTGTTGAGAAGACCGACGCACCGTCATTGATAAAGTTCTGCAAGCCCGTAGCCGTTTCTACGCCGTTCACAAACGTGGGCGAGTAAACGAAGAAGCCTGTGTTCTCGAACAGATTGTTGTTATAGAAACGCCGGACCTCTCCGCCAAAGGCGAAGTTGTTGCGCCCTTTGAGCCAGTTCAGCGTGTCACCCAAGACCACCGTCGTATCACCCCTACCCTCCGGCTCGCCACCTGGGTTGCCAAAGGCTGGTCCGCCAGAAATAAAAATATCGGGTATTCCCAGCGTGGGGACGCCGGGTGGCAAATTGATTCCCAGGGAGGCCGAATTGAGAGAACCGTCGTTCGGCAGGAACGTGATGTGGATCCTGTTGAAGCCCAGCCGAACTTCGTTCGTTATGTTTGGCCCAAAGACATGAGTCTCGTTGAGGGTCAAGAGCTGGCGGCGCGCATCGCGCGTGTCGCCAAAGCCCGGGACCGAGGCGCCAGCGGTCGGCTCGAACCGATGGTCCATCTCAATCGCGTAATAGCCATTGATCTGATCTTTCTGGTTCAAGACGTAGGTGATGTCGCCTGTTCCCTGGTCCACGTTCACTGGGGCGCTCGTGTTCCCGAAGAAAGCGGGCTGCCCGGCCAGTGTGCCATTCGGCGCGGGGAGAAGCTTGAGAAGATTGTTCACAGCGGTACTGCTTGAAGTCGTGCCGGTCGCGGGCACGGGGGTCACCAAGTTGAGCGCATCGCGCTGGCGCTGGCCTTCGTAGCTGAGGAAGAAGAGCACTTTATTCTTTTTGATGGGTCCGCCAAAATCAGCGCCGAATTGGTTGCGGATCAGGGGTGACTGGGGACGTGGTTTGACGTTAAAGAAATTGCGGGCGTCAAAGAAGTTATTCCGCAGGTACTCAAACGCCTGGCCATGAAACCGATTTGTGCCGGAGCGAGTCGCAATGCTGACGATGGAGCCTGAATTCCGTCCATATTCCGCCGGGAAGTTGGAATTATCGACTTTGAATTCGGAAACGGTGTCGATCGAAGGCTGGAAGGTGATTTGATTCTGTACTTCGTCGTTGAGGTTAATGCCGTTAATCATCCAGTTGGTCGTGTTTTCCCGCTGGCCTGCGGTGTCTATTCCAAGGGAGCCCAAGCCCTGCAATGGAAAGGTCAGGAAGCCATTTTGCGGAGGGGTGACGGTACCCGGAGAGAGAAGCGCCAAGTCCACGAAGTGACGGCCGTTCAGGGGAATCTCCTGTACGGTGCGCTGATTAATCACCTGGCCGATCGTAACGCTGTTGGTATTGACCAGTGGCGCGCCGCCAGTGACGGTAACTTGCTCGGTAATTTGGCCGACCTTCAACTGCATGTTTTCCGTGACCGTTGTCGCCACGTTGAGCGTCAGGTCCTTGATGACAGAGGTTTGGAATCCGGACGCACTTATCTCCACCTGGTAAACGCCCGGGAGAAGTCCGGAGACGAGATAACCGCCGGACTGATCGGTTTGCGTGGTGCGATCGACTCCGGTGTTTTGATTGTGCACAACAACTTTTGCGTTGGGTATCGCGGCATTGGAAGTATCCGTAACCGCGCCCTGCAATGTGGCCGTGGACTGCGCCAGCGCGACCGTGCTCAGCGCAAAGAGAACCACAATTGCCGCTGCCGAGCGCACTGCGAAGGCGAACAGGGAAAATCTCTGTGCGGCCACTATCTGCTTCTGCATGATTCCTCCTTCAGGATTTGCCTCACAAACGGAATTTTGCCGCGTTAGCGCGCGGTTCGCACTCTTAATACACCCTGGGAATGCCAAGCCTGAAAAGCGCGCAAGCCGCGCGCGGAACTCACTGGATGTTTGTACTAGCAACCCAGAACCCAAAAACACCATCATAATGAACATTCTGAAAGCTCTGAAAACGAAGAAGATAGGGTACAACTGTTCCGTTTCCGTTGCGTAGCTTAAATACGAAATACGAAGTATGGAAGTCAAATATGTAATTTGGTAGGCTGACTTGTAAACACAGAGGACAACCGTAACCGACCGAGCGAATTTCTTGAGCTTTCCCCGTCAAAATTGACAGGACATCCCGATTGCTCGGTTTCATCATCTCTAGTAATCTTTCTGGTTACGGTGACGTCTGCGGACGCTGCCAATAGGCGGCAGGACCAAATTCAGGACGCGAGAGGACACAAGAATTGACTCGACGGGCGAAGATCTCCAGTGGAATTTTGATAGCAGCGCTCATTTTGCTCGCGTCCTGCGGTGGGGTGATCAATCTGCCCAAGCCCGCCGTTAGTTCCTTGTCGCCCGCCACTGTTCCGGAGAACTCGGTTACATTTACGCTTATGGTGAATGGTTCCGGGTTTGCGCCAAGCTCTACAATTTTGTTCAACGGGGCACCCCGCCAGACCATTTTTCTTTCTCCTTCCCAACTGACGACGCAGGTGAATCCGAATGACATTTCGACGCCGGGAACGATTACGGTTCAAGTGTTTACGCCGGCGCCTGGCGGAGGAACGTCGAGCACGGTCGACTTCACGGTTACCGCCACAGCAGCACCCATCCCTTTTATCTCATCGATCACGCCTACGAGCGTTCCCGCAGGACAATCGACCACGATAACCATAAACGGCTCGGGCTTTGTTCCGACTTCGCTGGTGACCGCGAATGGAGCGAATCGACAGGCAAATTTCAGAAACGCCAGTCTTCTCATTGTGACTCTGCAGCCGTCGGACACCGCGACGGCGGGCTCTGTCCGAATTGCCGTGTTGAATCCGCCGGCTTCGGGCGTCACACCGCCCGGGGGCGGCCTGTCGAACGTGGTCTCGCTGAATGTGGTGAACCCGAGCCCCGTGGTGAATGCTGTTTCACCGAGTGTGGTGGTGGGAGGAAGTACAACGACCGCGTCGCTGCTGATTTCCGGGAGCGGCTTTGACTCGGCCAGCCAAGTGCTTGTGAACGGCAGCGGCCGGCCCACAACATTCGGAAGCTCATCAGCGGTCACTGCGCAACTCGCGAGCGGGGATCTTGCCGCTGCCGGCACTTATCCCGTGCAAGTGGTGAATCCAACACCGGGGGGCGGGATTTCCGCGATACTGTTTTTTTCCATTGTGCCCTCTGCCACGGGAGCAGGACTGCCCGAGTTGGTCGACGTGGCGGCGGATGGGGCACAGGCAAATGACGGAGCAGGAGACCCGTCTGTTTCGGGGCCAGCGATGGACGCGACGGGGCGTTTTGTGGCATTTGCTTCGTCATCCACCAATGTGATGGAGACGACGACTACGAATCCGCCTCCCAATCCGATCACCAATGGAGCGCCGAATGTTTTTCTCCGCGACACTTGCTTGGGAGCGACATCCGGGTGCACGCCGAAGGAAATACTCGTTGACCTGGATCCGGCCGGAATCATCGCCAATGGGGCCAGCTCGGAACCGGCGCTGGATTCCAACGCGAGCATTGTCGCGTTCACCTCGGTCGCTACGGACCTTGTCTCGGGATTCAGTTTTGACGGCACGACGCCGCAAGTCTTTGCCGCAAATCCCTGCGCGGGCGTTACCGTGGGATGCACGCAAACGGTTAGCCTGGTTTCGGTGGGCGCGGACGGCGTTACTCCGGCGCTAGGTTCAGCGACCCAGCCGTCCGTCAGTGGCGACGGACGGTTTATTGCATTTACATCGACGGCAACGAATCTGGTTGCGAGCGCGACAACGGGATTGCCGGAAGTCTACTTGCGTGATACTTGCCTCGCTGCCGGCCCAGCCTGCACACCAGTGACAATACTCGTCTCGGCCGCGGCGGATGGCGTCACACCCGCGGACGGATCAAGCTCGCAACCCGTCGTTGTATCCGGAAAAACAGGGCAGTTTGTGGCATTCACTTCGACGGCGACGAATCTAGTCACCGGCTCGGGCGGCTTGGCGGAAATTTATCGCACTGGGTTCTGCATCGGAATCTCAAAGGGTTGCACGCCGACACCGGCCACTTTGATTTCAACGCCGGATGGCACGGCATTCGCGGATGGCTCGAGCGTGCAACCGGCGATGACTCCAGACGGGCGGTTAATAGCGTTCGCGTCCACTGCCACCGATTTGGGCGCGGCTTCGGGAGGTCTTCAAGAAATCTATTTACGCGATACATGCCAGGGAGTATTGACGGGATGCACGCCGAAAACCACGGCAGTCTCAGTGGCGACTAACGGCGTTACGCTCGCCAACGCCCTCAACGAACATCCAAGCGTCGGGAATACTGGACAATTCGTCGTGTTCGCTTCTCAGGCGAACAATCTGTCGACGGCGAGTTTGAATGGCCTCGAGAATATCTATGTGCGTAACACGTGCATCAACGCGGCGGCCAGTGGTTGTACGGCAAGCACGGCTCTGGTAAGCGTCTCGGCTACAAAAACGCCCGGAAATGGCGTGTCGCTGAATCCGGTGATTAGCGGGACCGGGCACATCATTTCGTTTTTTTCGGCGGCGAGCAACCTTGTCAACAACGACCTCAACGGCTTCCCCGATATTTTCCTCGCGGTTTCGACTTTTTGATGTGAACGTCTGAAGAAAGGTTTTGATCTTACATGCGACTGCGGAGGATCAATCCCCGCGCGGCAATTTTGTAGCAGCGAAAATTCGCCGCTTCATGAGCGTTGCCCTTGTGGCGCCGAGCGTGAACCCCAGCGACTCGCGCGGTATGCTTTCGACGTAAGACCCGATCAGCCAGCCTAAGCCCGGCGGAATATCACGAGTCAGCGAAATCGACTGGCACTCCACGTAGGTTCCGCCGTCTCGCTGCTCAAATCGCCAGTATGTATTGATGGCCCAAAGGTAACCGTCATCGTGGCCGGCGGGAAGCTCGTGTTCGTCCGGCTTGCCCCAGGCGGCTACTTCACGGATTTCCGTGCTTCGCGAGCGGCTCCAAGCGTGCGATGAATCCACGACGGCGTAATGAACTTCGTGCTGGGTATCGAGCGCGCAGGTCAGGATCTTCTTCTCATAGAGGCGCAAATATATGCGGTAGTCGTTTCCGTGGTGCCAGAGAATTTTCGACGCGATCACCTGCGGCCGGTAATATTCGGATTGGTGATTGTAGTCTTCGACAAGCGCGAGAGTCTGCCGCAAAGTTACACCGGGAATAAACACGGTTCCGATCCATGGACGAGTCCGTCGGGAACAGCCATCGGCTTCCCATTTTCAAGCGTCTCGAGCCGTTCAATCACAACATGGCCCGCTTGCAGACGCGCAAGGGCGGCGGCGCGCTGTTCTTTCGGCAATCGGTCAATCCACAGAAAAGCGTGGCTACTGTTCAGGGACGCATTCATCCGTGTCTCGGAGAGAGCGATGTAGCGGTGGAAAGCAGCGGCCGTGTCTGTGCGTAATTGCGCCGCGGGAGATGATTTCGCAACGGAGAACATCATGGCAGCGGCCAGCGCGAAACGGGCGAACGCATACATGCAGACTTTCGCTTTCACGTGTCGTCTCCCCGGGACCGCAGTATCCGCCGCACGGGACAGCAAGCCCCTTGTTTCTGTTCGGCAGAAGTAATGCGATTGTCGCACGCGGGAGTAAGAGGCAAGGAAAGGGCCAAAGACAGGCCGCTTACGCCCATCCAGGGACCAATCTACTCTACAAAATGCGGAATTAAGTCCCGCTGCCGGCGGGGAACAAAATGGGGGGAAACGCCGGCAAGCGGGCTTAGATTCGGGTTGGAAGCGGCCCCGGCTCCTATTGGAACCGTCGTCCCCGCAGCACGTCCCCAACCCGCACAGTTCATCGTAGGGAGCGGCCCGGAATGAAACAATGACTCTGGCGGCCTAGAGGCGTGGTACTTCTACCGTAGTACTGCTATTGAAAAGTAGGGGCTTATGGGCTTTTCTGCGCAGTTCGACTGGTACTTCGGCGTTCGGGCGAAGGCAGCGCTAATCCCTGCGTGCAGTCTTCTTGGGCTGCCTAATGCGTTTCAGGCGCAGATCCACGATCGTTTCTTTTCTCGAATATACCACGACGTTGTGTTTCCACACGGAGGCGGCGGTCGCATCCGACGCGCGAATGTCGTACAGCCCCGGCGGAACGAACTTGAACAAAAAGCGACCGTGCGAATCGGTACGTGTCGCCAGCGGAAGCGTGCCGTCCGAGCGTTCAACCATCACTTGCGCGCCCGCCGCCGGCCTGCCATTCACGGCAATGACCGTGCCGCCTAGTTTGCGCGTAAGCCCGCGAGCGCCGGCGCCGCCGGCCAATAGAAGTGAAGCTGCAAAGATGCATGCGATGATTCGTCGCATCGGATAATCCTCCCGGCGCAGGCAATGCAACGATTTTAACGGCAACGGCCGCGCGGAGAAGCGCGGCATGAGCGGGACGGCGCGTGTTAGGCAACTGGCCGAATGGGCTGGGGCAGTAGTGCAGCCCGCAATCAGCTGAACCCAGACCTTAATACTTGTAAATCTTTCGAGCGCGCGCGTGCCCGGCCTGATCGAGGCGCCCGTGATCGGGATTCGTGCCGCGCGCCAGCGCGAGAAAGTAGGTTAGGAGTTGCAGAGGCACGAGGAATACGAATGGCGAGAGCCATTCCTCGACCGTGGGAACCGCGAGCCAATCATCCGCCGAGTCGTCGGCTGAATCGCCGGTCGCTGCTCCGGAAGCGTGAAACGCAATGCGATGCGCTCCCGTTTCGCCCGCCGCGCGGACGATCATGCGCGTGCGCTCATCAGCAGGGCCGCCGGCGAGGAGGGCGATGAGCGCCGTGCGTTCGTCGACTTCGGAGAATGGCCCGTGGCGAAGCTGCTCGGTTTGCTCGCCTTCGGCGGCCGCAAAGCTGGTCTCTTTGATTTTTAGCGCAATCTCTTGTGCCACCGGCCAATTCGGGCCGGTACCGATCAGGACGGTCCGGCGGCGTTCCGCAATTTTTCCCGCCAGCTTGTTCATTTGTGTCTCAAGACCGAGCGCTTGCTGCATCGAATCCGGAATGCCATTTAGAGCTTTTTTTGCGGCTGGATTTTTCTCGCCGCGGATTTCCGCGAACGCAATGGAAAACAGAGCCAGACGCGCGAGCGCCGACGTCAGGCTCTTTGTATACGCGAACGAGATTTCCTGGTCACACGTCGGTGTCAGGAAATCGGCGGAGCGCATCGCTTCGCCTTCGTTTTCTCCGGAAATGGCAATGGTGAGCGCGCCGGCGCGGCGGGCAAATTCCAGCGCGTCGACGGTGCACTTCGAGATTCCCGTGTGCGACAGGATGATCACCGCGTCGCGCGGGCTGAGTGCGGGCGGATAGAACACAAACTCAAAAGATTGCGCGACGCGAACATCGGCGCGGCCGCCGGTCAGGTGCCGCAGAAAATATTCGGCCATCTCCGCCGTGTAGAGCGAACTGCCAATGCCCACGATCCACAGGCGGTCTTTCGCCGCAGCCGCCTGCGCGGCTCGCGCAACCAGGTCGGCGCGTTCGGTAATCATGCGGCGCACGAGCGCTGGTTGCTGGTGAATCGCATCGTGGAGATAAAACGGATGCGCGGTTCGCGGTTCGTTCATTTCGTCCTTTTCGACCTGCGCCGCCAAGATTAGACTGGTCGTTTCGCGCCGCTCATTTTAGCGGAACAGGAGCAATCGATGGCTCGCTTTATTTCGTTGCACACCCTGGCCTGCCTGACGCGCCAGGGCGCGGAAGAATTGACGGCGCGGCTCTACCGCGGGACGAAAGTGCGCGCCCGCCGCGTCGCGGTGAATCTGTATGAAGGCAAGATGCTGGGGGAATTCGAGGCGGAGAATCGCGAAGCCGTCGAGAAGTGGTTCCAGGAGCAAGGGATGCATTTTGACTGGATTATGCGTGTCGAATTGGACGGCGAGGACGGTTCTCTCAAGCCAGTTTAAATTGAAGGCAGGTAATGAAACGGTCAGATTTTTGAAGCGGCGCCGCTCGATTTGCATCGAATTCAGATAAGGGCGACGGTGTTTCGCGCAATATCCAAAGCCCCTCCGCGAAATCTTGAAGCTTTTGTGAGGAGACCGACCAATGGCTGAATACGCGCACCAGGAAGTGCTGGTTTCGACGCAGTGGGTCACTGAACATTTGGATGAAATGAGGACGAACGACGCGAAGATTCGCCTGGTCGAAGTGGACGTAGACACCTCGGCGTACGAACAGGGACATATCGCGGGAGCGGTCGGCTGGAACTGGCAGACGCAATTGCAGGATGGCGTTCGGCGCGATTTGCTCGACAAGGCCGATTGGGAAGCCCTGCTTGGCCGATCTGGGATTTCCAACGATACGACGATTATTCTCTACGGCGACAATAACAATTGGTTCGCGGCCTACGCATTTTGGCAACTGAAATATTACGGCCACGACGACGTCCGGCTGCTCAATGGCGGGCGCAAGAAGTGGGTGGAAGAAAAGCGGGCGCTGGTGAAGGACGTTCCGCGGTATCCGGCCGCGAAATATCAGGCGAAGAATCCGGATGAAGCAGTCCGCGCGCGCCGCGAGCAGGTATACGCCGCGCTCGAAAAGAAAACGACAAAATTGGTGGACGTGCGTTCCGTCGATGAATTCACGGGGAAAATTATCGCGCCGCCGGGGATGAGCGAAACGGCGCAGCGCGCGGGACACATTCCCGGCGCGGTCAACGTTCCGTGGTCGCAGGCGGCCAACGAAGATGGAACGTTCAAGGAGGTTGATGCGCTCAAGCAACTCTACGGCGGAAAAGGTGTCGCGGGCGATGGCGAAGTGATTGCGTATTGCCGAATCGGCGAGCGCAGCTCGCATACATGGTTCGTGCTGAAGTATCTCCTCGGCTATAAAAATGTGCGGAACTACGACGGCTCGTGGACGGAATGGGGGAACTTGGTGGGAGCGCCGATTGAAAAGGAGTCCGCGGCCGCGGCGCGCTAATACTCTCGAGTTGCGAGCAAAAAGCAGGGCGGAGCGAATCGCCCTGCTTTTTTGTGTTCGCCCACGATTCCCGGGACTTGCTGTTCCATGCTCGCCGATTCACGACGCTATTTTTCTGTTACTCTACTCCGCTGATCACGGGAGAGTTCCCGACAATGAGAAAATTTCAAATGGCATGCCTGTGCCTTTTTCTTTTTGTATGTGCGACGGCGGTTCGGGCGCGGGCGACGCAAACGCCTGCCGCGAATTCCGCTGGGTGCGAGACAGTGGGATTCCAGGCCGCGCATCTCGGCGGCAGCGCCGAGAAATTCAACATCATCCTGCCCCACAATTATGCCGCGACCGGCCGCCGGTTCCCGGCGCTCTATCTGCTGCACGGTTTCAGCGGACATTACTCGGACTGGTGCCGCAACGCGCGAATCGCTGATTACGCGAAGCCATACGAAGAAATCATCGTGATGCCCGAAGGCGAAAATAGCTGGTACGTCAACAGCGCCACGGATCCGAAAATGCAGTGGGAGGATTACATCATCAAGGATTTGATTCCGTACGTTGACGCGCATTACCGGACGATTGCTTCCCGCCAGGGACGCGCCATTGCGGGGTTGTCGATGGGCGGTTACGGGGCAATGTTTCTCGGGCTGAAGCATCACGAAATGTTTGCCGCTGTGGCGAGCTTGAGCGGCGTGGTTGCAAGCGCAAATCTCTCGCGCTGGGATAAATTGGCTCAGAAGGCCATAGCGAAGGATAAGAGCTACGCAGGCATCAAGAAGGCGCTCTCAGACGATTTCGGTCCGCGGAATAATCCGGCGCGCAGCGGCGAAGACCCATTCCTGCTGATCCGCACGCTGGCGCCAGAGGATTGTCCGCAACTTTTTCTCGCGATTGGATGGGGAGACAACCTGCTCGGCGAAAATCGAGAGTTCGTCGCCCTGCTCGCGCAACTCAAGATGCCTTACCGCTACGCGGAAGTGCCGGGCAAGCACGAATGGCCCGTATGGGATGAAGAAGTCCAGCGCGTGCTTGCGCTGCAGGCGCCGGTGATTGGCGCACAGCCGCAGCCAAACTAATTTTTGACGCAGCGCATTGGCTCGGCCGCTACTGGCCGCAGACGGATGCCGGTGCATTCACCGTCGCCGCGGGAAGCGCAGCAAGATTGTATTTCTGCAGCAGGGTATTCAGCGCCGGAAGGTCGTCCGCGTCGAATTTGCGCCACGCATCAAAATCTTTCGTCAACGCCTGGCACGATTCCGCGACCGCCGTGCGCACCGATTCCGCGGGCCGGCCGTCGCCCGTATCTTCGACGTAAACAATCTGTGTCAAGTCGGAGTTCACACCGCCGAAGCCGGGCGACACAAACGTCCCGTCTTCAATGATTTTGAATTTCTTTTCGTATCCTTCCACTGCTTTGAAATCGCCCTTCGCCTGCGCATTCGACTTGAGGCTCTTCACACGATCGGCCAGCGCATCGCTCAGAGGAGCAAGCGCGGTGAACGCGTCGTAGCTCACTGACATCCCCGCATTCGCCTGCTTCAGCAGATCAAACTGCGCGACGTAATCGTATTGCGAAATGTGGACGCGTGGATCCTTCACCACGTGAAGCGTCTGGCGATAGGTCTGGCCATTCACGGTCAGCGCCAGTTGATAATCGCCGGGCACAACCTGCGGCCCCAGCGGTTGGAATCGCGGCGTCACGCCCGGAACGGCGTCCTCGGTTCCGTAGTATTCGACGTACTTCTGAAGTCCGCCGAAAACGCCGTAGCTGAGTGCAGGCGGGTGCGGATAGCGCAAATTCCAGACGAAGCGATTCATGCCCGCGTTTTTCGGAAGGACTGTCGGCGGTGCGAACCAATATTCCGGCACGGCCACCGGCTCGAGCGTCGTGGGCGCTGGCACCGCACTCGTATATTTTCGAATCAAGTTGCCCTGAGAGTCGGAGATCGCGAGAGTGATATCGCCCTGCGGCGCGGATTTCAAATAATAATCGATAAACGCGCCATCGGGCGGATTCTGGCCCGTGGGAACTTCGGGCGGCAGCGGCGTATCTTGATCGTTATTCCAGCGCAAGCGGATGGCTGTCTGTGGGCGATAAAAGTAAGCGCCCGCGCTTGTAACTTGCTCGCTGGCCTGCCGCAAAGGCGTTACATCGTCGAGAATCCAAAGCGAGCGGCCGTAGGTGGCGATGGCTAGATCGTCGCCGTGAACGATCAAGTCGCGAATGGAGCACGCCGGCAAATTAAGCTGCAGCGATTGCCAGTGATCGCCATTGTCGAACGAAACAAAGACGCCCGTTTCCGTGCCCGCATAAAGCAGACCCTTGCGCTCGGTGTCTTCACGGATCACGCGAGCAATGCCGTAATCGGGGAAGCCTGTCGAGATGGATTGCCACGTTTTGCCGTAGTCATTCGTGCGGTAGAAATACGCGTGCGAATCATGGAATTTGTTAACAGCGACGTACGCTGCGCCCGCATCGAAATGCGAAGCGTCAATAATGCTCACCTGACTGCGCGCGCCCAGCCCTGGCATCGACACGTTTTGCCATGTGGCGCCGCCGTCGCGCGTCACTTGAATCAGGCCGTCGCCGGTTCCGGTCCACATAACATTGGCGGAAATCGGGGAGAGCGAAAGCGCGGTGATCACTTTGGTCCGCGGATTTACCGGTCGCGGCTTCTTTTTTGCATTTGCGTTGGCGGTTTCCTTGGGCCGTTCCGTCAGATCCGGACTCGCTTCGTGCCAGTTCATCCCGCCATCGGTGGTTTCGAGCACATATTGCGCAGCGTAATACAGCGTGTGCGGGTCCTGCGGCGAAAATAGCAAGGGAGCGTTTTCGGAAGAGTGATATTTGCTGCCGCGCTCAAAAACCGCGACGATTTGGTTGGTCCTGCGATCGAGGCGCACGATCGTTCCCGGCGCGCCGTCGGAATAAACCAAATACGGGTGCAGAGGATCGGCGACGATGTAGCCGAATTCATATCCCGCGGGAGAAAAAACGTCGCGATTGCGAATGCGGCCGAAGTCGCTACGGCTGGGGATCGCCACGGTGCCGCTATCCTGCTGCGAAGCGTAAATCACGTAAGGGAATTGATTGTCGGCGGAGAGATGATAGAGCTGGCCAGTCGGCTGGTTGTACCACGGCGTCCACGATTTTCCGCCGTCCACGCTGATTGTTGCGCCCTGATCAACGCCCAAAATCATGCGCTTGCTGTTCGCGGGGTCAATCCACAAAACGTGATAGTCGTCGCCATCCGGCGCGCCTTTAAACGCAGCGAAATTCACGCCGCCGTCCGTCGAGCGGTAGCTGCACGTCTGCATCACGTAAACGACGTCGGGATTTTTCGGGTCGACAAACACGCGGCTGAAATAGCCGTTGCCGACAACGCGAGGATCCTTGGTAATTTGGCGCCAGTTGACGCCGGCGTCGTCCGAACGGTACAGGCCCTCGCTGGTGATGGCGAACACGCGGCGGCCGCGATCGCCCGGAGCGACGGCAAGTCCCGTGCGTCCCCATTTTTTCGAGGGCATGCCATCGCCGTCGAGCATTTTCCACGTCGAGCCTTCGTCCGTGGATTTGTAAATCCATGCGTCCGGTCCCGGCGCGGGTTTTCCGGGGGGCGGGAAGAAAACGCGCGCGCCGGGTTTCCAGAGCGCGGCGTAAACGACTCGCGGATTATTCGGATCGAGAACCATATCCGCGATGCCCGTCATGTCGTCCTTGTACAAAGCTTTCTTCCACGTCTTTCCGCCGTCGGTGGATTTGTAAACGCCGCGATTTTCGCTGGCGGTGGCGTCGCCCATCACGCCGACGAGAACGATATTGGGATTGCGCGGATCGACGAGAACGGAATTGATGAAATGCGTGTCCTTCAAGCCGATGTTCGTCCAGGTCGCGCCCGCATCCGTGGATTTGTAGACGCCGTTGCCCTGCGTTTGTTCGCCGGTGCCGACGTAAATGACGTTCGGATCGGAGGGCGCGAGCGTGACGGCGCCAATCGAAGCGATGTGCTCTGCGTCAAAAATTGGTTTCCAAACCGTTCCGCCATCGGTTGTCTTCCAGACGCCGCCGCCGGGCGTTCCCATGTAATAAATCGCGGGCTTTCCGGGGATGCCTGCAACCGCCGTCACACGTCCGGCACGGTACGGGCCGATTTCGCGCCAGCGCATTGCGTTATACAGGTCCGGGTTGACCTGCTGCGCGCGAGCGGGTCCAGACGTTACAACGAAAAAAATGGAAAAGCAGGCGAGGAAAATAGCAAACGAATTTGAGACGCGGCGAAAAAGGCTCACGATTGGACAGCTCCCTTGGATGTGTATTTCAGTCAGAACGCGGGAGTATATACCCGCGCGAGCGAATCTCGAAATATTCAGCGCTTGCGAGTTTCGGGCGTGTAATGCGCGTCGAGGTATTTGATGATGCGGGCTTGCGAGTCCGTGGGTATCTGCGCGCCGAACGATTTGCCCATTTTGTCGACTTCGACTTTCCAAATCGCCGCGGGAAGCGGAGGCTGCATGGCGATGTAGCTGGGCGTGTGGCAAGTATTGCAGTACGCTGCTGCATCCTGGCGGCCAACGCCAGGAACCAGTTGCGGTGCGTACAGCGGATAAGCCGCAACGCGATAAACTCCGTTGGGGCGAAGACGCGGCGGCGCGGGCTGCGCTAGTCGGCCGAGATTCGCCGCCGTGTAATAGCCAATTTCGAGATCGGCATAGATTGCGCCGACGGCGACGACGCAAACACCCATCAGCAGAGCCAAGACCATCCGCCTTTTCTTTCTTCCGAGGTTCACGCCGCATCTCCCACGACCACTTCCTGACGCTCGATTTTGTTCCACAGGTAGCCGCCCGGATTCCAAACGCCTTCGTCCGGCTGCACGTTGCCCTTCTCGTCCGTGGCGCGCACGGCCAGGGAATAGTTGCCGGGTTTTTCCGGCGTCCACGCGCATTCCCATGTGCGAAACGCGTAACGGCCAAGGTCCTCGCCCAGCTTCGCTTCGCGCCAGCCGCCGCGCGCGGAATCGGAAAACTCGACTTTCGCGATGCCGCCAAAGCCGCTCAAGGAAGTGCCACGCACAGTCACCGGCAACCCCGCCGGGATTTTCGTTGCGCCATCGGGAGAAATAATGAACGACCGCACGGGCATGCGCGCGATGGGAATCATTTTCACTTTGCCGGCGGCCACGTCAGCAGGCGTTGTAGTTCCTCGCGGCGTGTCCGGAACGCGATACGCGGGATTCATCCAGAAATTTTCATCGCGTTTATCGAGAAGGCGAACGTCCGTGAGGCATTTCACCCAATAGGTCGCGAAATATCCCGGGACGATCAGGCGAACGGGAAAACCATTGAGCATCGGCAGCGGCTCGCCATTCATGGCGTAGGCAACGATGCACTCGTCGAGAACGGGATTGCTGAGATCGAGCGATTTCATAAATTCATAGGAAGGCATGCCCTTCGGACCCTTGCCGCGCTCGAGGCCTTGCATCTGGACTTGCACGGATCCGCTCTTCACATCCGCCATGTCAAGAAGCTCGCGAAAATGCACGCCCGTCCATCGCGCGCAGCCCATCGCGCCATTGCCCCACTGCCCTCCCGCGACGCGCGGCTCGAAACGGCTGCGGCTGTTGCCGGAGCATTGATTGACCGCGGCGAACGTCACGGGTTTGAATTTGTGCAACAGGTCGGAGAAAGTCAGCTCGAGCGGTTTGTTGACGTTGCCTTCGACGTGCAGTCTCCACGAGGTGAGATCCACTTCGTTCGGGATGCCTTCCAGATGCCAGCGGACAAAAAATGCGTCGTTGGGCGTGATCGGGTCGAGAAAATAATGCCGCGGCGTTTCGAGTTGCACGGGCCGGTCGGTGAGCAAAACCAAAGGCGCTTTTTGCGGATAGGTGGCCATTGGCCCCACGGAATTCCAGTATGGATTCCCGCCCGGACCAGTGAATGGAGAAAGGCGCTTTCCCGCGATAGGCTCTTGCTGCGCAAAGGCGCTGGCTCCGGCGAAATGGCTGAGAGCGAATGCGCCGCCGCCGATGCCAAGAGTTTTCAGGAGGGCGCGCCGAGTGTAGTTGCTTGAATGTGCTGGCATAAAGATGCGAACGCGCACTCACTATCGGCGAGAAAATATCCCCATGTCAAGAATGTTTTAGGTCAGAATGTTTTGGGCGCAAAACACAAATTTTGTTTTCTGCGGCCGCGCGAGAAGCGGCGCATCCGTAAAAATCCGAATGCGGCGGAAATCGCTGCTGTCGCCGACCTGAAAAAAACCTCGCGTCTTATTTAAATTCGCGATTTGTTGAGGCGCGACGGTATTGAGGGTGGCTCATCCTTCATCTTGGCTTGGAGCAGTCACATTTTGCTTCTCGGCTAAAATTCTAGGACAATAGAAGTGCTTTCAATCTCAGGACAGCTCCTTTTACAGGTCGCGCCGTGAATCCATCCCTGGTGAATCCTCAGCCGCCTGCCGCGCTCGCATGGGCGCATCCCCTCGTTCGCGAATGGTTCGAGGGGAAATTCGGCACGCCCACGGAACCGCAAGAACAGGGCTGGCCGGCCATTCTCGCGGAAAAAGATACGTTGATTTGCGCTCCCACGGGCTCCGGCAAAACGTTGGCTGCGTTTCTCGCCTGTATTGACCGGCTGGTGCGCTCGGCGCTGGCGGGCAACCTGCTGGATGAAACGGAAGTGCTCTACGTCTCGCCGCTGAAAGCCCTGGGCAACGACATCCAAAAGAACCTGGAAATACCCCTCGGCGAAATTTTGCAGCTCGCGGGCCAGCGCGGCTTTCTGATGCCGGAGATCCGCGCGGCGGTCCGAACGGGCGATACGTTGATGCATGAGCGGCGCGCGATGCAGAAGCGTCCTCCGCACATTTTGGTCACCACGCCGGAATCCCTTTACATTTTGCTGACGGCGGCCAAGAGCCGCGAGCTCCTGCGCACCGTGAAAACGGTCATCGTCGACGAAATTCACGCCGTCGCCGACGACAAGCGCGGGACGCACCTGGCGCTTTCTCTTGAGCGGCTCGATGCGCTCACGGCAACGCGCCCAACGCGCATTGGGCTTTCCGCCACGCAGCAGCCCATCGAGCTGGTGGGGCAATTTCTTGTGGGTAGCGCGCGGTCCGCGCCGACGATCGTTCAAATCGCGCAGCGGCGCGAGTTCGATCTTGCGGTCGAAGTGCCGGCCAGCGAGCTCGGGCCTGTCGCCTCGAACGAAATGTGGGAGGAAATTTACACCCGCATCGCGGAATTGGTGCAGCAGCACCGCTCGACGCTGATCTTCGTCAACACGCGCCGGCTCGCGGAGCGTGTGGCGCATAATCTCGCCCGGCTGCTCGGCGACGATGCGGTTGCGTCGCATCACGGCAGTTTGTCGCGGCAGCGAAGGCTCGCCGTGGAAGGCAAGCTGAAGGCTGGCGAAATTCGCGCATTAGTGGCCACGGCGTCGCTGGAATTGGGAATCGACATAGGCACGGTGGATCTGGTCTGCCAAATCGGCTCGCCGCGAGCGATTGGCGTGGGCTTGCAACGCGTGGGACGCGCGGGCCACTGGCGCGGAGCGATTCCCAAGGGCCGGTTGTTCGCCACGACGCGCGACGAATTGCTGGAATGCGCCGCCCTGGTGCATTCGATACGCCTCGGTTTGCTCGACCGCATTTTGATTCCCGAATGCCCGCTCGATGTGCTCGCGCAACAAATCGTGGCCGAATGCGCGGCGCAAGAATGGCAAGAGGACGATTTGTTCGCGCTTGTCCGGCGCGCGTATCCTTACCGCAATCTCTCGCGAAAAGAATTCGACGAAATCATCGGTATGCTCGCGGATGGAATTGCGTCGCGTCGCGGTCGTTACAGCGCGTATCTACACCACGACGGCGTAAATAAGCGCTTGCGCGCGCGCCGTGGCAGCCGTCTCGCCGCGATTACCAGCGGCGGCGCTATTCCAGACAACGCTCTTTACACCGTGATTGCGGAACCTGAGCACGTAACCATTGGAACCGTCGATGAAGATTTCGCAGTGGAGAGTCTGCGCGGCGACATCATTTTGCTCGGCAATACTTCCTGGCAGATCCGTCGCGTGCAAGCGGGATCGGTGCTGGTCGAGGACGCGAACGGCGCGCCGCCCAACGTGCCCTTCTGGCGCGGCGAAGCGCCTTCCCGGACGCCAGAGCTTTCCGAGCAAGTCGCGGAAGTGCGGGAGAAAATCAATTCGCTCACCGAAAATGTCCCGCCGAATTCTGTGCGCGGCGTTATATCGCAAGCCAACGCGGCGGTCGATTGGCTGATGCACGAATGCGGGCTGGACCGTTCGGGCGCGGAGCAGGCGGTCGAATACGTCATCGCCGGAAGGGCTGTGTTGCGCGCCGTGCCCACGCAGCAAACGATTATTGCCGAGCGATTCTTCGACGAGAGCGGCGGCATGCAGCTTGTGATTCACGCGCCGTTTGGCGGGCGTATCAACAAAGCCTGGGGGCTGGCGCTGCGGAAGCGCTTTTGCCGCTCGTTCAATTTCGAATTGCAGGCGGCGGCCACCGACAATGGCCTGAATATTTCGCTGAGCGAGCAGCACAGCTTTCCCCTCGCGGATGTTTTCCATTTTCTGCAATCCGCCACCGTCGAGGATTTGCTTTCGCAGGCCGTGCTCACGTCCCCGATTTTCGCGACGCGCTGGCGATGGGCCGCCGGCCGCGCTCTTGCACTGTTGCGTTTCCAGGGCGGCAAGAAAGTGCCCCCGCAAATCCAGCGTATGCGCTCGGACGACCTGCTGGCGGGCGTGTTCCCTCAAGCGCTGGCCTGCCAGGAAAACATTTCCGGCGACATCGCCATTCCCGATCATCCCCTCGTGCGCGAAACGATGAAAGACGCGCTCACCGAAGCGATGGACATCGACGGCCTCAAGAATATTTTGGACGCCATGTCTTCCGGGCGAATTCGCTGCATTGCCGTCGACACGCCCGTGCCTTCGCAATTTTCGCATGAGATTTTGAACGCGAATCCCTATGCCTATCTCGATGACGCGCCACTCGAGGAACGCCGCGCGCGCGCCGTCGAGATGCGGCGAATGCTGCCAGAGGCGGTTCTGTCGGAAATAGGCCGCCTGGATCCGGCAGCCATTGCGGAAGTATGCGAAGAGGCGTGGCCGGACGTGCGCGACGCGGATGAACTTCACGACGTGCTCCAGACGCTCATCGCGGTTCCCGAATCGACGGGCACCGCTTCCGTGCTGGGACAAATGCTCGGCCAATCAATCGCAGCCTGGACAAATTATTTCGCAGAACTCGCCGCCAGCCGCCGTGTCGTGCGCGCGTTCGCGTGCGACAGGAATTACTGGGTCGCGTCGGAAAAAGCCAAAAATTTCTCCGCGCTTTTCCCTGCCGCGCGTTTTGAGGGAGAGGTTCCGGATGTAGGTGCGGGGAAAGAGATCTCTTCACGCGAAGAGGCGCTGGCCGTTTGCGTCACGGGATGGATGGCTCACAGCGGCCCCGTGACGGCGCAGGTTCTCAGCGAGATTCTGGGAATTGCCGTTGCGGAAATCGACCAAACTCTTTTGCGGCTCGAAGCGGGCGGCTCGATCCTGCGCGGCCAGTTCACCGGCACGGGCAAAGAAACGGAATGGTGCGACCGCCGGTTGCTCGCGCGGATTCATCGCCTCACGCTCGGCGCACTGCGCAAGGAAATCCAGCCCGTCACCGCGGCGCAATTCATGCGCTGGCTGCTGCGCTGGCAGCACGTCGCGCCGGGAACGCAGGTCTTCGGCGAGCGCGGCACGCTCGAAATTTTGCAGCAACTTCAGGGCTTCGAGGCGCCCGCGAACGCGTGGGAGCGAGAAATTCTCACACGGAGAGTCGCAAACTACGACCCCCGGGTGCTGGATCACCTGTGTCTCTCAGGCGCGGTCGGATGGGGACGCCTGTCTCCCCATCCGGCAACTTTGGCGGAGCAAAATGGAGCGAATCGCCGGGTGATTCCCACGAGCGTGGCGCCCGTCGCGTTTTTCATCCGCGATGATGCGGATTGGATGATTCTCGAACGTGCGGATAACGACGAGCCGCGCGGTTTGAGCCCGGGCGCGCGCGAAGTCCTCGGCTATCTGCGCCAGCGGGGAGCTTCGTTTTTCTCCGACATCGTGCGCGGCACGGCAAAGCTGAAAGCCGAAATCGAGACGGGCCTGTGGGAATTGGTGGCCGCGGGGATGATCACCGCGGACGGTTTCGATAATATGCGCGCGCTGATTGATCCCAAGCGCCGCTCTGGCCATGGTCGAGGCCACAGCGCGCGTCCGCGGCATAGCGTCGGGCGCTGGTCGCTGCTCCATGCGAACGAAACTCCCGAGCGCGCGCGCACGGTTGAAGCAACGTGCTGGATGCTTCTGAAAAGATATGGCGTGGTCTTTCGCGAAGTTGTCGCGCGGGAAAGCATCGTTCCACGCTGGCGCGAATTGCTGATCGCGTTCCGGAGGCTCGAAGACCGCAGCGAAATACGCGGCGGCCGTTTCGTCAGCGGTTTCCTGGGCGAGCAATTTGCCCTGCCGGTCGCCGTCGAATCCGTGCGCGCAATGAGAAAGGGCGAAGGTCGCGCCGAAATCGTGACGCTATCGGCAGCCGACCCGTTGAATCTGGCGGGGATTTTGTTGCCGGGCGAGCGCGTCGCCGCGAATTCTGGAAAAATCATTACGCTGCGCGACGGAGTTCCTATCGAACTGGCGGAATCCGCCGCAAAATTCGTCGCCGGTATCGCCGTATGAATCCTTGTGGGTTAAGGAGGCGCGCTAATTCAGAATTTCCGAAATCAATCCCGCCACGTGCTCGGCAATCGCCCCTGCCGACGTCAGCGCCGGCGATTCCATCCCGATCAACTGGACCACGTTCGCGAATTGTGGGTCGCGCTGAATAATAAAATCACTCGCATGATGGCTTCCCGGCGGCGCCAGCTTCGCGCGAATCCCCGTATATGCGGGCATCAAATCCTCCGCGCGAATTTCCGGCAGCAGCGGCTGGGCCATGCGCACAAAATCCTCGACGGGCGGCCGGTTGCTTTCGTAATCATTTTTGTCCGCGATATAATGCGCCGTCGGCCCCACTAGCACGCCGCCCCACAGCGTCTTGGTCAAATGCACGCCCAGGCTCAATCCTTCCGGATGCGGCAGCGGATACACCAGTCCGCGCACCAGGTCGCTGCGCCCGCGCACGATTTCGCAATACTCTCCGCGAACGGGATATATCCGGTGCTTCGCCATTTCCGAGCCGAGCATCCCCGCCACTTCGTCGGCAAACAATCCCGCGCTGTTCACCAGGCACCGCGTTTCGATTTCCCCCGCCGAACTTGTGACGCGCACTAAATCGCCTCTCGGCTCCAGTGTCTCGGCTTTCGCGTGCGTCACAATGTCCGCGCCCTGCTCGACGGCAATGCGCGCATAGGCTTTCACCAATTCCTCGCTTGCCACAATTCCCGTGGACGGCACTTCGATCGCCGCCGTTCCCGCGATGTGCGGCTCGCGTGTGCGTATCGCCGCAGCGTCGATCAGGCGCAGTCCTGCGACGCCGTTCGCGCGTCCGCGTTCGATCATCTCCGTGAGTTTTGGTTCTTGTTCGTGCGATGTGGCTACCACCAGCTTGCCCGTATTGCGATGAGGAACGCCATGCGCGGCGCAAAATTCATACGTCAGCGCGTTTCCGCGAACGCACAGCCGCGCCTTCAGCGATCCCGGAGTGTAGTAAAGCCCGGAATGAATTACGCCGCTGTTTCGCGAACTCGCGCCCATGCCCAGCTTCGGCATTTGTTCGAGCAGAAAAACGTCTTTCCACTTTGCGGACGCGGCGCGCGCAATCGCGCACCCCACCACCCCGCCGCCGATTATGACAACGCTGGCCCGGTCCATATCATGTGAGAACTCATCTCATAAACAGCCGTAGTCAGGGCACGGCTTCAGTTTACCCTGCCCGCCCTGGCGCAGGAAGGGAGGCTCGAAGGGCCGTGACGAAAAGGCGCGAAAATTCAGGGGTTTTAACCCCTGAGGTCGGCACGATAAGACAGATTCCGGTAATCTCCCCCCGTCCCTTGAAACAGCGGCGTGCACGGCGCGGATTGTGCTTCGGTTCCGTCATGCACCGCGTAACTAATCGGCTGGCCATTGCCATACGAAGACCACTGCGCCGCCGCGCCGTGTTCGCCATCTTTATTCATGCGTAGCAGTGCGCTCACGCAAAACTTTCGCGCATTCACTTTTCCACTTTTTATTCCTGGCTTAAAATTCCAACTTCGCGCGCAGCATAGCCCCACGCCGCTTTTCCTTCAAGCAAAGACTCATGCGCCGCTTTTCAGGCCATCTCTAATCGACCGTCGCCGCGATTAGAAATGCGCGCAACTTACACATAACAAAGGAAGCCCATTTTCTAATCGCCCTAAGTTCGCCGTTTCATTTTTCCCTGGGCGCTTCTTATCCTCTTCCGTCGAAGCTACGTCAGCGGCGGAAAACCGTGTCCTGACTCAATATAGTCGCCATTACCGATGCTCTGAAGACCCGCGTTACGGAACGCTTGCGCGCGGCGCGGCGCACGGGTATCGTCTCTGTGCTTTAGCGCCGAGGAGAATTCATGCTCAGCAAACGAATCTCGAATCTGTCTCGCATCGCCGTTGTTTTAGGAGCCTTTTGTCTCGCCTCCGCTCCCGCGGTCGCCCGCCGCGCGTCCGCACGCGCGGCAACAAAATCCTCCGCCGCGCTTCCGCCCGCAATGCAGCAAGCGATGACCGACATGTTCGGCGTCCACTCCATTTCCCAGGCGGTGATTTCTCCCGACGGCCGCCGCGTCGCCTGGGTCGAATCGCTCACCGGCAAAAATGGCGCGCCGTCTGGCAATTCGGCGATCTATGTTGCCGACTGGAAATCCCATTCGACGCCGCGGCGAATCACCGCGGCATCCGGCCGGTCCGCCGACGAAAGCAACGTGACATGGTCGCCCGACAGCAAACGTCTGGCGTTTCTCTCCGACGCTGCGCATTCCGGCCAATTGCAGCTTTACGTCGCGGCCGCTGGCGCACCGGCTCGCCAGCTCACGCACGGGAAGGGCGACCTCGCGAATCCTGCATGGTCGCCTGACGGCAAGTCCATCGCTTTCCTTTTTATCGAAAATGCGCCGCGCGCCGCCGGCCCGCTTGCCGCGGAAGCCCGCGACGAAGGCGTCGTAGGCGCAAAAACCTACGAGCAGCGCCTCGCCGTGGTAGATCTCGCATCCGGCCGCGTCCGCCAGATCACTCCGGCCAACATGTACGTCTACGAATATGATTGGTCGCCTGACAGCAAACGTCTGGTCGCCACCGCCGCGCATGGCAATGGTGACGACAACTGGTACGTCGCGCAAATTTACATTTTCGATTCCGCCACGAACGCTGCGCCGCAATCCATTTTCAAATCCGGCATGCAAATCGGCACGCCGAAATGGTCGCCCGACGGCGCGACGATTGCCTTCATCGCCGGTTTGATGAGCGACGAGCCCGTGGTCGGCGGTGACGTCTATACACTCCCCATAACCGGCGGCGATGCACGCGACGTCACGCCCAATATGAAAGCGACGGCCAGCTCCATCGATTGGTCGGCGGATTCGAAATCCATCGTCTTCGGCGAGATTGTCGACGGCAAAAGCGGCGTCGCTTCCGTCGATCTAAATTCCGGCGCAATCACTTCGCTTTGGACCGGTGCCGAGCACATCGGCCAAAATGAATTCACCGTCGGCCTTTCGCTTTCACGCGATGGCGAAATTTCCGCCGCCATCCGCGAATCCTTCAACGCGCCGCCGGAGGTCTGGGCCGGCCCTATCGGCAATTGGAAGCAGGTGACGCAACTCAATCGCGCGCTGCATCCCGCATGGGGCAAAGCGGAAAGCCTGCATTGGAATACGGACATCGGCGCTGGCCCGGACAAAGTGCAGGGCTGGATCGTCTATCCGCAAAATTACGATCCCTCGAAAAAATATCCGCTGGTCGTCGAAGTTCACGGCGGGCCCGCGTGGGCGAATCTGCCGCACTGGCCCAGCCGCTGGGATTATTCCGCCGCGCTTCCCGCCAACGGATATTTTCTGCTGCTCCCGAATCCGCGCGGCAGCTACGGCGCGGGCGAAGCATTCACCAGGGCCAACGTCAAGGATTTCGGCTACGGTGACTTCAAGGACATCATGGGCGGCGTGGACGCGGCCATCCATTCGCTGCCCGTCGATCCGCAGCGCCTCGGCATCACCGGCTGGAGCTACGGCGGCTACATGACCATGTGGGCCGTCACGCAAACGCATCGCTTCAAAGCCGCGGTCGCCGGCGCGGGCCTCTCCGACTGGCTCAGCTACTACGGCGAAAATCAAATCGACAAATGGATGACGTTTTATTTTGGCGACACCGTCTACAACGACCCTGCCGTTTACGCGAAAAGCGCGCCCATCACTTTTATCAAGAACGTGAAGACGCCCACGCTGATTCTCGTCGGCGACAGCGACGGCGAATGCCCACCGCCGCAATCGTATGAATTCTGGCATGCCCTCGTCACGCTCGGCGTCCCCACGCAATTCGTCATTTATCCGCACGAAGGGCACATGTTTGCAAACCCCGCTCACAGCCGCGACGTTGTAAAGCGCGCCGTCGCGTGGTTCAATACGCACCTCTAGCAGGCAGCGGAGTCCGCGCGACGCTGTAACGCGCCGTTATGTGGGATTCCGGTTGACCTGCTTGCATTGAAGAACGAAAAGGATGCCACACGAACGCGCGGCATTTTCTACGACGAACGCCAATCTAAATCTGCTACGCCTTGCCCGTTCCAAACGCCAGCGCCAGCAGCGTTTTCTGCTCGAGCTCATGCGCCTTCGCCGATCCGGTCGCGGGACTTGCGCTCCCCGAGCGTTTCACCGAACGCACCGCATGTCCGCGCAGCACGCGCTCCAAACGCGGCATCACGAAATTGAACGCGCCCATATTCGCCGGCTCTTCCTGCACCCACACAAAATCCCGCGCGGATTCATATCCGGCCAGCACCGCCTCCAATTCCTTCTCCGGGAACGGATAAATCTGCTCGAGAAACACAATCGCCGTCGACGCGTCGTTTCGCCGTTTCCGCTCGGCCGCCAGTTCGTGCCCGATCTTTCCCGTACAAAAAAGCACACGCTCGGCCTGCTGCACTTCCGCATCCGGAAGCACGGTCTGAAATCGCGGCAACGAAAAATCGGCAATGGGAGATGCCGCCGCGGGATTTCGCAGCATGCTTTTCGGCGTGAACACGATCAGCGGCTTGCGCCACCGCCGCAGCGCCTGCCTCCGCAGCAGGTGAAAATACTGCGCCGCATTCGACGGCTGGCACACTTGAATATTGTCGCGCGCCGCAAGCTGCAAATATCGCTCGATTCGCGCGCTCGAGTGCTCCGGGCCTTGCCCCTCGTAACCATGCGGCAGCAGCAGCGTCAGCCCCGAAAGTAAATTCCACTTGTCTTCTCCCGCCGCGATGAATTGGTCGATGATCACCTGCGCGCCATTCGCAAAATCGCCGAACTGCGCTTCCCACAGCACCAGCGCCTCCGGAAAATCGCGGCTGAATCCGTATTCGAATCCCATCGCGCCGGCTTCGGAGAGCGCCGTGTTGTACACCTCGAAACGCGCCTGATCGGCGGACAAATTCGCCAGGGGAATGAATTCCGCTTCCGTTTGCGTGTCGATGAGCGCCGCGTGCCGCTGGTTGAACGTCCCGCGCTTGCTGTCCTCGCCGCTCAGCCGCACCGGCACGCCTTCCATCAGCAGCGAGCCGAACGCCAGCGCTTCCGCCATTCCGTAATCCACCGGACTTTTCCCCGCGCCCATGGCCGCGCGCTGCTCGAGCAGTTTTTTCACTTTTGGATGAATCGCAAAATCGCTCGGGTACGTCGTCAGCTTTGCCGTAAGAACCTGCAATGTTTCCGGCGGCAATCCTGTATCGACTTCGAATTCTGCTTTGTATCTTCCGCCCTCGAAATTGTCCCAGTACGGCGGCAGCCGCCACATTTTCGGGATTTTGTCGAAGCTCACCGCATTTTTCTGCGCCTTCTCGAATTCCGCGCGCACCTCTTCCACCGTGTGCGCCGGATCCGCGCCCGTTTTCTCCGCGTACAATTTCCACAACGGCGGATGCGCTTGAATTTTTCTGTACCGCACCGGCTGCGTGATCGTGGGATCGTCGATTTCGCTGTGCCCGAACCGCCGGTAACCAATCAAGTCAATCACCACGGGACTCTGAAACGCGTAGCGGTACTCGACCGCGAGCCGCGCGATGCGCACCACCGCGTCGGGATCCTCCGCATTCACGTGGAAAATCGGCACGGGCAGACGCTTCACGATGTCGGACGCGAATCGTGACGACTGGCACTCGCTCGGCACCGCCGTGAACCCGATCAGATTATTGGCGATGATGTGCACGCTGCCGCCCACCGAGAATCCGTCAATCATCAAAAAGTTCAGCGTCTCCGCCCAAATCCCCTGGCCCGCGAACGCCGCGTCCCCGTGCATCACCACGGGCAACACCTGCGCCGTGCCATTTTCGCCGCGCCGCACCTGCTTCGCGCGCGCGCGCCCGAGGGCCACTGGGTCCACGGCTTCCAAGTGGCTCGGATTCGACACTAAATGAATGCCAATCACGCGCCCGCCGCGCGTCGTGTACTCGCCGGCCGCGCCGATGTGATACTTCACGTCGCCGCCGCCCAGCTCGCTGCGCGCGTCTACTTCCTCGAAGCGCGCAAAAATATCTTCCGCGGGCCGGTTCACGATGTGAATCATCACGTTCAATCGCCCGCGGTGGCTCATCCCAACAACAAGTTCCTCCACCCCATTTTCCGCCGCGGTTTCGAGCACTTCATCGAGCAGCGGAATCAGCGACGTCAATCCTTCGAGCGAAAATCTTTTGTTGCCGAGGTACCGGCTCTGCACCACTTGCTCGAACAGCTCCGCGCGCACCAGTCGCTCCAGGATTCTCGCGCGATCCGTCTCCGGCGCGGGCGATTCCATTCGCTCCTCGATCCACCGTCGCCGCTCGCCGTCGAGAATGTGCATGAACTCGGCGCCGATCGTCCCGCAATAAATCCGCCGCGCTTCGTCCGCTGCATCGCCGGTCAGCTGCTCGAGTTCCGGCACGCGCTCCGGCTTGAAATCTCCCAGCGGATCAAGATCCGCTTCGAGATAGCCCCAGCGCCGGAACGCGTCGAACACGGCTTCGCGTTTCTCGTTTGAAATTCCGTTCGCTTCAATCACCGCGGATTTGTTCTTCAATTCCCGTTTCCTTGTTTGAGCCTAATATTTTCGGCGCTTTCCTTGAATTCATCGCCGAACAGCTTGTTGAAAAACTCCCTTTCTTGTCATTCCGAGGAGCCACGCGACAAGAAATCTGCATTTTTCTTTTATCCCATTTTGAAAGGGCCGCTAAACATCTACGACTCCGCCCACGCGCCCAGCAGGCGCCGCAGCAAAACCATCTGCCCCAGGTGATACGCATTATGACCCGCCATCACCAGCGCCTCGCGCAAAATCGTCTGCCCCTTGCCGTGCGCGATCGGCGCAAACAAATCCGTTTTCGGATTGCTCACCAGTTTTTCCATTTCCGCCAAATCCCGCTCGACCGTCGCGACGCTTTTGTCCCACGCGTCCGCCTTCGGCGGCGTCTCGGACGCGGGCCAGTAGCCCTCCGGAAATTGCGGCGAAACGTGTCTCGCGTCGCGCGAAAATTCCAAAATGTCCCACTGCGCAATGCGCAGATGCTCGAGCAATTGCCACGCCGTATGCGGCGCGCCAGCCGGCTTCACGCCGCGCTGCGCTTCCGGCAACTCCGCAATGATGTGATGCACGTCCGCGTACGCTTGCCCTCCAGCCAGCAACTTCGCCAGATGCTCGCGCAACGCCTTGTCGTTCGCGCCCCGCGCCCGCGTCACCGAGGCACCTGCGCGCCGCGCCGCCGCGTTTACCGCCTTCGCGGTTTTGGACGGCTTCGCCCGCTTCGCATGTTTTTTCTTTCGCGCTCGTTTCATCCGAATATCTTAGGCCGCCGCGCAATGCAGGTCAAACACGCGAAAACAGATCAACGAAAGCGCCAGCGGTCCCTCCAGTTTACCACTCCGCTTGCGCATCCCGCCCGCTGGGCGGATAATCCGCCCGAACCCCGGCAGCAGCATTTTTCGAGCTTGGTTATTTCGGAGTCTTGCATGAGTTCCCACTACTGGGTTCCGATTCTTACTGTTTCTATCCTAGTCGCGCTGGGTGGGGTGGTTCTCTTCAAAATTGCCTCGACTGCCGAAAGGGAGATCGGGGATACACATTCCGCCGCTCGCTTATTTCGCAGACTCGGCTACGTTTGGATATTTGGCCTTTTGGTATTTCTTCTTTCGGGAGGGCCGGAGAGCGAGCCTGCACTCGTGACCGTATTGGGTCTCGCGTGGAGCGCGTTCCTGATTTGGATAACATTCAGAGCAGCAAAGAAAATGGAGAACGAAGACCAATCGGCAGATGCCTTGAGGCGAATTTCGCGGCCCAAAAATCAAAACCGCCTTCGCTGCGGCACCACTGCAACGAAGGCGAAATGCTCCACAAGATGGCCAACCCCAACGCGTTCGGGGTTATGTCCGCTGCGCGGCGCGCTGCGTTACCCCGCTGCTTCCGCCGCTGCGCCGCTGCCGATCGCCCTGCGCTGCTGAAAGCATTCCCGGCAATACACGGGACGCCCCTGCGTCGGCTTGAACGGCACGGTGGTTTCCTTGCCGCACTGGGAGCACATGGTCTTCGTTTCGACGCGCTGTGTTCCCGTCGAATTCGATCCGCCTCCGCCCTGCGTGCGAACCGACTTGCACGCCTTGCAGCGCTTCGGCTCGTTCTTGAAGCCCTTGTCGGCGAAAAACATCTGCTCGCCGGCGGTAAACACAAATTCCGCGTTGCATTCAGCGCACTTCAAAACCTTATCGTGAAATTCCATGGGTTGCTCCGAGGCGTAGCTGGGACACGTTCGGGCACACTTCTCCCAGAATCAGATTATGCTGGAAATCGATGGCTCTCCCTGCTCTCCCCGCCCGTTGCACGGATAAAAGCATCACGGAACGAAGCTCTAAGGAAACGCCCACAGGTTTTTCCCCGCCTAGTCTAATCCTGTTCCCGACGCTGCTTCTTACGAAGGCGCTTGCGTGAAAGAGCTTCCTTGGCCCGCCGCTTCTCTCCAGGTTTCATGTAGTAGCTGTGCTTCTTGATTTCCTTGATGATGTCCTCGCCCTGGACTTTTCTCTTGAAGCGCCGGAGAGCATTCTCCAAAGATTCGCCCTCTTGAATTACAACTTCCGCCACGCAGTTCACCCCCCGTTCAGGAATTTGTGCTCGATATGCTGGAGTGGGTACGACTCGCCGAATCCCGCCACAGGACACATCTTATGCGGCGTTTCTAGCGAACCCCACCCTGTAAGTCAAGTATTATATTTTGTAGACTCGGCGTCCGGCCCGCTGTAGCTGCTCACCGCTGGTTCTTTGCGTGAATATGCCCGTATATTGGCCAAAACCGCGCGCCTGAGGCTTTTGCTTCTGCCGCTGTAGGGGCGGCTTCCTCCCCTGGGCGCGTTTTGCGAAGGGCGCGCCGCCCGCCGCGGTTCCTGCAATTCAGAACCGTCGTCGCGCTCCTCGAACAGAGCCGTAGCTCTATCTTGCCGGCGTCGTTGCCTCGCTGCAGTTGTTGCCATGCGTGAGGCTCACGTAGCGGCCAGGGCAAAAAAATATTTCTGCCTGCATGCAAGGGGATGCGTGTCGCGGTTACTTCTTGCGACCCGCAACTTGAACGGGCGCCGTCTTGTTCCGCGTGGGCTTCTTGGCGCGACGCTCTTCTTCAATGAGAGCGGAAATGCGCTCGCAGGAAATGCCGCGGGCTTGGAACCAGTCCCGGACATGCGATTGGGCATGGCACACGGCGGTGCGGATAAAATCGTTGGTGGCGACGATCCATTCGCTGGTGCCGTCGCTCCGCTGGCCGCCCTCTTGCAAAGTCCAGCGATGTTCAATCACGCCCTTGGGGCCCACGCGATATTCGTGGACTCGGTCATAGGTGAGGCTCGGAATTCTTAGCACGTTTACGGCCATGTGGGCATTATAACATAAAATCGCACCCACGTGTGGTGCAAAAATGGCCGTATTTTCTGCCCGTCGGCACTACGTAATAAACTCCCCATTTCATCCGGGCATATCTTCGCCAGACGCGCCCCGAATCAGCCACAACCCGCACAAAAGGGATAAGATACTATACGGCAGGGTTGTTGGCACGTGAACCGATGGGGGACACGAGGTTGAAGAAAAGCACAGTTTACATCGTGAGCGCCGTGCGTACTCCGATTGGCAAGTTCGGCGGCGGGCTGGCGGAGTTTACCGCACCCGATTTGGGAGTGATTGCCGTGCGCGCGGCGCTCGAACGCGCCTTCGGTGCGCCGCTCCCGCCAGAGCGAATACCGGGCCAGCCTGCGGCCGCGAAAGCTGACGTCCCCTGGCATGTCGACGAACTGATTTTCGGCAATGCGCGGCCCGCCGGCGTGGGGCCAAATCCCGCGCGGCAAATCGCCTGGCGCGCCGGGTTGGGTGACGACGTGCCCGCGTTCACCGTGAACATGGCGTGCGCATCGGGGCTGCGCTCGATCGTTCTGGGATGGCAGCAGATTTTGCTGGGCGATGCGGCGATCGTGGTCGCGGGCGGCGCGGAATCGATGTCTCGCGTGCCATATTTGGTCGACGCGCGCTGGGGCGTGAAAATGGGCAACCAGCCGCTGGTCGATGCCATGTACCGCGACGGCTTCTTGTGCCCCATTTCGCAAATGATCATGGGCGAAACGGCGGAGCTGCTCGCGGAGCAGTACAAAATTTCCCGCGAGGAGCAGGACGCCTTCGCCGTCGAAAGCCATCTTCGCGCGGCGCGCGCGCAGCAGCAGTGCCGGTTCAGCAGCGAAATCGTTCCTATCGAGCGCACCGACAAGAAAGGCAATGTCGTGCGCGTGGAAAAAGACGAACACGTGCGGCCAGACGTCACGCGCGAACAAATGTCCAAGCTGCCTCCGGTCTTCAGCAAGACGGGCACGATCACCGCGGGCAACGCGAGCGGAATCACGGACGGCGCGGCATGCGTCGTGCTGGCCAGCGAGGAAAAAGTGCGCGAGCTTCGCCTTCAGCCCCTTGCGCGCATTGTCGATGCGACGATTGCCGCGGTTGACCCGCGCGTGATGGGCATTGCGCCCGTGCCGGCGGTGCGCAACCTTTTGGCGCGCACCGGCACGAAGCTCGAAGACTACGCGGCGATTGAATTGAATGAAGCGTTTGCCGCGCAAGTGCTCGCCTGCGATCGCGATTTGCATTTTCCGCGCGAGCGGCTGAATCCCAATGGCGGCGCCATCGCGCTGGGGCATCCGATTGCCTGCACCGGCGCGCGCATTATGACCGCGCTGATTCATGAACTGCGGCATCCCAATGGCAATTCGACGCCGAAGGCCAGCGCCGCCAAAAAAGGCCTGGCGACTCTCTGCGTATCCGGTGGCTTGGGCATCGCCGTCGAAATCGAAACTGTCTAGTTCACGATGCGCGGATTTCGCGCATGGCCGTGCAAATTCTTCAGGAAAACACGCCGCGCCAGGGTTGTGCCTTCAGCACCGCCGCGAAAAGCGTTTCCCCACCGCGCGCCTGTCTCGGAGTACCATTATTTTTCGCACGTTTGCCGCAGCAGGAGGATTCCATGCAAACCACTTCACCGAAGACGTCGCGTGTTGCCGTCACTGGAAACGTGGGCGCCGTGCCGCCCAAAGCCGAGGAATTCCGATTCGTTCGCTTTCGCATCGAAGGCGAAGTCGCGCGGCTCACGCTCGAGCGCCCCGACCACAACATGCTCAACGAACGCATGCTCTCGGAATTGGCGGTGGGCATCGATTCGCTCGACGGCCGCGGCGACGTGAAACTAATCGTCCTCGATTCCGCCGGGCAATCATTTTGCGGCGGCATCGAGCTGGGCGAGTACACGCCGCGGCGCGCGTTCCAGGTGCTCGACGCGTTTCAGCGCGCCTTCACGGCGATGCTCGATACTTCGAAGCCCTTGCTGGTCGTCGTCAATGGCCCGGCCTTCGGCGGCGGCGCGGAGCTTGCCGCGCTCGGCGACCTGGTCGTTGCCACGCCGCGCGCGAAATTCGCGCAGCCGGAAATCAAGCTGGGTGTTTTTCCTCCGCTGGGCGCCGCAATTTTGCCCTACATCGTCGGGCCAAAGCGCGCCCTCGAATTGGTGCTGACCGGCGAAGTCATCAGCGCGGAGCGCGCCCACAGCCTCGGCCTCGTCAATCGCGTCGTCACGGAAGACAAACTCGACGCCACAGTGAAGGAAATGAGCGCGCAAGTCACCGCACACTCCGGGGCTGTTCTCACCATGGCCAAAAAAGCGATTCTCGGCTCGATGGGACTTTCACTTCGCGACGGCGTGCGCCAATCGATGGCCCTTTTCCTCAACGAGCTTTCGGGTCTGGAGGATTCGAGCGAAGGCCTGCGCGCCATCGCGGAAAAGCGCTCCCCGCACTGGAAAAATCGCTGACGACGGCGCCGATTCATTTGGAATTTTCTCCCCCATTTGACTCCGTTCGTTGTTGCGCATACACTCGGTTTCGTAAAAATTAGCCGGCTCGCGGGAAAATCCGCGGACAGTGAAATGAAATATTCGGGGGAGTTAAAACCCTTCGCGTTCGCTGTTCTCGGATCATGGAAGGTCGTGAAAATCGGCCACGGTCCCGCCACTGTAATCGGCCGGCGCTGCTGACACGCAATCCCCACTGGCGCGTTTTGCTTATCGCAAACCCGCCGGGAAGGGCCGCTCAAACGAGTGGAGCAGCGCCAGGGTTTTCCCGGTGAATCGCCGCGGCGAAGTCGCGGTGAAATCCGGAGGCCGAAAGTCAGGAAACCTGCGCGAGCCGCTCAGCGCAACACTCTTCGCGAGAAAGGGTGCGGCGATGCGCCCCATTGTTTCTCGTGGGGCTTTTTTATTGCGCAAGGGAATTTGAGAAAAATTTGATCGCATAGGTATAGGTTCGACGGCGCATGCGGCGGCAAGTTTGGCAAGTCAGGTAACCGATGCGGCAAGGAAGAATCCGCGGCGCGTGCGTCGTGATAGTTTTATTCTCTGGCATGGCTGTTTGCGCGGCTGGCGCGGCGCGGACGCAGACAGATGCGAAAACACAAGCAAAACAGGAAGTGAAACGAATGACGCGCGAAGTGATCGACGAAACGGGGCGCCACGTGGCCCTGCCGCTCGAAGTGCGCCGCATCGTCACGCTCGCGCCGAATCTCACGGAAATCATTTACGCGCTCGGGGCGCAGAATCGCCTCGTCGGCGTCAGCAACTACAGCGACTACCCGCCCGATGCGAAATCGAAGCCGCGAATCGGCATGCCGATGAATCCGAACCTGGAAGCAATCGTCGCCGCGCGCCCCGATATTGTTTTGGTCGCAGCGGTAAATCGCTACGAGACAGCCGATGAGCTTGCGCGCCTGGGCATCGCGGTGTACGGCACGGATCCGCACACGGTCGAAGGCACGCTTGCGTCCATCGAGCACATCGGCGATGCCATCGGCGCAAGCACGCAGGCGGAATCCGTGGTCGCAAATCTGCGGCAGCGCCTCGGCGCGCTCAAATCCAAACTTGCCGGCGTGCCGCCCGCGCGAGTGCTGTTCGTCGTGTGGCAGGATCCATTGACTTCACTTGGCGCGCATACCTTCATCGCCGACGCATTGCGCTTCGCCGACGCGCGATCCGTCGTCGAAGCGAAACAGGACTGGCCGCAGATCAGCCTCGAAGAAGTTGTGCGGCTCAATCCCGATTATCTGGTTTTCGCGAGCGGTCATTTCGGAGACGCCAACTCGCGCGCGCAGCGCCTTGCGGAGCTTCGCAGCGAGGCGGGCTGGCGCGAACTCGACGCGGTCCGCGAGGGCCATGTCGCCGTGATCAGCGACGAAGTCGATCTGCCCGCGCCGGGATTGATTGATGCCATCGAGCAACTCGCCCGCCAGCTTCATCCCAACGCCTTTGCACAAACGCCGCAACCACGCGCCAGCGCGCGGCAATCGCCGGCGTTCGCGGCCGGGCATTTGCACCGCACCCTTTCGCGGAATTCATTCGTGGAGGCAACCGCGTGCGCCCGCTGACGCCCCGCCGAATCGCGGGAATTTGCCTTGCGCTCGGCGCGGTGCTGTTTGTCGTCGTGGTTTTTTCGCTTCAGGTGGGCGCCTATCCGATCGCGGTCAGCGACGTGGCGCTGACGCTGGTCCGCGGCGCGATTGGCCACTGGAATAGCATTCCGCCCTCGGATCGGCTCATCGTTTTTGGCCTGCGGCTGCCGCGCATTGCGCTGGGAATTTTAGTGGGCGCGGCGCTTTCCGTTTCGGGCGCATCGTTTCAGGCGCTTTTGCGCAATCCGCTCGCGGATCCATACGTGCTCGGCGTTTCAAGCGGCGCCGCGCTCGGCGCGATACTGGCGCTCGCATGGCTGCCGCATACGGCGTGGGCCATGCAGGGACTGGCGTTCCTCGGCGCGCTCGCCACCATCGCGGCGGTTTATTTTCTCGGACGCCGCAAAGGGCAGCTCGACAGCACCACGCTCCTTCTCGCGGGAATCATCACCGCGTCGTTTCTCTCCGCCATCATCATGTTTTTGATGACCACGGTCAGCGGGCGCGATCTGCGCGGCATGGCCTTCTGGCTGATGGGCGACCTGGCGACGCCGCCCGCGATCAGCCTCGGATTTCTTTTCGTCATCCTTTTGATCGCGATTGGCGCGATTTACACCACCTCCTCCGATTTGAATTTGATTTTGACCGGCGAGCAGGAGGCGCATCATCTCGGCGTGAACATTCCGCGCGTGAAGCTCGTCGTCTATGTGAGCGCGTCGCTGCTGACGGGCTTGGCTGTTTCCGTGAGCGGCGCGATTGGCTACGTCGGCCTGCTGATTCCCCATGTGATGCGCATGCTTTTCGGTTCCGACTATCGCGTGCTCATCCCCGCATCGGCAATCGGCGGCGCAATCGCCGTCGCGCTCGCGGACACGCTGGCGCGCACGATCGTCGCTCCCACGGAGCTTCCCGTCGGCGCGATGACGGCGGCCATCGGCGCTCCCGTGTTTATTTATCTGCTGCGCCGGAGATTCGCATGAGCACGCCGGGCATGGCTGCGTCGGACGCGGGCCACGACATGGCCGCGGGCTGGATGCAGAATCCCGTGCGGCTGCTCGTCGAGCAGGCGAGCTATGCGTATTCGGCTTCCGATCGCGATGCGCCGGATTTTACCCTCGGCCCCGTGACCTTCAGCGCGCGCCAGCGCGAGATTGTCGGAATCGTCGGACCCAATGCCAGCGGAAAATCCACGCTCCTTCGCCTGCTTTCCGGCGAAATTAAGGGGCTGTCGGGGCGCGTCGAGCTGGACGGCACGCCGCCGGGCCAACTGCCGCTGCGCGAGCGCGCGCAGAGAATCGCGCTGGTGCATCAGGAGAGCACGCTGCTTTTTCCACTTCGCGTATGGGAATACGTCTTGCAGGGGCGCTATCCCTATGGTCGGCGATTGCGATTTGAAAGCCCCGCGGATTGTTTGCTCGCCGAAAATGCCCTGGCGCAAGTGGGCGCGAAAGCCCTTCTCGACCGGCGCATGAATCAGCTTTCCGGCGGCGAAGGTCAGCGCGTGATTTTGGCGCGCGCCCTCGCGCAACAGCCTCTTTTGCTGCTGCTCGACGAACCCACGCGCAGTCTCGACATCGGCGGCAAAGTGGAATTGATGCGCCGCCTGCGGCGCTTGGCGGAGGAAAATCGCTACACGGTCGTGGTCGTCACGCACGAGCTGAATCTGGCCGCGGAATTCTTTGATTCGATTGTGCTGCTGCAGCGCGGGAAATGTCTCGCGTCGGGCAAGCCCGCCGATGTCTACCGCCGGGAATTGCTCGAGCAGGCATTCGAAACGGCGCTCGATGTCGAAACGAATGCGAGCGGGCGCCCGCGCGTGACTTTGCGCGGCGGCGCGGATGCGCAAGCAACGGAAACAAATCCGGACGCGCCGAAGGAATCGGGATCGCGGTAAAAAGTTTTTAAGCAACAAAGCAGTTTTAATTTCCGGCGGGTAGCGAAAGCTGATTTTCAGCGATTCGATTCCCACCGGCCACTATCACGCGAGACTCCGTGCACGGGAAGACGGTTTGAAGCCGTTGCCGCTGCGCGACTGTAGGGCGGAAGAAGTCGGGCGCGCGCCACTGCTTCGGTGCTTCGTCGAAAGACGCGACACCGCGGCGGGAAGGCCGCGCCCAGCAGAATGCCGCCAAGCCAGGAGACCGGCGGAGTTTCCATCACGAATGAAAGCTGGCCGCGAAGCGGCGGCTTGAAATTCGCGACAACCTTCAAACTCCCGCGCGAGAGGGAGCCGGAGGATAAAAATGAAACTTCGTGTACGGCTGTTCGTATTTGGTTTTTGTTTTTTGCTCCTCGGAATTTCGAATTCCATCCACGCTCAATCGAATGCAACACTTTCTGGACGCGTAACCGACCGCAGCGGCGCGGCCATTGCCGGTGCGCGGATTATCGCCACGCCAATTTCAAAAAACGCCGCCGCGATTCAATCGAAGAGCCGCGACAACGGCTCCTATTCCCTCACGCTCGCGCCCGGCGAATACCGAATTCGCATCGAGCACCCGCAGATGGCCGCGCTCGCACGCGAAATTTCGCTCGCTGCGGGCGGACATCGAACATGGGACGCCCGGCTCGAACTCGCGCCGCTATCTTCCACCGTGGTGGTCTCGGCGCAAGCCGAGCCTGAGCCGGCGAACACAGTCGCCTCTCCGGTGACCGTTCTGACGCGCCAAGATATCGATCAGCGCCAGCAAATATGGCTTGCCCCGCTGCTTGGCTCGGCGGCCGGCGTGAATCTCGCGCGGCTGGGGCCGATGGGCGGCATCACGTCGCTATTTTTGGATGGCGGCAATTCGAATTTTGCGAAGGTCCTCGTCGACGGCACGCCGGTGAACCAGCCGGGCGGCGACATGGATTTTTCCAATCTCGATTTATCCAACGTGGACAAAATCGAAATCGTGCACGGCGCGTCGAGCGCGCTTTTCGGCTCGGACGCCATGACCGGAGTAGTCCAGATTTTCACTCATCGCGGAACCACCGCCACGCCGGAATTTACCGTGATTGGCGAGGGCGGCTCGTTCAGCACGCGACGCGGCGAGGCGCAACTGAGCGGCCTCGACAAACGCTTTGACTACTCGAGCTCCGTCTCCTATTTCGACAGCAAAGGCCAGGGGCCGAACGACCGTTTCCGCGACACCACTCTTTCCGGAAATTTCGGCTGGAAATTCACCGACACGGATCATTTGCGGCTCACCCTTCGCAGCGCGGCCAGCGACGCGGGCCAGCCGGGCCAGACGGCCATCGACTTTCCGACGTTCTTTCAACCGGGACAGTCTTCGGACTTGCACGATTTCTCGGCGAACCTGAGCTGGGATTTCTCCACCGGAACTCACTGGCAGCATCACATCGCGGGCACAGACTCCTATTTTCGCGATTTTGGCGCTGACGTTCCATTTTTCACCTTCACGAATAAATTCAATCGCGCCAGTTTCGAGGAACAATCCACGTATCTGTTCCACAACGGCGCTATTTCCCTCGGCTACGACTACGAAGTGGAAAATGGTTCGGCCACGGGCCCGCACGAGCGGCGCAACAATCAGGGCGGCTACTTCGAAACGCATTATCAATTCGGCCGGCGCCTGACGGTGATTGCCGGAGGGCGCGCGGAAGCGAACGCCAGCTTCGGCACGCGATTTGTTCCGCGCACCGGGCTTGCCTATCTCGCGCGCTTCGGAAAAGGATTCTGGGGCCTCACGCGCCTGCGTGCTTCCTATGGTCTCGGAATCAAGGAGCCTGACTTCACGCAATCCTTCGAAGCCGATCCATGTTTTCCGGGCAATCCGAATTTGAAGCCCGAGCGCAGCAACACGTTCAATGCGGGCATTGACCAGGTGATGGCTTCGGACCGTGTGAAATTTTCGGCGACTTTTTTTCACAACAGCTTTGGCGACATGGTCAGCTTCACCTCGTGCCCGCCGCCTTCGTTCGGGCCGTGTTCCCTCCCCGTGCCGCCGGGTTGTCCCGCGGCGGAATTGAATTCCTTTGGTTACGGCACGTTTTTCAACACGGATTCGGCGCGCGCCTTTGGCGCGAACACAACAATCGAGGCCAAGCCGTTTTCATGGCTCGGAATCATCGGCAATTACAGTTACGACGACACGCGCGTCCTGAAAGCGCCGAATGCTTTCGATCCCACGCAAGCGCCCGGCAATCGCCTGTTCTTGCGGCCGCTGCATTCCGCCGATTTGATTTTCAATGCCGCGTTCCGCCGGATGGATTGGAATCTCGCCGGATATTTTGTCGGGCGCGAGACGGATAGCGATTTCCTGGGCTTTGGCTTGACCAGCAATCCCAGCCACTTCCGCCTCGATCTGGGTACGCAAATTTCCGTCGGCCATGGAGTGACGGCGATGGCGAACGTCGAGAATTTGCTGGATCATCATTATCAGGATGCGATCGGGTATCCCGCGCTGGGATTGAATTACCGCGCGGGATTGAAATACACATGGGGAGGAAAATAGAAGTCATAAATTAAAATCGAAAATCACAGGCTCATTCCGGCATACGTCGGCGAAAGCGCCGCGCGAGGAAAAAATAAAATTTCTCCGCGCGTCAGAATACCCTTGCGCTTTGGGAAGCAACGCGCGTACATTTTGAACTAGCCGGCGCGCGACGCCGGCAATTGTGCCTCGCGGGGAGGGCACGCCGAATTGACGAACACGAATCACACCAACCACCACCCACCGATTTTGCTGACCATTGCGGGCTTCGACCCTTCCTGCGGCGCGGGCGTCGCCGCGGATCTAAAAACATTTGCGGCGCACAATTGCTACGGCATTGCCGCGGTCACCGCGCTGACGGTGCAATCGACGCAGGGCGTCTTCGCCGTGCACGTCACTTCCGCCGCGATCCTGCGCGCGCAATTGGACGCGCTCGCAAGCGACATGATCATCGACGCGGTAAAAATCGGAATGCTCGGCAGCAAAGCCAATGCCGTTGCAGTCGCGGAATTTCTCGACAAACATTCTTTCGCGCATGTAGTCCTCGATCCGGTCGTGAAATCTTCCGCCGGCAATGCCGAATTGCTTGATGCCGGCGGCGTGAAATTCCTGCGCGACGAATTGATGAAGCGCGCTCACGTCATCACTCCCAATATGGACGAAGCGGCTCTGCTTGCGGGCATCGAAGTGAAAGACCTGGCGGGAATGAAGGCCGCGGCGCAGAAACTCGTCGAGATGGGCGCCAAAGCCGCGATCGTCACCGGCGGCCATCTCGAGAAACCCGCGGATGTGCTCTGCGAAGCCGGCGAAGTGAATCCGTTCGGCGGCGATCATGTGAAAAGCGAGAACACCCACGGTTCCGGTTGCACTCTTTCCTCCGCCGTTGCGGCGCAGTTGGCGCTGGGGCAGCAGCTTCAGGAGGCGCTGATTCTCGCGAAGGCTTATGTCTTCAAAGCCATCGAGAAAAGTTACGGAATCGGCAAAGGGCCGGGTCCCCTCAATCAATTTTATCGCTTCCACCAGGAAGCGCCCGCCCGCGGCGTCCACGAAGTTCCGCAACACGGCATGCATCCCGCCGCCGAGCCTGCCACTCACTAACTGAACACTGCGATCGCACGTTAGCAGCTTGTTGAAAAACTCCCTTCCTTAGTCATTCCGAGGAGCCATGCGACGAGAAATCTGCATTTTCTTTGGTTTTTGCAAACCATGGGCCTCGTGTTCGTGGAAATAGCGGGCAAGATGCCCTTTTCAATAGGCTGTTAGAAGATGAATGCCTACAACTCCGCCACGCGCCGTTCCAGCACTCGCGCAATCTCCTCGGCATCCGCGTCCGCCGCAAACGTCACCGGCGCGCCAATCGTCACCTTCACCGCACCCTTGGGCACCGGTTTCAGCCTCGAAGATTTTCCCTCCAGCCGCGCTTGCGCCAATTCCCACAGCCCGTCGATTCGCACGGGAACCACGGGCAGATGCAACCGCGTCGCCAGCAAACCAATTCCTCCGCGAAATTTCGCCAACTTCCCATCCTTGGTGCGCGCTCCTTCCGGAAACACCAGCACGCTCCAGCCGCCATCCGCCAGCTCTCCTGCAAACGCAAAACTCTCGCGAAACCCCGATTGCTTCGGCAGTGGAAACACGTTGAACAGCGCAATCACCAAAAAATAATCCATGCGGTTCACCATCCGCATGAAAAAATTCATCTTCGCCGCCGGATAGCGCATCCCGTAGAGCCGTTCCGCTTCCATCGCCGTCGCCAGCCGGTGCCGGAAAAATGCCGGCAACGCCGCCAGCACGCATCCAATGTCCACATACGTCACGTGATTCGCCACCACCAGCACCGGCCCGTGAATCCCGCGCAGATTTTCCCGCCCGCGAATCACGGGCTTCGCCAGCAGCCACGTCGCCGGCCACACCAGCAAATAATAAATTCCCAGCCGGATCCACGTCACCGGCCAGCGCTGCGCCCATCGCGGAAATCGGTACGTTCGCGGCCGCGCGGGAGGCTCGCGAACCAGTCGTTCGAGCTCGCCCACCGTCTTCGCCTCCGCGAATCGTGTTTCTCCCAGGTCCACTTGATATTTTTCTTCGAGCGCGCTCATCAGCTCCACGCGATCGAGCGAACTCAACTGCAAATCGCGCTCCAGGTCCGCGTTCGCGGAGACGCGCGAATTTCCTCGCCGCGTAACGCGCGCGATCAAATCGGCGACTTCGCTCGGCTTCTCATTGTCGGCGCTTGCCGTCGCATTTCCCAATTGTCTCGCAACCGTTTCCCGTATCCGCGGCAGCAGCGGCTTCTGCGTCGCCGTGCGCGGAAAATCGGCCTCCTGCCAAACGACCCACTGGCGCATCTTCTGATATTCCGCGAGCGTTTGATTCGCCGCATCCACAATCGCCGCCGGATTCGCGCTCGAATCCTCAAGCAGCAGCACCGCGCACGCTTCCGCATTTCCGTCGCGTTCGATTCCCACCACCACGCAATCCCGCACTCCTGCCTGCCGCCGCAGCGCCCCTTCCAAATCCTCTGGATACACGTTCATTCCCGCCGGCGTCACAATCACATTTTTTCGCCGCCCCTTGAAAAACAGATTTCCTTCCGCGTCCATCTCCCCCAAATCGCCCGTGCGAAACCATCCCTCCACGTCCGCCATCGCGTCTGGCGCGCGTCCCTGCCAGTATCCCGACGCCACATTCTCCCCGCGCACCAAAATTTCGCCCTCCGCGCTCAACTTGATTTCCATTCCCGGCATCGCCTTGCCAATCGATCCTCTTCCCGTGCGAAACGGATGGTTCACGCTCACCAGCGAAGTCGTTTCCGTCAGCCCATAACCCTGAATCACCGCGTAGCCCAGCCGCCGCCAAAAAGTCTCCACGCTTTCCGGCAGCGCAGCGCCGCCGGAGATAAACGCCCAGAATTTCCAGCCCAACTGCCCGTGGATTCTCCGGAAACGCCAGCAGCGCTTCAAAAAATGTTCGCCATCCGCCGCTGCAAAGTTCCTGCGAAATTTCTCGAGGCGTCCCGCTGCTTCGATTTCCCGCTCCACTTGCCCTTGCAACGATTCGATCAGCCGCGGCACGGAGACCAGCGCCGTCACGCGCTCGCGCCGAATCGTCCGCGCCACTTCCGCCGGACTCAGCGTGTCCAGAAAAATCACCGTCCCGCCCAGCAGCGGCGGAATGAACATGCTCATCAATTGCCCGAAAACGTGGCTCAGCGGCAGCAGATTCAAGAATCGCAGCGGATGCGCGAATTTTTCATAGCGCAAATACTCCTGCATTTGGGTTTCGAGCGGCTCGATATTCGCCAGAATATTTCCGTGCGTCAGCACCACGCCGCGCGGCTCCGCCGTCGTTCCCGACGTAAACACGATTTCAACCGTATCGCCTCTCGCGGCGGTCCGCGCAAAATCGCGCACATCCGCATCCGCATGGCTCGCCGCCGCGGCCTCGATATCCTCCAACGAAATCGCCGGCATGCGCGCATCGAATTCAGCCACGCCGCGCGAGCAAATCAGCAGCTTCGCCTCCACGGCCTGGGCCACGCGCCCCGCGAACTCCGCCGTCGCGACGCGATCCAGCGGCACCACCACCGCCCCGCGCAACACGCACCCGAAAAACGCCGCCACCCATTCCGCGCAGTTATCTCCCCACAGCAGCACTCGGTCGCCTGGCGCGATTCCGCGCGACGCCAGCTCCGCCGCAAATCCCCGCGCTGTCTCCGCCACGCGCGCGTACGTACACCGCTCCATCCGGTAGCCGCGCCGGTGCGCGACGGCGATTTCGCTGCCGCGCCGGCCGTATTCCTCAATGAATTCGATCAGCGATTGCCGCGCCATTCCGGAGGGAAGTCTCTCTCATTCGAGGCAGGGTTGCCAAGCGGTGCGGTTAAAAAGCCGCGTAAAAAAACAAAAGGCCCGGCAACGGATATCCGTCACCGGGCTTTTTCACGAACTCGCTTCTACTGAGGATTAGGACTCGGTTTCTTCGCCAAGTCCGCCTTCGTGGGATCGGTAGCCGTCGCGTCCGACGGGCTCTGGTAGCGCGTCAGATACGGCATGAACGGCGTCACCTCAAATGGCATTTTGTCCCGCGCGGAAAGCAATTGCACGGGCTTCGTCTTCACCAGGTCCACGCTGTCGTCCCACGGATCCAGCACGATTCGCGAACCCAGCGGAAGCGCTGCAATCTGATCGATTTTCATCGGTTGCAGTTGCGGGGCCGCCTGCATCAATTGCCCGGCCATAAACACGTCGTTGCCCAAGTTGGCGCTGATCAATGACGGCAGCGTTTTCTGCTCCGTGGCCAGTTGTTTCAGAAACAGTCCCGCGGTTCCCAGTTGATTCTTGTACGGCGAATTTTTCAGCAGCTCCATCGCTCTCTTCGCCGCCACTTCCTGATCCGCCCGCGTATCCCGGAACGACATGCGCTTCATCGTGTCCGCCGTGGAAACCATGGTCGTGTCGTTGAACGAGTATGCATCCGGCAGTTGCGACCCTTCGAGCACCGCGCCAAGCTGTTGCGCCAAAATCGCCGCCAGGCTCGGCTCGTCGGGAAGCACGTCCAGCAATCCCCGGCTCACCACAATCGTGTGCCCGATCGTAAATGCCTCGAGCGTCGAAGTCAGCAGCACGCGGCACCGCACATCCGGCTCCACGTCCAGGTTGTTCGTCACTTCCAGATTATTGACCACCGTTTCCATCACTTTATCCACGGGACCCGGAATCGCCAGCAATCCATTCCGCTGCAGCCGGTCGACCACGTTGTTTTCGCCTTCGCGCTGCCAGTCCCGTTGCGCCATCACCGGCGAAACGTCCTTGGAAGCGTCCGCCTGGTCCTGAATCGGCTTGGCGGACTCCACCGTCAACTGGCTGAACTCCGTCTCCCTCGGGCCCAGTTTCAAGTTATAGCCCCACAGCCGCGTCTGCGAGCGGTAGCGCACGTGCCCGAACGGAAAATCCTTCAAATCCGATTCCGCGCTGTAAATATACGAAGGGATCCATACATTCGGCGCCACGTTTGTTCGCCAGCTATCGAAGTGCAGATTCCACCCAAACGTCCGCGCGATCGGCATAAACACGCCGTTAAACCGCACGATCGTGTAATTCCGGTCTTCCACCCAGATGCGTCCCTGGAATCTTCCGTCGCCCGATTTCGGCAGCGGGTTCACGTCGAATACGTAGCATTTCACCGCGCCCAGAAATTCCTGGCGCACGTAGTCGAACTTGTAATGCTGTTTGTCGAAATAAAGGGGATCCACGAAAATCATTTGCAGGAAGCCGGCAGGCACGTACGAATTCCCCAACAGCGAAGTGACATCCTTGATTGGATTCAGCCTCCCCTTCCAGCCCGAATCCGCGTCGCGCAGCATCGAGCGATCCACCACGCCCTTGTTCAGTTCCGCCACGCCCAGATAATAGTGATCCTTCTGGGGCACGGCCCCCAATTGTGGATCCCACTTCATGTCCTGAATGTAGGTTTCCACGATGGGGCTGTAATGGCGCAGCAGGGCAACTTCCTGATGTTCCCGCGCGATGATTTGGTCGGTAACTCCGGCCAGCGTGTCGGGCTGGCTCGGCGTGATCACCAGATGTTGCGATGGCTGCGTCGGCTGCGTCTGGGCCGCTAATCCCCCCGCAAACACCATCCCAAGGGCCGCAGTTATAACGTACCTGGTTCCTATCCCCATGACTTCTCCCCCTCAGAACTCGATTAATACGCCAGCTCGAACTGGATCCGAACATTGGCCGGAAAATCGACGGGCTGCCCATCCTGGCGCGCTGGTTTAAATCGGATCTTTTGCGCGGCAGCCTCTGCGTTCTGATCCAGCCCGTGGCCCAACCCCTTCACCACGCGCACCACTTGCACTTCCCCGGACGCCTTGAAAACCACCTCCAGAATTACGTCGCCCTGAATCTTCAGCCGTTTTCCCTCTGCCGTGTACTCTGGTTTCGGTTTGTACAGAATCACCACGGATTGCTGATGCGCAACCGCGGGCGCTTTCCGCGCATGGGGAGTCGCCTTCCCCGCGCGATCATCCGCGAAAACTCCCTGCTCCACTTTTCCGCCGTTTGGAACTCCGCCCGCGATTGCCGTGCCGTTGCCAAATCCCGCGCTCGGAACGATTCCTTCGCGCCCTTTCGCGCCTCCCGTTCCATTTCCTTTACCCGGACCCTCGGGCATGTCGAATCCGCCCGCTCGCGCGATGTTCACCGGCTGCGTCACTTTCGCAACGGTCGGCAATCCCTTCGGGTCGCCAAATCCGCCCGTTTGCACCGGCCCCATGGGCCGTCTCAAGTTCGGTATTGCGGAACTCCCCAGCGATGTCGTCGGCTTGTCCGGCACCGCGCGCGCGAACACGTTGATCTTCGGCGCTCTGGTCAGGTTCCTGCGGATCACCGGCTTCGACATAATGGGCTTCTCGAACACCGGCTCGATCATTTTCGGTTTCGGCGGCAGCGGCACGGGCGTGGGCATCAGTTTCGCGACTTCCACGCGTTTCACGCGCACCAGCTTCGGGCGAACTCGCGCTTGCGGTTTCCACGCACGGACCGGCGGCGCGGTAATTTCCGTTATCATGTACTGCTTCGCGAGGTCCATCTGTTTCGGGAAGAGCAGCGGCAGCCACAGCGCGCACGCCAGCACGATAAACTCAACTCCGAACCCGGCCGTGAACGAGCGCCAGCGCGGCTTTCCCGCCGCCAGCAGTGTGAAGGGCGCGTCGTAGTTCGGGCGATAAGTGTTTCCGTTTCTACTGCCATTCGACGACATCGGTGCCTTCCCCAGCGAGCCAACCATGGTTATCGGCGCAAACGACATTTTAGTACTAGAGCCGCGAGCTTGGTGAATAGTACGATTGTACCAGCTTGAAACTTGGTTGCCTTAAGCGATACTCCAAGCCGTGCCCTAGTGTCCCCCTTTGTAGGATTGCCTTCCTTAAATAACAAATAACCCGCGCCCAACCCCGCGGTTGCGGTCCTGTCCGTCGACTTCCTCTGCACGATTCGCTCCACATCCGCAATTTCTTCCCATGTCGTTCTGTTTCGTTCACACGTGCCCTTACCCAGTTTCTCCATTCTCATTTTGGGTGCGCATCCCACCCATGTCAATCAGGAGGCAAGGGTATAGAACGCCGAAAAACTCTGGATGCCCAATCAGGGTAACGGTCCGCCGCTATCAGATTTAATGAAAAAATACCGCGAAACTGGCCGGCTCCGGGCGGTTTCCCGTCCTAAATGCTGCATTTTCCTTGGCGGCCATTAAATTCCTCAAGTCGGAAAAAAACAGGTTTCCCGCAACGGTTAACGCCCCTGATCCCTCTCTGTGCCCCCCCTACAGGCCATATCTGGTCCCACGTCTCTCCGGAATCCTGGCGCGGATGCCTTTTTTTTACACATTTCAGGAAAAAAAGAGGAGGGCCGGTACCCGAATCGAGCACCGGCCCCCGTTTTTAACTGCCCTCTGTTTTGTGGCTTTACTGTTGAGGTTCGACCAGAATGTACTCGGTCACGTTATTCTGCGCCGCTGGCCTCACCAGCAACAGTACAGGCTGATCCCCTGTCCCTTGCATCGCTGCCCGGAATTGCTCCATGTTGTTGACTTCCTTGTGGTTGACCTCTTGTATCACGTCGCCCCTCCGCAGCCCGGCCGCTGCCGCTGCACTCGACTGCTCCACAGAGTCAACCACCACTCCGTGCGTCGACATCGGCAAATTGAGTTGCTGAGCGATTTCCGGCGTCACATTTTCCACCTGCACGCCTTCCAGCGCCTTGCCGTTGTTTCCACTTGGTGCCGCCGCCGATGGCCCAGACGCTGGTCCTCCGACGCCTTCCGGCAGTTGGCCCAATGTCACCGGCAGTTCAAACGTCTTTCCGTCGCGGAAAACCTTCAACTGAACCGGGGTTCCCGGAGCCGTGTTGGCGACGCGGGCCGTCAAATCGCCGTAGCCAGTGAGCGACTCGCCGTTCAAGCCCAAAATAATATCTCCGCGCTTGAGCCCGGCCTTCGCCGCCGGGCTGCCCGGCGTCACGTCGGCCACCAACGCCCCGTTCCCGCCGCCTGTATAGTTAAACTCCTTCGCCATGTCCGCGCTCAGCGGACCTATGTATACGCCCAGGTAGCCGCGCTCCACCTTTCCGTTCTTGATAATCTGCTCCATGATGTTGCGCGCCATGTTGATGGGAATCGCGAACCCGATGCCTTCGTTTCCGCCTTCCCCATTGCCTCCGCCGTTCGAAATAATCGCGGTGTTGATTCCCACCAGGTCGCCGTGCAGATCGATCATCGCTCCGCCGGAATTTCCCGGATTGATCGCCGCATCGGTTTGAATGAAATCCTCATACGCCTGCTTGCCCTGCACTTGCGACTCCAGCCCGATGCTGCGGCCCGTGGCGCTCACGATTCCCATCGTCGCCGTTTCGCCGATTCCAAATGGGTCGCCTATCGCGAACACCACATCGCCCACTTGCAGCTTCGAGGAATCTCCCAGCGTGATCGTCGGCAGTCCGGTCGCGTTGATTTTCACCACCGCGATATCCGTCTGCGGATCCGTGCCGATCACTTTTCCCGTGTAATTTCTGTTGTTCCATTGCACCTTGATGTTCCCGCCCTCCGCCACCACGTGATTGTTCGTCAGTATGTAGCCGTCCGAATTGACGATCACGCCCGAACCCAGGCTCGTCTCGCGTTCCGTCTGCGGTCGCCCCTGTCCGAACTGGTTCCCGAAAAACTGCCGGAAGAACGGATCCGCGAAAAATCCCGGCATGTTCTGCCCTACTTTAACCACTTTCGTCGTCGAGATATTCACCACCGTGGGCAGCGCCGGCCGCAGCACGGACGCGAATCCATTGGTGAAACTTCCCATGCGAATCGGATCCACATTCCCCGCCAGCGTCAGCGGCACTTTCGGCGCGCCCAGCACTTTCTGCCCGGCCCACCGAACCACTCCCGTGCCGAGAAACGCTCCCGCGATAAGTGCCACAACCAAGATGCCTGCTCCCACCCATTTCCGAACTTGATAAACATCCCTGCTCATGTGTTTCACTCCTTTTTTCATTATTATTTTTACGGGCATGCAAGCCCGGATGATTTGCCCGAATTTATTTACCGACTCAACTTGCCCAACTCGATTTAGACGTTCCAGGCCCCCAAAAGTTTTCCTTCTAGAAGCTGTCTCGCAAATGGCCTTTCAGGGGGTCGGAGCTTTAGCTCCGACATAAAATCCCTGAAAAACAAGGGCTTTAGCCCCTGAAACACAGCGGTCTGATCGACTCTCGCTATTTATGAGACGACTTCTCGTGCCACACATCGGACCGAATGGGTCCGCCAAAAAACTCACCACGTTTCACCGCCGCGTCGAACACGCCGGTTGTCGCCGAGCAGTTTTATTACTTTGCTGGCGCCACGCGTTTCGATCGGAGCGCCAAGCCCAGCCCGTATCTCCAATGCATTCCCTGATTTTAACGCCCTAACCGGCATCCTCGGATACAAATTGCGCAAATCCGTAAACACCGCATTCCAGATTTTAGATGCACTCTCGCCCTTTTGCGTCTACTCCTTGCGCCTTGCGCCCGGCCTCACGATTTGACAGAATGGCCGCCGCTCAATCGAATTGCCGTCGCAGGGGAGGCCTCAAAAAAATGAATCGCAAACTTTTCGCCGCCGCCGCATTCGCCGCCGCGCTCTTTATCGTCGTCAGCATCGCCCTCGCCGCCACCACCGGCGACAATCCCCCTGCCTTGAACGACGGCACCCTCCCCGCGCTCTCCGCCATTGCCGGCCAGGGCATGATGGACATTCACGCCTATCACGAGCTCGAAATTTTGTCTGACGACATCGGCGCGCGCGTCACCGGCTCCCCGCAGTGCAACGCCGCCATCCAGTGGGGCCTCGCCACCATGCGCTCCATCGGCCTGCAAAACGTTCACGCCGAACCCTGGCAAATCTTTCGCGGTTGGACGCGCATTTCCGCCGACGCCGAAATGATCGCGCCCGCTCAGCACAAATTGATGGTCGATTCCATGGGCTGGGTCGGCTCCACGCCCGCCGGCGGCGTTGACGCCGACGTTGTTCCCGTGAACGTCTACGACCTCGCGACGGAAACCGAAAAAAATTCCGGCAACTGGCGCGGCAAAGTCCTTCTCATCGTCCAGAAAGGCAAAGCGCCCGCCAACGGCATGGCCGCCTTCGCGCAATTCGGCGGCTTCCTCAAAAAAGCATACGCCGCGGGCGCTGTCGCCGTCATCGGCGGACAGGGCGGCGCGAAATCCCAAGGCATGCACCTCACGCACACCGGCATCCTCGGCTTCGCCACCTATTACGATATTCCCGTCGTCAGCATCGCCGCCGAGGATCAAGACATCCTCGAGCGCTTCCTCGACCGCGGCAAGACCCCGCGCATCCACATCAACGTCCAAAATAAAGTCACTGCTGGGCCGGTTGACACCGCCAACGTCGTCGGCGAAATTCCCGGCACCGAGCATCCCGAGCAAGTCATCGTCGTCGGCGGCCATCTCGATTCCTGGGATCTCGCCGAAGGTTCCACCGACGACGGCGCGGGCGTCGCCACCACTCTCGGAGCCGCGGAAGCCATCGTCCGTTCCGGATTCCGGCCGCGCCGCACCATTCGCTTCGTTCTCTTCACTGGAGAAGAAGAAGGCCTTCTCGGCTCCTTCGCCTACGTGAAAACTCACAAAGACGACATGGCCAATCACGTCGCCGCCGTCATTCTCGATAACGGCCAGGGCCCTGTCACCGGATTCAACATGGGTGGCCGCGACGATCTCGTTCCCGCCGTCGAGCAGTTCGCCGCCGCCATGAACGCCTTCGGCAAACTCGCGGTCAACGACCGCACCTCTTTCGGCACCGACTCCGGCCCCTTCATTCTCGCCGGCCTTCCCGGCATCAATCTCAGCCAGGACTCGCCCGCATATCGCTACACGCATCACTCCAACGTGGACACCTTCGACAAAATCAACGAAGCCGTCCTCGACCGCGACGCCACCGTTCAAGCCCTCACCGCCTTCTGGATCGCCGACCGTCCCGAGCGCCTCGCCAGTCCCTGGCCACCGGCCAAATCCGCCGCAATGCTAATCAAGCGTCACGACGACGTCATGCTCAAGCTCTTCGGCCTCTGGCCCTTCGCCTCCCTCGGCCCCCAACCCTAGCCCACAACGCCCGCGAATCTTTCTCGCGTCGCCGTTGCCCTTTTGTAGCTCAGGCTTGCCTGAGCCTAGCGAAGGCTCCCGTTTACCCTGACAACGGAAGGGACTTGCGCGTCTTTTGTGCGAATTGATCTGAGGTCTTTGCCGTGCCGGGTAGGCAGGGATCTCGCCTCGACGCCGCTTCCCGCGCGCAACGTTTTCGTAGGGGCGCTGCTTGTTTGTTCTGTATTTTTGTTGTCATCCCGAACCCGGTCGCCCGTTTTTGGCGAACGGCGGTGAGGGATCTGTTTTCGCCTTTGCCCTTGCGGGTGCCCCATCCTGAGCGATGTTTGCGAAGGGTGGGGATTTTTCTGTTCCCAAATTCCGAGGCGCGCCCCGAATCCGCAATTCTTGTAACTCATTTTTCGGTCTCCCGCTCGACGAAGACAGATAGTCGATATTTTACTGGAACCTTACATTAATATTATGATATAGACTCCACTAGTCCTTTACTAAAGGACAAAGAATACGCTCGTTGCAGGTCACAAGGAGGAAAGATGACGCAAGCCAGATCCATTTCCTTAAGTAAATTCACGGCCTCGGTTCAGGCCGCGGTAAAGGCCGCGGTAGCCAAGCACCCAAAGTTCAGTGTTGACGTCCCCAATGCCATCACCGTCTCGTATTTGATCCGCGGCATCCCCGTGCCAGAGGCCATCTTGTCAGCAGTCACTATGGCCGAGCTGCAAACTTTCGCGTCGGACATCGCCGCCCACGTTGCCGGCGCACATCCAGAAATGGCGGAACTGATATCGCGTACTCCAGGCGCGCAGGGGGCAGTCCTTTCCGTTGGTCGTCACGTGATCTGTGGCATCCCGCCTTTCCTTGAGTCGGTCAAAGTCGAGAGGTAGCCGGCGCAGCCTCATGTCCAAACTTTGTCCAAGCGCGCAGCCTGGCATGGACCGGTGCACGGTGTTGGGCGTCGTCCGGCGGGAGCCCGATCTGATGCTTGAGTACCTTAACCAACCACTGCCGGCGACCCCGGAGATTCTCGCTACGGCCGCCCCCTTGAAACCCACTGAGGTGTTTCGGCTGGCGGCCACTTGTGCCGAAGGCATGTGTCCCCATTTCGATGGTGCTGATTGCCAGTTGGCGGCTCGCGTTGTGCAGATTTTGCCGGCGGTAGTGGATTTTCTGCCGCCGTGCATCATTCGTAAGGAGTGTCGCTGGTATTCGCAGGAGGGCGGGGCGGCATGCAAGCGGTGCCCGGCGGTCACCACCGTGAGCTACGATTTGTCTCCACGGAACCGGGAGGTATCTGGCCTGCCGGTAATGCAGGACACCATTGGTCCTTGAAGTAGGCTGAGGAAAAAGGGGGCAAGTTTTGTGCCTCGCGATTTTTTACCCTGCTTGCCCTGTTTATCCTGATGCAGGAAGGAACATAGGAAGGGAACGAAGTAAAGGATAAGGAAAACCGCGACATAAACACTTTGTTTTCTCCAGGGGTTTTAACCCCTGAAGGATCAAAAGTACCTTTTTTCAGCACCCTGTTGTAGGCGGTCGCGCAGAGTCTCGTCCGTGCCTCATTCTGCCTGTGCAAGCAGGCTCGACACCGCTTCGCGCGCGCAACGTTTTCGTAGGGGCGCTGCTTGTTTGTTCTGTATTTTTGTTGTCATCCCGAACCCGGTCGCCCGTTTTTGGCGAACGGCGGTGAGGGATCTGTTTTCGCCTTTGCCCTTGCGGGTGCCCCATCCTGAGCGCCCGTGAACTTTGGGCGCGAAGGGTGGGGATTTTCTCTTTTTCGCTCCATCCCACATCCAACCTCGAACTCCGGATCTTACATACATCTCGATTTGCTTTTTCGTCCGCAGCGGCTCATCATTTTTCCATCGGGTAGCCAGGCACCCTGGTCCGCAGGCCTCGCGCTCCAAGCTCCCTGAAAATTGAATCTCCAAGGAGAATACGATGGCAACCACTGCCACCCGGAAAAGTCGCGCCTCTGCACCAAAACCCGAAACATCCTCTTCCCGTCACCAGCGCAAATGCATCATCTGCCACCACGCCGACCGCGAAGAGATCGAGCAAATGTTCCTCCACTGGTTCAGCGCCTCCACCATCTACCGCCGCTTCCTTCTCAAGGACCGCTCCTCCATCTACGACCATGCCCACGCCACCGGCCTCTACTCCCGCCGCCGCAAAAACATGCGCTGCGCCCTCGAAAACATTATCGAGCGCTCCGACGAATGCCCCGTCTCCTCGAACGGCATCGTCCGCGCCATCAAAGCCTATTACTCCCTCACCGACGCGGGCGAATGGGTCGAACCCGCCTCCCGCGTCGTCTACCAAACCGTCTCAACTTCCTCCGCGCCAACCGATCGTGACCGTAGCGCCGGTTTACCCCGAGCCGCGAGGGGCGTCTCGTTCACCCCGAGTCCCGAGGGGCCGGCTCTTTTCGCACCTGTTTATCCGGTTTACTCTGACGCGGGAAGGAACGAAGGAAGGAACGCAGGAACGAACGCGGCGTCGCACGCGCAGGCGCCGAGCACGACGGTGCCGGGCACGACGGTGGATGGCTGGAATTGCCGCTACGGAGACGTGCGCAGCACGGTTCTCTCCTCGCCGCACGCTACCGCCGCTTCCGCGCCACAAAACATGTCTCACTCCTCGGCGCCCAATTCTCCAAATGGCCATGTAGGGCCCGACTCAGGTCGGGCCGAAGGCGTGCGCAGCACGCCTCTCCCTTCCGTTTCGCACATCACCACAACCGACGCGCCTGTCGCGCCGCAAAAAAATCCGGCGCAGACCACAGCAGCGGAGGCATTGGCCTCATCACTAGCCACTAGTCACTCGCCACTGCTTTCTAATCGGTACAACAAATTATTAGAAACCGGCGCAACTCGCACAAAACAAAGAACCGGCCCCCGTTCTAATCGGTACAAATAGCATGTTTTTCCAAACGACTTTTTGCGGAGGTTGACG